>Ga0080003_1000050_pt1 | contig 81069 bp, 79 predicted proteins | sample JossMetagenome_FD_69206 | JGI IMG/M metagenome (GOLD analysis project Ga0080003, IMG submission 69206) | Hot spring microbial communities from Joseph's Coat, Yellowstone National Park, USA - JC2_E (SPADES assembly) (version 2) | ecosystem: Environmental > Aquatic > Thermal springs > Hot (42-90C)... | reverse complement strand
AGATAACTTTATATTAGTGATGTTCCTGTTTTTCTGATGCCCATCGTGGGGTTTAGGTTCAGAGCATACACCGATCGACAGACGTTGAGGGCGTTAAAGGCCCTTGGAGTTGGCGTGTGAGGCCTACAATACCCTACGATGGGCAGACACATACTTCTACCATGAGGATGGGAAGGGCTTGACGCAAACGGAGTTGAGGCAACTAGCCATCGACTTGAGGAAACAAGATGAGGAGTACCAACAAATATACTCACAGGTACTGCAACAAGTTGCAGATCGCTTCTACGAGGCTAGACGGAGGTTCTTGGACGGATTAGCGCGTTTCCCCAAGGAGAAGAAACCCCATAAGTACTATAGCTTGGTTTATCCGCAAAAAGGATGGGAGATATTGGAAACTAGGGAGGGATCTAAGGGCAGGAAAGAGAAAAACTAGGCTGAGGTTATCAAATCTAGGGACGTTTAAATTAATCGTTCATAGGGAGTTCCCGCTGGAGAAAGTTAAACGCGTGGCGGTAAAAGTGACGAGGAGTGAAAGGGTTTTCATCTCATTCATTGTTGAGAATTATGAATTCCCGAAGCTACTAAACACTGGAAGGGCAGTGGGGATTGATGTTGGGGTGGAGAAGCTTCTCGTGACCTCTGATGGGGAGTACCTCCCAAACCTGAGGCCCTATGAGAAGGCGTTGAAGAAGGTGAAGAGGCTCCACAAGGAGCTATCAAGGAAGAGGTATCTCTCCCGCAACTGGTTCAAGGCTAAAATTAAGTTAGCGAGGGCTTATGAGCATTTAGCGAACCTTAGAAAGGACTTGTACATGAAGTTGGGGAAATACTTCGCCGAGCATTATGATGCTGTGGTGATGGAGGATATCGATGCTAAGCAGCTTATTGGTGGGGTGAGTAGGGGGCTTAGGAGGAGCCTTCAAGACGCTGCCTTCGGCATGATGCGTACAATAATAAAGTATCAAGTGGAGAAGTATGGGAAGGAGTTCATCCTCGTTGATCCTAGGAACTCCTCGAAGGCGTGCGCCAAGTGTGGTTATGTAAAGGATGACTTAACGTTGAGTGATGGGGTTTTTGAGTGCCCAGTCTGCGGTTGGAGGGCTAATAGGGATTATAATTCCTCTCTAAATCATTTGAAGCATGCAGGGTGGGAGCCGCCCGTGGTGCCCGTGGAGCTCCGCCCACTACCCATAACGATGGGCAAGGCGGGGCAAGGAAGCGGGAAGCCCATTAAGGGCGGGGTAGCTCACTCCTAGGATGCTGGGGTATTTATGTTCAAGATACTTGTATTCTCTCCGCTCGGAGGTATTAGGTTAATACTGTACTCAGTGCTTGCGGTGTTCGTCATACCCATGTCTATTGTCAACCTGATGCTTGTCTTTAAGTTACTTGGTTTCCCTGCCTATTATGGCACATTTGTGGCATTAACAATAACAGGGCTCAGTTTATTGGGGAGCGTGGTTCATGTCGCTGTCTATGAGACCAAGTATAGGGCAATAATGCCGAGCTATGTGACCATAGATTTCATGGGCTTTCAATTTAGACTCCCCAGCTTCATGTGGCAAATACAGAGAAGCATAGTATCAGTAAATGTGGGTGGAGCTATAATACCCACCATAATGTCAATAATATTAATGTATGTGATGTGGAACATATCCCATAGAGTTTTAGCGGGAGTAATCATTTCCCTCTTATTAACAACGCTCATAGTTAATAGGGCTGCTAAGGTGGTGCCCGGCATTGGCATAACTACGCCAGCATTCCTACCACCCCTAGTATCCGCCACTGCCACAACGCTAATAATATACGTAATGTCGCCAACGTTTCTTAATGCATCCCCAGCAGCTGCCTATATTGTGGGCGTGCTAAGCAGCTTGATTGGAGCCGACATAATGCATCTTAGGGAGGTAATGGAATTATCGCCAGCCATAATAGACATAGGAGGCATGGGAACATTTGATGGCATATACTTATCCGGGGTGCTAGCCATATTCTATGCAATGGCTCTAACGCTCATACTGGGATAATTCGCTTTTCTCAGCTACCCTGGGAAGAATCACCGATCATTCGGCATGTCAATCATCACTTAATTAACTCCCTGTTGAGTCGTTAAAAAATTTTAGGGCAGGGCAATGAACGAAACATATTTTAAAATGCTTATCTATATCTAGATGACTCAAATTGTCGGATAATAATGGAGAGGAGGTAAAGGAAGAGGAGGTAAAGAGACTAATGGATAAAATGTTATCCTTAATTGGGAACTATGTCTCCACATCGCTGGAGAGGGTGAAAAATAAGTATAAACCTCTATTCGATGATTTTAGGAATGGCTTTGGAATAGAGGCGCCCTTATTGGATCTGGATGATGATGGCGTATTATTCATAGAGGCATCATATGCGGAACTAGATGAAGTAACGCCAAGCATACTAACCAGTTTCCTCAATGAAATGGGCATTCAACCCAATGGGTACCCACTTATATCCACAATCGGATTGGTTTGCCTTAATGTCGAATATGGAGGGACACAAGTAGCATCAAGTAAGGAGACGGCCATTTATGCGGTTGAGGGCACTAAACCAATAGCAATAGAGGGCGGCACACTCCACTGCGCACGGAGGGCGCTTGTTGAGGTTGGGGGCGGAGTGAAGGAATCCACGCATAATGAGACGAGCAGATTCATAGAATCCACGCGCAGTGCGATAATTAATGGCAGAAATCAATATTCTACCTACATTAAAAGTTATATCGATACATTTGGATTCCCACCCATGGAGATAGCGATAGGGAAGGATAGCGTTGATATCAACACCCCTGTCCCCGCAAAACTCGTGCCGGATCTAGAGGATTTAGCCATAGCTAAAATAATGGGAAGCAATGACTTCACGGTTGACGAAGTTGATTTAGGCATTCACTGCACCAAGAAGGCCGTGGATAGTGATTATATATTAAATGCCGATGAGGGCATGTTGCTTCTTGGATCAAAGATAAGTGATGAATGCATAAAATATGTAATGCTGCGAAGCAATGGGAAAATTGATGCAAGTAATGAGGGTGAAGAGAAGATTAATTAAATGGTATATTATTTTCATGCTTTTCTCTCAATTCTCTCCATGCGCTCCTCTAATTCAATTTCCCGCCTCTTCACTTCATCGATCTCATCCCTTAACTTCTTGTATTCTTCTCCCTTCTCTAGGAATTGTCTAATCCTATAAGCCGTCTCCCTAGCTAATCGCCTAACCCGCCCATCTGGATCCTGAGAGGATAATTTATCCAAGATGGGAAGCAACCTATCATCCCTTAATTCTCCGGCAGCCGCCACCACTGCGCTTCTAATCCTGAAATTATCATCTCTGCTCAATATTGTTAACTCATTAATCACTTTCTTGTTTCCAGGGAATTTAGCCATGGCTTGAATAGCGGCGACTCTGACCGGCGTTGGTTTATCACCTAGTGAGTGCCTAATTATAACGTCAAGGGAATCCGTGGAACCAAGCTCCCCTAAGCCCAGTAATGCTCCCTGCGTTATCACATAATTATGACCACCATAACTCAATGCATCGAGCAGTGATTTCCGCGAGTCATCGATGCCCAGCTTCCCCATACTGATCGCCGACATATATCTAACATAATAGCTCTCCTTTTCATCGTTGAGCAAATTCTGCAATGCACTAAGTACCTCCCCATCCCTCTTGAATTCGCCGAGGGACTCCGCTATAACTCTCTTGGCACGAGGCGACTCCTCCCTCTTAAGTGCCTCTAATAATGCATTCTTAGCTTCGTTTGTTCCTATGCGGCCTAATGCCCTCGCTGCCTCGGCTCTCACGCCCCAGAATGTATCCTCCATTAATGTACTCTTAAGTGCGGCAACTGATTGGGGAGATGGATTCTTACTGAGAGCCTCGACTGCCTCTATCCTGCATATTATATCTTCATCTCCCAACTCCGCCTTGGCTTCCTCGATGGATTTATCGGATTGAACGATGCGGGGTAATTTGAATCCAGGATCTATGCAGATATAGAGCGGCTTAGCATCTAGGGGCACGGCTATTGATTGTTCCTTAGCCGTCATCAATACTTGCATAACTTGCTTTCCATTTCTATTAACCAACTTCACATCAAGCGGTAACCTATAAACTGGGTATGAATCGACATCCTGAGCCTGCTGAATGCTTATCTTGACTAGTTTATTATCGGGATCCCACTCCCATTTAGCCTTTATCACAGGATGGCCTCCCGAGTAAACGAATTGATCAAAGAACCAGGACAGGTCCTCCCCTGTCTCAGTCTCAATAGCTTTTCTCAAGTCCTCCGTATCGGCATTGCCGAATTTATGTGACTCCAAGTACCTTTTTATGCCTCTTCTAAATGCATCATCACCGACCAATTCATGCAATGCATGAAGAACTGTGGATCCTTTCTCATAAGTGTGTCTATCAAACATTTCCTCCGGTATTCCATAGAGGCGAGTAACTATAGGCCTTGCATATCGCTTCTCATATTCTCCTAAATAAGTCTTGAAATTATTTAATAATACATATAGAAAATCATCCCGTCCCTTGCTGTGAAGGGTATATAATGCATCCATGTACGTCGCAAAGGCCTCATTAAGCCAAATATTGGCCCAATCCTTTGTAGTGACTAGGTCCCCGAACCATTGATGCGCTAACTCATGCGCAACCAGTGAATCGGAGCTGAAGTCCTCATACTTACAGGGATACTTAGAGTAGGGACAATGCGCGTGTTCATCATGGAGTGTTTGATCAGTTAATATAGTCACTGTGGTATTCTCCATGCCTCCATATATGAATTCCTCGACGACTACTTGCTTATATATTGCGTATGGATACTTCACTCCAGTGAATTCGTTGAAGAACCTTATCATATCGCACGTATGTGCGAAGCTGAGCCTTGAATCGTTGGCTCGTCCCTTGGGAACGTAATACTCCAGCTTGACTCCATCGCATTCATCACTGATAGACTCAAATTCGCCGGCAGCCAACGCTATAAGATATGGCGAGTGAGGTTTATCGAATGCCCATACCCACTCAATTTTGTTGTCAACACTCTTTCTATCAACTAGTACACCATTACTTACGGCAATCAAGTTAGGAGGAACCCTTATTGTTATTTGCGTGGGGAATTTTATATTGGGATTATCAGGTAATGGCAGCCAATATCTATTATCCTCGCTTTCCCCCTGTGTCCAAATGGTTAATACGGGATTCCCCCTCTTCGGATCAGGATCAACGAAGTAAAGTCCTCGCCTTGGTTTCGTTGAATATTCTATCCTTATCGTGGCTGAATCGTTAATCGATAATTGGCCTAGTTCCACAAAGAGCGTGGAGCCATCATAATCAAATGGATGATTAACGCTAAGTATTTCCATTTCTTTTGCATTCAACGCAACTCGCTTAATGCTTCGCATTGCGATTATCGAATACTCTACTATTCCTCTAAGCGACTTATTTACCGGATCTAGATCTATCCATGCCTTCATCGATTTAATAGAAAATGGATAACTAACAGGATATTGCGGCGTATATTCAGGAAAAGCAAAATTCCTTCCAGTTCTATACTTGTAGCTATCTATAAACGACATGCTTGATTAGGAGAATGGGACTATAAAAATATAGCTATTGATCCACTTCATCTTGGTGAGCTACCCCATCCTTAAGGGGCTTCCCGCTTCCCCGCCCCGCCTTGCCCATCATCACGGGTAGTGGGCGGAGCTCCACGGGCACCACGGGCGGCACCCACCCCGCATGCTTCAAATGATTAAGCGAATTATAATCCCTATCAGCCCTCCAGCCACACTTAGGCAAGTCGAGGGCGAGTTGCCTCAGCTACGTGAGGGTCAAGCCCCCATCATCCCTTTGATGGAGGTACATGTCTGCCCATCGTAGGGTGTTGTAGATCTCCGAGGCTAACCTCAATTGGGCCTTTAACGCCCTCAGCGTTTGTTCATTAGTGTATGCTCTAAACCTAAACCCCACGATGGGCACCAGAAAAATAGGAACACCACTAATATAAAGTTATCCCCCCCCATCCCCGCCATAAATTGCGAGGTTTCCCCCGTGTGTATAAAACGAACGGCAAGCCTCGCTCCTTTAGGGCGGAGAGGAGGTCAGTTGTTGGAACCCTGTAATTGAAATTAATGCTTCTTCGGCTTATATTCCCTGAACCCGAACTACGGCAACATTCTTAGTTCTTAAAAATTAACAAAGAATTGATCAATAACTTATCCAAACCAATTAAGCATCATCTAGGCAATTAAGAATTGCGAAAATAATTTTAATTACTTGATTAATTTGCCCAAATAATATGATGATTCCTAGGTATGATGGAGAGAGCATAGTTAATTTATCCAACTCCATACTAAAAGCCTTTGGTGCGCATGAAAAGGCGAATCCATTAAATGATGTTGAATTACATGGAAACAAAATCATATTGATACTGGTCGATGCATTGGGATGGGTTGGGCTGGAGAAAATGAGCAATATAGATGATGTAAGGTGGTTCCTAGGGAAGTCAAGGCAATTAACAAGCGTGTTTCCATCAGTAACTGCCACTGCATTGACTAGTCTATCCACTGGTGTGACTCCCGGCATGCATGGTGTTCTAGGCACCATACTTTTCATGAATGAGTTTGGCAGCATGGTTAACACCCTTAACATGAGCATAGCGCCGAGTGGATCTCGTGATGATGTATTGAATCTAGGACATGATCTAGGACAACTTTATCATGATGACACAATATTCGAGGAGGCTGGGAGGCACGGAATCAAGAGCGCAGTAGTGGTTCCAAAGGGAATTGGGGGAAGCGGAATATCTCATATATTATATAAGGGTGCCAATGTTTTGGAATACTACACATTATTCGATGCATTAACTACATCTATTAATGCTATGGATACCCATCAATTCGTGTATCTCTACTTAACGCACCTAGATACAATACAACATACATACGGCCCATCTTCTCATCACTATGGATATGCATTAATAGAGACCATGCATATATTAAGGAGATTCTCGGAAAAGCTTCCAAATAATTCATCCCTAATAATTACTGCCGATCATGGGCAAATAGATGTAGAGCCTGAGAAAGTAGTGGACCTACGTAAGCACAATGAATTGTTGAACTACCTTTCGCTTCCTCCCTTTGGAGAACCACGAGCACTCCAACTAAAGCTTATGGATAAAAGCCATGTAGAACCCGTGAAGGATTACTTCAAAAAATTCCTTCCCATGGTAGACCTATATGACCTAAATCAAGCAGAGACGCTTCTAGGCGGATTAAACGAGAAAGTTAGGAGAAGAATGGGAGACCTAATTGCAGTGCCCCGAGATTCAACCACCTTAATTTACTTGCTTAAGCCATCCGATGATAAACTAATGAAGTTCAGAGGACACCATGCAGGACTATCACGAGAAGAAATGGCTATTCCCTTATTCATAATGAACAAGTAATTACCCCTTCAATAATTAGCTATATTTCCTCTATGTCATCATCGTCTTTATCGTTGCTGGATCCATCCTTGAATGAATTGATGCCTATCTTGGATAACCCAAATGTGTCGATCATCGTTTCATAGACATCTGGTAATAATCGCATTCTCATTATGGTGTAAATAATATAAATGGTAAGGACCAATCCTGAATTATATAGTGCAATACCCAACCCTAGGAGGTTATTCATGGCAAGCATATAGTCATCTATTGGTATGGATATATTCAAGTAATGCCTTATTGTTATATATGGGATATAAAGAAATAGGCCAAACACGAATATCATTATTATAACCCAAAATAACCGTGATGCTAAGTGAAGATGCTTTAATTGCGTTAATGGGATATTCTGTAAAATACCTATCACCGTTATCACATCCATCAATATGGTAGATGATGAAGCCAATGCAACGAATATTATATCTAAATTAGAGGAACCAACCAACCAGAGCTGAACTATCATTACATCAATGCTAATGAGAGTCGCAATGATAACTATGAGAGAAGCCACATATATTATTATCTGCAATCTTCTTGCTTGTGTGCTTATAGCCATTAACTATGCAATGAATTAGTCAATTTAAATATATAATAGATAAAAACCCTTAAGGCTCCTCCTGATTAAATTAACCATTATTAATTTTTAGTGAAAAATCATGATAACGAGGATGACAAGCCTCGCCCTTTAGGGCTGGGTAAAAGCTTAAATGCTTCTTCCGAGAATAGCAATAGGGGACTCTTGGCCGGTCAATTCCTTGGGAGTGGGGGCCGACATACCCCCACAATACCGGCTCGATAGGATGACCAACAGAGCAGCACCCATAAAGGGGCGTAACCCTCTAGACCTCGGGGAACCCCCGCCCCTTCAGGGCGGGAGGGGATCAGTTGTCTCTAACCTCCTAACCTATATTCATGGGCGAGGATTGCCCTTTTATTATTAATGCGATACAGGGTTGAGAATTAATGGTTCTCTACATTCCTCATCAAAACATTTATATGAACCTACCCGCCTCCGCCAAACGATTAGGCAGTGGCAAATGATGGATTCCCACCAGCGTTGTATCGATGGGCATGCCCCAATTGCGGGGGCATAATAGATGCAGATAGATTAGGAACTGGGCTACCGTGCCGCCTATGTCTTCCCCGAACCCCAAAGAAACGCGATGTACTAAGCATATTGAGAGAAATGGATAAATTAGGAACTTTGAAGAGAATGAGACCTATATTATCCATGTATATGAAGTATGATGAATTAAATAATCTATTCCGTGAAATCACTGGATTCGAGATGTGGGGGGCTCAAAGGGTATGGGCTAGGCGGCTTGTACGGGGAAAGAGTTTTGCAGTGATAGCGCCAACCGGCAGTGGTAAGACCACCTTTGGAATAGTAGCATCTATATATACTGCGATTAATGGGGGTAAGACTCTCATAGTGGCGCCAACATCAACTCTTGCATACCAATTATTCCAGAGAGCCGAAGCATATTCGAAGGGAAAAGCAAGGATAGTGGCCTATAATTCGCTATTGACAAAGAAGGAGAAGGAGGAGGCGATAAAAAGAATTAATGATAATGATTATGACATATTAATCATAACGAATTCATTCCTATCTAAACACATGGATCTACTGGCTAGAAATAAGTATAAATTAATATTCGTGGACGATGTCGATAGCGTCCTTAAAGCGTCAAGCAAGAATATAGATAGACTACTAGTGCTGCTTGGCGTACCGAAGGAAGCAATAGATGTAGCGCTGGAGGCTATTAAGGTATCTAGAGATACAATGCAAGCCCTTAGAAATGGCAATGAAGATGATTTAGGCGAACTTAATAGACGAATGAGAAGCATGACTAAAACAATAGAAGAGATGATGAAGGGGCGGAATATCGGCACATTAATAGTTAGCGGCGTATTGACCAGGCCACGCGGCACATCGAGGGCGCTTCTCTTCAGAGAATTTCTAGGCTTTGAAGTGGGTGGGCGAGCCGAGGGTCTAAGGAATGTCATTGATTTATTTATGCAACCTAAAACTAACTTAATAGAGGATGCGGTTAACCTAGTTAAGAGGCTAGGTGGGGGAGGTATAATATTTATTCCAACAGATGCTGATAGGGAAATAGCCAAAAAGATTGCTGAAAAATTAGGCGAGGCAGGAATAAAGGCTGGTATCTACTTGAAGCCGAAAAAGAAACTATTGCTTGCATTCCAGGAGGGTGAACTAGATGTATTGATAGGCCTTGCTACATCTAGGTCATCGCTTGTCAGAGGAATAGATATGCCGGCCCGCATTAAGTATGTGATATTCGTGGGAGTGCCAAAAATAATGTTTAGACTAAACCTGGCGGAATTCATGCCCATCAAGTTCCTCCTCTTCTTCTCTGGTATACGTCAAATAGCGCCCGATGAATTAAAGCGCCGTGTGGATAAAATGATTGCCAGGCTACGGAGAATATCATATTTGAACCAAAACCAATTAAGCGAGATACTTACGAAGGCCCAGCAAAACATCAATGAGCTGAGCGGATTTCAAAGATATGTAGCTGAAACGGCGATGGAGTCCCTTAAACTTGCCGATGAGCTCCTGAAGGTGCCGGCCATAATCGATAACATAAATAAGTCTGAGGTTAATATTCAATTACGAAACGGCGAATTCCACATAGTGCTGCCGGATTCCACCACATATATACAGGCCAGCGGTAGGACATCAAGGATGTATATCGGAGGAGTCACGCATGGATTATCCATAATCATAATTGATAATCCATCAGTATTCACGGCGCTTCAACGCGATTTAAAGTATAGACTGGATGAGGCTGAGTTCAAGGATGTTGAGGCCTATGATGTAGATGCCATAATGCAGGTCATTAATGAGGAAAGAAGAGAGGTGGCGGAACTACTTAGAAGTGAGGAACCAAAGAAAGAGAAACTAAGTACTTTTAAGTCAGTCCTATTAGTTGTGGAGTCTCCTACTAAGGCTAGAACCATTGCCAATTTCTTTGGGAAACCCAGTAGGCGAATAATGGGTGGACTAAACATATATGAAACAAATCTGGGCAACATGTTGCTAAGCATAGTGGCAACCAAGGGACACATGATGGAGCTGGCGCCTAACGCCATCGAGCAGGAAATAATGGGAAGGGCTAAGGATTACTACGGTGTATTAGTTACCGATGGGAAGTTCATACCGATATATAGCATAATAAAGAGGTGCCCGACATGCGGTAAGACTTATACCGATGAAAGGGATGCTTGCCCCTATGATGGTACTCAGCTAGTGACTACAATGCCGGTAATAGATACCTTAAGGGATTTAGCGATAGATGTTGATGAGGTATTGATAGGCACGGATCCCGATTCCGAGGGTGAGAAAATCGCTTGGGATGTATATAACATGTTGCGTCCATTCGTGTCGAATATCCATAGAATAGAATTTCATGAAGTCACGAAGAAGGCCATAATAGATGCCATAGCTAATCCAAGAGCGGTGGAGCCCAATATGGTTAAGTCGCAACTAGTTAGAAGGATAGAAGATAGGTGGATAGGATTTGGGCTAAGCAAGTACCTACAGGATAGGCTTAACCGCAAAAACCTATCCGCTGGGAGAGTCCAAACGCCGGTGTTAGGATGGATAATACGAAGGCACATAGACAATAAATACTCTAAGGCAATGAGACTGACTGTAACCCTAGTTAATGATGAGCAGGAAACATTCATTGTTCCGCTCAATAATGATCCAAGCGAGGCCAAGGCTGAATCCAAGAACCTAAGAGGATTCAAAAAGAATCACGATGGATTAAAAGTTAATTATAGCAAAATAGAGGAGAAAGAGGAAATAATTAATCCTCCACCGCCCTACACAACCGATACAATGCTAACTGATGCAGCTAACCTCTTGAGACTTGATGTAAATACAACAATGAGACTTGCGCAGGATCTCTTCGAGTCCGGATTAATAACATACCACAGAACAGATAGCACTAGGGTATCGGCCGTTGGATTATCAATAGCCAAGGAATATATAGGCAATAAATTTGGCGAGAAGGAGTACATGGGAAGAACTTGGACCACAAGTGAGGAGGGAGCCCACGAGTGTATAAGGCCAACTAGGCCAATAGATGAGGAGGAGCTCCATACATTAATATCCACAGGTATACTAAATATTCAACTAACGAATAGGCATATCCAACTCTATCGATTAATATTTAAGAGATTCATGGCAAGCCAAATGAGGCCCGCCACGATTAAGAAGGCTAAGTACAGAGTTACTTTGCATAACTCGAACGAAATCGCCAATAAGGAACTCGAGAGGGTGATCGATATAGTGGATCCCGGATTTCAATTAGTGCTTCAATCAATCCGAAAACGCGAAGCCATTACTGAAGCGGATTTCGAGGTTAAAGATGTGGTTACTAAGACCATTAGAACGATTTATCCCTATAGGGAAGGCGATATAATAGCTGAAATGAAGAAAAAACACATAGGTAGACCATCCACCTATGCTAAAATAATAGACACACTGCTTAGGCGAGGATACGTCACAGCAATAGGTAATGTAAAATACCTTGTGCCAAAGAGGCTGGGTATACTTGCATATGTTTGCCTAACTGGCGATGATTATGTTAGGGAAAAATTGCCGCCGAGACGGGAAGAGGATAAGAAGGAACTAGAGGATACGCAGATCAAATGCGGCAATAACAAGGAGCTTGGTAAATTAGTCAGCGAGGATAGGACTAGGCAGTTAGAGGAGGAGATGGATAATGTAGAAATGGGTAAAATAGATTACAAGGAAATATTAACCCAATTATTTAATGAAATGAAGGAACTAGAACTATTTTCATTCGAGTCAGCCGCATGAATCCGTCTTACAATAGGGATCGCTTGTTTCGCCTAATTCATTTAGCTTGTCATCTATTTTCTCATCAACGTTTATAGTCTTAACAATTATCTTAGAGGGAGATGGCTTATTAGCTACGCCACTATAAATCACTTGAACAGACTTACTTTTATCCCTATATACCGTTATGCCCTTAGCGCCTAATTCCCATGCCATTAAGTAAGCTCCTTCCACATCCTTAATGGTGGCATTACTCGGCATATTAATAGTCTTGCTTACCCCGTTATCGATCCACCGCTGCCACGTAGCCTGCATCATGACATGCCACCTCCAATGGATCTCATTAGCGGTCTTCAATAAGCCATGTAACTTATACGTATTGGGAAGCATGCCGCTCTCCAGTATATACTTCTTGATATCCTCAGGAACATTACCTAATCTCTCTAGGGCCGTTCCATTATACTCAATCAACTTACCTATGGCTAAGTTCCTAACATAGGCAATAGCGAATATGGGTTCTATGCTTGAATTCACGCCTGCTATTAAGCTCCTGCTTCCCTCTGGAGCAATGCTCATCACTGTCGCATTCCTTATACCGCTCTTAACTAAAGCACGAATATCGTCAAGTGTAGCATGCATTTCCTGTAATACGCTCAATGCAGCTGATGTGAATTCGTCTTGAGCATGTTGAGGGGGACTAATGATCTCTAGGTATTCTGATAAGTACTGATTAGTTACTTGCGATATTTTTCTTGCTCTCTCCATCCATCTATCTATTGGGAGGATCCCCTTCTCCCAATCGCTCCCATTAAACTTAGGATATGATCCCTTTTCCAGCGACAATAAGTGGCTAGCCTTTGTCGCCGTGCTGAACATAAACATCGCCAATGTATCTGCAAGACGTAATGCCTCTGGACTATCATAAGGAATGCTCAGTTTTATTAATAAATCAGCGAAGCCATTAACCCCGAGACCTATCTTGCGGGTAGCGTGATTGGCCTCATCGAACATTTTATGTGGATGCTTATTTACATCTATTACATCATCCAGGAACCTCACTGCTATAGCTATATCATTGAATAGGGCGTCCCAAGCTATTTGATGCCCATGTATGTACTTAGTTATGTTTATGCTGCCTAAATTGCATGATTCTCCCGGCAAGAGCGGAACCTCGCCACATGGATTAGTTGAAGCAATTACCCCCGCATTCTTCGCTGGATGCATTATGTTTATGGAGTCCTTATTAAGCATGCCGGGATCGCCGGAATCCCATGCGCTCTTTACCCATTCATTAAATAGCTCCCTAGCATTAACCTTGCCCCATATCTTTATATCGCCCTGCATGGCACGGCGTTCACAGTCCTCATAGCATTTTTGGAACTCATCCCCCCATGTATTGGCTAAGCATTGGCACTCCCTGGGACTGAAGAGAAGCCAATCCTCGCCCGTCAATGCGCGCTCCATGAAGTAATCGGTGGTCATAACGGATATATTGAAGTTCTGTAATTGAATGTCCTTTAATTGACCCGACTTTGCCTTAATGAATTTCTGAATATCTGCATGCCATACCTCAAGTATCCCCATCATGGCCCCTCTCCTCTTACCTCCTTGCTTTATTACATCCGTGCTAACATCAAATAAACGCATGAAGCTGACTGGGCCACTGGCGACTCCCACCGTTGACTTAACTACATCCCCTTCGGGCCTCAATTTAGAGAAATTATACCCTGTCCCAGCTCCCATCTTATGTAACTCGGCGGTCAGGGTTAAGGCATCATAAATTCCAAAGCAATTCTCATGGGAATAACCTGAAATACAATCATCAATTGGCACCACGAAGCATGCCGATAATTCCCCAGAGCGAGTGAATGCATTAAACATGGTTGGGGAATTGGGAAGAAACTTCAAGTTACTCATTAAATCATAAAACTTGGACGCCCATGATATAGGATCAATTCCATACATTTTTTCAGCATATGCAACCCCCATTGCAACCCTCATCCACATATACTGAGGAGTCTCAAAGAATGTGCCATCAAGTCTCTTTAGCAGATAGCGACTCATGAGCGTTCTAACGCCATTATAAGTGAGCAAGCGATCCCTCTCTGGCCTAATCATGCTGCTTAATTCATCTATGTATTGTTCATAAAACGATGCCATCTCCTTGTTCCATAATCCTTGGCTCATGCCAGTTAAGAACCACTGCTTAAACCCATTCCTATAAATAACTTCAAAATTGGATTGATCGAACTTGCCCAGCACCATTTTATATACACTCCATAACAAATAATCCCTGGCTGCAGTGTGCCATCTCATATCTTCAGGCGCCTTATTGAGCATTATCAGTTGAACCATATCGCTTATATCTTGGCTCTTTATTGTTTGGCCGCTTATTAAGCTCTGAAGCTCCTTTAAAACTAGATCTGGATTTGGCGCATTTACTAAACTAAGCACCCTGAGAAGCTTCCGCGGAGAGAAGGGCTCCTCCTTACCATTACGCTTTATTACCCTGGGCATCTTGGATGACTTGACTATCTCTAATTGCATCTATCCTCCCCACCTATAAAGTTTATTCTTCCCAACGGATAAAATAACCGTATCATTAGACTCAATATAACGGTGTAATATCCTAGATAAAGATGCAATGCTGTAAGATCTTAAGTTGAGAGATAACTATGAAACTTTCGACAATAATTAAAATTAGAAAATCACGTGAATACCAATACCTTTCCAAGCCTTATAAATAAATTAACCTCCTCCCCAACATCAAACGGCTTATCCATCATGACCACAACCTCGGTATTATCATTACTAGGAGGCACAACAGTGACCCTGAAGAGACCACTTGAATAGCTGGATACCTTAACCCGAGCTCGCCCCACGAGGAACCAGTCACTGCCCAGAGAAGATTCCTTGGATATCTTTAGATCTTCAAGGCGAATGCCCAGCCTTACGTTGCTGGCGTTGATCTTATTTATGGGAAATGAAAAATCATCAACTACCGCATACGTTGCTCCATTTCTATCTTCAATTCTTCCATTTAACTCCACTAAATCACCTATTAATTTCGCCACCTCCACAGTGATGGGTTTAGAGTATATGATGGATGGCTTATCCACTTGCACTAATTTGCCATGAACTATAACGCCAGCGCGTTCCGCTATGGAAAATATGTCGGCGGGATCATGAGAAACCGTTATTGTGGTTATTTTCAATTCATTTTGAATCCTCCTAACAAGAGCACGAGCGCTATCCCTTATTCTGGCATCCAAATTACTGAACGGTTCATCCAATAAGAGAATAGATGGATTCTTAACCAATGCACGCGCCAACGCCACCCTCTGTTGCTGACCACCCGATAATTCCCTTGGATAGTGATTGAGCACATGAGATATCCCAAGTATCTCCGCTATATCGTTTATTTTCTTCTGCTCCTCGGCCTTGCTTATCTTTAAAGACTTCAGTGGAAAAGCGATATTATCATAAGCAGTCATATTAGGATAAAGGGCCCATGTTTGAAATACCATACCTATATTTCTATCCTCGGGAGGCACTATCAATCTATTCGAGGCAGCCACCAGCTCATCATTGAAATACAGCTCGCCGGCGGTCGGTACATCAAGTCCAGCTATTATACGCATAAGCGTCGTCTTACCAGCCCCACTAGGTCCTAATATTCCGAAGGATTCACCGCTATTGATCTCCATGTTAATCTTATCTAATGCAACTACTTCCTTCTTCTTCGACTTAAATATCTTAGTGACATCCTTAGTAATTACCTTAACCATACTACACCCCCTTACCTCCTGTTCCAAGGGCTATTAAGCCCTTTATAAAATATCTACCAAGAAAAATGAAGATGCCCAAGGGCACTATAGATGCTATAAATGCAGCAGCGAATGTTTCATTATAGAGAGTCGCATATCCTCCAGTGAATGATTGAACCGTAACCGGTATTAACCTCATATTGGGCGTGGTAGTCAACATTAAGGGTATGAAGAAGTTATTCCATGTCTCAATGATGTTAAATATTAATGTCGATACAAAGCCCGGCAGCGATAATGGAAATACTAATTTAATGAAAATCCTCCAATCGCTGCCCTTATCCAGCCTGGCAGCTTCAATTATCCTGGGAGGTATGGCGGTTATGAAAATAGACATTAATAATGCCCCAGTTGGCATATAGAATATGAAGAATGCAAACGCTAATCCCCAATAAGTATTCAGGAGACCCATATCTGCAATCAACTTAGTTAATGGGATTAATGTGGCTTGATACGGAATAAACGTGGCCAACGATATTAATGAGAATAGAAAATTACTTATAAAGGAAGAAACCTTACTAAAACTATTTGAAAGCATATAGAAGAAGTAGGCCGCCATGGATCCCAAGAAAGTAGCTATGAAGGCTACGGGAAGCACTATTATTAAACTATTTAATAATGGCCTGCTTAGTGATGACCAAACCGCTTGGAAGGGCTCTAGGGTAGGGGATGAGGAAGGCACAAGAACCGGCGTCGTGTATACCGCTACGTCGCTCTTCAATCCATTTATTACCATGGCATATATCGGAACCAACCATATAACTACAAAGATGATGATTACCAATTGATGAATTGCGGCCTTTACAGCAGGACTAATTCTCTTGGTTTTGGCTTTACTCATGCTTCATCCACCTCTTTATCCCATATAACGCATAAGGTATAACCACTGCAGTTGCTATTGCTGTTATTATTGTAGCCACAGCAGAGGCTTGGGCAAAGTATTCCGTTGTGAATAAGTAATACATATAGACCACGCTAGTTTGGAGAAATATATTGGTTGGTCCACCGCTTAATAGGTAAGGAGGACTAAATACCCTAAAGGAGAAGAGGAATAATAATGCTGATGATACTATGAACCCATTCATAGAGTTAGGAAGAAGAACTCTAAATAATATCCTGAATGGACTGGCCTTATCTATCCTCGCCGCCTCTATCAATGATTTATCAACACCCATAAAGGCCGCCAAGTAAAAAATCAGCGATAAACCAGCATATGCCCATATAACCACTATCATTAAGCTTGGAAACTCCATTGATGGCGATGAAAGCCAGAGAGGCGTCGGCAAATGAAGCATTCTCAAGAACCAATTTATGCCGATATGAATATTAAATAGCCAAAGCCATATCAATGAGTTAGCTGCCATGGATATAGATAATGGATATATCAATAATGATAGGTAGAGACTCCTTAATCTCTCATTGCCTAGAAAATAAAGTAAGGAAGCAAATAGTAAACCAAGCAAATTACCGAAGACAACGGCGCCCGCCGACAATAGAATAGAGTGAGTGAAAGAGATAGAGAAATACTCTGTGGATAACAGGGAAATATATGTTTGGAGACCAACAAATGATGGGTGAGGATTAAGCAGAGACCAATTCGTGAATGAGTAATACAGATTCCATAAGACTAAGTAAAGTAGAAGGAATGAAAAGAAAATCGTTGGAATTGCCATTATTAATCCTTGAATTCTCATGATATCACCATGAAATAAACTATTATTTTAATATTGACCCCAAGAAGCATTGTTAGGAATTAACCCATGGTGGGTAGTAACCAGCAAATGGGTGGCCAGGGAACCCTAGGTAGCCAAGGCCAAGCTTAGCGGCGGCCAACCACTCGCTCTCCTCCTGATGCATCTCCGTGGCCAGCGTTATATTCCAGGCCGCTATGCCGCTTGATCCAACTTGTTGCAATGTGTAGAGACCACTATTCAATTGAGCGAATACATCATCAAACAACCCACCATCAGATAATTGATAAACGAAGTTTTGCTCAGGCGTGCTCAGCAATTGCTTATAATCGTACCACTGAGCAGGCGTATTGAAGTAGTCAGTAGTGACGTTGTTATAGAACGTAACTGCCTTCCATTTGGTCCATATCTCTTGACCAGCCATGGATGCCCACCACTTAACAAAAGTCAATGCATCTTGCTCCTGCGGCCCCACTGGAACCGCAACTGAATCAATAACTAGCGCGTAATAGTTCTGTGTGCCTGGAAATGGTTCCTCCACTATCGTTACATTATTCCAGTTAATATAAGGAGCAACCGCCGGATATATGGTTATGTTGAGGAAATCATAGGCGTAATTAGTTAACCAATTACCATTGGCTTGAAACGCCACATTACCTTGGGCTAGATCAGTTAATCCCTGGGTCCACGTCAATGATTGCCACCCTGGATAATCATATGAGGTAAAGTTAAGGAATAAGTTGTTGGTCTCAGCTATCCAATTCTGTATTGTTGCATTGTTTAATGGAATTACTCCATATATCATTTCATTATAAACATGAGGCCCAGCTAGAGATAGGAATATATCTTCCCAAAGATTTAATTGATCCCAACCACCATCAGAGCCCGGCACCATCCACGGGGAAACGCCATGAGCGGCTAATTGAACCGTATCATACTCCAGCGTAGATAAATTAGTTGGTATTGGCAAATTATACTTCTTAAGTAACTTCAAATTAATGTAAAGCAATGCACCTCTATGAACATTAACCGGTATTGATAATAAAGTCCCATTGAATGCACCGGCCTGAAGTACTTCAGGCACGGCATACTTGAAGAGACCGATTTGTTGAGCTATTGGAGTCATATTAACGAAGTTATTCACTCCTTTAGGGGCTATTTCCACGTAACTTATCATCTCAGGACCATAATGCACTTGGAATAATGCCGGTGGTTTTCCTGCCTCTATTAGCGTTAGTATTGCGTACTTGGCGTTGGTGCCCCCAGCGCCTGGAACTATTGTTGGGGTCACGTTTAGGTGGTATTGGTTTTCGAATGCTGGTATTAAGTGGTTCAGCGCCACCTTGCCCTCCGTGGCCCACCACGTGTAGAATATTAGCGGCGCCTTCGCCGCTTGAACGCTCGACGTAGATGGTTTATAGGTTACCGCCACGACGGCGGCCACTACCACAATGATGGCCACCACGATCACAGCCCACGCGAACCTAGATAAGCCTCGCATAGAGCAAAGGGGAACTCACCAATTTAAGCATTATGATGTAACAGTAATAATGATTAGGAGTACTATATTTACAATTGTATAAATTGCAAATAAGTAAATATGGCTTGTGTTATAATAATTATTATATTTACTTCTTACACACCCCCAATATAAAGTAGCCTAATCACCCTCGGTACGCATAATCTTATCCGTTTACTTGATAAGCCAGGTGAATTAAACATCCATATGCAAGAGCAGATACAGACACCACTTGAACGAAACACCGTAGTGATAGATAATGCCTCTAAGGCCGAAAATGCGATAAGGGAACTATTAGAGAAGGTAGCAATAGCCACGGGCTCCACCGATATAGTTAGGGAACCAGCTGCAGATGTAATAGAGGAACCAAATAGGGTAATTATATTATTCGATGTGCCCGGCGTAGCTAAGGAAAGGATAAAGATAGTGGTGGGCTCTAATTATATAGAGATAAGGGCTGATTCAATGCCCCTTCCGCAAGCTAAATTCATTCATTTAGAGAGAATAGGTAATTATAGGTTGCAGAGACGAATAGAGTTCTCCTTTAAACTTAAGATAGATGAAGCCAAGGCTTATTTAAAAGATGGAATATTACAAATAATTGTGCCTAAATTAGGAGAAAATGCATCTGAGACAGAACTAGTAGTTGAGTGAAATTAAATACCGTAATCTATATTAAATATTTTAGTTATTTGTTGGGAAGTATGCCATAGTGAAGTTAGCATAGTTCTCAATATTACGCTAGCTCTTATTGGCTTCCTGTTGCAGAATAAAGTATTTATAGGGTGCTAGATATAGGAACAGTGATCTATAGTGAAGTATGAACCAGAAACCAGAAGAGTTCAATTAACAGGGGGCGCAACCTTAATAGTTTCCCTTCCAAAGGAGTGGACTAGGGCCACAGATCTAAAGCCGGGAGATGAAGTCCTTGTAATGCCTCAACCCGACTTATCCCTACTGGTCGTACCTAAGAAAATCGATAAAATGATGGCATTCGAGGCAACCCTAAACGTGCAGGATGATTTAGCCAACAAGGAACACCTAGAACGAATATTGCTTTCATATTACTTGGCAGGATATGATATTTTTAAGCTAAATTTCGACGTATCAACAGCGCCACTGAAGAAGGAGATAAAAGACCTAGTTAGAAGAAAATTAACTGGAGTAGAGGTAACCGAGGAGGGCAGAAATAGCTTAGTCATGCAGAATTTAATTGATATCCCGGACGTCAAGATAAATGATATTGTTCTTAAAATAGTGAGGGCGTTGGCAGGTATGTTGGAGGATGTCAGAACAGCACTTGATACAGCGGATAAAGCGATCCTTAATGATATAATAGAGCGAGATAATGAGGTCGATAAGTTCTATTGGCTTCTTAATAGGTTACTCAAGCGAATGGTAGTCAGCAAACACTCAATGAGTCTCTCCGGTTTAAAGGATCCACGAAACCTATTAGAGTACGCCACTATAAATAAATCGCTTGAGCGAGCCGCAGATCATGTAGTGGAAATATCATATGAGCTACTGAACATGGGCTCATCATACCTAATAGGCATTCCAAAGGACCTTAGAAACAAACTTGGAGACATGACAAGTCTAGATAATAAACTACTTAACTCCATTTCAAAAGCATTCTCAGAGTCCATAACGCTTGAGGAAATCAATAGAATAATTGATTTAGCTAAGTCGGAATCTAAATCTTCCATTCCAAACATAATGAGCGAGATATCCAAGATAGAGATCGATCCCGCCCTGTCGGCCAGCATAAGAACTATAATAAACAGCCTTTCTAGAATTGGAGAATATATATCGGATATAGGGGAAGCAATAATAAGCTTAATAATAGAACAATCAATGTAACAAGTAATATCTTAAAATAATCTATCTTGAACCCAACATTATTCAGTTAATAAAAATAGATAACTGAGGAAAAAGTTGTAGCATAACTGATTCTCTTCTCGTCCTGAAGGGCGACTCCTTATGGTGGTCGCTATTTTGTTACTTTTTTGTTATTATGCTGGTTATTATGTCTTCAAAGAAAAAATGATTAATTAATCTCTCATTAACTCTTAGTCCGTAATTAGCTAGGGAGTCCTCAATAATAGACATGGATTCAGATGAGTAAGTTAATATTATGAAGCTGAAGTTCATTTTAGTGATTTGATTGAAAAGTTCATCAATTAAATTGGAACTTAAGTAATCTAGATATATTGCCGCATCTAACCAATCTATTGAGTTCGATCTATTGCCACCCAATAAGTAGGGCAAGTTAAAAATTATTAAATCTGGGTTCAGGCTACACCTCAGTGAACTAAGGAGACTGGCTTGTATCACGTCTATATCATCCATTGCCCGCATAGTTAGTTTACATGCATAAGGATTGATATCTATTCCAATTAATTTCCTATATTTGCAATTCATTAAGTGCAATTCTCGTGCTAAGCCACCGATTACGTAGCCACTGCCGCTTCCAATTTCAATTATGGTGACTTCCCCCTTATTATTACAAATATTTCTTAGAAGGGATACCGCTGCTCTAAGCGTTTGATCCGAGTCTTCGGCTGGCCTGTAAACATTATCCACATTTACGATGTGGTGTTAATGAATATAAATGCTAGGCATTATAGTGATGACGATAAAATCAGATATAGTAACACGTTTGGAACAAACATTACGAATACATAGATTGTGAATACTATCTCCGTGGATAAGCTAGTTTCCAGGGATACCAATGTTGAGAGCAGCGAGATGGATACCACAGTTGATAAATAACTCACCGTATATACTATTGCCGCTATTAATGGATTATACATTAATCCAAGAATATATGCAAGTGAGTATATTGTTGAGGCGGTGAAGAGCGGTATGAGCGAGGCCAGGGAATACGTTACCCAATATATCATATCATGCAAAGGCATCAATGTTCTCAGTATCATAACATTAATGATTATGAATAAAATTATTGATATAATAGTTACATATTGAGGAATAAATACGTCAGTCGTCGGCAATAAAAACAGCAGTTTAATACCACTCATATACATTATGATGCTGCTCAACGCCAATATCAGCAATGAATAAATGAGCAATATTCTGGACTCTACTTGATGAAGATAAACACCTATCGGCCTTAATGATAGGTAATTAATTAATTTATGCAGTGAACCAAGGGGCTTCTCCTCATCTATATTCATTCCACGTAAAGCATCAACCACATTTCTACCCCTATCGGTTAAGAGCACATTTGATCCTATCCTAGTCACAAGTCCCTGAAGCCTCATGGTTTCTATATCATATAATAATATGGATAGTGGGATGTTCAATTCTTTTTCTAATTCCACCAATGATTTTGATGATACATAAATGGCCTTTAATATCCTTAACCTACGGGGACGAGAAATCACATAACGAATATACATCGGTCCATTATTAGCCGATCCATCCATTAATTAACCACCTCAAATTCATTCCTTAAACGAGCAGAATACATATAACTATGGTGAGGAACTCCTACTCCACTACCTAATTCAAGTAGCAACAATAGATGAATCACCGCATCCTCTGCATCATAGTGATCACCATTATTTAAGTATTTTCGTCCAATATGACAGCTAGTAGATACGCAAAGCAAGGAAAGCATATAAATATGGTTCAAAATATATTATCAAGGTAATAAATGACTATTGATGAAATCAAGAGTTGGATCATCTCACTGCTCACGAGGAGACAACGAGTCACTCTCAATGAATTACTGGAACAAGCCGAATCTAAAGGAATAGGACGACTAGCTCTCTTTATTGCAATTAACCAAATAACACAAGAGGAAAGAGACATAATAGCCCGCAATCCCATAGAAATCACTAGAATATCAATAGGAAATGAAGAAATCAGAATTTCACTACCTCAAGAAATGGAAAAGAAACAAATCGCAAGACAACGGCGACAACATACCAAAAGTACCGCTAACATAATGGACGTACTATTCAAAGAAGAACAGAAAGAAGAACAAAAACAAGAACAAAAACAACAGAAAGAAGAACAAAAACAAGAACAAAAACAACAGAAAGAAGAACAAAAACAAGAACAAAAACAACAGAAAGAAGAACAAAAACAAGAACAAAAACAACAGAAAGAAGAACAAAAACAAGAACAAAAACAACAGAAAGAAGAACAAAAACAAGAACAAAAACAACAGAAAGAAGAACAAAAACAAGAACAAAAACAACAGAGGCTCAATATTACTCTTCCTGGCTTCAACGAGTCCGATGTTGAGCGGGGGGTAATGGCTATAATTCAATATCTTAATAAATATTGGAGCGTGGGTAGAATACGGCTAATTGATGATGTTCATCACATTACCGGCATTCCACGTGATGCTTTATCGCGAATATTGGATGCAATGGGCAAGCAAGGCCTTGTAGAGATAGTGGAGCCTGGCGTAGTTAATAAAACAGACAAGACTCCGGTCATTGGCATCAAACTCTCGGAGCTTCTTAATTAACTCCCCACACTAACGGGATTACACACTCTAAATACCAAGAGGATTATTCTGCTGCCGCGACCCTGTCTCATTGAATAAATCTGCTCCTAATTGAATTATAGCAGAAACACATGCCGAGTCTCTTTATTGACGATAGTAATAGTAATTGAATTATTTACTTTAAGAGGAGTTTACCTTTATTCTGACCTCCTCCCCGCCCTAAAGGACGAGGGTTGCCGTTCGTTTTATCAGAGGACTCCCATGTATTCCTTAGCTAGCTCCAGGTACGCTTTATAATTATTAATTATGCGAGCTTTGGTCTCCTCATCAACGGTTTTTATGACCTTAGCTGGAACACCTACTGCAATGCTGTACGGCGGTATTACTGACCCTTCCGTTACCACGGCACCGGCACCTATTATTGAATAATCACCTATAACCGAGTTGTTCAGCAATATCGCTCCCATTCCTATTAATACATTATTTCCGATCTTTGCGCCATGAATCAAGGCCCTATGACCTATCGTAACCCCATTACCTATTTGGGTGACTATCCCCTTATCTGTATGCACCACTGTAAGATCTTGTATGTTAGTATTATCTCCTATAATTATCTTATCCTCATCTCCTCTAACTACCACGAATGGCCATAAGCTAACATCATTGCCTATCTCCACATCACCTATCACATATGCAGTACTCGGTATCAATACATTCCTGCCTATCCTTGGATACTTATCCCTATACCTTAAGACAGGCATAGAAAAATACCCATTTTAGGCTTTAAAACATTAATTAGAACAACTCAATTCATTGAAGATGAATCAGCTGCAAAATCGATATTAAAATCACTATGCAGATTACCCCATCTTGATGAGCGGAGTTTCACAGGTGATGACCCAATGCTAGATCATTCTTAACATACCCACACCTAGCGCATGTTCTTGCGGCGTAAGCTGGATTAATGTGAAGGACAAACACCACCTAGAGGAAGTTCCGGAATAAGATATTTCTATCGATTGGTGAGGATGACCCTGTTGTTAAGATATGTCATTCCGGATGCCAGGAAGGTTTAGGTGATGACAATAACGGTTGTTACTCCAGGACATACAGCATAGAGAACCAGAGAAGAATGTAGCTAGCCACCTTACTGGTAATTCCTCAGTTTCAATCACACATTATTGAGAAAACTAGCATTGTAGTTTCATCAAGAAACCCCATTACTCATGATGAATCATCGTGGAGTAGTCTCCACAAAGGAACCCCTAACCTCGGAAAAACACTTGCCCATTCAGAACTAGGAAGAAGTCAGCAAAATCATTATAACGATATGTTTAAAACTAGAAGAGCGCCTTTGCTTTAATGATTTATGGATTTAATGAAGGTGATTAAATAATGGAGATCAATGTATCGGATAAACAGATAGTTTTGCCGGGGGATCAAATAGGAGTGAAGGGAGCTTCACCCATAAGTGGCGCAATTTATACTGAGGGGGATAAGGTATTCGCCGCAGCCGTGGCGGTAATTAACGTGAAGGAATTGGATTCCGGCGAAAAGGAAATCCAAGTAATTCCATTAAATGGAACATATAGGCCCCGGGTTGGCGATATGGTAATAGGTTATGTAATTGATATAACGGTCACCGGCTGGGAGGTCGACATAAAATCTCCTTATGCTGCTTTTCTCTCGATTCATGAAGCTACCTTAAGGCAATTAGATGTGACTACCGTGGATCTAAAATCAATATTGAAAATAGGGGATGTAATTCTGGCTAAAATAATAGATGTTAATTTATCCAGGGATTACCCGGTTACGTTAACTCTAAAGGAGGCACGTTTAGGAAGAATAGAAAATGGAGTGGTAATAGAGGTTGATCCCACAAAGGTTCCGCGGGTAATAGGTAAGAAGGGATCAATGGCTAACATGTTCAGGGAGGAATTGGGTTGCGACGTCACCGTTGGACAAAATGGGCGTGTATGGATAAGATGCAAGGATCCAGAAGATGAATCCTTCGTGGTTCACGCAGTTAAGAAGATAGAGCGGGAAAGCCATACTAGTGGATTAACAGATAAAATGAAGGCTTATGTAGCGGAATACAAAGCTAATCGCGCAGCATCAAAGACACAATCATCCTAAGGCTCAAGTCCTTCCTGATTATTTGTTATATGCATGGGGGAAGCCCCTTAAGGGTGGGGTAGCTCACTTGTTGTTACGTACTTCATCTGATGCCCCTCTGGAGGGATTGGGCTTTAATTTATTGGCCAATGCAATAATTTATTTAAAGTGGTATCGCTGCCATTATTGGAATGACATTAATAGATGGATATGGTAGGCCGCTGCTTAAGCTTAGGATAGTCGTTAATAGTGTCTGCAATTTCTCCTGTATATTTTGCCACTTTGAAGGACAGGCCAAATTGATTCCCGAGCTCTCTCCTGGCGATATAGGTTTCGTCGTTGATGCGGCCATGAAGATTGGAATAAGTGACTTTAAGATAACGGGCGGCGAGCCTCTCTTGAGACGAGATATATTGGATATCGTTAAGGAGATATCATCTAGACGGCCAAACGATATTTCCCTCACTACTAATGGGTATAATTTGAAAGACTTGGCCAGCGACTTAAGGAATTCCGGTCTCTCTCGGCTAAATGTTTCTCTACATAGTTTAAGACCAGATAGATACAAGTATATAACTGGAGTTAATGGCTTCGAGAATGTTATAAATGGATTAATGGAGGCCAAGAATTACTTCAATAAAATAAAATTAAATGTGGTTCTATTAAACGGAATAAACACCGATGAAATAAACGACATAATAGATTTCGCGGTCACTAATGAATTCAACCTGCAATTCATCGAATTAATGCCGGTAGGTGATGGGTCTCACATATTTGGAAAATATTACTATGATATAAACAATGTATTACCATTATTAGAGAAAAGGGGGAGATTCATAGGGAATAGGGCCGATCTCCATAATAGGCCGTTATTTATGGTGGACGGCATAAAGGTGGAGCTAATAAAGAATTATAAGAATCCAACGTTCTGCGCTGGATGCACTACAATGAGGCTCACATCGAATGGTGGACTAAAGACCTGCCTATATAGGGAACCAATCATGAATCTATGGAACATAATAAAGAATAGGGATCTAGATTCATTAATTAATGCATTTAAACAAGCCAACATGATGAGGGAACCAAACTTCAAGAGCGTTGAACCAAGTAACATAAAGATAAGGCTTACCTCCAGCACATAATACATTAATCCATACTAGTTACTTACTTGCTTGAAGACTACATTCATCGCCCTATAGGTAAGTCGAAGAATTATTTCCTTTTCAGGCTAGATTGTGCGGCTACCTATGCCCATCAATCGCAGTTCATGAATTAATCCCTCATATATGCTTCTGGCAGTCTCTCTCCTTATGCTTAACTTTGCGCATGCAGATGCAGTGTCAAGCATGCATGTATTTGGTACATCGCTTAGCAAGGAGATTTCATTTATTATTCGTTCCCTATAATTTCCTATTGGGTGTGAATTAATGGCTATGTGGAGTGATGCCAGTAATTCATGCAGAATATCTATTACTAATTCAGTACAACAATCATTATTTTCAGAGCCATGGTCATCCTCATATAGCAGATTTAAAATATTTCCAATAGTTGACTCTATAAGCTGTAGATCCATTGATTTCACCTTATCTAAATTGCTCAGCAAAATCAAGTTTTTATTCATAATTATAATAGATATTTATCCACTTATAAAGATAAGGGTTTAGAGGAGGCATTACCCTTCTTCCTTTAAAGTGTGCTTCACTGAATTTTTGCCTCTACCATAGGACTTTATCTTACAAGGGGTTAAGGGGACAAAGGATCCCTTCATGTGAATAATAGGATAGTGCTCGTTGAGGCGTAAACCCTAACCGAGGGGCCCTCTTATTAGGGCAGAAACCTATGTGGTTTCTCGATATTCGCATCGTTAATGAGGGAGCTAACGTAATGCATGATCATCCGCCTCCAATAGGAGGCAGCAGAACTACCTCATCCCCATCATTTAATTCGGTTAAAAGTCCTTTTCTGAACTCTATTGCCCTGCCATTAACTAATATATTATATCCATCCCGTACTTTATCTCCGTCAAGCAGAGTTTTGGATATGCTTGGATTTACTTTCTCATCTATTATCTTCAACAGGTCGCGTATGGTGTACCCATTAGGCAGCTCAAGCTCCATTCTCAAGGTCTTAGCCATATCATAAAACGTGGCCAAAAACTTCACTATTACCTTCATCTTATTTGCTTTGCAGGTTTTCTCTTAATAAGCCTTTGTTTTTAGGCAATCAAAAATGAATGAGTGCCCCTAATTCGCCTGTATATTTTGCGTGGAGCAGTGATAAAATGAATGACAAGCCTCGCCTTTCAAGGTTGGGTAAAGCCTAAGTCCTGGTGTTGGTGGGGTAGTTAGCTTCCCTAGTCAATTCTTTGGGAATGAGGAGTGAAGGGCCAACCCCGCAATGCCAAGGGAATGAGTAGCGCCCGTGAATGGGGCGTAACCCTCTAGATCTAGGGGAATCCTCGCCAAATGGTGGGGAAGAGATCAGTTCCAGATATGTGTGGCATAAGGTATCTTGATTTATTGCTTTATAAAAGAATGAGGCCTCCATCCTTTAAGGCAAGGAATATATCACTTGTACCTTACATTATTAGGGTCAATTCTATTCAATAGGCTAAGCTCCTCCTCATTTAATGGATCCATGTAGGTCAATGAATCCATGTGTGGAGCAAAGCCCATGTTTGATAATACATCGTTTAGATCAGTTCCACGTATTAATGATTTTAGTACCCATTCACTTATTGATTGATCATATTCCATGTATGCTTTTGGCGTGCAAAGAACTATTCTTCTTTTCTCATCACTGGAGGGCCCAGGTGCGGTGATGAAGTCAACCTTGGCGGGAAGGCTTCTCTTACTATGTTCATTTAACCAAAGTATTAATTTTCTTGAATGTACATATAGGTAAGCTGCTGCGGCTCCTCCAGGTAGTCTAACCCTCGGTTTTTCCCAACTACCTATCACAGATATATTCAAGTTAGCTTGCGCATCCACTTGAGCCGCACTGAAGAACATTATATCTAGGAGCCCCTTTCTAGCCAAGTCGAAAGCCTCCAAACTAGTAAGTATTCCCTTGCCTCCATGAAAGGCAAAGGGATCTCCAGATGATGGTGTGATGCTTATGTCCTCCGCATCATATATCTCAGAGACGCTAAGTAGCTTGAGCCTCAATCCCCTAGCCTTAGCTAATGCAACGGCAAGAAGAGGCAATGCTGATGAGAGACCCACATACACCAACGACTCATTATCTATTGCGCGACTCATGCAATTAATCACGTTATCTATGGGTCTCTCGTTTCTCACAATAGCTTCACCACATTACCATAATTAATGCCATTTCTCACGGATTCATAATAGGATTTTATTGCATCATAATTAGCTTCATATAAACCATACATAGAGGTCGGATAAGCTCCTCGAGGTGATTCGATGACAGCATTAACCTTTATGCCAGGAATTGTTAACCTGCTTGGGTCTTCCTTGAAATAATCCTCATCAACTATCCGCTCGGCTGTTATGATCACCTTCTTTGATGCATAGACCTTGAGGAGATCCTCGTATTTAGGACCAACTAATTCTGCGTCTCCCTCGGCGTCGGCATTATGTACGTGAATGATAGCTACATCTGGTTCTATTGCCTTAACTACTAGCACATCTTTACCTGTAAATGGGTCCCTAGTTAATCCCCACGTGTTATCATCTAAGTGCATCTTCACAATATTAGATCTCAAATCAACGGAGCTAACCATAAATGGTAATCCAAATGCACCTGCTCGTAATCCAGCCATTATTGCTTCACACACATCCTCCTTAACTCTTAATTTGCCGGTCTCCGCAAAAATTCTAAAAGCTGGCGCTATTCCAAATCTCTCAAATGAAGCCATAGCCATCCTGACCTCATCCACCTTCCCTGAAAGTATTAGCAGGTCAAAAGCAAGCCCTGGTTCCCTATCAAGTAATCGCAAATTACGCCTATTGCTGCTTCCGAGAGCCTTTGCGAAAGCCATGGGGTTCCTATGGAAGGACATTCCGCCAATTGTGATCCAATCTCCATCATTGATCAACTCTATTGCATAATTAAGATCAACCAATTTATTTGCCATAGTAAGATTATAGATTAGCAAAGAAAAATAAATTTTTCTACTAATTAATTGATAAACGAATGACAAGCCTCGCTCTTTAGGACGGGTATGGGCAAATCCTAGTGAAGGGCAGCAAAACACATCTGAATCCCAGCATGAAGTGAGCCTCAGTAGCCCCGGTGAAAGCGGGGTAACTCCCAAACCCCCAGGGAACCCTCGCCAAATGGCGAAGAGGGGGTCAGAGATTCCTTGCGCAAGATTGGTTTCTCACGATAGAAACCAATATTAAGTATTCTAGATTCAGTGATCTAAATGAGCGAATGCGGCGTAGATCTTCAATGCATTACAGGAATACTGAGAAGCGCAATTCATGAATTACCTAATGCCAGAGATAAGGTAGCTAAGGTGGTAAATAGCTTGCCTGAAAACTTGTTGAACGATATAATTAATAATGAGATAAATCCAGAGGATTTGAAAAGATTATGTGAAGTTGAACCGCCATTAATAAAGGCGTTCGCCTTGGTAAAACCCTATAGAGTGACTAATAAGGAAGTGGCTCAATGCATGGCGCTCGCCCTCCTCGATGCAGGTAAATATGATGAAGCTGCTGCTTTAGTGGAGCGCGCAATGGAGCTGGCGCCCAATGCCGATGACTTGGATTACCTAAGAGCATTGCTAAGCATAATACATGCTGGTTCCTTAATCCCTAAGGCGGAGAATCTACATATAAACAATAATCATGGGGAGGAGGAGGAATTAATAACGAGAGCCGCAAGAGATTATATTAATGCCGCTAATATTTATGAAGCAATTAACGAGCATGAACATGCGGAGCTAGCTAGGTTCAATGCGTTAGATTTACTGGCCAAGCATTACTTTATTCATGGGAATCTAGATGATGCATTAAAACAATATACGCGTTGCATGGCTGTAATTAAGGATGAGGAAATCACTAAGATTTGTAAATCCATGATGATGCTCATAGATGCTGTAATGTCGGGATCCCCTGAAAAACATGTGGTTGCCGGCGATGAATTAATGAATAATAACATGCCGCAATACGCATTGTTGGCCTATGGCTCTGCATATCAATTAAATGATGATCCATATATATACACCAAGTACATAGCAGCACTAATCAACTATATTGATGATAAAATAAGAGATGAGTATGGAAGCTTCATGAATCTATTGAACGACATAAGAATCACAGGCATAAAAAGCGTTGCTGATCACATGGGCGTCTCCTATGATGCTTTATTGAAGTACCTGGAAGCGAAGGCAGCATTGGAATACGGTAGGGAACCCAGTGCCCTTATTAGGTATTTGGCAAATGATGAGGAAATGATTAGTATAGTAAAGAAAAAATTAAGCGAGTGGTTAAGTCAAGAAAATAATGAAACTTAACGAGTTTTAGATCGCGATGAAGCCGCCGCCGCGTAGCACCGCATCTATGACTCTTTGATCCCTTATTGCATCCTCTATGGTGGTTCGTGGTTTCTCCGTTCCCCTTACTGCGCCTATTGCATTCCTATCCTCCATTAACAATTGATCAACTATGGCTTTCGGTTCGTAACCCTCACAATCTGTTCTATTATTAAGTAGGTCTAATGTACATGAATTACCGCTATTTCTAATTATATTATATTGACGCATCTTAACGCTTGACACCCATGATGCATGAATCACGGCGGTAATATAATTATCTATATTTAATGAAACTATTGATGAGACTATGAATTTTTCTTTCTCGATATTTATTGATCGCAACGTCATTGTAGTTGGCTTGGTTGCCCAAATTACCGCATCTATATCGTGAAGAATCAAGTCGAATACCACATTTATATAAACGGAAAAATCCCTATTAAGCCGAGATAATCGCTTGGCATCTATGTGGTATAGATCCTCTATCTTAGCCAAGTGCTCTATTAACGGATTAAACCTCTCTATATGGGCAGGGATCACTAGGTGACCGGTCTCCCTGGACTTATTCAGTAATGCTACTCCATCCTCTACTTTGGTAATAACAGGCTTCTCCACCAATAAACTAGATAAATCAATCAATTTAGATGCCAACTCATAATGAGACGCAGATGGCGTGGCTATAATGGTTAGATCGGGTTTAAAGGAAAATACATCATCAAGGCTGGGCAAATGCACGGCACTATACTTATCGGCTGCTTCCCTTGCCTTATCGCTCAATATATCGAAGACACCTATTTCTGAAACATGATTATCCTCTGCACGTATCTTATTCAATGCACTTAAATGGAGTTGACCCATCCTTCCTGCTCCAACTACAGCCACCTTCATACGACTCGCCCACTACTATTGATTAATATTTTTTGCACTCACATAATAAACTACCCCCGGCCCTTACGGATGGGGTCTCAGGTGTTAAAAGATGAAACGCATTGCCTCTTTACCACCCATCATCTTAAGGCGGAGAGCACTATTAGCATCGTAATTGATCGAGGGATTTAAGTAAATCACTTATGGATCGCCCGCTCCAAATAATCTCATTACTGCATTCCACTTGAATGGATTCCACGGGATAATTTGTGAGCACTTGATGAGGAGCCAATGGGAATGCCTTACTCCACGAGACGACTTTCTCAGCATCATCGAGGGCCTTTATCTCGCTTTCTATTATAACGCCGTATTTAATTCCCTTAAACTTAATCCTTATCTTTAATCTATATCTTCGAGCTTTCTGCACAAGCTCCTCAAGCTCTTTAAGCGTTACCATAATTATAGATTGGGATTCATGGGTTTAAAAGTAAACGCTTTATAATAAGTCAATATTCCATCAGAGCTTATCAGCGCTAGCACTAATTGCATTCCATTATTCTCCGAGTACTTGATTAGATCTATTATGCTCCTAATGGTTTCTCCCCGGCCCTCATTAACTATCTTTATTATGTACCTCGGTCTCTCATTAATGGCATCCTTCTTTTTCTCCCACACGGCTAAATCAATAGATGAACCCCGCAAGACGCGTACCCTATAACCTCTCTTTTTTAGATCAAGGAAAACTATGAACCTCCAGAAATCACTTTCAGGCAGTAATTGGTCTAATCCCACATATTCATCATTTACATAAATAATTGTGTCCGAATCATTCACTAAAATATATGCTAAATCTATGGGGTCCGTCGATAATCCTCGTTCATCTAGGTATTTTTTGGTATCCGAGTCGCCGGGTTTAAGCTCATCATTAACCTTAGTAAACCTTAATTTTTTCTTGACTTTAGTGTTAGCGTTGGGTTGCTCATCCATGTGATTGACATCACCATAAATAAGTAGATGTTATTAAAAATATCGCTGCACAAGCCTTAACCTAATAATCATAGTAATTCAATTATGAGCGCTTGAATAAACGAATGAACACTAGCCATTTAAACCTTAAGCCTCAATGGGTTTATCAAGTATGAGCAATAAGCTGAAAATGCTTAATGATCTATTACGAGCGTTTCGACTCGGTGATGGAGATGACTCCTATGCCAGATTTCTTGATCAATATAGGGTTTTATTAATGGAACGATTGGAAAAAAAGTTTAACAAGAGTTTGAAGTATATAGTTGATAATTTGCTTTATGATAATGAGGTCACATTGTTCTTCATTAATGCAATAGTCAGCATTGGAAATTTGCTGTCAATAGAGCTCTTGGGGAATAATAAGCGAAGCAATGGGGATTACATAGATGAATCATTAAATGCTTTTGGGGAATACATGGCTAGGGGCAACAAGAAGCACTTAGTGTTACTGTTTAAGGAGGATAGTAATGGATTACAAAAAATAGATCCAAGAATAAGGGGAGAGGAACGCTTTGGGCTGCTCTCATTCATGCCCATTGTTGTATCCATAGTGGTATTCTTGCTCACAATCAGCATAAGCAGGAATATAATAATTTCATGGGTCTCATCAATAGCATCATCTATAGTGGTAATGCTAATATCAATGCTGATAATTACGGATAGGATCCGTAAATACGATATAACCAATGGGCGGGTGATTAAGATCGATATAGAAATAGATCCAAATACGCCTAGAGAGTATGTTGAGCGAGCTATGTCTCTCCTCTCAACTATTGATTATCCAACAATACAAGATGTGCTTGAATACATAAATGCCAAGATAAAGCCCATTCTTAGGAACCCAATGATTAATATCGAGGAGTATCAATTACGGTTACCTCAAGATATTAAAAAGCTACGTAAAACCAAGATATATATAGCCATCTCTAGTTACTGCAATGCATTCTCCATGGGATTACCTAAGAAAAGCATATTCATATCTAATAAGATGTTTGCTTGCATGAATAGGCATGAATTAAGCGCTGTGCTGCATCATGAATTAAGTCACATAATGAATAATGACTCCGCATGGCTTATGATAATCCTGTCAGTTACTAACGCCTTCGGCATAATCTTCGCAGTAATTATACCTATCTACCTAGGCCTACGACCAATATATGTATCGCTATCCTACTTAGTTTACCTCATTGGATCCATAATAATGATAAAGCAGTACAACAAATGGAGGGAACTAAAAGCAGATAGGGACGCTATCAATCTGGGCAAGGAAGCAGCAATGAGCAAAACCAATCCAATCATTATTAAGGGATTATTGGCATCTCTAATAAAGGTAGGATACCCCACTGCATTTAAGGAGAGAAAAACATATGCCAGGATCAAGGCATTAATTCTGGATGATCATCCATCAATCGAGAAAAGAGTATCTAAAATACTTGACCTAACATTAAACGATAAATCCAGTGATGAAGCCATTAAAAAACAGCCGAAGAGAAATCTACGGATTAGGATAAAGGGAAGTTTATGATACTCTCCTCGATCCTTAAGAACTGGCCTCCTCCCTCTCTATTTAATGGATGAGGCTTGTCGTTTCCTCCGACCTCTTCCCCGCCCTTTAGGGTTCCCCGGGGTCTTGGGGGTTACGGCCCTTTATGGGCGCTACTCGGTGCCCCGCATTCGCGGATCCTCTTCCCGGTATTGCGGGGGAAATCGGCTCCCACTCCCCATTCTCCAAGAATTGACCGGAGAGGACATTAAAGGGAAATAATCCTCCTTTTCAAGCTTTACCCCGCCCTAAAGGGCAAGGTTTGCTATTCGTTTCCTACCAATACTTTCGCTCGATTTCTTCCTTAAAAGAAGTTCCACGCCTCTAAAAGGTTTACGGAAAATGAAAAAGAAGGCTTCCGAGCTTTCAGCGGGGAGAGCATGTCAGATTTAACCCCTAACTTTATAAGTCGGATGAAGGCTTCATAAAATAAATGTCAGTGATTGATAGATTAAACGTATTGATAGAGAGCCTTAAGAGCATTAAATCGTCATGCAGAGATCCTGACTTGATAGAGGATGCCATAAATAAAGCATTGGAGATAGAGCGCGATGTATCGATAATGGCTGATTCCCTAATCGACATATATACAAGATCAAGATACTTGGTTGAGAAATATATCGGCAAAGGATCGGTTCTCAATATTGATCAACGAATAACTCAGCAGATACTTGATATGATAGGAACAGGCTCATCACTTGATAAGATACTTGAGGGCAAGGATGAGGAGGAGTCTCAAATGATTATTTATATACTAAACGCCATGAAACAAGCGGGTTTGGTGGACTTTAACATTACACTTATTAATGGTAAAATCAAGATAAACATCAATAGGTCGCTCTGAAAGCAATACAACATTGCTAAATTGCCCATTTAATCGAATTAATGCTTATTGAATTACGTAAGGAAACCAAGGTATCGCCAGGTATCTTCACCTTGGCCTTAACCTCGCTATGATCCACTAAGATGGTTACATCATCTGTTTTCATCAGTGATGCGGCTAAGCCATTGCTCTTGTACTTAAGGTAATGAAGGCTTCTAGCCTGTGCGCCAGGTTCATAATCGCTTGGATAAATCGGCAATGCCTTTATTACATTACTATCTATTGCTAAACCCATTCCCCTCTCTATGCCGCTATATTTGGGAAGCAGCTTTCTCATCTCGTCATCATTATATACACGTATAAATAAGGTGAAGGATATCTCATCGTGGCTTGGTATCATGGGCTGGTATGTACTTATTATTTCCCTTATCATTTGATCATCATCCGTGCCCTCCATATGAATGGTTTCCTCTATTTGGAACCAAACTGTGGCTGCATCTTCAAATAAAATAGTTAATCTATCAGTTAATTTAAGGTAACGAGGAGCCTTATAATTAGAGATTATTCTATATGCTTCTTTCCGTATTTTTTCATACTCAGACGCCGGCTTAACAGCATTTATTAACCGTAGTATTTCGCTCTGCATGCGGCTTCGCTTTTCCTTACTTATAATTTGCCCAGGGTTTCGTCCTCTACTTCAGCCTTAATGCCTTTATTCTTATAGTATTTCTCCAGCGCCTCATTAAATCGATTAGCGTGATACCTCTCAACCTTAGCAACAGCCTCAAACCACTCAGCTACCTCTTGGTAGCCCTCATCCCGCGCCACCTTAGCAAATCCAGGATACATTTGAGTCCACTCATATGTCTCGCCATATATTGATGCCTTGAACGCATCTTCTATCGTTTTTATCTCTATATCAGCCACGGGATCAGCGCCAAGATACATTAAGTGACCAAATGCATGACCAGTCTCGGCATTTGCTGTCTTCTCGAATACTTCGGCAACATCATTCAAGCCAAGCTGCTTAGCCATTCTTGCATAGTATAGATATCTCCTATTGGCCATGGATTCCCCTTGAAAAGCTGCCTTTAGGTTTTCATAGGTTTTACTTCCCTTTGGGATTTTAGTACTCATAACTTAAGGAAGCTATTAATAGTTAAAAAAACTTACGTCTTTCACTAACTGGCTTTAAGTAAAGGTGATTATTTTTAAGGACCGCACATGATAAAAACTGATAAAGATAGGGCGATTCGCCTTTAAGGCGGAACGGACTTAACTTGCCTCAATTGCATTTTCAAAAACCTTTTTAAGCTAAATAAATAGTCTAAATTGATTTCGATGTCAATGTATAGAAAGGTAATTCGAATAGGCGAGAAGAGCATAGGTATAACATTGCCGAAGAATTGGCTTGACTCGATAGATATAGGGCTCGGGGATTTAGTTGAGGTGAGGGCCGCGGGAGATATGTTGGTGATAAAACCTGTCACCACGGGGAGACCTGAAGAGAAACCCACGGAATTCTCAGTAAGCGACGATATTGATGAAGTAAGCAGGATAATAATAGCCAGCTACATAGAGGGACTCGACAGCATGGCGCTGAAGGGAAAACGAGAAGCGATAAGGAGGGCATATCAACGAATAGAGCCAAAGCTCCCGGGTTCCCTAATACTGGAGGGCGAAGCTGAGACTATAATAAAAATAGCGACCTCCGAAGTTAATGTAGATCTACTAGAAATATTATCCAGTATGTCATCTATGCTTAATTCAATGTTTGAGAGACTTGTAGCGTATTTAGAGAATAATGGGGATAAAAACATCACTGAGCTTCTGGAAATGGATGACCAAGTAGATAAATTATACTTCCTTGCACTGAGGGCAATAAAGAAGTTATCATTCAAGGATCCAAAGGAATCAATAGATGACACGCTTGTGGTGAAGAATATGGAACACATAGCGGATGCGTTGGATAGAACCGCTAATTTCATTCGTAGATCCAATTTCTCCCAAGCATGCTTATCCACGCTCTCCACCAAAGTAAAGGATGTATGGTCATATTCCCTGAAGGCCATTACTGCATACTTATCTAATTCGAAGGATAATGCATTAAGAGTGATAACCAATAGAGAGACAATGCTGGATAACATTTTCAGTATAATAAAAGAAGGACACTGCGAGCGCGATATTGCCGGAGTCATCCATGAAAGCCAATTAATAATTGCATTATCTGTGGATATCGCTGAATCAACATTCTCCAAATATGTGCGTCAAATAATTTAGAGTCCCATAATTAATACGGCATACTATTTAGTTAAAGCCATTAAAAACGAATCAACTGCATCGGTGGCGGTACTGCCCATTACTAAGGCATATTTTTTATCCTGTATCTCCACTAAGTGAACATTGGAAGGCACGCCGCTGCCCTCGTGTTCAACAGCTATTATTCCCCTTAATCCTTTACCTATTGCCTGAGCGGCGAGTGACCCTAGCACTGGAGGCACGCCGAAAATTGGTTCGCTTATTTCATTATTGAATTCTACATATATTCCTTCATTTCCCTTCTTAAAGTAATCCAATGAAAGCAACGATACGGCGAAGCCTCGCTTAAAGCCAGCGCTTATTAGCTTCTTAGCTGCCTTTATGGAATCCATAACTGAGTCATACTTAGCGGACTCGATATAGAGCGAGGCAAGTGAATTAACGGGTCCATGACCATGTCCTAGATTCAGCGAGTAAATTATTGCATCGGTTATGAATCTCTTCGCGTTAGTTATCGCACTTAATTCATCGAGGCCCTTCGCCAAGCCAGCTGCTATGGCTGCAGAGAAGCTGCAGCCTGTTCCATGAGTATTCTTCGTGTTTACCCTTGGCGACTTTAATTCATGGAACTCATTATTTCTAGAGTCATAAACCACATCTATGGACTCCAGCCCCTCTAAATGACCGCCCTTAACTATTACTATGGGAGTCCCTAAATCCTTGGATATCAGTTGAGCCGCTTTTCTCATGTCGCTTATGTTGGTTATAGATATTCCCGTCAATACCTCTGCCTCAGGTATATTGGGGGTAACTACTAACGCCACCGGCAGCAAGTACCTTCTTAATGCATCAACTGCATCCTCCCGCAGCAAGCGAGCGCCGCTTTTAGCAACCATAACGGGATCCACTACAAGGGGGAAACCCCACTTCTTAACCACGCGCGAAACCGTCACTATTATCTCGGCATTACTAAGCATTCCAGTCTTTGCAGCATCAACCCCTATATCTTCAGCAACTACGTTCACCTCATCCTCCACCACATTGGATGGAACATCGCTTATTGACCTAACCTCGACCGTGTTTTGCGCGGTGACTGATGTTAACGCAACCATGCCGTAAACGCCTAATGCATGAAATGTCTTAAGATCAGCAGTTACACCTGCACCCGCACCACTATCTAGTCCAGCTATAGTTAATGCCTTTGGTATATCCATCTTATTTTAGAAATCAGCCATAGCGTAAATATTTTTTGTAACTTAAGTCTCTAGATGAGTGTTACTTGTATGTACTTAGAGTCGCCCTTGCGTTTTACTTTGTACTTCTTTACGTCGCCATCCTTGGTCATCACTACATTATCTCCATTAACGTTCTTGGCGATGCTGCGCCAACTAGTTGAGAAATAGAATTCACCCTCCGCATATCTAGATCTAGCTATTGGATAAGCGTTTTTATTGTATATTATTAGGCCCACACTCCAATCTGGCAGTTTCTTGAGGAGCTTCGATAATTCGCTTTCGCCTCCAGCCTCTTCCTGATTATCCATCTCGTCCTCATTGAACTCCTCATCCCGTATGTTATCATCTTCCTCCATTATTCAAAGCATGTACCCCCTAGTTTATATTATTTACTACTGGATCATCACTTAATAATACTTAAATGTTATTTAATTCCTCCGTCTCAAATATGGGCCATAATTGCCATTTATTTATCGAATTGTTGGAACTTGAAGCCAAAGGGTTTATTGTCGTAATTACATGATGGGCCTTCTCGAGGCTTAAATCAATTCAGCCACTTAATCGATTTTTAATACGATCTAAATCATTTTTATACACACGGGGAAAACCTCGCCCTTAAGGACGGGGTAGCTTACCTAACTGGTTTCTGTTTCTTGCCTAACAATATTGCCTTCAAACTTATTCCATTTACTTTAGTTACCTTAAATCTAACTCCTGGTAAATCACCATAGGCCCTGCCCTCAGGGCCGCCTATACGCTCCACCATAACTTCATCATGCTCATTAATTGCATTTAGCCCGCCGTCCCAAGGAACGAACGCTGTTATTACCTTGCCATTCTTAGTCAATTGCACCCTTACGCATTTCCTAACCGCGGCATTGGGCTTCCTCGCCTCAACGCCAACCTTCTCTAGAACTATTCCCTTAGCCATTGGAGCTCCCTCTAATGGATCGTATCGCTTGGCTATTCCCAATGCCTTCCTCTTATAGTAAATATCGCTCCAACGCTTGCGTTGCCGCTTGATCTTTAGCTTCCTAGCTGCATATAGCCCTAGAGGGGACTTCTTGCCTGTCATTTACAGATCACCGCAATATCCATATAACTTCTTGCTTATCTATAGCTTTTAAAAATATATCGCAATGTTAATGACTGGCCGCCAAGGAGCGGGGCCTCTTCCCGGGCAAGCAATGATATCGTTGTCGCCACCTCGTTGTTTGAGCGGTACCGGTAAAGCTTTTATTGATTGGCGAGGCATATATCAATGCAATTATACTCGGAGGCATTAGGGGAATATGTTGATGTGCCGAGACCACTCAACTCTATTATAAGCCTTGATCCGGCGGCCACCGAGGCCGTATTCATAATGGGCGCGGGTCACTTAATAAAGGCAACTGATGCATTTAGCTATAGACCGCCTAACGCTAAGGCTATTCCTAAGATAGGTAGTTATACTCATGTGGATATTGAGGCGTTGAAGACCTATAATCCTCAATTGATATTCACTAGTACTGGAGTGCAGCGGGATTTGTATAAGAAATTAATTAATGCTGGGTTCAATGTGTATCCAATCCCCGTCGCCACAAGTATTGGCAAGATAATGGATAATGTCATAATAATAGGCGAAGTAATTGATAGAAAGATAAATGCAAGGAGGCTTTATCTAGAATTACTAAGCACCTTAACGAGCATGAGGAAGAAAAGAGAGGAGCCGATTAGGATATATGTTGAGCTGGATCTAGGTGGTCCAATCTCGCCTGGATTTCCCACTCACATAAGCGATGCAATAAGCATATTAGGCGGCATAAATGTTTTTGAGCACATTGATGAGGCATATTTCTCTCCGACCCCAAGCCAAATAATTGCTCAAGACCCAGAAATAATAATTTATGAACCCAAGCGAGGCTCTAAAATGAGCGAGGCAAGCGTCATTGATGTATTTAGGCGGAGAGGAATTGATGTAAGCAAAGCAAAATTGCGATTAACTCCCGGCGATTTCCTTGCCCATATGGGCCCCAGCTTCATCACGGATGTCATGAAGTGGCTTGAGCAGGCAATTAACCGATGAATCCAAGATTTATGATAAAAGTATATAAAGTACAGCATAATTAGTGGTCATGTGGTCATTGAGCAATTAGAGGAATATGGAGAGGAGGGGATAGATGATAGGGATAAAAAGATCATTGAGATAATGATGCAGAACTCCAAGATTCCGTTTACCCAAATAGGCAAAGAACTAGGCATAAGCGAAGCTGCCGTTAGGCGTAGGATAAAGAAGCTGGAGGTGATGGGCGTAATAAAGAAGTTCACAATAGTGGTTGATCCAGCCAAAATAGGGTATAAACACGTTGCCATAATAGGAATTGATAGTGAACCCGATAAATTAATACAAATAGCTCATGACTTGGCCAATAAACACTTCAGCAAGAGGGTCTACATAACAACTGGCGATCACATGATAATGCTAGAGGCCTGGGCAAGAGATAGCGCAGAAATGACCAAAGTACTCCAAGAAATAGGAGCAATAAATGGAGTTCGTAAAGTGTGTCCAGCAATAATCTTGGATTCCATAAAGCAATAGATCGATTATTCTTGAATCAATTCTATTTTGCGTTCACCCAATTTATGGCCCAATTCTATGGCTCTATTTATCAATTCATTCCTATTATGAGGACCATAAATCATTCTCCCATTAACAATAGTGGCCACAACATCCCGGCCAGTGGCTGAATACACTATATTTGATGCCAAATTACTGGAGTCCAGGGGCAGTAGGCCTATTGAGTTGGCATCCAATAAGACTAGATCGGCCTTATTTCCAGGCATTATCTCACCGCCCTTAATTCCAATCATATTATAAGCCCCCCTCGTCGCCATACCCAACGCATGGCTCGCCTTCATTGCCGTGCTCCAATAATTATTTCGCTGAAGAAGAATTGCTAACTTCATTTCCCTAAACACATCAAGGGAATTATTGGAGGCAGGACCATCCGTTCCTAGCCCAACATTTACTCCATTACTTATTAATTCAACTACAGGAAAGAAACCCCCCGTGGCCAACTTCATGTTGGATGTTGGGCAATGAACGGCATTCGCTTTATTCCTAATCATTATCTCCATCTCCCAATTAGTTACCCAGCCTAAATGAACGAAGATGCTGTTCTTCCTGACGAGGCCAAAATCATCTAGCACCTCTATTGGTTGCTTACCATAAGTTCTCCTCGCTTGAATCACCTCATCCCTAGTCTCATCAACATGAATATTCAAGAGGAGGTGAAGCTCATCCATCAAGGCGGAGACCCTGCTTAATGTGTCTCGTTCCACTGAGTATATGCTGTGAACATTTATAATAGGCTTAACTAGTTCATTGCTTTGAGGAATCATGTTCCTTAATTCGTTCTCCACTAGTTTCGGCTTATTGAAGCTATCAATGAAAACAGGGCCCAGAAAGCCTCGTACTCCATATTTCTTGGCTATCTCCATGGTAGCAAACGGGTGAAAATACATATCTATGAACGCCGTTGTGCCGCTCATTATTGACTCAATTATGGATAATTCACTCGATAACGCCACTACTTCCTCGGTTAATTTGCTCTCAACTAACCACATGCTTTTCAACCATTCGAATAACTCCTCATCATCCCTATAACCTCTTAATAGGGACATGCCTAAATGGGTGTGCGCATTTACAATGCCCGGCATAACTATCATTTGGCTACAATCCACTACCTCATCATCTATATCATTAATTAGTTCCCGACCAACTGCCGATATCTCACCATCAATTATCTTGATGTCAATGTTTTCCCTAACTATAATGCCGGAGTCGCTGGGCCATACAGCAAACCTACAGTTACGTAGCAACATTAAAACTATCTTAAAGAGGGGTTCAAAAATCTTTGGCAGAAGTCTTCCGCCCTTAACAAGATTCAAAACTTACTGGCCTCCTCCCCATCCGTAAGGGCGGAATAACTTGCCACCGAAAGAAAATTCCCAGCATTGGGAAAGGAATTAAATGATATGATGGGATGCACCGTGTTTTATGATGTTTGGGTACGCGAACATTACTAGCCTAAGCCGGTGATTGAACTAATTATTCCGCTAATTAATGCAATGATTCCAAGGGTGAATACCAGCAATAGGATCCTATTGCTTCTAGCGAACCTAAGCAATGCATTTATTAATAATAAACTAATCAATGTGGCTACTATTATTGAGATCCCTAATGCGTTGAGGCTAATCAAGTTAGCTGCGTTTTCCACAGTATGTTTGGAAAAAATTAAAGTCACGCCAATGGCTCCAAGGGCAGCCGGTATTAGTTCTATAAAAGATAACCTAAATGCATCCTCGGGCTTAACTCCCAGAAGCAGTAAAGCCGATGTGGTCATTCCAGACCTACTGACACCGGGTAAAGCGGCTAGGCCTTGGGCTAATCCCACTATCACGAAATCCTTAATCGAAAGATCTTGCAATGATCTTCGTGGAGCATAGGCTTTCCTCGATAAATAAATGATAATGCCATCCAGTATCAACACTGATCCCAGGATTGACATTGGAATGCCAATAACTGGTCCTTTAATTAAGCCCTCAATGAAGATATAGATTGGTACTCCCATTACTCCAGTGATAATCGTTGAAACAACAATATACTTCAGCATTATAATATCATTTTCGCTTCCTCGCCCCACCAACGCCATTATTACTCCATAAATTTCCTTCCTGAAATATATAATAGCTGCAAATATGGTGCCTATCTCCATGAATAATCCAAATGCATATCCCTTGGAGAAGCTAAATCCCAATAGAAATGTGGATGCCAATAAAATTTGAGTCTTGCTGCTTATGGGAAGCCATTCGCTTATGCCTTGCACTAGCCCCAAAATAATTCCTAAAATTATTGAATTCATAATCGTGCCGACCAAGACATAATAAAAATTTTTCGCATTACTCCTCTAACAGAAATCCCAATTCATGTATATTCATTTTCTATAAAAGCGAGAGTTCATTAAAGCATTCCCTCGCAGATTTCTTCATAAAAATCCAATTAAAATTAAAACTCATTAGTTTTAATCACTTCTCATGATATACCTAATACGACATGGGGAATCCACGCTTAACGAGGCCGGGATCCTCCATAGCTCCACGCTTAACGAGGGGCCATTAACACGTAAGGGAAGGGCGGAGGCTGAGGCGGTAGCTAGGTTCTTAAAAATGAGTGGATTTAATGGGAGGGTTTATTCATCCCCATTATTGAGGGCTAGGGAAACAGCCGCATTTATATCTAACAATATAATAATTGACAATAGATTAAGGGAGGTAGGCATGGGCGAATGGGAGGGAAAGAGGATAAGCGATATACCTAGCTTCCATAAGTATGTCCAGGACCCCGTGAATAATTCACCTAAAGGCGGAGAACCCGTGAAGGATGTGGCAGCCAGAATTATTGATTTCCTGAGGGAAGTAGGGGATGATGCCGCAATAGTCTCTCATTGGTTACCAATATCAACCGCAATAGCCATTGTGTTAGGCATGCCTTTAGAGCATGTATACAGGATACGCATACACACAGCCTCGATATCTGCAATTAATAAGGAAAGCGAGCCTTGGAGCGTTGAATACATAAATCTAAAGCCAAAGGATTTGGAGGGCGTTCTCAATAGAAGCAAATAAGGCGCTTAAACTTAAATGCAACGCTATTTAAGTTTACGGGAGATTAAGAGATGGAGGACCCCATACATGAGGGCAGAGTAGTTCACACAAATGAATGATGATATAGAGCAAAGTGATGAGAGATCACTTAGGTTTACCGACCTCCTACCCCGGACCTAAAGAGCGAGACCTGCCATCTTCTTCGTCAAAGCGGAGAGGCCCTATTAATGATGGAAATTATACTAGAGAAACTACATAGAAAATTTTATATAAACACTTCCTCAACGAGTATTATGTTTAGGGATAAGCTGCCCCTAAATAATGCATCGCTAACGTTTAGGGATGTTGTGCTGGTGCCGGGAAGGGCGGTGGATGAACCGTCAAGGGTTGATCTTTCCACATATATCACGAGGAAAATCAAGATACGGATACCATTGGTTTCATCTCCCATGGATACCGTGACCGAGCGGGACTTAGCGATATCAATGGCCAGATATGGAGGCGTTGGCGTCATTCATAGGAATATGACCATGGAGGCAGAGGTAGAGGCGGTGAAGGCCGTTAAGGAGGCGGCGCCGCATCCTCTTCGATTAATTATGTTAAGGCCGGAGGCAACTCTTGAGGAGGCGGTTGAGGCCATGTTGCTTAACAATGTTGATTCCATGCCGATCGTCAATACATCAGGAACAGTTGTCGGCATATTGAGGAGGAGCAGCGCGATATCTGGATCGGGCAGAGTGATGGATGCGGCATCTAGACCCGTGGTCGCTACTCCTTCAATGAGTGACGGAGAATTATTGAGGTTAATGCGGGAAAACGGCTTAGACACTATTCCAGTAGTGGATTCACGGAACACATATATTGGTTCGATTTCATTCTATGATTTAAGGGAAGCACCATCGCTTGACTCAAGCGGCAGATTGCTTGTCGGCGCAGCGGTGTCACCATTTGATTTAGAAAGGGCAAAAGCATTATCTGGATACGCGGATTTCCTGGTGATAGATGTGGCTCATGCAGATAACGATAATGTACTATCAGCGGTGGCGAAAATGGTTAAAGAAGTGAGCGTTGATGTAGTGCTCGGCAATATTGGCACATATAAAGGAGCCTTAGATGCCGTGGCGAGAGTTGATGGCGTGGCTGGCCTTAGGGTAGGCATAGCGAGCGGTTCCATATGCAGCACTGGCGTGGTGACTGGCGCAGCTGCGCCCACTTTATGGGCTACTGCCCAAGTAGCTGATGCCCTATTAGATAGCGGGATTAATATACCTGTTATAGCCGATGGCGGCATAAGAGAGCCGGGGGACGCAGTAAAGGCTTTTGCAGCGGGAGCCTGGGCAGTAATGATGGGGAGAACCTTCGCCCAGGCACTGGAGTCCCCGAGCCCAGTAATTAAGATTGGAAACAAGAAGTATAAGTACTATAGGGGAATGGGGAGCGAGGGGGCTAGGGAGGCTAGGTTCAGTGTTGATAGGTATGGACTTAAATCAAAGAATGTGGCGGAGGGCGTCGAGGGTCTTGTTCCATATAGGGGAACGGTTCGGGACATCATTAATTACTTCGTGGGAGGCATGCAGGCAGCAATGGGTTATATCGGGGCAATGAACATACATGAAGCTTGGGAGAAGGGATCATTTAATTTAGTTACCAGTCTAGGATGGACAGAAGTGGCTCCACATGACTTATTGACCGATGTGGAGGGCGAGTAATGTGGATAAGGCAATAGTGGTGAATTTCGGTAGCCAATATGCTCACTTAATAGCGAGAAGGCTTAGGGAGTTAGGTCTATATGCGGAGTTAATTAGTCCGGGTATAGAGGGGATTGATAAAGATACGCGGCTCATTGTATTTTCCGGGGGTCCATCAAGTGTTTACGAGGAGGGGGCTCCATCCATTGATAAATCCATTATGGATTTAGGGATACCTATTTTGGGGATTTGTTATGGGCATCAATTGATCGCATCAATGCTTGGCGGATCAGTAAAGAGGGGTAAGGGAGAATATGGACCGACAATAGTTCACGTAGACACATCGGAACCGGTATTTAGGGGTTGGAATGAGGCGGAGGTGACTTGGATGTCTCATGGGGATTATGTGGCGGAGGTCCCGGCTGGCTTTAAGGTGATTGCGAAATCGGAGAGCGGCTACGTGGCTGCCATGAGGAGCATGGATGGAAGAATATATTCTTTTCAATTTCATCCAGAGGTCTCCCATACACAAAAAGGCAAATTACTCCTTGATAACTTAGTGAATATATTGGTTGGTAAGCATGAGGTGTGGAGGCCGGAGAACACAATTGAGAAGACAATAAATGAGGTAAGGCAGCAAGCCATTAATGGAAAAGTATTGGTGGCAGTGAGCGGAGGCATTGATAGCACGGTAACCGCGGTTCTAGTTAGTAAAGCCGTGGGGGAGAGAGCTGTGCTTGTGTTGGTCGATCATGGACTCTTCAGGGAGGGGGAGGTGGAGGACGTCATGAAGACCTATAAGGAGGTGGGCCTCAATGTAAGGCTGATAGATGCATCAAGCACATTCCTGTCGCGATTAAATGGGGAGGCTGATTGTGAGAGGAGGCGTAAAATAATAGGGGAAACATTTGCCGAGGTCTTTGAAGGCTTAATACGAAGCGATCCCAGCATTAAGTGGATTGCTCAAGGAACCCTTTATCCAGATGTGATAGAGAGCGGGGCAGTGAAGGGGAGCGACGTGATTAAGAGCCACCATAATGTTGGCGGATTACCTAAGTGGTTTAATATAGGTTTAATAGAGCCCCTTAGATCGCTGTATAAGGATGAAGTGCGGAGGCTCGCTGAATCCCTTGGTTTGCCTGACAAGATAATTAATAGGCATCCCTTTCCGGGGCCTGGATTGGCTGTTAGGATAATTGGGAAGTTCAGCACTGATAAATTAATGATACTTAGGCGCGCAACTGCTATCCTAGAGGATGAATTATCGAAAGCCGGCTTAATGAATTACTGGCAGGCATTGGCGGTAATAGGCGACGATAAGTGGGTCGGCGTTAAGGGTGATAAGAGGGCTGTGGGCTACATAATTACAATTAGGATTGTGTCTAGCGATGATGGCATGACTGCCGATTGGATACCCCTTGACCCTAAGTTATTAACTAGAATTAGCACACGAATAACCAGTGAAGTACCTAATGTATCAATGGTCACTTACTCCATTTCCTCGAAACCGCCGGCAACAATAGAGCCATGCTAACTCACTTAATCTTAATGATGGGGGATTGAGTCTCCGCGTGGATGCCCTTCTCCTGAGTTTCGCATATATTATCAATTTCCTATATGATGGATCGCCGAGACTTAATGCATTTAAGTTAACGGGGATAAGTGGGCGAAAGTCCTCGGCCCGCAAGGGCGGAGTAGTTCACGTGCTTCTAGGTGACGATTATTAATAAATTTCGAGGTGGATCGATTATTAATAAATTATGAAAAATTCTTTTATTAATTAATGATAAAAATATATATGGTTAATTTAAGCGAGAGGCGGAGATTCATTAAATTAATGCTGGGTGCTGGGGTGATCGCCCTAATCGGATCAAGTGGATATCGATTAAGCGAATTGGTTATGCCGAGCGCGGGATCCAGGAGCGCACTAACCCCTCTGGATCAGTGGTATGTCGTGCAGATAGGGCCTACCCCAACCATTGACGTGGATAACTATAGATTAATGATTGATGGATTGGTTCAGAATCCCCTCGCCCTTAGCCTAAGCGAGATAATGAGCATGGCATCCACATCGCTTCCAGATACCATTCAATGCGTCTCCGACTCGCTCTTCTTAAAGGCCAATGTCATATGGCGGGGAGTGCCTCTAAGAAATATGCTTGAGAAGGCGAAACCCATGAGCAATGCAAGCAAGGTTATATTGTTTGGAGCCGATGGATACACAAGTGATCTACCCATAGATAAGGCCATGGAGGGCACCACGCTGGTGGTGTATGAGGCCGATTATGAATTATTGTTGAATCAGCATGGTTACCCAGTGAGGCTAGCCGTGCCGGGTTGGTGGGGATATAAGTACGTTAAATGGCTTACCCGCATAAGTTTAACTGATAAGGATTACTTGGGATATTGGGAATCAAGGGGGTATCCCGATGTCGCGCGTAAATAATGTCATAAACATATATAATAGAAATAGAATTGGTATATATGCGGCCGCATTGTCATCATTAATTGCTGGCTTCGCTCCAGCACTTGGATTACTGGTATTGCCAATAATGGCGGTTTTCCTTGGCTCCGACCTGGAAAGAAGCATATACTCGCCTAAGTTTCAGAGAGAGACCGCATGGATACTTCTAGCTCTAGCGGCAGGCGAGGGCTTCACAGGGTTTGCCGCGGGACCCGTTACTTCCAATATAATATCTAGAGCTACATTGGGATTAATGACGCGAGGATTAGGGCTTGAGCTTCACCTAATGCTAATAGATCCATTGGCGCTATTCTTCATTCTTCACTTATCAAGCGGTATAGGACTAGCCCTGCTGAGGCGAGGCGTGAAATGGGCACCCCTATATAAGGTAGTGATACCGATGATATTAATATTGCTCTTCGCAATCATTATTTACATGGATGCATTATTCTTTGCTTGAGACCGCAATTAAGGATTGAACACTATGGTGTGGGGCTCCCCTTCATTTAATTACGGTAAGAAGCAGTTGAGACACATCTGCCCTGGAGTACTTGGTCAATATTGAGTTGCTGCATATGATTTCGGCGGCGCCAGCATTAATTATCTTCTGATCTGCATCATTCAATAATAAACAATGAGCGGCTATGACCCGTATCGTTCGTGCCTCGCCCTTTAGCGCACTTATTCCATTAATTATGGTGCCTCCCGTTGCAATTATGTCGTCTATTATCACGACATCTCGATTGGCCGCGCTTATATCCTTTGGCTTAACCGATACTTGTCCTGTGAATCTGTCCCTAGTTTTTTCAAGATAATCGAAGTCAGCGCCAATTAATTGAGCAAGCTTCTTTGCGCGCCAGAGACTACCAATATCAGGGCTCAGCACTAGGGGATTCCGCAAGGTACTTAGTAGGCTGGAGTATACTTGAAATGGCTCTAGATTAATGCCGAGGCCGTTTCTATCCAGTACCTCTGGCTTATGTATATCCACTACGAATAATTCATCTAGCCCGGCATTTCTTAACGACTTAATAATGTAATCTATGCTAATGGCTTCCCCATCTAGAAACCTCTTATCCTGTCTTGCATAAGGCATGTAAGGCATAAATAATCCAACCCTGGATGCCCCTAAATCCTTCAATGCATTAATGACCAGCAGAGAACGCACCAATGATCTATCCTGATTAGGATAGGCCCTAGTTACATATATCACGTGCTCACCAGTAATGCTTACCGGTAACCTTACGTATTGCTCCCCATCTGGGAATACCTTATATATTAATTCGATTCCCTTTGAACCAATTAAGTCCCGAGACGACTCGTCGCTCAGCAACAACATAGTTTTAAAGCCGTAATCCAGCATTAAAAATATTGAGTGATGATACCAGGCTGTTTGATTAGATGATTTGGGTTAATAGCGCTGATAATTCAATTACTTGACCCCCATTATGGATAAGCCATGATTGTGTTTTGAGCCTTAATATTTAGTCTTAACTTATTGGCGACCACTTCCGTGCCTTAAAGAGCCCCTTACTCATGAGGAACTCCCTGAACGCATCGGTCTCAGTATATGAATCATCGCTTAAAGTTTCCTCGAACGCCTTGAATTCCTCCCAAACCATTTCGTGAACTGCATCATACTTTCCCTTAAGCCTTACATGCTTGACCAGGGATGATACTGAGGAGTACGTTTTCCCGCATGAGGGGCACTTAATCATTTGCTTCCCCTCGGTATGCGTCTCATTATTAAGTTACCGTTCTCAACCTCGTATTTAACAATGTATTTAGCCTCATCAACGACATTCGGCGGCTTCGCCATATCCTCCGGTAAATACACTGTTGACTCGAGATCTGGGAACGCAACATCATGTATAGTGGTTCCCTGCAGTGATCCAACTGGGCAAGCATCTACACAGAAGTGGCATAGTATGCATTGCTCATATCTTATGCCTGGATAGAATTTACCGTTTGGGGCCCTATACATCCATATCGCGTTCACTGGGCATGCCCATGCGCATTGGAAGCATGAAATGCATTTCTCAATGTCGTTTATTATGAATCCCCTGAACCTATCATTAGTCCAGCGCTTCTCTAGTGGGTAGTGAATTGTTAATCTGGATGGTTTTATCAATTCCTTTAGTCCAGTCAATAATGCGTCTATGTGATAAGCGGTTATCCTGAGCCCATCGGACTTTGGAGCACTTACCTTTATCATATTATAACACCCGCCACGCCATGCTTATTATAAGGCTTACTACAGAGAGAGCAAGCAATGTCTTCCAACCCATTTTAAGCACTTGATCTAATCTATAGTTCGGATAAACCGCTCTCAGGAATGAGAAGAACATCATTAATAGAAACACCCTAAAACCAAGCCAAAACGCTGGGGAGAGGTCGCCCAGTATCCATATATAGGGGCCACTCCATCCTCCTAGAAATAGCAATGATATGAGCAGCGACATTATGTAGCCCTTCTCGTAGGTCACAGTCATTGTCAACCCGAACATTAATCCACCGTACTCCGTGAATGGACCAGCAACCACATCGCTCTCATTAGTGACTATCTCGAATGGATACCTATCAGTAGCCATGGCGGTCGTTATTATGGCTAAGAGAAACGCCACGGGATTCATTATGGCGCCGGGCAGCATTGATTGGCTGCTCACTGCCCTAAATGGATCCGCAGTGGCGTAGAGTATAAGCATGGAAATCACAGACGCCATAAATGAAACTTCATATGACACGTAGACTAAGGCTTCCCTTACGGTACCTATGAATGCCCACTTATCATTGGAGGCCCAACCCATGGCTACCATGGCTAAATTAAAAATGGATAATAAGACCACCACTATCAATATATTATATGGAGTATAGATGGCTATTAGATGAGGGCCAGCGGGGAGGAAGAGGAGGGGAGTTAATGCCACGAAGAATGCCAAGACAGGCACATGTAAGAAGTACGGCATATTCGCTTCATCGGGTAGAATTATCTCCTGCAACATGTAACGAATTAAATCGCTAACGGGCTGAATTATGCCTCCTGTCCTTCTAGATATCTGTAGAGGCCCGTACCTCCACTGAACCCTTCCAGCGGCTTTCCTCTCCCACCAAATAGTATATATTAGGACCACGAAGAGGCCTACTAAGCCCGGCAGGAACCAAACTGCGAAAACAGGCTCCCACATCAAGAACTCCACTATTGGACCGATTACTGGAACGCCGAGTAAGAACTTTATTATCGGTTCTACAAGCGGAATTTGCACAAGATACATGACTAAAGCCAACCACTGGCAAAGTTATAAGTTTTGCTAAACTCCAACTCATTACTGTGATCAAGAATGGAGAGAACCCTCTCTACAGCAGTATATCTCCCTCATTGTATATGCTTTGATTAACCTCCCTGAAGGGCCCTATCTTAACATTTCTATTGATAAAGACGTGATCCTTTATATATGTGCCATCGCCTATGGTAACTCCCCTCTCTATTCTAACCCATTTACCTATGGATACATCTTGCCCAATTACTGCGCCATCTATATGCGCGCCTGCCTCCACCCTGACCCCATCCATTATTATAGAGTTAGATATATTCACGTTCCTCCCAATCTTGGTGTTCTTCAACACTATTGTGTAGGGCCCTATCTCGCTTCCCTCCCCTATCTCGACATTATCATCGATTAGCCTAAGATCATTGGGCCTAAACCTCTCAAGCGCCTTGAAATTTGCCTCCATATATGTATCAAGGGTTCCAATATCAAACCAATAATCGTGCAGTACATACCCATAAACATCGGATTCATGCAGCATCCTGGGCAATACATCAGTGGCCAGTTTTCCCTGATTCCCAGGCTCTGGGAAGTACCGTAAGGCCTCCTCAGAGAAAATATATATCCCAGCATTAGCCAAATTAGATCGCTGAGCCGTGGTAGGTTTCTCAATGAAATTAATTATCTTTCCCTTATCATCCAGTTCAGCTATGCCGTAATGCCGAGGATCAGAGACCGGCGTTAATGCAATAGTAGCTAATCCGGCCTTTTCCCTATGATACTTTAACATATCATTTATGTCTATCGTCGTGAAAATATCGCCGTTGACTACGGTGAAGTCGCCATCGATGCCATGCAATTTATTTATTAATGAGACCGGCCCCGCATCGCCAAGGGGTTTATCTTCTATTATTATTGATGTATTATTCCATTTACTATTAAGGTGACGCTCTATCTTGTCGCCCATATACCTAATAGAGACAAATATCCTGGATGGATTCGACTTAATGATGGACTCCAATATCCAATCAATCACTGCCTTATTAAGAATCGGAAGAAGCGGCTTAGGCCTAGTATAGGTGAGCGGCCTTAACCTAGTTGCATAACCCCCCGCCAAAACAATAGCATCCATACAAGCTAGGATCAATAACTCCTTAATAAAATTTTCAATGAGACAGAACTCCCAAAGAGTGGGGCTTATCATTCTTTTATCATTTAAATGACCCGCGGAAAAGAGGAATCAGGGGACAAAAGCCCCTTCTAGGGATGGGTCGGATTGCTATAAACGAAAGAAATAAAGGCACTATGAGTACTTTATCTCAGTGCTAACGCTTGAGTGGGAAAGAGGAACCGTACTAATAAAGGGCGGGAAGGTGGATTTACCATATGTGAAATTCGACGAGCGAAGCAGCGCATTTAGGACTCTTGCCATTAATTACGGGAAATTAGTGAGGTATTTGGAGTCGATGGGGGTCAAGTATGTGGATAATGTAATGGATAAGGAGCAATGCATTGTGAAGGTTAAGCGAGAGGTGAGGCTGAGAAGCTATCAGAAAACAGCGCTTGATAAGTGGCTGGCTAGGAGAGCGGGGATAATAGTGATGCCCACAGGCATGGGTAAGACCCATGTCGGCATAGCAGCCATAGCTGCATTACGAGTGAAGACCTTAGTGATAGTGCCTACAATAGAATTAATCGATCAATGGGTTAATGCTTTGGGGTATTACTTGGATGCCAGAATCGGCAAGTATTATGGAGGCGAGAAAATAGAGGGATGCATAACTGTAACTACATATGATTCTGCCTATATATCAATCGAGCGATTAGGGAATAAGTATCCATTATTGATTTTCGATGAGGCCCATCACTTGCCCAGCGAGGGTTACAGGCAAATAGCCGAATTATCCCCAGCCATGTATAGGTTGGGGCTCACCGCCACGCCGGAGAGGAGTGATGGGCTTCACCAAGATCTTTCTAGTCTGGTTGGGCCAATAGTGTATAGAGTCAGCGTGGAGGAGGCTAGGGGATTATACATAGCTGATTTCGAGACTAATTTAATTAGGGTTAACTTAAGCGATGCAGAGTTGAGGCGGTACAAGGAATTAATGAGTAAGTACAGGGAATTCATTAAGAGAAGCGGGATAAGTTTCAGGAGACCCAGCGACTTTAAGGCATTAGTTAAAATGAGTGGACGAAGCAAGGCGGCTAGGGAGGCATTACGGGCTTGGCGCGAGGCTCGGCGGCTTGCCATGACTGCGCCAAGCAAGTTAGATGCAGTCGAGGAAATATTAAGGAGGCACCCAAATGATAGGGCAATCATATTCACTGAGCTCAGCGACTTATCCCATGAGGTCAGCAAGAGATTCCTGCTGCCGGAGGTAACGTATGAGACGCCTAGAGAGGAGAGGGAGGCAGTGATGTCCATGTTTAGGAGGGGGGATGTCAAGGCCATAGTGACAGGCAAGGTATTGGAGGAGGGGGTTGATGTGCCCGATGTTAATCTAGTGATAATTCTAGGCGGCACTTCGAGTGAGCGACAATACGTTCAGAGAATTGGGAGGGCATTACGGCTTAAGCCAGATAAGGCCAAAATATATGAAGTAGTCACGAGTGGAACGAGAGAGGCGTCGAGGCGGCATGCTTCCACTTAATCTGCTTAGGATACGATTCAGCAAGGGCCAAGTAAAGCCTAGGTATATAGATGCGGCGGAAACCGAGATATTGCCTGAAGTCATATCAATCCTTAGGCAAGGCATTGGAAAGAGGTTTGGAGAAGTAAGTGCATTAGTAGAGGACTTGGGCGGGGATCCTCGCCTCCTGCGGGGATTAATGCATGTTCTCAGGAACAGATTAACGCTTGAGGATATCAATGAGGCCGTCCTCATTAAGGCTAGGCTGGATGCTTTCAGGGAAGCAGCAAAGTTTTACCCAATCAATGCGGAGAAGAGGAATGATGTTTTAGCGAGAGTGGCAAGCAGGGTTGGAATGAGTGGACAAGAGCTAGATGATGCATTTCTCAAGATATACGATGATGAGAAGAGAATAATCGATTTTAGGGAGCCTAGTCCAGATGAATTGAGGCGAGAGTATAATTTATCATTAATGCAGACACTGTTGTTTAAGGCTATTGATGTCGATATAGAGGTAAAGATGAGTGGATCACAGGTTAAGGCATTTCTTAGGCGAGCTAAGTTAATGGGATTAATGTATATTGCTGAAGGCATCGCCGGTGGGATTAGGATGAGGATAGATGGACCCGTCTCCATTCTTAAACAAACGGATAGGTATGGCACTAGGCTAGCTAAGTTAGTGCCTATGCTGATTGGCGCGGAGTGGAAGCTGCTTGCCAGAATCAAGATAGGCGAGGGAACATATGTTTATGAGGAGTCAAGCGATGAAGTGGACTTCCCATTATCTTACCCTCAAGAGGAACTCTCATTTGACAGTTCCTTAGAGGCGGATTTCTATAGGCGATTATCCTCAATTTGTGGGCAAGTGGAACGCGAACCCGAGGCATTAATTGCTGGTGGCCGCATAATCATACCTGACTTCAAGGTGGGGAATGCATACATAGAATTAGTGGGTTACTGGTCACCGCAGTATATTGAGAGAAAGTATGAGAAACTCATGAAGCTTAACATACCTATAATAGTGCTAGTGAATGAGAAACTAGCCACATCCAGTTGGAAAACACTGCCTCACTTCGTGGTGACCTATAAAGAGAGACCTAGAGTTACTGATATATATAAATTGATTAAGCCTTACTGCAAAAAGAGTTAGCCGCCCATTTCCCGCCTACATCGTAGGGCCCAAGCCGTGCGTTTGTCAGGTAACCCTCGCGGGTTGAACCCCCTGACCAAGCTAGACTACGGCCCCCGAGTCGGTTAGGCATAGGAGAGTTTTTAAAGATTTACACGGATTATCTAAATCCTAATTGAGCGATTCCGGGGACTCCCTGAAAAGATCGCTTATCGATTCATGATGTTAGGTAGAAACCTCGTCCCTTAGGGTTGCCCATGAAGAAGGCCAATAATAAGGATTATTTTATATGCATGGGGGAAACCTCGCCATTTATGGCAGGGATGAGGGGAATAACTTTATACTAGTGATGTTTTTGTTTTTCTGATGCCCATCGTGGGGTTTAGGTTTAGAGCATACACCGATCGACGAACGCTGAGGGCGTTAAAAGCCCTTGGAGGCGGCTTGTGAGGTCTACAACACCCTACGATGAGTAGACACATACTTCCATCAAAGGGATGGAAAAGGATTAACCCTCACGGAACTAATCCCGAAAGATAAGAAACCCCATAAACTACAGCTTGGTTTATCCGCAGAGCGGTTGGAGGATGCTCGGCATTAGGGAGATTAGGGAGGGGAGTAGGAGGAATGGGAAGAGGCTCGTATTGAGGCCGAGCGGCCTCGGGGCCTTCAAGGTCATTGCCCACAGGGACTTTCCGCTAGAGAAAGTTAAACGCATAACGGTAAAAATAACTAGGAGCGGAAAAGTGTATGTCTCGTTCATTGTTGAAAACCATGAATTCCCAAAATTGCCAAACACTGGGAAGGCGGTGGGGATTGATGTTGGTGTGGAGAAGCTTCTCGTGACTTCGGATGGGGAGTTCCTCCCGAACTTGAGGCCTTATGAGAAGGCGCTTAAGAAGGTGAAGAGGCTGCATAAGGCCCTATCTAGGAAGGAGTTTCTATCCCATAATTGGTTTAGGGCTAAAATTAAGCTGGCTAGGGCTTATGAGCATTTGGCGAATCTGAGGAGGGATCTATACATGAAGTTGGGGAGGTATTTTGCAGAGCACTACGACGTCGTGGTCATGGAGGATATCCACGTTAAGCAACTCGTTGGTAAGTCTGGGAGGCGGATGAGGATGAGGCTTCACGACGTGGCGTTTCACGAGCTTAGGAGCATCGTGAAGTATCAGATGGGGAAGTATGGGAAGGAGGTGGTTTTAGTGGATCCTAGGAATTCCTCGAAAACGTGCGCCAAGTGTGGATACGTGAAGATGGACTTAAACTTGAGTGATAGGGTTTTCGAGTGCCCAGTCTGTGGTTGGAGGGCTAATAGGGACTATAATTCCGCTCTTAATCACTTGAAGCACGCAGGGTGGGAGTCGCCCATAGTGCCCGTGGAGCTCCGCCCACTACCCATAACGATGGGCAAGGCGGGGCAAGGAAGCGGGAAGCCTCGCCCTTAGGGGCGGGGTAGCTCACCAAATGAGCGTTGCATTAACATGAAGCAGTAGGAAAAATCTTCCTTAAATCCCTTGGAAGAACTCAAAAAGTTAAAAACGCCCTTAATGAGAAAATAGTAATGCATGAACCATGGAGCGATCACGACGATGATTCGGGTAATGTCTCAATAGAAATAGAACTCACAATTAATTTAGGGGATAAGTGCCGCATAATTGCCCAATCATTAATGGTTGATGAGAAGGACTTACCCTGCAGCATCTCCACTGATTTATCATGTAAAGATGATGAATTAATATATAAGGCAAGCGTGGAGACCAGGAATCCATCGTTAATCTTAACGCTGCATAATACCGTGGATGACTTGATAAGAAGCCTAAAGGCATCTTTAGCGGCCGCAATATAATGCCATTAAGCCTATGACTTTTGAGTATTTGACTGTTGAGTCTGGTCCTGGGTTGATGGGGCATTCGATGGCGTTGTTCTAGGCACGGTTGGGGTTCTGGCAACCGGTCTCTTCTCGGTCTTCCTCTCGCTTTCTGATCTAACCTTTAATATGCCCATATATATAGCACAGTTCACACAGTAAGTCTTTGTAACGTAGTACCTAGTTATTAATGCGCCTTGCTTCTCTAGATCCTTAGCTAGGTCACCAGGTACTGGAGAGTAAGGCACAGTAACTCTGACCGCCTTTGATCTTGGCACTCGTCGACCGCAATTATCGCAATATACTACAGATTCCTTCCCCTTATCTCCCTTATGGCGTCCACGATTCTTCCTCTTCTTTGGCATAGGCGACCTTGTATTCAATGTTTATAAATATATCGAAACCCGTAAACGGCAAACACGTGAACAGGCATCGTGAGAGCATTCATAATAAAATCCGATACGGCTTACATAGATGAGGAGAAGCAAGCATTTCAATCGGGTAGACTAGATGTGGTGCTTAACTCCATATTAGCTGCAATCATCAGTAGGCGCGCCGGCAAATTAGTTGCTAGGCGTAACGTGGTGGTTATAGCGGTGATGCCGAGAAACGATCCGCCCATTATAATGATTAACTCAAATAAATTACATGACCTAATAATCAACGAAGCCGACCTTTTAAAATTCATAAACAAAGCGAGGAAGGGAGACGGAGAATTAATGGGAGCCCAAGGCAATATGGAGACGGTTATACACAACCTAAAGCGTGATAATTATGCGATATTTTATCTTCATGAGAAGGGGATCCCTATTAGTAATTTTTTGCCTCTTAGCGATAAGACGGCATTTATATTGGGCAATCAGGATGGGCTTTCCCAAACAGATGAGCGACTAATTAAACGACAAGGAATAACTGCAGTATCATTGGGATCAAGGCCATACATGACGTGGGAGTGCGTGGCGATACTCAATTCAATACTGGATGGCGCAATAAGTTTTCCAAGTTAAACTATTACCCATGCCAACCCTTTTCTTGCCCTTCAGAGTCAAAGCCTTCCTAGACCTTGGCAATACGACTACAAGCCTCATTCCTTCCAGGAATTCGCAATAAATCCAGGTAGGGAAAACATAGGAATTTATTCGGCCATATTTCGATGCGGAAATGCTTAATAGTTAACTAAGTAATAGCGTGGAGATGGAGTCAAGAGCATTTAAGCGATTCATAGATAAGTTAACCAAGGAGAACCTCTGGATTTATATAATTAGGACACTAATGGAGGGCAATAAGACCGGTTACGAGATAGTTAAGTCAATAAAGGCATTAGGCATATCGACTTCCACGGTTAATGTATATATGGTGCTTTATAAAATGGAGAGGGAGGGCTTAATAAAATCCATAGCGCGCAATAATAGTAAATACTACGAGAACACCCAAATGGGATTAACGGCGTTTAATGCCGCATTAACTTTCTTGGGCTCACTGGCCAATAAGCTTGGATGCGATTTTCGGTGTGGTTCATGATTGGCAAGATAAAGGATAAAATAGAGAAGAGGATAGAACCATTGGCCGCAATTCTACCAAGGCGTCCCAACTTAATAACAATAACTGGATTGATATTGGCTATCTTATCCCTTATCCCTGCCCATTATGGAGAACCAATATTAGTATTGATTCTGGTCATCTTAGCTGGACTAATGGATGGACTAGATGGATTAGTGGCCAGGCGATATGGTATAGCATCAAAGTTCGGCGCATTTCTCGACTCCACGTTGGATAGGTACGTGGACTTCATATTGATAATGGATATAGTGCTTCTTGGGTTCTCAAGTGAGTTACTCTTGATAGGGTTTATTGCTTATTTAGGCTCCATTATGACCAGCTACATTAGGGCCCGCGGTGAATCCCTTGGGTTAAAAATGATTGGGAGAGGCCTATTTGAGAGGCCGGAGCGAACAATATATATCATTGTGCTATTGATTATTCTTTCAATAATAAATAATTATTACATCCTATTATATGGATTATCCGTCTTCGCTATTCTAACTAATTTAACCGCAATACAGCGGGGAGCAATAGTTGCACAGGAATTAAATGAGAGTAAGGCCGAGATCCGGAAAAATTAACCGAAGACGGGGGAGGGGGAGGTTTTGAGGCATACAGCAGTATTTTTAAGCACAAAACAATGAACCCTTTAGTGACACGCGTTGAGCGAGAGCGTAATAATATACGTGGAGAACAATAACATCGCAAAGAAGGAGGTTCTTAAGGGCGATGTTTCAACGGTGGTAAAGGACTTAGCCAAGAAGTTAATAGAAGAATGGGACCCTAATGCCAGCGACTTCATCATTCTAAAGGATCAATATCCAGTTAAGTTGCCTCTACCCCTCTCCAAGGAATTAATGGATAAGCTCTCATCATTCGACATAAAGAGAGTTGGCAACGAGGCCGAGGCATCTCTGCCGGTCTACGAAATAACATATAGCAATAAATGGGAGGAAGAGACATTCAAGGCTGAGCGATTAATAGTTATCTCACCTCTCATAAATGACGAGATAACTACGCAAATAACCGATGCTGTAATCAATGCATTAAATGAGGAGTCCGAGGAAAGCGAGGAGCTAGAGTAGGGTTATAATGATTAAATCATGAGGCATAGCTTAAAATAGATTAAATGGATTAATACAATTAAAATACCCCTTCGTGAAATGGGCTTTCATCTCCTTAATCTCCATAGAGTTAAATTAGAATAGTCTTGATCCTATTATGGATTCAAATGGTATATCCAATGCATCAAGGACTTGCTCCAGCGATGATTCCAAGTACTCGATATACTTATCCACATCAACTTCATCTATCCTAGCCAGCTGAACAGGCTTGACTCCCTCCTTTGTCTTTGTCTTCACGAAGAATATTATGTCGCCTGGCCCTACTTTATATCCGTAAGGAACCAATTGAGCGGCGGCCTTAATGTGCTGTGGCTTATTGGCCTTATATTCTGACATACCCTTGGAAAGGGCCACCTTTATCATCAGCATGTTAAGCGGTATTTCCTTGTTCTTTAACATGACATAGTATCCCCTCACCTTCTCCTGAATCATTTTTGTGACTTCCTCCACGTCGTTAATTGTCTCTATTTTAGCGAATAACTTAAGCACATCATTAAACGCCATTTTAGCGAAGTCCGGAGTATTGCGCTTCTTTCCCAGTAATCCCTTTATATCCAGGGAACCATCGCTGAGGATGCCGGCATAATTCTTTTTTCTATTGCTCATAGCTATTATCTTGTATGCTTTATCTAGCTCTATATCAATGCCCAAATTATCCCTAACCCAACCTATTAATTCCTCCATCTTCGACTTATCCGGGTTAAAAATGAAGAGGCTATCGGTATCTCCATAAATTGGGTAAAGCCCTAACTCCATGGCCTTAACTAGAGTCGTAGTAATGGATAATCGCCCTAATGCCGTGACTAGTTCGGCAAGAGGCGGGCAATAGAGGGGGAAAATCTCCGCGCCGAAGACTCCATAGGATGCATTAATGAATACCTTTAATGCCGCTTGTATCACATTATAGTAATCCCTCAATGCTGGATTAGGCTCTGACTTAGCTAGTTTCTTATATACTTGAACCCTCATGTCGCGAAGCAGACCCACCAAGAGAGCGGTCATACCCTTTCTATCCATACATACCCAATGATCCATGTCTGGGTATGGTCTATTAACCTCCTGATCCTTCTCTGGGCATCTCACCGTCTCGTAAGATAAGTTCCATCGCTTTATTATAGATGGATATAGGCTTGCGAAGTCAAGGACTTGCACGTTTGGAAATATCCCAGGCACTGGATCTATAACTATAGCCCCCAGATACTTCTTGCCCTTTATTATTGCCTTAGTGGCTGTGGTTCCCTTGGATTTAAGTATATCGCTTTGGTTCGGAATGAGCCAGCCACGCTTCCTATGCTCAAAATAAAGCATATTGCGGATCCACGCAGATACTTGCGATCTAACTAAGTCATCTATAGGCGTCTTAGATATCCTAGCCATTAATACTATGAGTTTCATGACTAAATCATTATTATATGTAGTCAAGTGAAGAGTTAAAAGAGCGTCCCTGAAGTTATAATTAACCAGCTCAACATAATTCATTTCGCTTATTGACTTCTCCCTCGCCACTTTTGAGATCCCGAGAAGGGAGCCCGCTATAATATCAAGGGACTTCTCGCCGCCCTTATATTTACCGTTAAAGGCATAAGTCTCTATGGCCCTCGAGTTAAAGAACTTATATAAATCTATATGAACGCCTAGGATATACTTAGCCTCATCATTTCTGGTCAATGCGATGGGGATCTCATCCTTCTGGAAACCCAACTTAATTGCCCTATTATATATATAAGTGAAGTCAAAGTTATCGCCATTAAACGTTATAACTATTGGATACATTATCATTTCCTTAAAGAACTCCTTCAATAATTCCTTTTCTGAATCAAAGAACAATAATTCCACATCATTAGACATTAACTTAGTTAAATCGCCATCCTCTAGCTTTATTTCCTTCCTTTTCAACACCAACACCCTCCTCAATCCATCGCTGCCAGCCAATCCTATCGCTATTATCTCATAGGGAGCCTCCTTGGGATTAGGTATCCTATTCTCCTCAGGCGTGAATACTTCAATATCTATGGCCACCCTCTTTAAGTCTGGAACCGGAGTCTGAAATATGGGAAGCCACTCATTAAAGGCGCTTAGGAACTCCTTATCATTGCCATAAAGGACCTGACCTTGCTTCAATAAGTCCTCGGGTATCGTGGTCTCGACCTTCACTAACTTTCCATTATCTATCCTATAAAACATCCCTGGAATAAGCTGCCTATCAAACATATATGATAAGTGATACTTTATCTTGGCCTCCCAAGTTCGGCTTAAATACTCCCTTATGGAATTACCTCTCCCACCAATGCTTAATGGATCCTTAGCATACACCTTAGTAAATGCCTTATACTTAAGATCAAGAGGATCAAATTTCTGAACAACCTCTAAGTGACTAAAACCCCTGTGCGATATCACCTCCTTATGTTTAGTTACTATATCCTTAGGAGATTCGTCTGTTAATAAGTAGGAACGATGACCGGTATTATCATACCAGAAATAAATCCTGTCATTAGCAAAATCATATAACTTGGCTAAAGCCTTACCTGTCTTCCCATCATATATCAAGGATAACAATATGGCCGGCGGAGAATTAAGAGGAGTCTCGCCAACAAGGGTCACCTGAATCTCTTCCTCCTCCTCAGCCTCCCTAAACTGCTGCTCTTCCTCCTCCTCCGGTTCCTCAATGCTCATTGATTAAACTATTGATTAAACAATTAAAAACCTTGCCACCCATAACCAGAATAATACAACAATTAAAACTCGTTACTCCTTTATCTTAACGGGGGTTAAGGGGGCAAAAGACTCCCCTCCGCGAGGTGGGGGATGGCTCCTAGTGAGGATCTTATAGTTCTCATAAAATAGGTGTATTGGCTTTGGTGGGGGCTCGGTCGTACCCTAGGGGAAAGCTCCATGGCCAATGCCCTTGGAGGTCCCTTCGTAAGTAAGGTGAAACCTAATTAATGCCATTCATAATCTTTTAGGTCTCACCAATTTGCCCTATGCACGAGAACCGGAACTGGGACATCTAAACGCATTTAGATGAGTTCAGGAAGCTCAGAGCACTTCGACTTGTAAGACTGGTCATTTTCGAGACTGTAACTCTTTTGCGTAACTACTAGTTATCTTTAACTTTCTAAACTTTTTGATCAAGTTATGTTCATATAGTATTACCCAAGAATTCCCTCTTTTGACGACCTCCCAACTGATGGTGGGCACTGCTCACGAGGATGGGAGCGATGAAGAGTGAATGGGGGAGGGGTGTTTCCCTTTATTGGCCCCAAGGACTTAAGGGTGAGTGTGTATGATCCCTTAAGAAGGATGCCCATGGCGGATTAAAGAATGTAAGTTATGCCAACGGGCAAACACAGTGCAGCTCCACGTCAAGAAGCGATAGTCCTAGATCAAAATGATAATCGAAAAGTGGTTTAATTCATGAGGCCGTTGCTGCGGCGTACACCACACTCCCGTCGCTGGCTCTATCCTCAGCTTGTACTGGCTCCCCGACACCACAGTTGAGGGCAGACTGGAGAAGGTAACGGTGATCATGTTGTTACCTGGGAAGAGGTAAAGAGGGCTGTCCGCTGGTGGTAGCCACATCTACGCCCTCCAAAGAAACTCTAGTTATGGTGAGCTGACCGTTGCTGTAGAGCTGAAACTGGGCGACTATTTCCCTCAGTAATCCCCCACCTACCCGATAGACTTGTGGGCTCCCCATCTGTCCCTGTGCAGGCTGGCTTCCTTCCCACGACTGAGTCGTCTCTCCTAAACCCGTCGTTGCCTGGCCAATACGGAATCTAGACCAATATAAGATATTATATATCCTATGAAGGAAATTACAGGTATTGCCGCCAATATTCCTCCCACTTTCACCGTACCTTCCTGATACTTGTCACCTATGAAATATATCGCTATACCTACCAATATGGTTCCCACTAGGTTCACGAATGGTATTACGCTAAGTATTATCCCTATCTTCCCAAGGTTCATGTTTGGAACGTAGGGGCTTAGGGCAGAGAAAGCATCATACATTCTTATCAGCGCTATGATGGCGAAGATTAACGCTAACACAATAAAGACGATATAGATCAAAAAGACGGTACCGATAAAAGGGGATAAACCGATCGACACTATGCCCAGGAAGACGAACAAGGCTGCCACGAACAAAAACATTATGCCTCCTCTTAATCTGGATACACCATCTAATTCTTGAGGACTAGACATGTTTAATATTCTATTTTCTTGTTTAAATGCTTTTCCGTAATTGAAGATCGGCAAAAATAAGGGGCGTATAAATCAGTTTCCTTAATCGGTAAGCTAGTTGAATATCATGAAGGGAATCCACGATCCTCGAGGCCGTTCAATATAATAAAACGAACGGCAAGCCTCGCCCTCAAGGGCGGGGAGGAGGCCAGCAGAGGACACATGATTTAAAGGAGACCTTCACGTGAGCTCCGGTAAAGACCGAAACGACCCATGGGGCGATCTGAGAAATAGCAGTTTAATGTTCGCCTAGATTACAGGTCCGTATCTAAGGGAAAGTTCCGTAATCGTTACAGGAAAGTTATTTATGGGTGATCCCTTGTTTACACATGATGAGGCTCCTCTTCATTAGCGACCTCCACAAGACCTTGGAGAACCTCGACGAGATGGAGTCGGTGGATTGGTTACTCCGAGTGTTGGATGACGTGAAGCCAGACTATCTGCTCTCAGCAGGTGATACTGGCGAGGCTTTAACGTTGGAGGACATAGAGCGCATCTCCTCTAGGACTAAGCCCATTCTGATTTATGGTAACCACGAAAATTTCTCCATCATAAAGGACTTCGCCATAAAGGACGGGCAGCTAATAAAGGCAGGCAACTTGAGGATAACCGGTGTCAACGGATTGGTTGAGGGGGAGAAGAGGAGAGAGTACTCCTTCAACGTCGAGAAATTGTTCAGGCTAATTCCCAAAATACGCGGTGTAGATGTCTTCATCTCGCATCAGCCTCCCTACCTCCCTGACGTTTACTCCAAGATGAAGTATGATGAAGGGATATGGAGGTTCACGGAGTTCCTCCACGAGGTACAACCTAAACTACACTTGAACGGGCACATGAGCGCTGGGTGTTATAGCCACTACAAGTTCCCTTGGGGAGGAGTCTACCTGAGAGTTGAGAGCTCTGCATCATACAGATGTTACGCTATAATTGAGGATGAGGACGTGACGGTCTATGAGGACGGTGAAGAGATGTTCAAGTTAAGGTGGGAAATAGGGGGTTCTAGAGAAGTCGGTTGAGTTACGCTAACTAGAAATCCATCTCTTGCTTACTGGGCTTAGTTTTTGAGAGGGAAAGCTCAGGGACTTCAAGCTTGAGGAGAGTATGTTAGTGATCAATCAAACTGCTCGGGATCCAAGTTCAATTAGTGCCCAAAGTCTCTATCATGCGCATTATCTCAAACCCAGTGGTATTGCCTCCCACTATGGCTCCCCTATTATTAACCACGGAGCCGCCGCGGACGAAGCCGATGCCTCTATTAACGGTTCCAACATTAACTTTTACCTTGAAAATATCGCGAATAGCCTTTACGTCATCATCGCTTGCATCCGGTGTCAGTAATATTCCATTATCATTAACTAATGCTATCGATCCTATAACATATGAGCCGCATAGCTCGCCTTGAATCACCTCCGTATCTAAAACATCGGCTATTCTCCTCAATAATTCCTTCTCTATAATGCTTGATACTAGGGCAACTCTATTATTGACCAGCAATAAATTAGATAACGCAGTGTATTTAGTTGGTATTACCTCAATATTTATATCGCTTAACGATTTCCTTAGTTGATTGACCTCATCATCGGTGGCTATGCTAGGCAATAAAACTCCATTATCATTTCCAGCGACGAATATCCCTATCAAATTGGATTTGGCTATTGTTATGGGAACGATTTCCACCGATAATGCATCAATTACTCCCTGGTATAATCTCTGGGGAGCATCTTGGGGAATTAAGGCGTACTTATTATTAGCGAATACGTATACGCCCACCGCATTTGTTCCGTAGATAGTTAACGGAACTACCTCGAACTTAGCCATAAGTTGAACCATTTAATATCATTGCTCAGCCGCTAGATCTATTAATGCGCTTCCATCCTCATATTTAATCATTTTAACCCTTATTTTTCTGGGCGGCTTCTGGATTCCTCTACTCCACATGACTTCATTAACGGCCGGAGAAATATTGACCTTAGCGGGCTCCACATCTAGGTGACGCGCAGCCAATGATCTTAACATTCGTATACCATAGGGGGTCCTCTTCGTTCTGGATACTTCCCTAGTGCGACGTAAATTGACATTCATGGTTATTTCCTTTATTGATTTTTTCTCTTGTTGCTCACTCATGGAACTCACCTCCCTATAGTCCTAATTTATTTCTTCTCCAGTTTCTTTTAGTATAGGAGAACGTGACTCTCCTATTGGTCTTGACTATGACCCAACTCGGCGGATTCCTATTCCTCCTACCGGCTGCTGCCAGCCGTAATTTCTTCCCAAGCGGCTTATGGCTTGCCATTATACTTCACCTAAACCTTATCCTGTAGTCTTTTTTAGTTTGTTGGTATATGGCCTCCAACATTCTCTTCACATCCTCGTCGGTAACAGGTACCCTTATCCTATTGGCTTGAGCTAGGGCTATTATTTGGGACTCCAATGCCTGAACCAAATCAGGCTTGACCAGCCTTAAATTATCCAGCCTATTTCTAGCCTCAGGCGTAAGGATGGTCCTAAGCAAAGCCCTTTTCTGGGCCTCGATTTCTCTTTGCCGCTCCTCCTCGGCAGCCTTCTTCTGCATTTCAGCCATTTTTCTCTGCCTAATTGCCTCTATATCCTCATCCTCGCCATAATTCTCCGAATCATCTCCATAATCCACGCTCATGAATTTACCGAATTGCATCAGCTTAAAAACTTTTAACGAGAAGACACCGAGGAAAATCCTCACTAAGATCAGTAAGCTTTAAATCCCAGGTTGGCTTGGTTTGATGAATGTCAGCTACCACTAAGGCTAATAGAGGCGTAGGCAAAAAAATAAGGGAATATATTAACTTGATGCTATGGGTATTCAAAGTAGCCAAGAAACCCGATAGAGATGACTATATGTCTATCGTTAAGATAGGCGGCTTATTGGTGGTGGTTTTAGGGGCTTACTCTTTAATATTTAACTTTATTTTCTACTTGCTTGTGACGCCCCACTTCTCAATACCATACCCGGAGAATATAATAGTGCTGGCAACAATAGTAGTGATAATAGCCGCATTATCGATCGTGCTGATAATATCAACGCGAAACATGGGTAAACAAACAAAGAAAGGGGGCAAATCATGAGTGATCAAAACGAGTGTCACTTCATAGCTATACGCACGGTTACTGGACAGGAATATAACGTTGCCGTAATAATCAAGTCTAGGATTGATGCATTGAGAAATACCTCGCAGCCCTCTAACTTCAATGTACCATCCGTGACCGTGATGCCTGATATGCCCGGCATTGTTCTAGTAGAAACGGAGTTCCCATACCTCGCAGCCACTCTCTCCCAAGGAATAAAACACGCCCGAGGAATAATAAAAGGCAAGATAAGTCTAAGCGACTTAACTAAGTCGTTTGAGAAAGAGGTTGAGGTAAACGTTGGTGATACCGTGGAGGTCATATCTGGACCATTCAAGGGATTCAAAGCGAAAGTGATAGATGTTAATAAGAAAGCTGGAACCGCGCGGCTAGAAGTTATAGATGCATCGTCTCTTGTTCCAATAACTATATCGCTTCAACACATTAGAAAAATTACTCAACAGTAGCTAGTCGTGATGATGAGTCTTTCAAGCGCTCAGCTCTAGATCGGCATTTAGGGATTTTCTACTTCTCTCCCCTCATCTTTATAAATATTCATGAGCCAGGAGGCTATGGATATCAACCTAGCCAGATTAATAGATCACACGAATCTTAAACCATATGCTACCACGAGCGATATAGAGAGATTAATAATTGAGGCAAGGGAATTAGGAACCTATGCAATATGCATAAATCCAATATTCATAAAATTCGCCCGGGAATACATAAATCGCCACGGTTTTAATCTACGGATAGCCACAGTAGTTGATTTCCCCTTTGGCGATTCAACAACCGATGTAAGGATAGAAATGATCAATAAGTATGCGATACATGCCGATGAATTAGATATAGTTGCGCCAATGAGTCTAGTTAAATCCAAGCAATTCAAAGAAGTGGAGCAGGACTTGAAGGAAACCATTAAGGCCGCACATGATTTGGGCAAAATAATAAAGGTCATAGTGGAGGATGCATATACAACGCTCGAGGAGAAACGGGAATTATATAGAATTGTAATGATGAGCAATGCTGACTTCATAAAGACAAGCACGGGCTTCGAGGAAAAGGAATATGCAGCAATGCTGGGAAATAAGGTTGGAGCACAGATAGAGAACGTGAAACTAATGGCCGAGCTTTCCCTTAAATATAATCCAAGAATAGGCATAAAAGCATCTGGAGGCATTCATTCCCGGGAACAAGCATTAATGTTGCTTAGAGCCTCGGGGAAGCCCGCCGATCCCGCCCAATTCAGGATAGGAGCAAGTAGAACTAGGGATATTCTGGGATCTTAGGTTATGAATGATTTGACTGACTGTAATGTTTATATATGCGTTACCATTAATTAGACACGCACTTAATTTAAAAACTGAAACCGCGACACTTAACCTATTTCCCTTCTGAATCAATTCCTCAGAGACCTAACTGACCTTCTCCTCACCATAAAGGGCGGGCCTGTCTTTAATTCATTATTATAGGTAATCAGTTATAGATCTTGTTTTGTACCTATTATCAATATCATTAATCATGCTGACCACAAATTCTCTCCAACTCGCTTGACCCATTACCCACTTCACAACCTCATTAATGTGATCCCTAAATACGCTCAACAAGCCTTGCCAAGATACTCCTCTACCAATCAATTGATTTCTCCAATGGGACCATAGATATGCAGGAAGCTGGTTGCCGAACCATACTGCCATTCTTATGCAAGCATCATCACTCCCGCATAATCTTACCCGCTGAAGGATCGCTTCCTTAATATCAAGGGGCTCCGGGGGTATCTCCATGAATTTAAAGTATTGGGGTTGAATTTAATACTTGCGTTTGAATAATGCAATGAATTGAAAAGACTTGGCAACTGATAAAATTAACGGCAAACCTCGCCATTTATAGCTAGGAAGGAGATCAGTCGATTGCTTGGAATAACACTTTTAAAGAGTAATAGGGAAACCCCAGCATGGTTATGTACAAGAACTTAGCTGTATTAGTGGCTGCCGCAGTCGTGGTGTTCTTGGTTCTCTATGTTTCATATAGGCCCACCACGACGCAACCAGTGTTCAATTCAACATACTCAGTATTGAACCAGCATATACCTCAATTACTCTCAAGCGCTCGCTCTGCTGGCGGATTAGTATTTGGCTCAAACAACGCTAGTTCAGTTGTGATTTACTTCCTTAATCCCTATGATGGGGCAAATTACACCGTGACTAACATAAACTCCACCATATTGAGCATGATAAGGCGTGGATCTCTCCAATTAATAGTGCTCCCAAATACCGCACTTTTTGCCCCAACTGGCAACTCAACGCTAATTAATAACGTTAATACTAATTTCCTTGCACTGGACCTATGCCTCTATAAGGTAAATAAATCGGCGGCACTAAATTATCTTCTATGGTTTGAGAACTTGACCGCAGTAAAGGGACCGGCCATAGAGAACTTGACCACTTCTCAATTAATTGATCAGGTAACTAATTATGGTGTTAATGCGTCGTTTAATTTGACTAAATGCGTGAACCAATTATCCGCTGTAACCACTAATTCCAATAAGTTGCAGAGTCAAGCCTTAACATGGGCCGGCGGCAATCTTGTTCAGATACCGCCCACCCCCGTCACATTGATCGTGATAAATACTCAAAGAAATCTAGCGGTACTGAATGAATATACAGTGGGTTACTTGCCTCCCCTCCTAACCACGCTTCATAATTTAGCGACGCAAACACCGCTATATCCTGGCTCCAGTTAGGGTAAGCTGGATCTATTAAAGGGATGCGGAAGGAGATCCCTTAATTCATGTGTCTCATGGCCGCTACTTCCCGCTATTATTATTCGCCGTACCCCAAACTCCTCCATTACTTGGAGACATGCACCACAAGGATATGGCATGCCATGCTCGCTAACCACAACAATAGTATCTATGTCGCGTGATCCCTCACTGATGGCCTTAAATATAGCGACCCGCTCTGCGCACATGGATAACCCATAGGAGGCATTTTCCACGTTAACTCCATGAAAAATCTTACCGTCCTTAGTGATCGCTAATGCGGCTACCTTGAACCTAGAGTATGGAGCATATGAATTGGGTAACTTGGATTTAGCTAACTTAATTAATTCGACCTCATCCATGAATTAAGGCAATGCAGTCTCATTATTAAAGCTTGAGGACCTCAATAGCGCTCAATAAGGCATCTGGATCTCGGGGTGATGAGAGTAGAATCGCGTTGACGCCCATCTTCTCCAGTTCACCTGCTGCTCGTGGCAAATCCTGAATATCAATATAGGGCTGCCCAAGTCGCTTTATCCATTCCCTGTTCCTATCTGTGCCTATTAATAAGTACGGTATTAATCGAGACGTATCTAGCCCCCTTAATTGACTTGGATCAGCTAGGTTAAGCACTAAGAAGAAATCGGCGCCACTCCTTATCCTGCTCTCCATTGCTGTGCGAGGATAAGCCATGCTTAGCATCATGCCTGCCCTTACTCCCTCACTTTGAGCCAAGCGAACTGCCTCCTCAGATGACAAGTAACCCACGGAGCGACCAATGCGAGGCTCATCTCCTCTAGTGAATGCTATGTCCAGCCCAAGTTGCTTAGCGCTGAGAATTAGTCCTCTAATGTATAATTCATTTACATCCAAAAGCCTTTGATTAATTATGAGGGGCTTAGAGGGATACATCCGCCTCACAATGCATGCTATAGATAATGGGAGAGGCGAGGGACGGCCCAATGGAGCATCTGGCACATTAAATCCATGAAACTTCCCTAACTCGCTTACATGTTCCTCAAGTAAATCCATTCGTTGAATTGGACGAATCTCGGCATATACTAGCATTACGCGAATCTGGCCCATTAGCTTTTTAACTCTATGGGAAGTCAGGAACGTTCCCCAAATGCTTGTGAGACCCTCGCAAAAGGCGATCGTTGAGTACTGATTATCTTTGCATGGGAACCAAAGCATAGCTAAACCTTTAATAGCGTGTCAATGATTAGAGACATGTTAGGTAAAAGACGCGCATCACTTAGTGAATCCTATGCTGCAGTCATAGCGGTGGCGTTCGGCTTAATGGCTATTGCATTAGCCATTTACGCCGGCAACTTGATTAATGGTTATGCCTCATCTCAATTAATAAAAAGCAATATATGGGGAGCCATAATAGCATACACCACCGTTAATCAAACAATGATAATCATCCAGAATATAGGCCATTATGCGTTCTACATAAATGCCACGTTCATAGATGGATATCCTGTATCCACCATAGTGAGGGGAAGTGGGCATTTACAAGAAACGCATTATGCTGGCCCCGGGCTTGGGCCTAATCAATACATAGAACTAAGCACTAGCAGAAGGGGTTCGATTGCCCAAGCACAATTATGTTCAATAAATGATCCCAAGGTGTGTACAGTTATTTGGACATATATAAATTACACCCTTAAGACGGCGGCCCCCTCAATCAGAGGCACTGGATCGGGAACCACCATAACGATATCGATAATTGACCCGTATAATGCCGATTGGACGCTTAATTGGAGCGGGGGCGCCACGGGTAGCACTAGCGAGAACAAGAGCGAGACCATCTTAATTAACTCGGCGTCAAATGCATCAGCGGTGGAGGCGTGCCTATACCCAACACCATCCCCACCTTACTATCCATACCCTAGATGCATCTCGATTATGCCGGGCTCCTCCACGTCAATGAGTATTGAGTATAACTCGACTGGCACAATATACGTGAGCGATACTTATCCCAACTCCAGTTGGATTCTAGACTGGAGCGGCTATAGCACGGGCTCCATAATGGGCAATGGAAGCGATATGATTAGGATACCGGCGGGCACCGGAGTAAATGTGACGCTCATGGCGAAATCATGGGATGGCGAGGAATGTATTGTTAAGCCAAGCGAGGCTAGACTTGAGGCGCAAGGCTTCATTGCCTTCACGGTAATTAATTGCCCAAATTATAATTATTATCTTATCTATTTCAACGCAACCACGCCGCTCGCCGGATACTCATTATTATCAATTGACTTACCCCTCACCTTTAGTAATCAACCAATTGTTACGGCTTACCTAGATGACCCAATTCGCTTGGCCACAGGATGGAATAAAGCGCCGCTGCCTCCAGGCATTATTCAACCCAACGTGACAGTCATGGGCTTCACATTAATGCTAAGCGGACCGGAGATAGCGTCGTGGGCTCTCCCCACTGCAACTTATGTGTGGGATATCAATGGCACAATCATAAAAATTGAACTAAAGTGGATTAGGGGGAGCGGGTTATATGTTTTAAATGTGCCGGGGGAAGTTTTTCTTGGGCCTAGAATAAACTCCTCGAGAACTGGAGTAATTTCAGTGCTTCTGGGTTGGCTTGAGTTAAATGGAGCTCCCATAAATTCGCCCATAATTCCAAATAATTGGCCCTGGTGGACCACAGTTAAAGCAGCGACGGGCAGTATTTCTTGCATGAATGGATTGAAAGTTATGACTTCCCTAGGCGATTATTCGCTCATCATTCCCTCAATACTACAATTTTACCAAGTTAAAATACCGCTTCCTAGCCCCGCAACCAGCGTTAATATAACTACCAGTGATTCGAATTGCGCACTGCATTGGAGTGACCCCCAAATGGATATACTAAGCCTAGCTATAAATCCAATAACATTATCCACAGGCAACACTTACTATTTCTGGGTGGCCCACCAATCAACGAGTGGCGGCGCATTATATGATGCCTATATAACCGTGAATGACTCCGATAAGGCCGGCTGGAGCATATCAACTAGTAATGGACAAACCCTCACTGGATCAGGCTCTATCTCGAAAGCCATGATAACTTGGAGCAGCCGTAGTGAAACTACCCTCACGGCAAGCATAGTCAGTAACCCAATTAATTACACGTGCAGTATTAATCCAACAACTGCACAGGCAAGTAACGGGGGGAGCTATGCCTTCATGGTTAGCTGCACCCCAATCATGTTACCCCCAGGCACAAGTGGGGGAGGAGGCACTGAGCATTATTGTAGCATAGATGCCTCCACAACAAGTAACGTGTCTCTAGTTAACGAGTTGGGGCTAGACTTGGTTTACCCCATCACTGCAATAGTGAAGGGAGGCAGCTATACCTACTTCCTCTTTGAGGCCAGCAACAGCGTGTCGGCAGGTCTAGGCTTCATAAATTGGTTATTTACTGCTAGTTCCGGATCAATTACGCCAAGCAAAAGCGGGAACCAGGATGCAGTAGTTAAATTCGCGTGCCCAGCTAATATTAGTAAAAACATAACTGTTTCCTTAATTGGACTAGCTAATTATGGGCAGAACTCGATTAAATTCACCGATTTCCCAACATCGCTTCAGTATGATATGGGCAATCCACCCCCAACCAGTGTAGCGGATTATGATTTTTCCTGGAGCATCTATACAAGTAATATTCAATCAGTGAATTGGGGAGGAATAAAGCTAAACAATACTGCCCTGGAGGCGTTCGCTACCATATGGTTAGGAACCGGATCTGAGCTGAACGCGCATGAAATAACGATGGCTCCAAGCAACATGTGTCCAATAAATGATACTGTTCTAACCATTGTAAGTGATCCAAGTAATTCCATTAGTAATCCCGGCAATAATGGATCGGAGAATTTCGTAATACAATATATATTAGCATGCGAGAAAGTAGGGAATTAATAGACACTATAGAATTAATAAACAATGAGCGGTCTCACCCCTTTAGAGCGGGGAAGGGGTTAGATTCGGTTGTATTTCATCCATAACCTCTATATATCCACCACCACCAGGTATAATGATTAGGATTATTTACGTCACCGGTCATATTATAGACTATGCCATTTAAGTAAATCGCCTCTCTCCAATTAGGAATTAGCGTTGTTAGGTTATTTAAAAATGGTCTAGCTGCGGGAGCATTCGGATTTGGAATCGACATGAGGGTCCAATTACAAAGCCATATATCATACATTGGATATTGATAGCCTAAACCGAATTGCACAACATATGTTCTATTTATAGGGATACTCGTGTTCACTGGGAATCCTATATACATTGGATAGAAGGTAACTAATCCCGTGGATGCATTGTAGTGAAGGAGAGTAAGGGGACCGCCTCCTCCCGTATCCCCGAAAATCTCTATTGGAGGCATACTGGAATTACTGGGAATATCTAATTGAATCATACCACCCTGGGTGGCTAGGGGCCCAGAGGGGAAATTCGCGGCTAACCAACCACCCGATAAATAAACAACTCCCCCAGGCTCCGCACTGGGATATATGCCGCCGGCGAACCTTAGGGTTCTATGTATTAATTCCCTTCCCTGGCCCGGATGCGCCACTATTGCTCCAATTGTCCACACTGTTCCATTATTAAAGGCAATGGAAGCAACATAACAGGATTCCCATGGCTCGACCAGATCCAGATTAGAGGCTAACCAACTTAATGATGGAGGAATAACGCTCTTATTAATATAAATTGTCCTATTAATGTAGATCGTGTGATTAATGAGAACCGGTATGGTCCTATTAATATAGATCGTGTGATTCACTATTTTGAGAACGGTAACTGGAACCGACTTATTGACGTAGATTGTTTTATTCAAGTAAATCGGCACTGTTTGAGCCACGGTCTGTAATCTAGCCGCAAGGGGGCCTTGACCCATAATTCCTGCCATGGCTATGCCCAGCAACACTGCTAAGGCAATTATGATGCCTAGCAGGATTTTCGGCAGAATGTATTCCTTTATAACCCACATCACCATTGCGTCGCATGATAACCAATATAAAGTTGTTCATTAATTGACTCCCATCGACTATCAATGCCAATAATTGAGCCAAAAGAGAAAAATATATGGGAAACTAAAATACCCTTATCTGATACTTGGTCTCTATTAGCCTAAAGAGATCATTATTCATTTTGGCTGCTTCCCCCTCTAATGCCTTTCTCCTAGCTGTTATTATAGCTCTCGCATCCTCGCTGCTTATTGCTTCTGCATCTTTTGCGACAAGTATTCCCTCATGTATGTGGCGATTTAAGTCCAGCAACGCAACCACATCAACCGGTAGATTATTGCCCAGTCTCTCCTTTATTTTACCCACCATACAACTCCAGTGAATTGGACCGCCCTTTACGAATGTAAATAGCTGGCCCTCCATAACTGGCTTACCGCATGAAATGCATTTCCATTGATTCTCCGACATGATTAAAACATGACCCAGAGCCGAATAAAAACATAGCTCGATTGACCAGAATCCCAAATATCTTCAACGACTTCCAATCGAATGATTTGCAAGTCATCTAGTAAAAAGAGGGCACCATCCTACTTTCCATCATAAGAGAATGGGCGTTCCCGAGTTCCCTAAGGGTTATGCTCCTTTTACTGGTACTACTAATCTCCTCTTTCCTCAGCATTGCAGGAGCAGTTGACCCCCGCTCCCCCCATTCCCATGAAATTGAACAGAGAAGGGCATTATACCTAAAGAAATTTACTTATAGTTTAATCTTTATCCAGCCTCAGAGAGGTGGGGCTTTTTCATTTATTCCATAATTCCCCAAGGCCGAGGTAGGCTTTGAATTACATGTCTTCCGTAATCCTTAAAAGCATAAATGATTAAGGCGGCAACGAGCCCCGGTAGCTCAGCCTGGTTGGAGCGCCTGCCTCGTAAGCAGGAGGTCCCGGGTGGCGGCCTTGGTCGCCCGGGAATTCAAATCCCGGCCGGGGCTCCAGTTATTTTCGTGTTAAGACATCTAGATTAGGTAAAGGTATTTAAGCTGCCTATCTATGGGTTTCTTGAATGAGATGTTGGCTGCCGATGAGGTTTACGTACCGGACATCAGCGTCATAGTTGATGGTAGTTTAAGGGAATCGGTTATAAGGGGTGAAGTGCGTGGGAAAGTATTGATTCACTCCCTTATCGTGAGGTTCTTTGAGGAAGAGGAGAAGAAGGGATCATCCATAGGCAAGCTAGGCATAGAGGAGTTGGAGTACATCAATGATGCCATCGCCAAGATGGGTCTTACCGATTTTGTTAGAATAGAATATATAGATACCGTGCCAAGAGAAGTTGCCCGAGTCGATGATATAGACATAATCGCTAGAGAGGTTGCCAGGGAATTAGGGGCCACCTTAGTGACCAGCGATCAGACGATGAAGAGCGTCTGTGAAGTAATGAGAATAAAGTACTTGTATCTAGGCAAGGAGAAAAACATCTCTGAATTGGAAAAAATGTTTCAATTAGAGAGGGGATTAATGTCGGTTCACTTGAAGGAGGATGTGGTGCCGCTAGGCAAGAGGGGCAAACCGGGGGCGTGGGAGATGGTGCCGCTAGGCACTGAACCAATGAAGCGGGAGCAGTTGGAGAAGATGGTGCGGGAATTGATCTCAATGGCCCATAGAAGCAACGATACAGTGATTGAGGTAAGGAGGGATCACTCGCTGATAATACAGCATAGGGATGTTAGGATAGTTGCCGTGTTTCCTCCCGTGTCCGATGGAATTGAAATAACTGCCGTGAAGCCATTGGTGAAGCGACGCATAGAGGATTATTCCCTTCATCCCAAGGTACTCGCCAGGCTAGAGGAGGGGGCTGAGGGGATACTAATAGCAGGCTCCCCTGGAGCCGGCAAGACCACATTTGCCCAAGCCTTAGCTGAGTTTTACCTATCAAAGAATAAGATAGTCAAGACTATCGAATCACCGAGAGACATGATACTCCCACCACAAGTGACGCAATTATCTAAGACCATGGCATCCTCCGAGGAGATACACGATATTTTACTATTGTCTAGGCCTGATTACACGATATTTGATGAAATGAGGGATACGGCGGATTTCCAGGTATATGTTGATCTAAGGCTGGCCGGAATAGGCATGGTTGGCGTGGTTCACGCAACTACGCCAATAGATGCGATTCAACGATTCATAGGAAGAGTGGAGCTAGGTATGCTACCATCAATAATGGATACCATAATATTCATGGATAAAGGAGACGTAAGCAAGGTTTACTCCCTTGAGATGGCTGTTAAGATACCTGAAGGAATGCGGGAGCAGGATTTGGCGCGGCCAGTCGTTACGGTGAGGGACTTCATAAGTGGGGATGCGGAGTATGAAGTTTATGTATTTGGAGAGGAAACATTCGTCGTTCCAATAAAGGAAAAAAGGCAAGGCAGACCTCAACACGCTGATTATAGAGTAATAAGCAGAATAGCGAGAACGCTGAGAAAGTATGTACCGCCCAGCGAATTATCCATAGAGTACGGAGGGCCTAATATGATTGTTATAAAAGTGCCCGAGGGTTATATGGGAATAACAATATCAAGGGTATTGCCTAAATTAGAGAGCCTCAAGCGAAAGTATAATATCGATATAAAGGTAGAGCCCCGAGAGTGAACTGCCCCGCCCTCACGGGTCTTCCGTCCCCTTAACCCCCGTTAAGATAATCTAACTAAATTTAAGACCTAAAGGAAATATCTATGTGATAAAGAGAGCGATAAACCTAGTCCCTCAAGGGATGGGGAGGAGGATAGAAGAATGGAACTATTGCACTGAACATCAATCATTTTAGAACTTAATGGCCCTCTTGGATAAAAGGGGACAAGCCTAGCCTCAAGTCAAAAGCGAGCGAGACCGCCTTTCATTTATCAAGCACGAATCGTCGCGACTCAATTATTGAGGAGCCGCTATCTATTACTATTACTTCGCCGATCAAGTTGCGTATCTTATCGGATGCTAATGCTGCAACTAGCTCTGCTACTTCATCTGATTCCACAATACTGCCCGTCAATGTGTGCATCTTTGCCCACGTCTCCTCGTTTTGACCAATATATTGAAGCAAGGAATCCCCCATCTTGGTTTTCACCAGGCCGGCTGCCACGGCATTAACGGTTATGCCAAGAGGACCTACTTCTGCTGCTAATGCCTTGGTGAAGCCTATTATGCCGGCCTTGGCTGCGCTATAGGGAACCAAGTAAGCAAGGCCAGTTATGCCTGCAATGGATGTTATATTTATTATCTTACCATGGCCTTTCTTAATCATGTGGGGAAGAGCAGCTCTAGTAACTAGGTAGACGGATTTTAGATTGGTACTTATTAATTTGTCCCATAATGATTCATCTATTTCCATAAATGGTTTTGCGATACCTAATCCCGCATTATTTACTAGGACATCTATTGAACCAAACGCATTAATGGCTTCATTGATCAATTTACTTGCCCCATCAACAGTAGATACATCCGCTTGAACTAGAATACCATCTCCATGCTTCTTCACTTCCCGCAGAGCCTCCTCTCCTTCTTCAATATGTCGCTTTACATTTATTACAATGGAAAACCCAGCCTTAGCTAGCCTCACGGCTATTGATCTACCAATACCTCTTCCACTACCTGTAACCACGGCGATCTGCATGCAAGATAAAAATGATGACTAGAATAAATATCTACTGTTTAATCCATGAGTCGCAATGATTTCCTGACATCTGAAAGCTAGGTCGATGTCTTCTGCTTTCCCTAAAATTAGTTTGCCGGGGAATGCTGTGTTGCATGACTTAAGCGTGCAGTGTGAAGTTTTTAGTTCAATCCTCTTCTATTTATACAGTGAGGCGTAGAATGTGACCTCTGATAGAGGCTGGAGCAAGTACTGATGCGCTTGTTAGGAGGGGCGAAAGCCTCCTCGACTCCTCAACCATAAACGGAAAAGAATAAACAACTAAAAAGGCAAAGTAGGCGAACCATACCATCCAAACTCACCCATCATGCTGCTAGGCCTCATCAGAATCCTCTACCACACCATACAGACAACTAGAAGGCTTCATCAGAGCACTCGCAAAATACGTAAGGACTACAAGCACCAGACTACACCACAATATGCAGAAGAATAAACGAACTCAACATGAACCTCGAAGAAACTTTGCTCAAATCCACGAACTCCGTCTAGCAGATTCATCGGGCATAAAAGTGCACAACGGTGGGGATTGGATAAGAAAGGTGTGGAAGGCGAAGAAGGGCTAAAAATGCACTTCGCCGTCTGGATCTCAACAAAGCGGACCTTCACAAACAAAAAGCCGTCTCGGTCTTGGAATTGTAATAGGATTGATCATAGGACTTGTGATAGCAGGCATACCTGCAGGATATTTCTATATGAACAACTCCTCATCGAACTCTCAATATTCATCCTTGCAGTCAATTGTGAGTCTTTCTCAAACCGAAACTTTAGTCAATTCACAGACAATTAGCCAACCAGCTGGATACTATACTTATTATACTTTTAATAACATAAATTATGCAGGATACATAACAGTTGATGTTTCATCATCTACAACATCTAATACATGGATTGAAATAATAAGATCTTCTTCAAACGGTATTTCTTACAGTAGCGGTAAAATCACTGTTGGCTATTCAGGCACTGTAAGTTATCCTGTCCTACCAGTAACTGTACAAGTCGTGATAGTAAATTCAAACTATTTAATGGGGCTACTGAAACTGTAACAATAACATACGCATACTAGAAATTCTTTCTTGATTTTTATTTAGCAATTAATTTATTATAAATACAAAATTTGAAAGCTTATAACGTTTCTATGATTGATCTATTATGTATAAGGAATAAGGTGATTCCATTCGTGGATGAAGATTATCTAACAGATACCTTAAGAGATTTGCTTGATTCATTTATTCTGCAGCTTTCACGAAAAGATTGTAAGCAATTATCAGACCATTTTGTTTATTTATATTTGTACAATTTAGCATGTTCAAAAACTTATTTTGATATCCCAAATATTATTTTGTCTTCACCATATTATCCTTACTTGATAGCAACGTATAATTTGCTCTTTGTAACGAAAAAGAAGGATAGAGCGAAACAACTATTTGATAAGGTCAAAGAGGCACATACCAAAACTAATGGGGTTAGGTTTTCTTACAATGAAGAAAAAGTGTATGAATTGTTTAATGAAATTTTTAAGAACATTTCAATTGGTTATCCAATGAAAACAAAGAAAGCATTACAAAAAACTGTTGAAGGAATTGAAATTAACAAAAAATAGTTTCGCTTATTTTTTCAAACAATTGATACTATTTCGACTAGGGAAAGACATAGACGCAAATAAATTGAGGCATGAATATTTAGAATACAGAAAAT
>Ga0080003_1000046_pt1 | contig 85326 bp, 113 predicted proteins | sample JossMetagenome_FD_69206 | JGI IMG/M metagenome (GOLD analysis project Ga0080003, IMG submission 69206) | Hot spring microbial communities from Joseph's Coat, Yellowstone National Park, USA - JC2_E (SPADES assembly) (version 2) | ecosystem: Environmental > Aquatic > Thermal springs > Hot... | reverse complement strand
AAGAAATATTACTTCGTGAAATTCTCCAAATATTTTTTTCAAAATCTCTTTCAATATCTATACTATTCATTAAATATCACAATTTAACTATATTGTTATGCTTTAAAAATTGAAAGAAAAAATTTAAAATAGAAGATATAAAAATTAAAGTATAAATTATACGAGTTCAATCTCTGTCCCATCTAAAGGATACAAAGTTATTTCACCAGCATCTTTATCAAGGGAAATTCCAATTCCTCTATATATATTATTAAACTCTTCATCTCCTGATAAATAAACTTTGCTTTTTTTATCAAGTTTAGACAAAATTTCTATCAATTTTTCAACGGTTATTCCTTTTTTATATAGTTGATCCATTGTTTCACCGATTTATATTATAAAGTTAAAATTTAAAAACCTATATGTTTGAAAATGTAATTTTAATAAATAAATTAAGCCCATAATGAAATTTTTTAAAAGTTACTTTTAAAATTATGATATTTTGTTAGTATATTTTTATGTTGTAAAGAAATAAATACATGAATTGCCTAAATTCGGATAATAAGATAAATAATAATTAGAATAACCGAAATAGGACCATACAGTATAATCTGATTCATGTGAAGGACTGTCAGAATAAATTGTACTCGTTGGAGTATCAACATAATGTATATAAACTTGTGTACCTGATAAATTGAAAGATAATTGTAAATTAATTATATAAGATATTGAATTATTATAATATATAAATTTAGGTGGATATTGATTTTCAATATTAGATACTACCTGATTTATAACATAATTATATTCTTGTGGCATATAATAAAGTTGTTTTGATGTGAAATTTGAAATGCTGTAATAGTTACCTATTGTATATTGATTATAATAATATATGAATGAATTTAGATGAAGAAGGTTCTCTTCTCCAATTCCAGAACTATAATTAGAATAAGGAGTGACGTTATGAATAGTTATAGTTTCTGTTCCAGAATTTAATAGATTAATTTTAGAAGCAGTAACTGAACTAAGATATGTATAACCTAAACCTGAATGATGGTTATATGTGTAAAGTTGAGTTATATTATAATATTTATAATTGACATTTACACTAACTGTATTTCCTGTAATGTTTCTTGTTAAATAATAATTAGCATTTTCGATTACTGGACTATTCATTATGATATAAATCGGATTATAATTTGATTCATCAGAATCATAATAACTGTTCCACCATAATCCTGCATCGAGAAGACAATAACCTACACTTTTTCCAGGAACCGAATCTATACCGCTAACACCACTATAACTCACTCCGTTTAAAATTGAATTAGTTCCTGTGAAATTTTTGAACGCATAACCAGCTTTATCATTAGTAGCATAAAAACTAACATTTGTTCCTGCATTTATCCACGTTTGATTTGATGTCATTTTAGTTTTATTAGTTACATTAGTTATAATATAAACTGATCCATATTTTAAGTTATTTGATTCGTTAGAACCATCTAAAAACTCGTTTACTATAAATAAATATTGAGTAGTTGGAGGATTCAAATATACAGTACAACTTGCTTCACTATTTGTAGGCAAAGTTATTGATTGATTTAATAATTGACAAGTGCTGTTTTTAATATTGGTAATTATTCTTTCTCCCCAATTTATTTGTTTATAACCTTCTAAAGTTAATGTTGCTCCTAAAGGAGCCATAAAGCTATTATTTGTTATTCCATTATAAATTGTATTGTCATTTGATTTGAATGAATATGGAACTGATTGAGCAGAAGACAGCACATAAACAAGAACCATAGGTACAAATTCCACATTTTCTGTTATTGGTGAACCCATTACTACGTAAAATGGATTATTATTTCCAGTATAGTTTCCACTGCCGCTTCCAGAAACTTTACTAAAAGCATATCCGTATTTTGGAGTTACAGTTATTTCAACATTACTTCCACTATTATACCATCCTCCAGATGGTGATGCTGAACCTTCAAAAGAATCAAAATTTACTAATAACAAATATTGTTCAACATAATTCGCTGTAAATTTGCAATTATAATTTGCATATGTTGAAATAAACGTTGTAGAATTACTATTTGTAGAAATTGGAATACCGCAACTATCCTGCATATTTTCAAATACATATCTGACTCCATTAGAAATCTTAACATACATTGGAAACGATAAAGTATATTTTGTCCCTGGAACAAAATAAACAATTCCGTTTGTTGTTGTATTTAAGACACCATCTACATAAACATTTATTCCATTATATGTGGAATTTACATACATTTTTACAAGTTTTACAAATTGAGCAGATTCTGTTATATTGCTGTTCATTGTTATAACAGACGCTTGATTGGGTCCTGTATAATTTCCTTTTCCTGAACCTATCCATCCGTTAAATGAAAAACCAGGATTTGGTTTTTCACTTATTGCTACTTTTGAACCAGCGTAATAATATCCATTTCCAGGATTCAATATTCCTCCATTAAGAATTGAACTCGTCAAGTTAAGATAATAAAGCGGGAGTGTTGATAACGATGATTCTGTATAATAATAAGATGTATAATTTGTTGAAGTGTTAGTGCTTTCAATTACGCTATTATCATTAAATATATTTATATTTGAAACTTTGATTGATTGAGAAGAATTTGAAATTTGAGGAAAATCTGTTGTCGTCAAGTAATAAAGATAACCATTTTGTGATGGCGAAAGCATACTCAATATAAATGGAATATTGATTGTATTTGATGTTCCGTTAGAAAATGTTATTTTTTCATTTATTATAATATTATTTCCAATATTTGTTTTATTACTTAATAAAAGAAAAACACTTTCTTTGTTAGCATAAATATTACCAAAAGAAATATATTCCAAATATGATTTAACGCCAATATTAGATAGATTAGTATATGTTGATTTATATAAAAAGTATGAAACAATAATAGCTGATGCTACAATAATTACTATTAATAGAATTTTTTCTAATGATATTTGTGCTTTACGCATATAATTAAACAATAAAATTAGATTTTAAATTTATAATAATAAAAAAAAAATAAAAAGTGCATTATGCACTTTAAATGATAAACCTTCTTTTTATATTTACGGAGTAACTACATTTGCAGATGATATTGGTTGTATTGATAAAGGAGTACCCCCTTCTGTAGAAAGACTTATTGTCTGTCCGTTTTGTTCATATGTCATCCCTGTTACGTTATCCACTGTTATAGGACTTCCAGCACTAACAGTGAATATATATTCTGGATAGTTGTTTGTATAAACTGGTGCTGGTACGGACAAACCACCTGATGGTTCAGTAATTGGAACACTTCCACTTGTTGTTATTATTACATTAGTTATACCGCTTGGTAGTGGTTCTGAAAGTTCAAGTGTTAATTCATTCGAACTTGAACTTCCTGCCGCTATTATTGAATCGCCGTTTCCAATCCTTGAATTGCTTATGAAATGCATTGCAAGAAATACTACAATTGCTGCAAATATTATTGCTCCTGCGATTATAAAAATGTACTCCGTAGATGTTTGTGCCTTCTTTCCGATAGAAGATGCCTTATTTTTTTTATTTATTCTTGTGTTCATATAAAATTCACAATAAATCACTAAAAAATTCAGTTTAAAATTAAAAGAAATTATTCTCGTATTTTTTCAAATCAAAAGATAATTGTTCTAATTCTTTATATGTATTTGCTTGATTTATAAATCCATAATATTTATATGATATTAATTTATTTTGTGAAATAAGTGAAGGAAATATAGAATCCATCCTTTCACCCATTTTTCCACTAATATCTTTTTTATTAAAAATATGAATACCAGAACCAGCAGGAATAGTTATCTTGTTGTATTTTATTTTCTTTACAAGTTTTCCATCAGTTATTATTATATTTTTATTAATAATCTTCTTAAAAATAACTATAACATTATAATTTCCTTTGTGCATATTATAATAATCTATTAATACATCAAAATTTAAATCGGTTATAGTATCTCCAAGTGTTAAAAGAAAGGCATCTCCTTTAACATTATTATCAATAGTATATTGAAGAGATTTTGCAAAACTTTCTATATTTTGTATTGAATATTCTATTGGTTTTGTTGTTCCATATCCATACCTATCTATAAACATTTTTGCGAATTTTTCATTAACATTCAATATTATTTTATCTATATTTTTAGCATCAATAAGTCTTTTTATTGTATAATCTAATATAGGTTTACCATTCACTTCAAGTAATGGTTTTGGTGTATCGATTGTTAAATAGCCCATTCGTTCTCCTTTTCCGCCACACATTACAACAGCTTCCATATTATTTCACTTAAATCAATTCAACTTCCAAACGATTTTCTTTTATAAGATTGTTTATCATTCCATTTATAGTTTCATTCTTCCTTTTCTTTTTATATTTATCAACATAAATTATTCCTAAATCTTCATATTCATTTTCTTTAGTTATAAAAGGATGATATTCTTTAACAAAACTTTTATTATCACTAATCACTTTTGGAAAACTTTCTATAAATAGATTTCTAATAAATAATTTTGGATTAGAAAATTTATTCTTTTTTATATGTTTTAAAACTTCTTTGAAAAACGAAGGTCTAATTGTTTTATATATTATTAACGAAGGTTCAGTTATTTCTTTTATTTCGTGCCACGATTTGAAATCTCCAAAATCTATAGTTATATATTTATCCTTTATTATTCTCATAATAATATATATATTCATATATTTTAAAACTATATATCCTCTAAAATATTATGTATATTTCATTTTTGTTCATAATATTTAATTTAATTTTATTAACAATATTCGCTTATGAAGATATTAAAAACAGAGCAATAAAAGACGGAATGTTCTATATAAGTCTAGTATTTCTATTAGTTTTAATGATATATTCAGCATTATATTTCAATTTTAATATATTTTTTATGTTGATTTTTTCTATTTTTGGATTACTTTTATTTATATATTCAATGAAAACTGGAAATATAGGAGAAGGAGACGTTCCAATATTACTTTCAACATTTTTAATTCTTATAGTCTTTATTAATATTATATTTTTTATTTATTTCTTGTTAATATTTGTTTCAAGCCTTATTATACTTCCTTTTTTTCTATATAAAAAATCATTCAATAAATTCAATAAAATTATATCAATATTTCTATTTATAGTTATTTTATCGTTAATTTTTCTTAATTATTTTGAATTTTCTTTAATATTTCTATTTATACTTTCATCATATTCCTTTTTTAATATATATGAAAAAGTTAATAAATTATATGAAGAGAGTGTTAAATATATGAAGCCTTCAGATATTGTTATTGGCGATCTCATAATTAATTCATTACTAAAAAATTCTCAAAAGAAATTTGCTCTTAATTCAGGTAGAATAACCTTTGTTGATAAAGATTTATTAAAAAAATTAAATAAAAATGAAAAATATCCAATTTATTATAATAGCATTCCTATGATAGTGCCTATATTTATATCTTTCGTTTTAATAATTATTATGATGATAATATGATGTTTTATTTACTACCTTTATTGATTGCTTTTGGATTTCTGGCAATATTTGATATATTAGATTCAAAAAGAATAAAAACTATATTTATAATCATAGGTGTTTTATTAGTTTTATTTATGAATTCTCTATCTATACTCAATGGAATTTTATTGTATATAGGCATAATATCAGTAATTATTTTATTATTCATCAAAAAAATCGGAGCTGGTGATAAGATATTATTAGCAACAAGTTTTATAATATATCCTTTTTATCTCATATGGGCTATACTTTTATTGGCATTTATTTTATCAGAGCCGTTTTTAAAAATTAAATCATTCTTTATGTATCATTTATTAAAAAAGCAACGAGTTTCAATAGCATTCTATCCTTTTCTTTTTATAAGCACTTTAATTATTTATTTCATACTTTCCATAATTTAAAATAATATTAAGAGATATAATTAGAGCAAATATGAAAGCACAAATTACATTAGAAAATATTTTAATTCTATTTGGTATTATTTTTATAACGTTGTTAAGTATAGTTGTAATGATAAATATACTTCATTTAAGCCCTTCATCAACTTCAGTTCCAATTCATTTGGTAAGTTTGAATGTAAACGAAACAAAAACAATAGTTTTTATGTCGTCTGCAATACAATATCCTCAAACTTTATCTATTGAATATCAAAAAGTCGGTTCATCAAATGTATTAACATTTTCATTTTCGAATTGCAATATTATAGAAAATAAATCTAATAATATTTTTGGAGAATACATATATAATTCAACAAGTTCTTGTAATTTTAATATTTTTCAAGGCTCATATGAATTATTATATGCGTATTATTTAAATAATGGAGTTAAAACATCTATAAAAATAGACAATAAAATATTTGGGTTTAATCCACAAAATAAACCTTACTATACTAAATTAATAATTTCTCCAGAAGTTGTTAATTATAATGGAGTTGTTTCTGTTAGCGTTATGACTAATTTAACAAATTCAAAATATTCTTTAAAAGTTAATAACTATCCAGTTTCATCATGCCAAAATATTAACTCTTTAAATGGATGCAAATTTATCGTTAATTCATCATTAGGTATATATACAAATGGAACATATAATGTATCTGCAACTATTTATAATAATTCATTTAGTAATACAAATAATAATTATTTCATAGTTAATTAAAGCCATTAACAGAAGCATAATCTATAATATTTCTTATAGTCATTTTCATTTTTTTGATTAATGGCATATATTTCATAATATTTTTCTTTCTTCTTATTTTATCAAACATTACCTTTGATCTTTCTAAATGAATATAGATAGTAGATATTTTATCTTTATATTCATCAGGAACATTTTGTTCAAAAGCGTCAATAGTTGATAAAATCCTATTAAATATAAACAAATCATCAATTAAATCTATATATTTAAGATTTTCACGAGTAACATCAAATCTATATATACTAAGATGTTTTAAATCAGTGACAATTGACTTAAAAAGATCATATGTTAAATTTTCTGCTCTTTTATCTAATGCTTCATCTATAACTCTTTTCTTATATTTTATAATTTCTGGAATTTTTTCTTTTTTATTAAAAATTAAACTATTCATTAAACCACAATTTTATGTTTAATAATTTTATTTAAATTAGTATTTTAATTTTTAAATACAATTTTTATTTTATTATGTGATTAAATGGATGAAATACAAAATATTGATAATAATATGGCACAACAAGATGGAATTTTGAATAATGAAAATAATATTAACGATAAACCTATTGTAAATAATACAATAAGCGAAGCGTCAAGCACACAAAAACAAGAACAACCATCAAGTTTATTAGTTGATAAGTCTTTGGAACATAAAACCTTTATAGACAAAATAATTTTATTTTTCAAAAGAATTAAAAGTTAAATATTTTTATTTTATTAAATATTTATTAAATTCTTATAAAATTCAAGAAATAATTAAATAGTTTTTTGTATAATTAAAATGTTTTTTGATGATAAAATGGGATTAATTTCAGGTTTGAGAGAATATATACCTACAAATGAAATATTTATTAGCGATCTAAAAGGAAAAACGTTAGCTATAGATATATTTAATAGTTTATATCAATTTTTATCCGCAATAAGAGATTCAAAAGGGGAATTACTAAAAAGAAATGACATGGTAGTTAGTCATCTATACGGAATTATGTGGAAATATGGCTATTTATTGAGTCAGGGAGTAAAATTAATATTTGTTTATGATGGTATACCAAATGAACTAAAAAGTGAAACTCTTTCGTTTAGAAAACACGAAAAATTTAAAGCCGAAGAAGAGTTTGAAAAAGCATTAAAGGTAGGAGATTATGAAAAATCAAAAATGCTTGGAAAACGAACATCTTATGTTGATGCAGAAATAATAAAATCAAGTAAAAAACTTGCTCATATGTTAGGTATTGATTATATGGATGCGAAAGAAGAAGGTGAAGCACAAGCAGTTGAACTCGTAAAAGAAAGATTAGCTGATTATGTTGTAACGCAGGATTATGATGCTATCGCTTTTAATTGCGAAAATATAATAAGAAATTTAGGTGTTAGAAATAAAGGAAAGTATATTAATCCAAGTATAGTTTCATCATCAAAAGTATTTAAGATACTTGGTTTTTCATATAAACAATTTCTTTATTTTATATATATGACTGGAACAGATTATAATTATGGAATAAAAAATGTAGGAATAAAACGTGCAATAAAATTGGCTTCAATGTCTAGCAACGATGAAGAGTTAATAGATAACTTAATAAAAGAAGGATATATACAAGCGTCTGAAAAAGAAAACAGACAACTTGAATTGAACTTAATAATAAATAAATTTGAAAATCCGTCTGTTTATAAAAACGATGAAATAAACATAATAAAAGGAAATTTCAACAAACAAGCAATAATAGACTATCTTTCTGAATTAAATTTTAACATTGAAAGATTTTTGCCTATGATTGAAAAAATAGATCAAGCTGTATCTTCTACTATTTGAGAACTATAATTTCCAGTTTTAACCAATTTAAAAGCATAATCAGCTACTGCGTCTTTTAATTCGTTTATATGTGTTATTATTATTATCTTTTGAAACTTCTCTTTTAATTTAGAAAACAACGTTTCTAATTCAGCAAGACCATTTTCATCTAACGAACCGAAATTTCCTTCATCAATAAAAAGTGTTTTAATATTACTACTGCTTTTTCCTGAAAACCCGTTTATCGCTATTGATGAAATAAGTTTTGATATAGCAAGTCTCAATGCCAAACCAACTCTTAAAGTCTCTCCGCCAGATAAGAACTGGATTTCTTCTTCTGTTCCATTAACTATTGGTTTTATCTTAAATGTTTCTTTATCTATTTTTATTCCTTCTATTAAATCGTTTGATATAAAACTAACTATATTACTTGATTCTTTTTCTATAAACGGGGTTATTCTTCTTATTATAACTTTTGGAATTTCTCTGTATATTTCTTTTAATTCTTCAAGAGCATCTAATCTCATTTTAATATCGTCAATTTTATCCTCAATTGCTTTCAATTCACTTTTCTTTTGATTTATCTGTAAAATCAATTTTTCTTTTTCTTTTATTTCACCTTCCATTTTACTTATTTTTTCAGAATTAACTTCTTTTATTTTATCAAGTTCTTTCTTTTTTGAGGATAGTAGGGCTTGATGGTCAATCAAACCTTTGCTTATCTCTTTAATTTCGTCATTTAATCTTTTAATTTCAACTTCATTTTCATTTATTTTGTTTAATCTTGAAGTTATTTCGTCCTCATAATGTTTATTTATATATTCTTTGTCTTCTAATTTACTGAAACAAACAGGACACGTATTATTTTCTTTAATTAAATTCATACTTTCTTTTAATTTTTTAACTTCTACTTCAAGTTTATATGATTCACTCTTTAAACTTGAAATATTAGTTTCATTCCTTTCAATAATTTTATTTTCATCTATTATATTTTTATCCAATTTTGATATTTCATTTTCTAATTCTTTGATTTTTTCAGCAACACCGCTTTCATTTTTTATTCTATTTATATTATCGTGAATATTTTTAATTTCTTGTTTTATGGTCTCTTCTTCTGAAATATAACTTTTCATTGTATTATATTCACCATTAAGCAGATTCATTTTATTTATATAATCTGTTTTTCTTTTATTAGTTATATCTATCAAATCATTATAAATATCAAGTTTCAAAAGTTTATTTAATATATCTTTTCTTTCTGAACCATTAGCCTTAACTAAATTTAATGCTTCATCTTGTGCTATAAATGTTGAATTTCTAAATCCTGTATAATCCAAACCTATTATATTTTTTGAAATAATTGAATGAACAATTTTACCTTCTGCAATTTGTTCGTTGTTTTTTAAAAGATAGGTTTTTGTTTTGCCTTTTTTATTTATTTCTTTTATTAATTTATATTCATCTTTATTTAAATCAAAAACTATCTCTATCTTTGCAGTTTTCTTTTGTCTATTCACCAAATCTCCTAAACCCAAAAATCCGTTATCAGATGTTCCGCTTGTGCGGTATGTTTTACCATACAAATCTATACAAATTCCATCTAAAATTGTTGTCTTTCCTGAACCATTTTGTCCATAAAAAACTGTAATGCCATCATTAAACTTAATAGTAGTAGGCTTGTCGAATCTCATAAAATCATATAATGTAATTTCTTTAATATTCATATTTATCATCATCTGAATTTGTATTTTCAAATTCATCTATTATATTTTCATTTTCTTCTAATAGTATTTTATTATCTTTTTTCTTACCCAAATAATCCTCAATTTCTTTTTTTGGTGGCTTTATCAACGATGAAACATCTACATTATCTAACTCGTCTAAATCATCATCTTGTCTATTTTTATCATTTGTAGATACTTTTATTTTTACACCAAACGGATTATACGGCAATATTATTTTTAAAATTGCATCATTACCTACATTTATTTTTACAATATTTTTAAGATTAATTATATTTATTCTTATTAGCTTGTCTTCAATATTGTTTACATCATTAAAAGTTTTTATTTCGTGTGTTATCAATTTTATGAAGTCTTGAGAATTTACTACATAACTCGCATCTATTGTTATTGTTGATAGAGGAAATAGAGGATTTATTTTAATTGGATTAAACACAAAATTATTATTATCTTCATCAATTAAAACATCTATGAAATATTTATCTTCTTTTTCTTCGTTGAAATTTAATTGAGAAGAAGAACCAGCATAATACATCTTATCTCTTATTTTCTGCATCATATGATAATGACCAAGTGCTACATATGAAAATATATCTGGTATCGTATCTTTATCTATTGTTTCAGCACTTCTTTCTTCTATATCAAGTGTTGATGATTCATTAGCACCTAAAATCGGTATATGTGCAACTAAAATTCTTTTATTAGATGACGTTTTATTTAGCAACTCATTTAAAGAATTTGCGAAAGATTCTTTTACATTAGACCAATTATGCTTTGATGGAATACATAAAAATTCATAATCGTTATACTTGAATATTCCATCGGCAACAAATATATGCACATTTTTAAAAACTTCAAAAACTTTTAGAACATTTAAAGATGATTTTGTTTTTGCTTGGTCGTGATTTCCAGCAATTACTATAAATTCTACTCCTTTTTCTTGTGCATATGAAAATACTTTTTGTAATTCATATATGTAATTTATTTTTGGAGAACTAACGTTGAAAACATCGCCAGAATGAACAATTAAATGAATATCATTTAAAATTGCATAATTTATTGCACTATATAGTCCGTTCAATCTTTCGCGAACTATCTCATCTTGATTTCTTAAATATTCTAATTGAGGTTTATAATCTATATGAGTATCTGATATATGCAAAAATTTTAGCATAAATTACACACATAAATAATTATATAAGTTATTTAAAATTAGCAAAATAAAATTATTTTAATTTTAAATTACTTTCCTTGATAACTTTTTCTATTTTTGCATCTACAACTTCATTAAAAGATTTGTATTTTTTATTTTTAACTAACCTTGAAATTATCATTTTTGCACTATCATAAAATGTTATATTTGGATATAAGTCCATAATTTTATTTATAGTTGTAAGCATATCTTTTAACAATTTATTATCTATTGTTTTTATTTTACTTGTTCTCAATATCTCTTTTAATATTAATAGTTTAATTTCAATTTTTTCATTTGTATTTAAAACTGAAAATATCCTTTCTATTCCACGATTTATATTACGTCTAAATTTATTTACACTTATTTTTTTATTTCCTTCTATTTCATACAATCTTTTAATATCGATTTTAATTCCTAATTGATTGCCGATTAAAACTATAACAGAATATATATTTATTTTCTTCCAACTTCTAAAACGCTTTTGAAGTTTCGTATAAAACATTAAAACACTTTCTGCTAATAAACTACGAATTTCTGATGATTGTATCGTTAATGCTTCTCTTGTAATATCTTCTGTTCTTTTCAACACTTGTGAATTTTTAGAATATGATGCATTAACATAAAATCCTATTTTCCTTAACTTTTTATATTTATCTTTATTTTTATAACTGACTTCTTTTCCAATAAATCCTATACCATAATAAGGTCTCGCTTTTGACCTATAATTTGATGGTGGAACATAAATTTCTTTTCTGTTCTTTCCATCGTCAAATTCTGTTCCGTGAGATTCATATAATTCATATTCTTCAAATATTAATCCGCATTTTGAACAATAAGTATCTCCTTCACTGCCTTTTATAAGCGTTAAAGTTTTACAAACAGGGCAAACGTGTTTTGAAACTAAAAATTCATTAGCGGCTTCTTCTCCCTTCTCCTTTTTAATCTTCTCATATTCTTCTAATATTTTCTTTAAATATTTTGTTCTTTCTTCATCTTTCATCATAATATCACACAATATATTCTTTTATAAATGTATTTTTATCAACATTAAATCTTGATAATAACGATTGTATAGATGTTGGTCTAACGCCTGGTGCTATATTAGAAATTAAAGATTTTATTTCATTCTTATATTTAAATAAATCTGATTCACTCACATTAGACCTTTTAAGCCACTCATACGCTTCTGATTCCATTTTTTCTTTATCTCCATTAAATTTAATATTAAGATATGGTATTATAACATAAATTAAAAGTCTTTTTCTTCCATCTTTTACGCCTCTATTGAACAACTCATCATATATAGTTATACTTTTCTTATATTTTATTATAGCCTTTGCAACATTTATAATATAAACTGGAGTTGCGTTAACTTGTGGTCTAACTAAATCTATCAATTTTTTAAGTTCATCATCAGTCATATTTTCTTTATCTGTTGGTTTTATAGCATCAATAGCTTTATCAATTATATCAGCAACCTGTCTAAATTTAGATGTTTTCTGCTTCTTTATTTCTGCCATCTCAATTTTATTAGCAAATAATGAACTATCTATTGTTATATTCACTGCTTTATTAAAATCAAAATTAAATTTTGTATATGTTTTAGATCTCTCTAAATCAATTTCAACAGGTTGGTTTATTTCAGATGGTATTGAATAATTATTATATTTTCTATTGTATGAAAATAAACTTCTTATTTGGTCCGATTTTATTTCAACATCTTTAACCAAATCTTTATCATATTTAACTTCTTTTACTATTTTGTTTATTACATCTTCTTTAAAATTCTTAACATCTAAATAATCTCCTAAAATTCCTTCATCAAATATTAAAATTATATGGTATCCTCCGCCAGAAAATTTTAAAATTGATTTAATTCCATATTCCATAAACTTTTTAACTATCAACGATGCAATCTTTTTAGAATTTGTTAAATTTTCAACACTTATTCCGTTGTCTCTGTCCTTTGTATCAACATCTATCGCTATTCCAAATGCATCCTTTATTTCATCATTTTCCAAATAATTTATGCTTGAAAGTTTAGTTTGAATTTCATAAAATAATTTATCATTATTATTTGAATCTTCTATTATATAATATATATCATTATATGAAACATTATCATACACTTTCTCTCCTTCCCAAAGTTGTAATAACGGAAAATGTTTTATATATTCTAATAATTCTTTTGTATATATCATAATTATCCCATACTTAATATTTGTTTTTCAACTTCATCAGTGAGTATTATTTTTCCTTCATCTTCTAATTCTTCAAAAAATCCCATATTTTTCATATTTTCTATAATATTTTCAGCATCTTGTGTGCTTATTTTATATAGATTTTTTAATTTTGTTTTATATCTATCTATTTTAACACCTTCATGTATTGCTATTATATTTTTTAACTCAACATCAATTTTATCAAGTTGAAACACAAGCATTTTTAAATCTTTATATTCTTCATAATATTCATAATAGAAAGCTATAACAGCTAATATTTTTTCAACATCTTGTTTAACTATTGTTGTATCTGTTTCATTTATTAAATAATTAACACCGTTTTTCAACATAGAATAAACTGCTGTTAAAATATCTTTACTTATCGCATAACGTTGTGATAATAATATGCCAGAAAGACTTAAATAAATTTCTAAAATTTCACTTGAAATTCCTATTTTTTCAAGATCAGATTTAGTTAATGGCATTGATTGAGCTAATATTTGTATATCATTTTTATATTCTCTTGCTATGTCCTCTGTAACGAATGTTGATAAAGGAGTATAATCTTTAAATTCTGTATGCTTAACATAATCAGATATATTTCTTATTATTATTATTGATAAATGAGTATTATTTTCAAACTTATATCTTCCTATCTTAACCGTTGTAGAATTTATCAAGTCCAAAAGTTCTTTTGGAACACTTCTAAAAGCATAAAATACTTTGTTTTTAAATAATATTATTGGAACATCAACTGTATCTGGTTTATTAAAAATACTTCTAACATCAACCTTTGTTATTAACGTGTCTTTAACACTACCAGTTATACTTAAAGCATTTACAATTATTCCTAATTCTTCCAAAGCATTTTCATTATCAACTACTATTGGTATATATCTATTTTTTATTCCGACAAAACCAATTAAAAATGGATTTTTTCTTAATATATCATAAACTCTCTGGTCTGGACTTAAATCCTCTTTAACTTCTTCTGCGAAATCAACTATCGCTTGACCAGTAGTATTTCCGTCTTCAATCGTAAATAAAATTCTTATTCCAAAATTATATTTTATATAACGTTTTACTTCATTTGGATTTTCAAAATTACTTTCAATAACTTTTTTACCATGACTTGAATATGAAAAAACAGGAATTAAATTTGTAATTTTGGTTGGATCAACTTCAACAAGAATAGAATTTAATGATTCATCAGCAATATAAACACGTGATAATTGATTTGTTGATATGTTTATATGTTGATATTCGCCTATTAGAACGAACGCATTCCTTAAAACGAAATGATGTTCTTCTGATTGTTGATTTTGATTATTTTTTGCTTTAATAGAATAATTATTCATCTTTTTAATAATTTCAGACCATAGACTATCTATATTTTCTGTTATTTGAGCGTTATTTTCACTAACATATTGATTCATATCCATAAACATCACTAATAATTTATCAAATTATCATTTATCTTTTTAATAATATCTTTTGAATCTTTTATAAAACTTGCTTTATCTGGATACGCCAAAAATCTTATCTTCCGTTTGAATATTAAAATCATACCACCTTTACTACCAGGAATTTTTATCGCTCTATATTGCATAGTATCATAATCTGATCCAGAAAGATTGGACATTGTCCTTTTGTTTATTTCAAAGATTTTATTATTTTTACTAACGAGTTCTATTTGATAATAATGTTTTTTATAAATATCAACATTATCTTTTTTAACTATTTTCTTGATAAATTTATTCAACTTATCTTCTAATTCTTTGTCCTTAACAATTAAATTCAAAAATATATATTCTTTTTTACTTGGATTTCCAGTCATTAAAATTTGGCATTTTGGTTTTTTTGCACCATCAACATTTTTAACAAACTCAATCAAATGATTGCTTTTAGCGAATTTGGATTTAGATAAACTTTTACCGTTTTTAATTTCTAATTTTAGTTTATTTTTAATGAACGTTATTATACGTTCGTGATATAAATCTTTATTAGGTATATTCCAAATAGTCCAGGTATTATATTCCTTTGATTTTATAAAAAAGGGTTTATTCATATAATCACTTTATAACAATATTTATTTTAAAATATCAAAAATATTATAAAAATTTAAACAGTATTTTTATAGTATTTTGCTTTATCTAAAATACTATTTATTTCATCTGCTGTTCTAAATTTTTTAAAGGCTCTTAAAACCATAGTCCTATATGGTTCTTGAAGATTTCTATTTATTCTTGAATCTACCAAGAGATTCATAGCATCCAAAATTAAATCATCTTTTGCTTTTGAAGTCCTCATAATAATCAATATATATTATGAACAATTTAATATTTAAACCTTTCGGTTTGAAAAATTATATTTCACATTTTTTAAATATAATATGTTGTATAAAGATTATATGACTGAAACTTTTGATGATAATATAATATATTTATTTAAAGAATATGCAAAAAAGAAGCATAAAACAACTCAAAATATAGAAGAAATAAATGTTAATACTTTAAAAATAGAAAATCAACCTCAATTGAATAATCAACAAACTTCTTCTGTGATAGAAATTAAACAAAAAGAGCCAAAAGAAAAAGGAATAACTTATGATTTTGCAGAATCACCAGATTTTACACGTTTTAATACTTTGATAAAATCTAATAAAACTATATTAATTGAAGAAAATAGATATAGCATAACAGAAACATTATTCAAAGATGAGGAAAGCAATGTTAATGTTATAAATAGAACATTAAATAAAAGTGTTGGAGAATATACAATAGATGAAATAAAGATCAGTGATTTTGAAATTAATATAACAAGAAAAATTTTAATATCATCATATTTAGGAACAATATCATTAAAAAATAGGTCTCTAAAAGATATTTATTATGAAATTAAAAACACAGTTAAAAACTATTACAAGCAAGAAGAAATAGAAGATATAGGAAATAGTTTGATAAAAGTATCCTACTTTTTACTAAAAGAACTAACATATAAATTATTAACTCCTTTATTTTTTGATCCTTTTATAGAAGATATAAATGGAGTTGAAAACCAACCAATAGTAGTTTATTATACTGGTAAATTAGAAGGAGGTATTGATTTATCTGGAGATTATATTACTAACATCATTATAGATAATAAAAATATGAATGAACTTATACAACTTTTAATAGAAAGAGGAAATTCAAAAATAACAAAACAAGACAGAGTTGCTTCTGTTACATTACCAACTTCCGATGCTGCAAGATTTACTGCAATATATCCATATGAAAGTGGAGGAAATATGGCTTTCAGTATAAGAAAACAAGTATATAATCTTATATCTCCTAACACATTCATAAAAAATAAAACAGCAACAGCAGAATCGTTAGCTTATATTGCATGGGCTATGGACCACGTTGATACAGGTAAAATGGCGGTTGTTGGTCTTCCAGCAGCAGGAAAGACAACTTTCTTGAAAACTATATCTTTATTTATTCCGCAAAACGCAAGAGTTTTTTCAATAGAAACTACACCTGAATTACAATTATTTCAAAAAAGCTGGACAAGACAAATACAAGTTACTGATGCTAAACAACAAACTGCGTTGATAAACGCGTCCTTAATGTTCAGACCTGATTTTATGATAATAGGAGAAGTAAAATTTGATAAAGATTTAGTAGATGCATTATTCTCTGTTATTTCATCAGGAGAAAAAACTTTATTTACATTCCACGCTACAAGTCCTTCTTCATTCATTTCGAAATTCCAGTCAAGATCGTTAGAAATATCTAAAGATAGGCTTTCAAACTTATCATATCTATTATTTGTTGTGTTAGATCCAACAACACATATAAGATATTTAGCATCTATTGAAGAAATTTATGGATATGATGAAGAATTAGAAAAAGTTCTTTTTAAGAATTTAACAAATATGAGAATAAAAGAAAAAACAAGTAGTGGTTTTGGAAAAAAGAAAGAATATACATTAGTTTATGATACTAAATTTGCACAAGAAGGAGATAAATATATATCATATGATGTTTATACTAAATTTATAGAAAAATGTGGTTTAAGAATTGAAAAAGATATTGATGGTAATTATAAACCAGATCAACTTTTACTAATGATATTGAATTCTGAACTATTAAAAGAATATGTTTATATTCATAACAAAGATTTAGAAATACAATATGAATATGATGAAAAAGGAAAATTAATATATCCACTATCATACTGGAAAACTTACAAAGAAATTTATACAGAAATGAATAGTATAAGAAATTTTCTTTTAATAGAAGCACAAAATAATGTAAGTCCAAATGAATTTATAGATGATTTTAATAAATTCAAAAGCACTGGAATTTTACCAGAACCAAAAATAATCTAACAAGTTTGATTTACAATTATAGAATATAATTTTGAATTATTTTCATAATTTATAGAACAAATCTCATAATTTGTATCTATAAAAGGATTATATGTAGGATTTCCGTTAATATTTATTTCATATGTTTTAGTTCCATATTGATTTGTAAAATTTTTATATAAAACATAATTTATAGATTCATTTTCTTTAATTCCATTTATCGTAAAAGTGAAAATTATATTAAAACTTTTAACTAATGGTTGAGTAGAACTTAAAAGTGATGAAGTAGAGTTCAAAGGATAAAATGATTGAATATAATTTGGATCGCTAATTGTTTCTGTTTGAATGCTTTTATTTATATAACCAAAATAAAGTGCAGAAACAATTAAAGCAATTATAACCAAGAAAGTTGCAATATGTATAAATTCAACTGTTGTTTGAATTTTTTTCATAATAAAACAACATATAATTCCTTTTAAAATTATTGAACACTACCAAATGAAACTGATGGCATTGTTCCATTAGGCGGGTATGAACGTGTTCGTAGCCAATAAACTACCCAGTTTCCACCATCTTGTCCATCTCCAGAAAATGATTGCAAAACCAATATATAAAGAGAATTTGTTATACCTATAGAACCATCACCAGAAGAAACTTTAATTGGTGAAAGTGGATTTGAACTATATGTATATTCAAATTCATTTCCAGTTGAAATCCATCCTACTCCAAAAACTTGAGGCAAAGGCGTTGTAGAACCAAAATTACCTAAACAACCTCCTTGTGATGAATATGAAAGATAGAAGCATCCATCTGGTGGTGAAATATAACCACCATATTGCATAAAATAGCCATAATCATAGAAAACTGCACCTCTATAAGTAGACCACGTAGAATCACTTGTAGATAATTCTAGATTTATTCTTCCATAATTTCCATTTACATACATCTCTACTAAACCTGGAGAAGCAACTGGAGATGTTGTTCCTATACCTTCTGCACTATTCTGACTAGCAGTGAAAAATATTCCATCGTTTATTGAATATCCTGGATTAGTAGTTTGCCATCCACTTGGTAAACTTGTTCCCACAAAATTCCAGTAATTAGTGAACACACTTGCACCGTCATCATAATGTGCATAGGTGTTTGATAATTGAGGTGCTTCACCTATGCCCGTGGTTCCTGAAGAACTTAATAAATTGATAGTTGGAGATGCAAATCCCATATAAACAATTATGTTACTTGATGCAGGAATGCCTTTTGCAAGTTTTAACCACACATTTAGAGTTCCAGAATTATTGCTTTCTATCCACGCTGGAATTATTGTATTATTTTTGTAGAAGAATTCAAAGTTGGCGAAGTTGTTGTTGTAGGCTATATATCCATTAAAATTACTTTCTGGTATTTGTATTAATTGCTGGAAAGGAGATGCAGTTGCTATATTTTGATTATTCGTTATAGTTATTGGCACATAATAAATTATATATGGTGGCAAAGTTTCAACTGTTACCAAATCACTTACAGACATATTTGTTTCTGGTGTTGAAGCACTATCTGTTACTTTATAACAATAATAAGTAGATGTTGTTGGACTTGCAACATAAGTAGAACTTGTTGCTCCGTTTATTGGAGCGTCATTCAAGCAATTAGAGGATGTTCCACTATACCATTGATATGAGTATGAAGGAGTTCCACCAGACGGATTTGCAGTTAACGTGACTGATTGACCAGAATTTATTATAACATTTGATGGTGTTATTGGATTTGCTATAAGAAGAGGATTTACAATCAAATTAACTACATTTGATTTAACAGTTACAGGATGACTATCAGTAACATTTACAAAATATTTGAAAGAACCGATAGTTATGCCATTTATAATTAAATTATTATTAGTTGTTGTTGTAATAAATTGTGGTGTATTAGTTGTAGCATTATACCACGAATATGTGTATGGTGGTGTTCCTCCATTAACAATTGCATATAAATTAGATATTTCTCCAACATCTATTATTGTATTAGTTTCGCTCAAATAAACAGTTGGCGGTATATAATAATAAATCGCGTTTTCTGTAATCGGAGAATTCATCACTATATTTGTGCTAACTAAATTACCAGTGTAACTCCCATTGCCGCTTCCAGACCATCCAATAAATGCGTATGATTTATTTGGCGTTTCACTTATGGTTAGAGTAGAACCTGCATTATACCATCCAGAGCCTGGTGATAATTTATAAGCACCATTTGACGGAGTTGCAAACTCATTAAGATAGAATTGTTCTGTAAAGTTAATAGTTTGATTTATTTGATTTGTGCTTATAACACCATTTGAAGGGTTTGCAATGTATCTTATTGTATTTGAAATATATATTGGACTTCCAACATTAAAATTAGGATTTGTAATTTGTGAATATGTATAATTTATATATGGTGTATTTGATGTTTCTAATTGATTATTAAATATAACATTCCAAGTTGTATCAATTGGTAATCCAGTTTCTTTAAACGAAACTGCTTTTTCTGTTATATAATTAGCAGTAATAGAACAATTTTGAGTCGCATAAAACGAACCACTTTTAGTTGTTTGACCGCAACCATTTAATGATGAAAATACTTGTTTAATTCCATTTTTATATAGAATACTATTAGCATAATTATAATTAACTAATGTATCATAAGCAAATTCTATTTTTGCAACAGGATTGTTATAAATATATTCACTATTATTAACATTAAGAACATTTGCTGTAGAATTTAATATCGTTTGATTTGTATAAAATGTTATATAAACTGGATTATAATAAATTGCATTTTCAACAATTGGAGTCATTAGGATTATATTTGCGACAGAATTTGTTCCTGTATAATTTCCTTTACCATATCCTTGCCATTCTTTAAATACATAATATTTGTTTGGAATTTCTTTTATTGTTATAACTGAATTTACATTATACCATCCTGAACCTGGCAAAACATTTCCTCCTAATGAGGGTATTGATGTTTCGTTTAGATAAAACTTCTCCGTGAAATTTATTTTTTGTAATGCTTGATCATATCCTATTGTTCCTTTCGTTATATTTGCAAAATATTTAGCAGTTGAATTTATAGCAATTGGACTGCCAACAGTAAAATTAAAGTTTGTAACATTTTCATTTGAAAAGTTAATATATTGTGTTCTTGATGATTTTAATGTGTTGTTATAAGTTACATTCCATAATTCATTTGCTGGTAATCCTAATTCTTCAAAACTTACATTTGGAAGACTAAATATTATAGTTTTATTTAAACCAGCAGTAAGAGTTCCTATTTTTGGGTGAGGAATAAATAATGTTCCATATTCAATTTGTTTTGGAACTATAAAATTAGCTATGCTTTGATTATTTATATAATAATTAAAAATTATTTGATTTGAAAATGATGATATTGTTATTCCTCCATAAGTTACATTCCAATAACTATTTTCTGGTAATCCGATTTCATTAAATGTTGTGTTTATCCAATGTATAAATGGTATTGGTGGAACGCTTTTTATTAGTGCGTTTGGACAAGTATAGTTTGTTTCTATGATATTTCCAGAAATTATAGGTATGCAAATAAATGAATAATTTGAAAATATTGGAATATTATTCATTTGTGTATATGTTTTATTATAAATTGTATATCCAAAAACATTATAATATCCTCCACTAAAAAGATTTAATGAATAATTTGCTGGTGTTTGAACATAATAACTCATATCGTTGTTTATATTTTTGAAATTTAATGATGAAGGAACAACTGTGTATATATTACTTGTTTTGTTTTTATAAAATAATGTGTAAACATAAGTTGGATATTTTTCATATATTATAAATTTATTGTTTGTTGATAAATTATATAATCCACTAATTGAAGGATAAAATGAATTATTACATCCTTCATAGCATATTTCTAATTTTATTAAATTACCAGAATAATCAAATGATACTTGTCCATTATTATTTGTTCGTAATAATTCATCTCCGTTTATTTCAACTTTTGAATTTATTGCTGGTTCTGTTGAAATTCCATTATTAACATAAACATATATATTCTTTTGCGTGATATTTATAGGCAAAGTTAAATTATAAACATTTCCATATCCATTAGTAAATATTTGATAATTATAATAAAAATATTTTGAAATAAGCGTAATATTATCATTAGAAGAATTTAATGGTAAAAGATTAGAATAACTTGATAATTTTTCTAAATTTCCATTTATATATACCGCTGTTCCAGAATATAAATTCTTAATGTTAAGATAATTTATAGGATACCTATAATAATAATTAAAAATACTTTCTCCATTTTGAGGATATAAAAATTCTATATCTACTGAAACTGGGTCATCATAAGTTAAATTAAGTGTTGTTAATTGAGACATAACTACATCTTTATATGATTCATTATAAGTTAATACAGAATTTCCTGAAATATATTGCTCTTTTATTATAACATCAAGTTGAATAGGGTTTTGAGAATTTATAATAGTCACATTATTTATATTTGGAACTATCTTAATAGAAGTATTTAATAAATCCTTAATTATTGATATTTGAGAAGTTATATTGTTCGCATTAATATATTCTAATCCGTAATACATTAATGCAATTAACATAGTAACAACGAATACGAATATTAATACCTCTTCTATAGCTTCCATTTATTTAAATTTATGTTATTTAATTTTAAAATATAAAACGAATAGATTAAACTTTTGAAATTCTATCTATTGCAAATTTATAATAGTCTTTAACGATTTCAAAACCTAGATAATGCCTTCCTAACATTTTAGAACATACTGCAACAGTGCCAGAACCCAAAAATGGATCAAATACAATGTCTCCTTTATCACTACTAAATAAAATAAGTTTTTTAACTAACTCCATTGGAAGTTTTGTAGGTGTTTTTACTTTATTAGTCCAATATTCTCTATTAATTATAAATACGTCTTCTGGATAATGTTCAATTTTATTGAATTTATATCTTTTTTCATCCTTCGCAACAAAAAGAATATGATAATGACTTGTAACGAATTTTCTTTTTGTGAATACTCCAAATTGATATTTCCATATAATATGGTTTATAGTTATAAATCCAACCTCATCTAATACATTTAATATATCTTTAAGGTTATTCCAACCTGAAAATACATACATACTCCCCGTTTCTTTTAAAACTCTATACGCCTCTTTCATCCATTTATATGTAAAATCATAATAATCATCCTTTTTTATTTCATTATATCCTTCTAAAACTTTTGTTTGCTTCCTATTATAATTGTTTCTTTTAGCATTGAAATCAATAGCAAACGGAGGATCAGTAACAATTAAATCTATTGAATTTTCTTTAATTTCATTCATTAAAACTAAAGAATCTCCGCAATATATATTATCTATATTGAATTTTCCAATTTCCATATTATCATTTATAATTTTTAATAATAAAGTTTTTAAATTATTAAATAAGATAAAGTATTGATAAAATGACTTGGTCTAATAATTTTCATAAATATCTTCACGATGATATAGACAATTCTTTAATAATAGACTTTGATAAATGCGATATGCTTTTACAAATTGCATTTAAAAAATTGTTAATTGGAGTTATAGATACAAAAGATATAAAACCAGTCTTTGATAAAATCAAGAATACTGCATTATTTAAGATATTGGAACTAAATAAAACAAGTATAGACTCTGTTTTAGAAGAAGATTTTAAGATTGGAATTTCAAAAAACAATGACTACGGTTCAGAAAATATACTAAAATTCGGAATTATTGGAATTATTGTAAGACTTGGAGATAAGATAGCGAGATATAAAAACCTCACAACAAACAATAATACAGAACAAAAAATAAAAGACGAAACATTAAAAGATACATTAATGGATATAATAAATTATGCGACATATGGAGAAATGCTTTCAAACAACATTTGGAATTAGGTTTTTTAAAATAAATAATAGTCAATAATATAGAATAAAATGAAGAAAATATTATTCTTAAATTTCATAGTTATTTTTATATTTTTAACATCAACATCTTTAGCGTTTAGTATAAATATACCTTCTGGTTCTCAAACTATTGAAAATTGGCTATCAAATAAATCAATTCATTATTTAACAATGAATTATCAAGCAAAACCTTTATATAATTTCATTTTTTACAACAACGGAACAACAATATACAATGTTTATTATCCATATTACTATTATGAATCAAATCTAAATTATACAAATTCATCAACAGGAACACAATTTTTTCTTGGAAAAACTGCATATCCACAACCATTTTTAAATAATATGGAAAACACAGAATTATGCAATAATAACTACACTGGTAATTCATCTGTTTATAGATTTTTTATAACATTATGTAATTTAAAAAAAGCAAATTTTATTGCTAATGGAACACTTTTATCAGAATATAATATAACTGCTGCTGAAGAAAACCAATATCAAAATAATTCTGGATATTTATTCAATGGAATATATACTTACAAATATAAAAATTTGGATAATAATATACAAAATAAAACTCTGTATAATTTTAATAATTCATATAACACATATAATAGTAATTCATATAATTCAATAAATACTGAAATATATAATTATTTAAGAGGTATTGTAGTAAGCACTATACCAAAAGATATATTTAGTAAATTATTATATTTAACATATGCTGGTTATAGTGAAAAATGTAATTCTCAAAACACTCAATCTTCTCCAATAATAATAGATCAATCAACTCAAAAATATAATTCATTCACAATAGAAAGTGCTTCTTGCGATGGTAATCCTTATAATTATTCTTTACCTTATTTTATAGACTACTATAAATATATAAACTCTTTAGCTTATTTTCTTTTAACAACTATGAATGATACACCACAAATATTATATTATTCTCTTCTATATGGAATAAAAAATTCTCAATTATTTCCAAATATAGAAGGTCCAGAACTATTCCAAAATGACGTTGCTTTACTTGGTGTATATCCTGGCATAATTCCATCTGGATATGAAGCCGAAAAACAATTAAATTATACTCAATTGTTAGTTCCAATAAATTACATTAAAAACCAAAATACAACACTACTTAAAAAGAACGGAATAAAAGTTTTATCTGGAACTTATAATAATATAACTTTAGATGTTGCAGTTCAAAATAAAATAAATAATTATTCATATTACAATATATCTATAAACGAATATCCTTTTAAGGGAAATTTAAAAAGCGGACCAATAAAATATTACGATTCTTGCGGTGGAGGAATTGGATATAGAACTGCGGTTGAAAATGAAGAAAAAAATATTAAAAATCAATTTTATGGTATAATGGCTTCATATAAATTATATCCAAAAAATTATTATAACGAAATTCAAAATGGTTCATCATTTGGTCCGTCTTTAATAGAAGCAATGCCGACTAATGTAAGTTTCGAATATAACAATCTTACTTATGGAGCAAAATATATAGATGGCTCCATTGCTTATGAAAAGTCATTACATCTAAATTTCACAAATCAAACACTTTTAGAATTTAACATTTCAACTAACTCAATAAAATTTCCATCAGAATTAAGACAATTGTTCGCAAATCTGCAAAGCAAATATTCATATACAATGAATTTTTATGATTTTAATACTTATTTCAATCAACCTCAATTCAACATAACAAACGGACAATACCAAAAAACAATATCTTATACTATTGATAATAAAACATATACAGAAACTGTTACTTGTTATACAAGTTCTGTTACTACAAATCAAACATACAATTCATCAAAAGAATTATATGCAACAAAAACTTATAATTATGGTAGCAATCAAACATCTTATATAAATGTAAGCACAAATATGAGTGCGATGTCTATGTTTAAAACGAATAATAATGGAATAGCAAATACACTAAATTATAGTTTTGTTTTATATAAATCTTCTATACCTTCTAAATCTTCATATTCGTATGTTACAATACCTCCTGGTTCAGACTTTCAAGTCTATTCACCAAATGAAACTTTATTAGAAAGTTTTGACGCTTCATTTCTTAACACAACTGCAGTTGAAAATGGAAATATAACTAATAAAATTTATATGTTCGGACCAACGTGGGTATATCCTGATATTTATACAGAGGCAACTGCATATTATCCTACTTATATGACTATAGCAAATGATAAAGAATATAGAATCGCTTATCATACATATATTACTGGTATATCATCAAGCGGACTTGTAGGAATGGGATTATTAGCTGCCGAAGGAATACTTGATTTAGGTTCATATCTTTTAGGACTTACAAATAAAACTGAATTTTTCAATTCTGCACCATTTCAATATTTAGAAAATCTGCACATGATTCAAAATTATTATCTTGATGGTTGTCCATATACAAAAATAGGAAATATGTGCGTGGTTCAGCAAACGTCATATGCAGTGTTACCAAATCAAACTATGTATGAGAATGATTATAATTTATTAAATCCTCTTTTATATACACAAAATATGTATTTTTATTACGCAGAATCTCCAAGTGATTTGTGTGGTAAAGTTGAATTTTGGAAAAACAAGCTCGAGACCACTCCTATTATATCACTATTTACATATGGCTGGGTTCAAAATTGGAAAAATTGTCCAAATACAAATTATGATGGAGTTGATTATATAGTAATGGATAGTCAACAATTGAATTTTAATACTACTTGGAAAAATTTCACGCCAGTTACAAAAGGATTATTTTTCAACATATTAGAAAACTCATCAACTTATAATAGAACCTATTATGGTGAAAACGCATCTACTCAATCAACAACATCTGCAAGTTTGTCTGGAATTAATTTTAACGGTAATTATTCAGTTATATTCCCAGAATCATACTCTTCATCGGAAACAAAACTATTAACTGAATATAATAAATCTTCTGCTATAACAATAGAAAATAATGGTGCATCTTTTAACATATCTAAAGGCTATGATGAACTATTATTAAAAGAATGCAAACTTGATTTTTGTTTCTCGGCAACATTATATCCAACAAAAGTTTATACAATGTTATTTTATCAACCAGAATATATCGGAAACAACACATATAAAATAAGTATTTATCCTAATGCCTATCAAACATATTTGTATCCTTTCAATAATTCAATAAGCGAAAACGTTGAAGTAAGTCTAACAAATGGAGGATATAGTATAGTAAGTTCAAAGGTAGGTCAAACAAGTGTAAATATGAATATAGGATCAACATTTTATATCAAATATAATCCAAATTCAACTTCTACATCTATTTATTCAAGCGGTAATACGATATATGTAACTGCACCAATATTCTCTAGTTATTATCTTTCAATGAATTTTACAAATAATCAAACATTAGGACAAAATTCAAATTATACTTTTATGATTCCAAAACAAAAGTTAAATCTCAACTTGAATTTTGGAAAACAAAACAGCTTATCATACTGGTTAGCAGTAATAATTTTAATAATTATTGCATACATTTTATATAAGAAAGGATTCATTGACGATATTAAAAATAGTATAATGAAAAAATTTAAAGAAGAAACTTTTTAAAATGAAAAATTTTTATTAAATGTGATTTTATGATATTTGAGAAATTATTTGATGAATTCATTGATTTTGAATATGACTTATTTCAAAGGTCTGATGAAGGAGAAATAAAACTATTTTCAACAAAATTATTTAATAAAAGTTTAATGAAATTTACTATAAAAATAATTTCTCAAAATAAAATTCAAATAAAATACATGCTTCTTAATATTGATGATAATGAAGTTGAAAAATTCAAACGTTTAACTAACGATGATATTAAAAATATAGTTTATAACGAATTGCTTGGAAATTCAATAAAGCCTATTTATAATAAATAATTTCATTTATAATCTAATCCAAGATATTTAAGTAATATAGGCTTCATTTCAACTTCATTTTCCATAATTTCTTTATATCTTCTTGATATAAACCAATTTAATATATCAGAATAAAAAACTTCAAACTCTTCTTTACGTTTTTCTATATCTATTTTAATCTTATTTAATAATTGTTTTATTGCTTCATAGTTTATATCACTCAATTTAAGTCCTTCATATATGAAATATCTATTTGCATCATCATCAAAATTAAGCAATCTATATACATCATAAATCCATCCATTTTTTATATAAAGAAGATGCATATCAAGTAATTTATTTATAAAATTATTAAAAAGAAAACTTCTTATACCTAAATTTCCTTTATAATTAACACCATTTTCATTTTTGAAAGTATCCGATAATGTTAATAATATATTTATTTTCCAAGAGTTTAGTTCTATCTCATCTAACACGTCTTTAAATTTACTTGGAATTATAAGTTTTTTATTAATCAAAGGTTTAAATGATGTTATACCTGAATCACTTACAAAACTGCCTAAAACGAGTTTATTTTTATAATATTGATAACCTAACGATGATAATAAAGTATCAATGTCCATCTCATTTTCATTATTATAAAAATAATAATTATTAATTTTTTCTTTACTTTCTGAAAAATTTTTCAATATTTTCATTTCATCAATAAATTCTAAATTATTATTTATTTTTATAGGTTTTATATAATATCCTTGGCAAGAATTAAAATCAGGAATTGCACTGAATTCATAGTTTTTTATTTTGTTTTTATATTCAAGTTTAATAGAAATCTTTTTTAATAACATCTTTAAATTTTTATTTAATTTAATATAATAATAGTCATAAAAAGTCTCATCTCCTCTTTCATCAATTATAACTTTTTTTGTTTTAGTTAAAATAAAAGGATTATCTTCCATACTTAAATTTATTTCAATTTAGTTTAAAATTATCTATTTCATTTTAAAAAGTAATTTTTATATACTTTTTTCCTCGAAATTTATTTTAAATCATAAAAATTATACATATATTGTGATAAATATGGCTAAAGGAGAAAGAGTATCAAAGGAAAAGATTGAAAGAGAAGCAGGGTATCTATATTATTTAGGCTCTGATGGTTATGTGTGGCAGAACCCAATGAAAAGTAATAAGAGTGGCAAAAAGAAAAGGGTAGGAACAGAGAAAATAGAAAGAGAGCCTGGCTATGTATATTTTGTCGGAAGCGAAGGATATGTAGAAAGAGCAAAAAGAGGTAAAAGAGGCAAGAATTAAATATTGTAAATAAATATATTTTCTTTTTCTTATTTTTTTATTTTATTTTTTATTTTATAATTTAAACCTATAAATTTTTATTATATTATGAAGTCAAAAAGAACTAAAAAGAATACTAATAAAACAATTAAAAGTAAAAATAAGAATAATAATATAGATATTGTTTTAATAGGCGTAATAATTATTTTATTAGTTGGTGTATTTATTATACTTAATCAATATGCAGAAAAAATTAATAATAACCAACAAACAATTAATCAACAATTAAATAACGAAAGTGATATAGTAAATTATAATTTCAAAATAACTAATTTATATCCCGCAAATATTTATGGAGAATTAGGAAGTGGAATATTTGCAAATATAACAGAATACGACCAATATAGAATTTTTGTAGGTGGAACTGGTAATATAAATATAACATTCAATTTTAGTCAAAACGCAAAATATAAAATTATTCTAAATATATCTTATCTCAAAAACGAAACAAATGAAAATATTGTTATAAATGGACTTAACGGAACTAAACAAATAATAGGTCAAACTGTTCCATCAATTATAACTATAACTGTTATAAATTATGGAAAAGAACCATTAAACGGTAATATAAACACAACAATCAATTACAATCATCAATAAAAAATAACATTATTGCATTTTCTTTTTATATAAAAACATTTAAATATTTGAATATTTACAATATTAAATGAAACAACATTTAATTAAATGATACAATGATAGCCATATACATTCAATATATATTATTATTTGCTATATCGTTATTTTATATAATTATAATATATTATATAAGCAATTTATTATATAGTAGAGAAAAACTTCAAACTCATCAAAAACAAATATTTAGTGCATACAAAGATATAATAAAAAATTCAAATAATCCAGATTATGTTTCTACTAAAACCAAAGAACTTTTAGCACATAGTAGAGAAATTATTTTTGCACAAATATTATTTTTAGCTTTAATTCCAATATATTTAGTTTTCTATTATCTTCTTTTACCGTATATTTTTTCTTTTATAACAAATCCAATAAACTTTAAAGAATACTTTATATTTTTTGTAATACTATCTGCAATTTTAGTTTCCATATCTTCTTATATAATAAATAAAAAACTAAAAAATCATTCTTTAGGAGTCAAGTCATAAACGAACTCTTTTTTATTTCCTTTTTGTATCTCTATAATATTTAGATAATATTCTTTATTATTTTTCAAAAACAACTTAAACTCATAAATATTGTATCCTTTCATTCCGTTATCTTTTCCTAAATATAATGTATAAAGTAGGTCTTCTCCAAATTCACGCTTTGCATATTTATCGGCAATTTTTTCTATTGAATTTATTGCCATATAAATCAATTATATTAAAAATTATATATTTTAAAAACAAATCAAATATTTAAAATTATAATATTATTAAAAAGTTGATTAAATGAGAGGAAAAGAAACTATAGTAATCTGTGATAACTGCGGAAGAAAAATACCAAAGAATAAAGCTGTTGCTTTTGAGAAAAAAATTAATTTTTCAACAGATCTTCAAACAAACAAAGATATAAGATTTTTTGAAACAAAGAAAGTTTATTATTGTATAAGTTGTGCAAAACATTTTGGTATATTTGAAAAGAAAAAACAAATAGCAAATAGGATTAATAAAAAATTTAATTAATGAGGTTACAAAATTTATGAAACACAATTTAAGAAAATATCTGTTTCAAACGCTGATAATAAAAATAAGATTATAAAAAACAACGCAAACGCATATATAAATTCTATAAGTGATTTTACTTCATTCTTTATCTATTGTATTTCTTCTTTTTTTTTGAAATTATCTTCCTTTTTGATTTTATATTATTACAATATTATTATAACAAATAAAACATATAAAACTTTTATTATTACTTTTTCATTAAATTTTTAGAAATATAAAAAATATTTTCTATTGTATAAAATAATATTCCAACAACTGATAATAATATTATCATTCCAAATATAATCATGAAAAAAGTTAATATTATATTTGTTATTATTGCTAAACTTTCATTGAATGTTGGTTGAATATTTAAATAAACAGTATATAAAAATATTTCAATTAATAAAGATATTATAATTATAATCATAAATAGATAAATTTTCTCTATATTTTTAATATTCTTTTTTTCCTTCATAATATCACTAATATATTAATAAATAAATATATAAACCTTTTGGTTGTGTTATTCAAAAGATACTTAAAAATATTAATTCTGATTAAGAAAGATCTACATAAAGACTGTATGCTTCTAATATTATCTCTTTTAATTCTTTATCTATTTTTTCTTTCGCTTTATCTTTATCTTTTTCTTTTTTTGCTATCTCTATCAAATATTCATATACATCTTTATTATAAAGTTGGTCTTTAACAGCGTCTTCTATTTGGTCATATACTTCTTGACTCTTATGACCAATCACTTCTGCTACTCCTTGATCGTGAGTATAAAAATCCACTTCATCGTCTACAAGTTTTTTATATAATTTCACCATATTATCATCTACCAATTAAGTTTATAAATAAATATATTTAAATAGTTTTTATAAATAATATTTTAAATCAAAAACAAAAGATAAAGTTGGTGATTATAATGCCAAAAGATAAAGATGACGAGTTAGATGAAGTGGAATATGACGAAGAAGAAGAAGATACAGAAGACAACGAAGAAGACGATGAATAAAATTAACAAGGATTAATAAATAAAATTTCTTTGCATATCTTTTAATTTTTATTATTCTTTTTTTATTTAACTTTATTTTAATACGCAAAAATATATAGACCTTTTTTAAACATAATTTTTTATAACATATTTGGTGAAAATATGGGTCAATATTTCAAATGTATAAATTTAGATAAAAAAGAATTCCTAGAACCTGAAGGTGGTTTTAAACTTTGGGAATGGACTGCAAATTTAGATGAAAGCGGACTTATAACCACTTTACTAATGGATAGTTGGGCAGAAGATAAGTTGGTTTTACTTGGAGATTACGATGAAAGTAAAGAATTCAAAGGTCTATACGAAAAAATAAGCAAACACGAAGAATGGAATGTTTTTAAAAAAGCATTAAATTTGTTTAAAAGCAATAAAATACAAGATTTAATAGAAAGTAAAAAAAACTTTATATTTGGTAAATAAAACTGATAATGTTTTTATAAAAGGTTCATTTGAACAAATATCTATATGTTTGCCACTTCTTTTAAGGCAATCTACAGAAAGCGGAGGAGGAGATATACAAGAAAATTATAAAAATGCAGGAATATTTGTAGGAAAAGATTTATATGTAACTGATGATAAATCAGAAATAAAAGGACTTAAAGATATAAGCACATCAGTTCTCAAAGATGCTTTTGACTTCTATAATGGATAACTAACTTATATTACCACGAACCATTTTTTGCTCAATCTTCCTATATTTTATTGGCTTCAGTAAGTAAGCATAGTTATTTTTCAATGAAATTCCATGATACACATATACTTCTTTATATTCGCCGTTACTCATTTTAATAAATAATTCATCGTATTCGTCTATTGGATGACCTAGCATCTCGAGTATTTCTTTAATATCTATGTCTCTTGAATCTAATTTATATTCATTTCCAAAATCAGATATTTTTTAGATTTCTCAATATTATAACATTTATTTAATAAACGCTTAAATACAAACCATCCATATGTTCTGCATTGCAAATTTCTATCAATTTATCTATAGTTTCAATTGCTTCTTTTTTAAATTTTTTATTTAATTCTGTATCGAAGTCTCCGTTTTTAATTTCTTTTTTTAATTTTATTAAATTGTCTACAGTATATACAACATATTCTATATCGTCTTCTTTATTTCTTAATATATTACTGGCGTGATTAATAAAAAATTCTGTTAATTCATCTGATACTTCAAAATCTTGACTTTCAACAATTTTTGCTGGAGTCATTGACATCTTATCACAATTAGTATTACGCATTAAAGGTTTAAAAAGATTTTATTATGTTTTGCTATAATTATGATACTTTTTCTACATTTGCGACATACCAGCCATCTCCATCTTTTAATCCAATCTTTTTCTTGGCATCATCTAAATTATTGTAATATGCTGATAATAAAATATCTATGTCCTCCTTTGTAACATCTCTATTTTTTGGTGTATCTATATCATATTTAATAACTATTGAAATATCCTTAAACTTTATTGATTTTAAAATTATTTTAAATTCGGTCATTTAATTGCCTCTTCTAAAATATAATAAACATACACTATTTAAATTGAAATATAATATTATTATTTATGAAAAAAATTTTATTATATATTCCGCCGTTGGCTCATTTATCAGGATTTAAAAATTTCATATTAGATAAAAATATAAAATTAACGACAAAATTTTCTATATTTGCTGAAAATATATTATTATATTTTTTTGCTGGTGCTTTATTTTATATTGGGAAAATTTCTTTTTTAGAAATGTTTTTAATTGTATTATTGGTATTTTTAGTAGCATCTCCTTTTGAATATAAGTTAATTGAAAGATTAAATAAAACAAAATTAAACACTTTCACAAATTGGAACAAATTTAATTCTTTCAATAATTATTTCATAAATCAATATCAAGTCTGTGGATATATATTTATAGGATACATTTTGGCAATGATTTTACTTTAACTTAAAAATTTTAAAGAAAGTCTTTTAAACTTTATTTTTTAATATGAATTTGTGATAAAATGAAATGTCCTAACTGCAAAGAAAAAATAGGTAATCTACTATATGTAGGTCTTGCTCACACCTTGTGCGATTTAGATGAAGACGGAGAACTATCGTATGACGATATTGAATTTGAAGATAATGAATTAGGATATTATTGTGGAAATTGCGGAGCATTTTTAACAACTGACGAAGATAAAGCCAAGAAAATATTAAAAGATAAAACAAACAAAATTTATAATGTCACTGAAAAAGAACCAAAAATTCAATAATATTATTTTTTACAAATCTATAAAACATTTTAAAATTCAAATATTTTAATAAATTGTGATATAATGGATGAATTTGAACCAATAAAAAATCCTTTTAGAAGTATGGCATCAGATATGATGGATGAGATTAGAAATCTTATAATAGAAAACAAAGGAAGAGAAGATATTCTTAATAAAAATTATCATAAATATGAAAATGAAATCGCTTCTATCTTATTTGATGAGAGAAAAAAAGATGACAATGAATTGCTAAAACCTAATAGCAGACTCTTAAATTATATTATAAAAATTGCGGAAGATTGCGGTGTAGATGAATCAGTAATATCAAAAGAAATAAGAAAAGGAATATAAAAAAATAATATTTTCAGTATTCATTACTCAACATAAAAACATTATTTTCATAAAATAATTTCAAATCCCTTTTTGCGTCAGTATATTCGTAATGTTGTTTATAAAGTTCATTGTTGTTGCCATCTGTGATTATCATATCTGCTGTCTTTTTTTCTTTATTTATTTTTAATTCAACTGTTATAAATTCTTCATTCTTAAACTTTGTTTTAATTATACTCAATGCGTCCATAACAAACCACGAATATCCGTTTTTCATTATATAATTAACTCCATCTGTAACTAATGCACCTAAAACTTTATAATAATGTTCACTTCCAAAATATGAATTCAAATCTTTTAATTCCAAATCATCGTTCATATTATCACTCATTTTTATCATTTTTTAACAATCTTATTATAAATTTTTTAATTCCATCTGGAACATCATTCCAATTTAATAAATTCTTTTTATTGAATTCACTTTTATCCCATCCGTTTTCATCAAAATCTTCTAATTCGCCAACATACATAGCAATTCCGTTTGGTGAACCAGCATCTGCACTACAATCGAAAACACTTGTCCCTATAACAACTGTATATGGATCAATAACTTTTTTTGATTCTTTCTTATCAAAATAAACTTTTACTTTTTTATTTATATATTTTTCATCATCATTTAGTTTGGTCATATTATCATCTATTTACTAATCTCACATTATAAATATATATAATAGATTTAAAAGCTTTTTCGTTATTGCGTGTTGTTTTTAGATGTAAAAAATAAGAAAGAATTAAAATAAAAAGCAATATATTTATTGTATTTTTCACGATTTTGCTTTCAGTAATTTTATAAATTGGAAACAAACAAATAAAAAATATAAAAATATCATTGAAGAAAGTTATAATTCTATTTTTGGTAAAAGAAATATTTAAATATTTATACTTATATAATAAATTATAGTATTATTTTTTCATTAACAATGATGAACAATAAAACAAATTATTACACACTCTACATCACTCCAGATAATTGGAGCAAATTGCTCGTTTTTAATGTTTAACAGTACAATGTTTGATTGGGGAAAATGCAACTAATCTTTGATTGCTAATAGCCGATATTTCTGAAAAACTTAAAATGAATCCACTCACTATTAAAGATAGAAAAGATTTATTTCAAAGTTATTTTATTTATCTCTTTTTTCCATGCGTCCATTACTTCTTTTGGTATATTTTCCTTTAAATTAAAATTAAGATCTCCTCCGCCATGATATATCCACAATTTATCAATTATATAATCATCGGCAAAACCATCAAATGACTTCTCTTTTGTAATAATAAAAACTGTTTCACCATCACCTGGCAATGTTCCACTATATTTAGTTTTTCTATGCTTTCCATATTCATAACTTTCCCAATCATACTCTAACACTAAAACAATATTTTTATTTATTCTTTTACGAAATATTTCGCCATTTACTCCTACCATATTAAACACCATTATATATTATTTATTACTTTATTCCACGCATTCATTACCTCCTTTGGAACATTTTTATCTGAATATAAATTAAGTTTTCCACCACCATGATATATCCATATTTTATCTATTTTATCATTTTTTTCAATCATAAAAACTATCTCGCCTTTTCCTGGCAATGTTCCACTATATTTAACTTTTTTATCATCGTCTTCATCATTTTCATCATTTTCGTCCCAATAATAACTTAAAACAAAAGTATTTTTCCCTTTTTCCATTCTAGTTATTTCACCAGAAATTCTAATCATACTATCAACAATGATTATATAATAATAAAGATTTAAAATGGTAATGTTTAATACAACAAAACAGTAATCTTTTATAATAAATAAAGATATACAACATGGCTTTTTATTATTTATAAGGCGGCATTATTATCACATCTAAAACCGAAAGTTTTAAATATCGTCATTACATATATATATTATATATAAAAGTGATTATGAATGCAAAACAACGATAACACAAAAAATGTTGATGCTACAAAGTGGGAATTACCAATATATCTTAGAAAGGAGGTTAACAAAAATACTAATGAATATATTAATTTAAATGAAACTAAAATAGAAAAGATTGATAAAAAAGAAAAACTACTTTATGCAACTTTCAAAATAGAAAAAATAAATTATAAAGATTTATACGTACAAAACGAAAATTCTAATGGTAGATTTAACATAAAAACAAAACCAAATATTGATGAAAAAATTCTAATACAAAATAATAATTTTAATGTTAATAATAATAAAATTAAAATATATTTTGATAATATTAAAGTTTTTAGAACAGCAATTGAAACTCAACCAAAAACAGCAATAGAATATAATGATTATTTACCGTTCATTACAAGTAGATACGATATTTCACTTAAAAATCCTATATTGATTAGAAACGATAATTATAAAAATGAAAATAAAGAGACTGATAATAAAATAAATGAATTAAAAACTAATTTGAAAATATTTAATAAAACTGAAAAAATTGAAAATAAAACAGATAAAGACAAAGAAATTAAAATAAAAATATATTCAATTATAAACACAATATTAAATAAAACTAAACAAATCAGTTTTTATATAAAAACTCGTATTAGATAATATAATAATATTATTTATAAATAATCTTTAATATTAATAAAATAGTAACTAAAATACCGCTGACTGCACTTGATAATAATACAGGTATAGACATTATTGAAAATCCATAAACAGCATACATCCAAAGTCCTATCGTTAAAATAATAAGCCAATAAAATGATAAATCTTTTGTATGTTTTGTTTTTATTGTTTTTATTGTTTGCGGAAGATAAGCAATAGTAATAAGAATACTACCAAACAAACCTAATAAATATGCTAGCATCAATTATAATGGATTAGTAAGATTTAAATATTTGAACTATTTTAAAACTTTTTAATAGATTATAATTTATGTATGTTTTAGGACGTTTTTATAGCGATTTAAGATATGAGTATGAAACAAACCTGCAAAAACCTTTAGATGAAGTATTAAGCGAAGAAAATATAAACTTTTATAAAGATTTTATTAAGTCTTTCAATTATTTACTTAAAGATTTCAAAGGAAGAATATATTTAGCACAAATGTCTATAGTAGAATATGGACATGCTTTTATAACTTATTATTTTTATGCGAGAAAAGATGGAATAACAGATATGAATAATATTGAAAAAATGATTAACAAAATAGATGATTTTAGAAAATTAAATATACTAAAAAATAATAAAAACAAGGAAGAAATTATTGAATTCACTCGCAATATATTTTTAAAAAATCCTGAAAATTATAAATTAGTCAAACCTACAAATCCTTTTAAATACGTTTTGAGTAGTTATACAAGGGAAAGTTTTTTAGAAAGTATATATATTCATTTTACTCTTGATAATTCATATAAGTCTAAAAATTTTATTGATAAAACAATATATGAAGATAAAAAAATTAAAAATTATATCCTTTCATATGGATTGCTAAATGGATTTTAAATTACAAATATTTTTAATATAAGGTGTTTCAATGCCAAAAGCATATAAGAAAAAAGATAATAAAATTTTTGAACATTTTAATCCATTTGGATTAAAACAATTAATCTTTGAAATCAATAAAGATGATGATATAAAAGATATAATAAATAAAATACCAAATGAAATAATTATCGGTAGAGAAAATATTGAATCAAAAAAATTGATAGATATTTTTTCTGAAATAAATAAAGATGAATATGAAATTAAAGAAATTATCTTTGAATTTGAAAAAAATAATCCTTCATTATTAAGTTCTTTAAAAATTAAAACAGAGAAACTTTTACCAAGAGAGGAAATAGCAAAATTTTATAAACTTAATTTAGAATACGGATATATGAAAGGTTATACTATATCTAAAAAAGAAGAGAATGAAGATAATGAAGAAAATAGAGATATTTATCAATATATCACGTTTGTTCCATCTTTATAATGTTCAACTACGGCTGAACTATAGAATTGCATTATTTTGCGTTTAAATGCGTTATTTTACGTTTTTATTGTCGCCCATATGTCTTATATTACATATAATAGATCGTTTGTTAAAACTCAAATAAACGCAAAAGAAGACTATTTACAAGATGACGAAGGCAAAAACGACCAAACCTATTTTCAAAATATTATACTTATATCTTTTTTAGGAATTTTATTTATGTATGCTGTTGTTAAATCCAGATTTTTTATTTTTGCTTTTCTTTTAAGTTCTCTAATACCTTTTGCAGAAAATACTATCTTTTTATTTTTAACTACTACATATTTATTTCTATAAAATCTCTTAAATTTATCATAGTTATCAAAAAACCAAATTAAGTCTCTTTTATAATCTTCTATTTTATCCATATTATTACTAATCTATTTTTTCAGTTTAAAAAATTTATTCACGTCCAATTCATCCACAATTCACCACACACACTTATTTCTTTGTATTTCTTTCAGAAATATAGGCTAGACTATAAAATGGTTAGAAACCGCTCTAATTTGCGTTATTTTCAACGATCTATGTAGGCATATAATAATATATATATTAAAAAAAATCGTGCATATAAACGTAAATAAATGCAAATGACGGCATTTTAATAAAATTACGACAAAAGACGTAAAGCAACTAAAATATATAATATTTTATAATATAGAATATTTAATAATTATAAAATCAACACATCTTTATTTAATGGTTTTATTTAATAGTCTTGTTCAAAAGCCTTATTTAATTCTAAAATCGCAGGAAACCGCTTAAATTTGCGATTATATGCGAGATCGCATTGTTAATGAGAATTATACCATATTGATATAAACACCGCCTTATAGATAATAATAAGCCGTGTTCTATCGCTTTATAGACTATAAGGATTAGTGAGTTTTTATTAATATAATCAAACTTATTATAATCAAACTATAATAATCAAACTTGAATAATAAAACTTACAATAATCAAACTTGTTATAATCAAACTTCAATAATCAAACCTGCATATTACTACTTTATAATCAAACCTACATATTACTACTTTATAATCAAACCTTTATAATACTACATTATAACTAAACTTATATATAATACTGCCTTATAAATATGAAAATATAACTTTTTAATAAGCCTTAATAATAAACCTTAATAATAAATTAGGCTATTATACTTAACTAAATATACTTTAATAAGACTTAATAAAATGTCCTTATATAATCCACTTTTAATTAATTATTAATTATTAAGGAGGATACAGTATATAGGCGAATTTAATTAGACTTTTTATCATCAGCCTTCATCGTCCTCTTCCGATTGATTAGATTATATTATATAACTTAATATATACTTTAGGAAAAAAATAAATTTTCAAAAAAAATTAGCTATTATATTAAGAGTATAATATAGAGTATAATTACACTTAAGTAAATTATGTCTTCAATTAAGTGTGTTAATAAGGTTGTATGATTAATACACTATTATAACACGACTTAATCATAAGACTTATTACGTGAGTTAAATACATTTTATTGAAATTCCTAACTGGAAAACAATATAATTATTTACTATACTATTTAATAAACTATGATAAAAGCATTATGAAAATAATAAGTCTATTATATACAGACTATATAATATAATATATATAGTGTATTATATACCTTATTTAATAATAGTTGTATAATAAGGATTTATAATAAAACTATTAGACATATAGCTTATTTTTTTAAAAAAATTAATTTTGTCCTAACCCCCCTATAAATATTAATATAGATATTATCCTTAAAGTTGTATTCTGATGCGATTTTCTAAAAAACTATTAGACTTTTTTCAAAAATATGGAATTTTTATAAAATATGATTATATTGAATGCGGTTTGATTTTTCTTATCAAAAGACGCATTCTATAGCCTGATAAACAATCAGGTATAGTGGATATTTTACAAAGGCAGTTTTCCAGTTTTCTCAATCTCATCAAGAAGTTTTAATAATTCCTTTATTGATAGGTGTTTATAATCCCTATATTCTTGTTCCAAAGAAACATCAATTTTCAATTCTGCTTGTGTGTTTTTACTTCGTAAATCCTTCCATATTCTTATAATCGAGAAGAGCAGTTTTCCACTGCTCTTCATATTTTTATATTCAAGATAGATATATCTGTCGTTATAATTAACAAAGTTAATAAAATAATACCCATGCTTCATTAGTTTGACTTCATATTTCAATTTTAGTTTTTTAATGCTTTCATCCATAATCTCTAATTATTTATTGAGAATTCTATTTAAATGTTGTTGCTTCATCAACACCGCCTTGCAAGACACAAAACACACCGCCCTATTCCTCATAGCAGGTCGTGTTGTATAGTTTTATTCATCATAAAGATTACGGGTTGTAATGTGTTGCTATTGCTTCAGCAATACATAAAAACCCACTAATCTTTATTATTTATAAAGCGATAGAACACAACTGGTTATTATCTATAAAGCGGTGTTCATATCAAAGAATATACAACACCGCCGTAATTTTTCCTTACCAGTCGTGTTGTATCGTTTTATTCATTATAAAGACTACGGGTGTTGCTTTAGCAACATTTTCAACAACACATCAAATCCCCTAATCTTTATAATCTATAAGGCTATAGAACACGGCTGATTATGATTTATAAATCCGTGTTCATATCAACGAATATACAACACCGCCGTCATTCTTATTGACTAGACGTGTTGTATGTTTTTATTCATTATATGTTTATCTTTATATAATTTTTATGAAGATATTTTTATAAAGATAATTTTTTAAAAATCAGCAGGGATATTTTGAAATCTATTTAAAAACAGCAAGGTTATTTTAGATTTGTAATGAGATTGAAAATAGAACAAGATGAAGATGCTGAAGATCCAAGGGAGTTTGATAATCTAGGTATAATGGTATGTTTTCATAAAAGATATAATCTAGGAGATAAAACAGATTTAAGTTCAGACCAGTTTAACGGTTGGGACGAGTTAGAAGATTAGATCATAGTGGATTAGCAATGAGAACATATTTATACAACAGATGAAAGGATTAAGAAATTTTATGGAAATAAAAAGCCATTTCATTAGAAGAAAAAGAAACGTGCAATCTAGGTGATATACATACAAAACAAATTGATAGTATAAGTGGTTTTTATGGCTATCCAGATAAAGACCAAATATTAGATTTCTTAAATGGCGTAGAAATAAAAAAAGATTTAGAACCATATCTTGAAGATTTAAAAAAGAAAGTGGAAGATTTTTAATAATTTTGTGATATTTAAAAACAGAGAATAAGCAACATATTTAAATCTTAATTAAGATATTATATGTGGTAAAATGGTGATAAAATGGCAACAGAAAAAGAAATAGAGAGGTTGAAAAAAGAATATGAGAATGCAAAAGAGGAATTAAATGATGCATACTACGAAACATCATCTTTATTGATAAAATCTCTATATGAACCTAGATATATAAAAAAGGCAAAAAAGTCAAAAGAGAGGTATCTTGTTGCAGAAAGTAAATACCTTAAGGTAAAGCATGCATACGAAGATGCTTTAAAAGAAAGGTGATAAAATGGAATCTCAAAATAATATAAATGTGTATTATAAGGATAGTAATTTTGGATCTGCTGGGTCTGAATTATGGTTTGCTGATGATGAAAATTGGATAGGATTTGTTGAGAATGCTACTCAAAGTAAAAGTCCAGAACAGAGTTATATTATATTATATGAACAGGATGGTGGTGATAAACCAAGAGCAACGGACGAAAAAGGACATAAATTATATGAAACACATCATCTTAATGTTAGTGATGCTGTAAACTTGATACATTCATATATAAAGTTATTTAAAATAGAAGATTATGATAAAAGGTTTATATTTTTCTTTTTGCGAGATATAAAGAATTTTTATAAAATTGATGACGGCACAAAACAAAAAATTGAAAAGATAATAGAAGATTTAAATGTAAATTCGATGTATCTTTCTCATAATAAATGGTTGTGGTGATAAAATGCAAAGAATAAAAATGACTGCAAAGGATCTTTTGAAAAGGTATACAAAAGGAGAAAGAAACTTCAATGAAATCGACCTTTCCAATGAAAATCTTGAAGGTGCAAAATTAGATGGTATCAAACTTAATTTTGCAAATCTAACATCTGTAAATTTTGCAGGTGCATATCTTAAAAATGCTGATTTAGGTTTTGCAATATTAGATCGTGCAGACCTTGAAAATACAGACCTTTCTTATACAAATCTTAACGGTGCCAGTTTTATTAGAGCAAATCTTAATAATGCAAATCTTTCTAACTCAAAAATTGCAATGGCAAACTTTAAAAATGCAAGTATGATAGGTGCAAACTTGAGTAGGTCTAGCATTAGTTTCACACATTTTAATAATGCTGACCTTATGAATGCAGATATTAGAAATGCAGATCTTTTTACAACGCGTTTTAATAGTGCAGACCTAACAAATGCAGATTTTAGAGGTACAATTCCAGAATATAAAAAATTTGAAGGTGAAGAGTTTGAAGATGCTAAACTCGATGGTATAAAAATTTGATACGTGTGATTAAACATATGAATGAATTAAAACAAAATTTTGATTGGACGTTTCGTAATGAAAATACAAGAGAATATACACATATATATCATGATTATCCTGCACGAATGATACCACAAATTCCAAGACAACTCTTAACCATACTTCATGCGAAAGAAGGACAAATTCTGTTCGACCCGTATTGTGGTTCTGGTACTACATTAGTAGAAGGAATGATGAAAGGATTAAATGTAATTGGAACTGATATTAACCCACTCGCAGAATTGATTAGTGAAGCAGAAACAGATTATAGAATTGATCCAAATAAATTAAGAAAAGAAATAGAACGTTTTGTTGAATTTATATATTCATCAAAATTAAAATCAAAAATAATTAAAGAAAAGAATCTTGATTTTTGGTTTAAGCCGAAAGTTATAACAAAAATAGGTTTAATTATTAGTTATATAAATACAATAAAAGACAAAAAAATAAGAAGATTTTTTAAAGTGGCTGCGAGTGAAACTATTAGAGAAAGTTCAAATACAAGAAAAAACGAGTTTAAGTTATATAGGTATCCTCCAGATAAATTAAAAAAATATAATCCTGATCCATTTGAAATTATGAAAAATAAATTATATAGAAATCTTAATGGTTATATTTCATTTTATGAAGCAATGATAAATTTATCATTTCATCCATTTGCAAAAATCTATTCTTTTAATACTGTCGAACAAATTCCTTATGATAAAATTAAACCGAATTCAGTTGATATAGTAATAACTTCCCCACCTTATGGCGATTCACGAACAACTGTTGCATATGGTCAGTATTCAAAACTTTCTTCAGAGTGGTTGGGAATATTAGATAGAAATATAGATAAAGAATCTATGGGTGGTGAAAAGATAAATTCTATTCATTCTTTTGGTTATGCTCCTTTGGATAATTCAATAAAGAAAATATCATCAATTAATTTAAAAAGAGGTTTGGAAGTGGCTTCTTTTTATTTAGACCTTGAAAAATCTATAAAGAATGTTTCAAGCACAATTAAAAAAGGAGGATATGCTTGTTATGTTGTTGCTAATAGAAAAGTTTTAGGAATTTCACTACCAACAGATAAATCTATAAAATATTTTTTTGAAAAAAATGGTTTCTCGCATGTTAATACTTTCTCAAGAATAATACCAAACAAAAGAATGCCATTAAAAAATAGTCCTACTAATGTTGCAGGAAAAACTGAAAAAACTATGAATAAAGAATATATTATTATAATGATAAAAAAATAATTTTTATAATTCAGCTAAATCTACTCCTGCAATTTTAAAAAATTTATGAATTAAATTATAGATATAATTAAAGTTTTGTAAATCGCTTTTTCTTTTATTTTCAAAAGAGTCCATTATACTGTCATAATTATATCTTTTGATTAAAGTGTTTTTCAATCCTTTTTTTACTTCTTTGTCTATTGGTCCTTTTACGATCTTTAAATCAAATGTTCCATTTTTATAAATTGTTGTATTAATAATTTTATATCTTCCAAGTACAACAGAAACATCTATCGCACTTTCATATCTAAAATAAAAGGCATTATGATCTTTAGCTCTAAACTCTTTTGCAACAAGTTGTTTTACACGTCCCATAATTTAATAATATAATAAGTATTTAAATTATTTTCTAACAAAGATAATTTTATAAAATATTTAATTTATAAGAAAGAAAATATTGATTAAAAATGTTTCATATAAGGGGACAAAACTATATAAATCTTTCCCCGTGTAAGAAACAAATTAAGTCATATAAAGAAGTCCTGATTTTGTAAAATATTTCCTAAAATCCACAAAATGTAAGCAATTTATTTCCTATAATCCATATTTTGTTATTCATCATTTTTAATAGATATTTTGGATTTATACACTTAAAAGAAAGTCTTCCAATATCCTCATCTTTCATTTCGTGCAAAGGTCTCACAACTATTCCTTCTGCCATTATATTTGGGTTTATTACAGAGTTGCGTGTAGCAACATTTACAAAATCATCTACTGTTTTTGGAAGCATAAAATTCTCATCTAATAAAGGAACTCTTTTTACATTTAGTTTTTCGCATATTGCAACAAAGTCTTTGTAATCGAGATATTTGTCTTCATTTATATCATACGCATTAAAGAAGAGAATTTCATTTGTATTTAACTTTAATGGATTCTTCTGCACTACTGAATCAATAAATTCCTCCTGCAACTCTATATTTTTATCAAGTTTAGATAATCTTTCTAAATCATTTATAATAAGAAGATACTTATTCGTTGCGTTATTAAAAATATCATAATATTTTTTATTAGTTATTATATTACCGCTTATACTAATAGTAAATAATTTTTATCTTAAAACATTTTTATATATTTTTTTTCTGAATCATAAACACAAATAGTCTTTTCTCTTTAACTAAACCAAAAATCAATTAAGTTTTTAATTGCATCTTTAAAGAGTTCTGGAGATTTTGTCCCTAATACTAAATCCCCATCTTTATTTAGTAAAAAGCTAACTTCTGTTTCAACGATTTTTCTTTCATGGCTACCATACAATACTACATTTCGAATTATTTTATATTCAGGATAATATTTTTTGATATATTTCTTTTCAATTTCTTCAAATTTTTTTAATTTTTCTATTCCCTTTTTCCTGAATTCATATTTTTTGCCTTCAATGTTTATGATTTCACTTCTCTTAAAATCAATTAAAATCAAATCTGGAATATTTATTATTTTACTTTTGTCCCCTTTTTTATAGGCGTTTCTATTAGAATACTTTTCTATAGGGATAGATTTATATTCTTTTGCTATAAAATACCCTTTTTCACAACCACCGTGATTTTCGAATATCGCACTCCCATCAGTGAAATTTTCAACTATAATATGAACAAAGATGGTTGCTAGTTTTTCTCTTTTAGTTTCATATTCCCAATATCCTTTGTTCTTTATTGCTTTTGGAACTTTTAGATCTTCTATTTCAACATTTAATATATTTGCAATTTTTATAAATTTATTATCGGGCGTCAAGTGATGTTGTTTTAAACCATGATTTGTTATTATAATTCTACCTTTCCAGCCTAATTTTCTTAAAGTTGCAGAGATTAAACTTGACGCCCCAATATTTGGGTCATGAGATAAAGATTTAGATTTAATCAATCTAGCACTTATTTTAATAGTATTCCCTTGTTTATTTATTAATATTGGTACATTGCCACGTGGTGGTTTTTTCATACTGTTTTTAAATGTAATTAATTCATCTATGCTTGAAAATGGTTGAAAAATATAACTATCTAGCTTTTTGCCTAATACTTCTATTCCTAATGTTAATAAACATCTTGTTCCAAATATATATGTATCAGTAGGTGTTTCTTTTTGTGGAATTTTTAAATTATACAACATAATTTTTTTATATTAGGAAAATAATAATCAACATAAACAAATTTTGAAGATCTTTGATATACTCCACTATTTCTACTTTCACTATCATCTGTTTTTGTTTCTTCTATTGCGTATAAAGGAACATCATCTTCTTTTGGTTGTTCATCTTGATAAAAAATTAAAAAATCTACAAAACTAGAATATCCACTAACAATCTTCAAAAATATTTTCTTTATTTTATTTGAATGAAATCCAACTATTTCATATAAAAAAGAAAATCTCCAATCTTTTTCCAAAATAGGTAATATTCTTATAGTATCAATAAAATAAGATAATTTATTATCTTCTGAAAATTTCTGTAAAATATTGGCTATTACTTCTTTTTTAGGTCTTTCTTCTGTTAATATCCATAAATTTTTCACTTCCATTATATCTCCTTTCTAAATATCAATATAAATTGATGAAGCTGATTTGAAACATAAGAAAATGGGTATCCATAAGGGTATAAATTAATTGTTTTATCATACCATATTTTATATCCTTTGAAATAAATATTTGGTATTTTACAGATTTCATTTACAATATCTGCATGAAGCAGATTATGATATTTATTTGTTGGTTGCATATCTTTGCAAAAAATCACTAAATATCCTTTATTTTTTAAAAGAGAAACTGCTTTTTCTATAATTTCTCTTAATTCTGGTAAAAATTGTTCATAAGATACATTGCCTAAATCTCTTTCATCTTTTGTAAAAGAACCTTTATCCTTACGGTCTCCACCTGTTCTTTTTCTAGAAAGCATGTTCGCATAAGGCGGATCTGTTAAGATTAAATCAAATTCTTTATTTTTAATTTGTTCTATTTTAAGAATATTACGAGAATCTTCACAAATTGCTAGTTGTTTTTTAAGATGTTCCTGTTCGCACACTTTATTATAAATCTCAATATATTTTTTTTCCAAATCAATTCCCACGGCATTTCTGTTTTCTAGCAAAGATGCACCTAATAATGTTCCTCCAACGCCCATAAATGGGTCTAGTATCCATCCGCCTGATTTTGTAAAAAAGGCGATTATATCTCTCATTAATTGTGGCGGTTTAGGAGAAGGATGCAGTTTTCTTAGATTATGCCCAATAGAATCTTTTCCATCTGTAGAGTATTTTGTTTCAATTATTGATTCTTGTAAATATTTCCAAAGTCTAAACTCCTCTTCATTTTTTGCAAAATCTGTAACATGAACGGAATTTATAAAAAAAGTCCATTCCTTCCCTGTTAAATCATTAAGCTTATTTTTAGTATTATAAATTCCTCTTTCTCCCATATCTATCTCATAATCTTTGAGTTTCCTTTTTACCTTTCTGCCATTAGCGTAAATGATAACTTTTTCTTGATTATTGCCTGGTAATTTGGTTTGTTTATCTTTTCTCATTTTATCACTTTTCCTACAAAAAGATATTCTTTAACTTCATTATTTTGAGAATTGTGATTACTTTTAAATCTACGATAAGGGAATTCGTATAATTTTACTTCTTTTAATTTACTTTCCTCGAATAATTTCTTTATTTCATCTTTTGAGAGCAGCCCTTCACTATTATAACTTAAAATTATATATTTCGCTTTTAAATTATTCAATAATTTTAATAGAGCCGAACCTATTGTTTTTTTACTGCAAAAAACAGATTTTTCATTATGAGTATTCTCTCTTAATCCAGTTTTACCTTTAATTCTTGGATTATCATATTTTGCTATTGTTTCTAATATATGGTAATTATCAATATATTGTCTTGAATTATATGGCGGATCTATATATGCAATATCACAAGATATTTTATTCAACAAATCGAAAATATCCTTATTATAAGATTTATGTTTAAATTTACTAGGTATTATTTCTATATATTTTAATGTAATTGTTTTATATGACCTTGGATCCCAAAATTTATTAAATGCTCCATAAGTCCCAGATATATTTGCAACCTTTTGAACACCAAAAAGCAAACTTGCTATAAGATAAAAATATTCATCATCTGATATGTAACCATTTTTAAACCATTCTTCTATTTTCATCCTTATGGCGTCTATTTTCTTACCATTTTCAATTGAAAAGTATTTTCGTTCTACGCCATCTATCTCTTTACTGGCAGGGGTGTAATGTTTATATATAAAACCTTCAGCTCCTTTGAGGTTATTAAGAAATTCTAAAACTTGATAAATTCTTCTTTTTGGATCTAGTGAAAGATTGCTAAGATTTAAATTGGAAAAAGAAGGATATTCATTTATATCTATTAATGCCCGTTGAAGGACATATGAGAAGTAAAGGCTATCATTTGAAATTATTGAAAACATTCTTTTAAAGAATCTTCCAACTGTCGCACTTCCACTAAAAACGTCAAAGAAAGAATTACTTTTTATTCCTTCCTTTTTCAGAATTTTATATATCTCTAATAATAGATTGTACTTGTTTCCAATAATTCTAAATTGCGGGATTTCCTGTAAAGATACAACTTCAGAACTCACAGCTAATAAAGTTTTATTTACCATTATTATCACGCATTTTATTTACTTCAAGTTATTTTTCTAACTTTTTCTATAATATTAATATTTATTAATTATATAAAATAAAACATATTTAAATATTTGAAGAAGTTCCACACAAAATAATTTCAAATACTGAAAAATATCCTTAAAACTCAATAAAATAGATAAAGTAATAGCAAACTCGATAATTGAAAAAACAGGTACTAATAAAGAAATATATATATTCAAAGAGAAGACCGATGTAACTGCAAAATTAATTTATTTGGTTAAATAATAAATATTATAATTAAATATGAAGTTAAAATTTCATTCCACTGATTTTTGCATTCATTTTTTATTATTTATCATTTTTAGCCTTTCTCTCTTCCAAAATATCTTCCAAAGTGTTTTCCGCCCATTTCATCGCAACCTTGTAATTAGGTGCATGGTCGTTTCCAATGCTACTATCAAATGAAGAATCATATTCTTCTCCATCATCTTTAATAGTAGTTCCATCTGATTCGGTTTCTATTATTTTATATTCCCAGCCTTTTTCGTTTTTGTTAAGTAATTTAACAGGATAAACTTCTAAATCAAACGTGCCTTCTTTTCCCATATATGTTGCTTTCCAAACATCAGCTTCATCTACTCCAGTATCAACCCATCCACCTTCAGTATCTTTATACCATTCTAATTTTTTCATACCATCATCTTTTTTCATATTTTATTATGTTGTTTATATTTTAAATAGATTTTTATTTTATCACTTAATCGGATGCGATTCTATATACTCATCTATAAACCAACCAACTACTTTTATAATATTCCATCCTTCCATAAATTTGAACTCTTCTGGTGCATATACAACTTTACTTCCACCATTAATCCAATCAGTTGTTTCTATTGGTACTATTATAAATCTGTATTTAAAGCGATTCCATTTATCAGAGTTCTTTTCTAACTCTCTTTTAACTGCTTCTATTGAATCTTTTTCATACATTACTTTCCAATCTCCGTTTGGAGCGACTAAAAATGCTTTATATTTTACCATATTATCATTCCTATTTTTATTTATTTTATTTGTTTTTAAATTGAATTTTAATCAACGTTGTATGGTATTACTTTGAACTTTTCTCTAATTCTTTTATTCCTTGTTCTAGTAGAATATAAAGCAAACCATTTTTTCTATCTGGATCATTTTTAATTGATTTTAACTCATTTATTGTTAATGTATTAATTATAAGATTAAATATCTCAACAAAAAAGCCAACACCAGATAAAAATCCAATTATTGTTAAATATGTAGTCGTATATCCTAAAAGTTCATAATATATGATAACAAAAAAGATTGTTGTAAATAATAAAAATAAAACAAAATTTAATATTGCTTCTTGTTTTTCATTCATAATATCATTATCATATATATTTGGTATAAAAATATTTAAACCTTACTTCAAACTTCGTTCGGATACTCATGCTTATTCTCTTCCTTTTAAATTCCTCTTCACTGATAAATTTAAGTTCTCGTTTCTTGCGTCCATCTGGCAAAATCCACCAACGTGAGCCATAACCATTTTCAATTAATGTAGTAGTTCCATGATACCAAACTGCATTAGAACCATCATAATCTCTAAAACCAAAATAACCACTAACTTTTTTAATAACTTTAAACTTTTTTTTATCTTTATATTCTGCGAGTGCTTTTAATAGAGCCTCGTGCTTTTCATTTTCAGGGTCATTTAATGCTTCCTCAATTTCCTCTGAATCATAAAAATCTGTCGGATTTCCTCCATATCTTCCTTCTACATTTGTATGATGCCATTCTACTGGTCTAAATAAAGATGTCGTGACTTCTGTTGGTATTCCGAATTCATCTTTTATTTCTGATGCAGTCATTAAGCCACGAGAACTTACATCATATTTTTCTTCAATTCTTTTTCTATTATACCATGTCATTTTATCACCAATATATAAATAATTATTCTTTAAAACATTATTCTCGTCAGAATAATGTTTTATTATCATTTTATCATTATCATTAAATGTTAATGATATTTTGATAATAAAGATATATAATTTAATAAAAGTCAAATATTAGTCATTATAATCGTTAAAGATTTTATTTTAACTTGTGACATTTACAATATCAGGACATAATGGTGCATATCCATTTGGACTTACAATTGGAAATATATATTTTACTTTATTATATGCGTTATATACTTGCGTTGGATCTGTGATAGTTTCATTCCAAGCCATTTGGTATCTTTGAATGGTGTAATTAAAAACATATTTAGATATTTGAACATTTGATATACATTCTGTTTCATTTGCTTGTTTAATTCCGTTAAAAATATAAACATTATATGAATTTTTATTTGTTAATATGTATGAATTATTATATGAAGTATTTACTATTATAGGAAATAATTTTGAAGAAATATACATAGGACTAGGTGGCATAGTATATAAGTGATACGAAACTAAAAACAGCATAGCTATGCTAAACGAAATAGTTATTATTAAAACCGCGTCAATTTCATTCATATTATCACATATATTATTTTGAATATAAATATATAAATACTTTTCGGTTTAAACCAAATTATATTGTTTCTATTTATTTGCGAGAAAAACACGTTCCATTGCTATAATCTTATTACGATGTGTTATATCATAAAATACTACAACAGCTGATACCATAATGCCATTAAATCTCATTTCTTTTATCTCCTCTTTTAACCACTTCTTATCTTCTTCAATCTCTTTATCTACAATTTTTTCTATTTTAGTTTTCATTGTTATCAACATATATATTTCAAAACAGGATATTTAAATATTTGCTTATAAATATTGTAAAATTAATAATTTTTTCTAATTTATAAGATTTTGATTTTTTCTTCGAAATCAAAAATAAAAAATTCCTCGAAAAGTCCAAAATTGCTCTCCTCGGAGAATTTGAAATTCTACAAAAAAAAAAGAAGTTTTTGAGGCTTGTCGCCAAAGACAGCATATTGCAACCTTATTTATTTAATAAAAAGTTGTGCTATTTGACTATTTTATACGACAAGCAAAAAGACTTTTAAATATGTAATTTATATATTACATTGTGGTATAATGGATGTGGAAGAAAAAATTGCTAATGCGAAGAGAAGAGAAGAAGAGGAAAACAAGATTAATAGGGAAATTATTTCGAAAGCCATTCTAGATTTACTTACTAACTTCAAGTACACGTATGGTACTATCAAAAAACATAAAAACGGAGATTATTTAAACATTTTTGTAAACACTGGTGGTTGGAGCGATAACAAAAGAGCAGTTAAAAAGTTTAATGAAACACAATTTAAAGGCGCTACAATGTCGTGGTTTCGCGACGAAGTGGATGAAGATTGCGATTCTGATGAATATGATTGTTATAAATATGAGTGGAATATTCCTCTTGAATTAGTTAACCGCGACATTGTGAATGCTAAAATATAGGGATACGTTTTTTCGTTTTTTGAAAAGTATTTTTAAATAGATAAGTTGCATATATATATCAGTGGTAGAATGAACGATACTGATATTATAAAGGAAATGGGAATATCTAATAGAAAACTAACTGCAAAAGATGTTTTAAATATGATTAAAGAAGATGGAATAGATCAATTTGTGGAAGAATCTAATTCTCTGCACGATGAAATAGTTGCGAGGATAAAACCAGCATTAAAAGAGGCACGTGCAGATGAAAGAGAAAAGATAAGAAATATTTTAAATGATGGATTGCTTCATAGCAACGAGGAGGCAATAAAGAGACTTATAGATTATTTAAATGAAAAATGAAACAAGTTTCGGTTTTTTCCGAAACATTTAAAAAGGCTTCGCATCAAAAACCGAAACAAAAGGTATGTTTCTATTTTTGAAATGAGACATATTTAAGGTTTCGTAAAAAAGCGAAACCTTAAATATATTAAAGATCATTAATCGAAACATTTTAAATACTTTAATTATATATATTATTTGATAATATGAAACTTTATGAAGTGTTTTATAGAGAGATCACAACAGATTATCTATCTGGCAAAAATCTTTTTACGCAAAAAGAAATGTCAGATAGGTTAGGAATATCGATAAGTAACATAAATAGAGCATTAAAAGAACTTGAAGCAATAAACGCGGTTGTGATTAGACCATCGGCTTTCAAGATAATAGCAATAGATAGACTTTTGCTATATTGGGCAACACATAGAAAATTAGAAAGAGATATTGTATATAGTGCTTTTGCTAACATGCGTATAAATGAAATAGAGGCGAGTATGGTGAATGGCGTGGCGTTTACCGCATATACAGCATATAAGAAAATATATAATGATATACCAGCTAATTATAGTGAAGTATATGTCTATGCAACAGAAGACGCGTTGTATGAAATAAAGAAAGGGTTTCCCTTGCACAAAAGTTATGATAATATATTTGTGCTAAAAACAGACCCAATATTAGAAAAACGAATAGAGAATGGTATAGTAGTTGTACCAGTGCCGAATATTTTTGTAGATCTTTGGAATATAAATACATGGTATGCAAAGGATTTTGTAGATGCTTTAGCAAAAAGGCTATTTGGTGATTAGATGGATTTTTGGAATGATGAAATAACAAAAAAAAGTTGGGAAAGGCTAATAGAACTACAAAATAAATATAATTTTGTTCTTATCGGTGGGTGGGCAGTTTATTTATACACAGGACATAATAGATCGAAAGATATTGATATAGTTACTAATTATGATACATTATGGAGTCTTAAAGCAACTTATGGCTTGGTTAAAAATGAAAAGCTAAAGAAATATGAAATAAAATTTGAAGAAGGAATTGATGTAGATATTTACGTTCCGAATTATTCAGAATTAGTGGTTCCAATAAAAGATATATTGGATTTAACAATAACTAATAAAGAAGGTTTTATTTTACCAAAACCAGAGGTTCTGCTTATTTTAAAGATTCCTGCATTTATTGCTAGACAGAACAGTATTAAAGGAAAAAAGGACGCTATAGATATTACAGGCTTGGTTTTCTTTGGAGATTGCGATTTTAAATTTTTCAAAGAACTTATAACAAAATATGAGTTGTATGATTATCCAAGAATACTATTATCAATAATAGAAAATTTTGATCGCTCTCTTATAAAATACCTTGAATTAAACGAATATGAATTTGCAAAACTTAGAAAGAAGTATGTTGATGAGATTAGAAAGATATTATAATTTTGTTCAGTTGATTAAATGAAGTGAACAAAAAGTGCAATTTTTCTTCATTGTAATGATTGATGATTTCATATTTTTTAAATAGAAAATGAATAAATATAAACGATATGAATGAATGCAGATGAGATAAAAAGAAGAGAAAAAGCAAGACAAAGAAAAGAAGAAATTGAAAAATTTGAAAACTCTTTAAAAGAACCAAAAGCGATAATAAAACTTGGCGATTTTAGAAATTTAATAAAAAAAGTTAAGCCTAATTCTGTTGATTTGATTTTAACAGACCCTCCTTATCCTAAAAAATATCTTTATCTGTGGGAAGACCTCGCAAGAGAATCAGAAAGAGTTTTGAAACCAGGCGGATTTTTAATTTCTTATTCTGGTCAATATCACCTTCTTCAAATATTAGACTATTTTAAAAAACACTTAGAATATTATTGGTTGGCTGGATTGAATCACATTGGAAAGAAAAGAATGTTGCCTAATTTAGTTGTTAACAGAATGAAACCAATTCTTATTTTTTATAAGCCGCCATTAAAGAGAAAAATATCTTTTTCTGACTTAATAGATAGCCCTGCACCAGATAAAAGATTTCACGAATGGCAGCAATCGATTGAACCTGCAGAATATCTTGTTTCTCGTTTCTCACTTCCAAATGATTTGGTGCTTGACCCATTTGTAGGAACAGGCACATTTGCTTTGGCTTCAATCAAAAGAAAAAGAAGATTTATAGGTTTTGAAATTGACTCTAATACATATAAGATTGCATTAAGACGATTAAGATATGTAAAATAATAAAAGATAAAAAAATTAAAATAAAATTGCTAATGCAGTTTCTAAATTGTCGTGATACCATTCATCATTTCCAGCGTCATTATATAGCATTCCTCTTTCTTTTATTTGCGATTTTGTGAGTTTATAATATTTGATACATTGTTTTATGTCTTCAATATCACTATCACTTAATCTTCCTATTTTTGAACACACAATATCTATTGGATTCAGTATATAAAGTTCAATTTTATCAAATTTGGATTTATATTTTATAGCAATTTTTAGATAATCATCAGGTAAGGATTCGCTAAATATCATGTTTTGCTCATAATAATCAATTTTAATATTAAATTTTATTTCTTTTATAACTCGCTCAAATTCATTATAATCATTGTGTGATGGTATATTAAAATCTATATCTTTCGTTGATTCTTTTATACCTAAAAGCGTCATTGCTGTTCCACCAACTGCAACAATAGTTATTTTATTTTTTAGTTCTAAATCAATTTTATGAAGAATATCTAAAAGTCCATTTTTATCTATCATATCTACACCTAACTATATAATTCAATATATTCTTTTATTGTGCTTAAATCAAATTTTATATTAGTGTCTTCTTTCATTAAATCAATATATTGTTTAATGTTTTTATTCATTTCTAATCCTTTTGCTTCAATTAAAGAAAGTATCATACTTCTTAATCTACCTAATTCATTATATCTTTTAAATATGTAAAATAAATAAGGCAAATTTATTTTTTCAATGTTCTTTTTTAAAATAATTATAGAACCATATCTTATTCTCGGTTCATCATTTATACTCATTGCAAATATTAAAGTTTCTATTGAAATTTTATCTTCATTAGATAATTCTTCTATTAATTCAAATCCAAATCTATTATAATTATATGCTAATTCTTTATGTGTTATTTTATAAGGACTTTTGTTAAGTTTTTTATATTTACTATTTATATCATAACGTATTATCAAGTCCCAAAAACCTATGCTATTATATAAAATGTGTCTGTCTAAAATTAAATCTTTTAATGGACTTAATTCATCTGACTTCATTATTTTTAGAAATTCATCAAGAGTAAGAATAATTGGATCCATTCCTGTATCATAATTAGATTCCAATTTTAACAATGATTTTATCAATTCGTAATCTTCATCGTGATTCTTTACAATAATTAATAATTCCATTCTATTTAATATTAAATGTTCTTTTGTTTCTAAACTACATATTGAAAATATGTTGAATTTTTCTGGTAAGTATAGAATATCTTGTAATATTTCTCTAAATATTTTTATTTCAGTAGATTTGTGGTCTTCTATTTCAGCCATATAATATTTTGAAAAAGGATTTTCTTTATTTAAAGATATTATCTTGTTTTTACCTTCCGTGGTTATTTTTATAATTCCTAATTTTTCAAGATTTTTTGTTGCGTTATATATATTTGGATAATATGTTTTTCCATATTTCGTATTTATATCTTTAAGCATTTCTAATATGTTTCCACCAGAACCGAGATTATCAGAAAGATACTTTAATATTTTTATCTCTTCATTATTCATAATAATCACTATATATTATTTACTATAATATTATATTAGTTAAGATATATAAACCTTTCGTCAATATATAAGAAAAAAAATTAGAAATAATTATTTCATTCAATTAGATAAGATTCAGCCAATATATTATTTAAAAAAGATAAAGATTGTATAAAAATTTATTATATTTTTAAATTAAATTTTTTATATAAATTCACGATTTTATGAAAAACATAAGCAATAGTAGAATTACAGCGTTAGCTGTATTTGCAATACTTTTAAGCCTCGGATCTGCGTTCGCAGGTTCATCATTTAGCGGAAGAAGTGCAATATCAAGTGTAGATAATTTACACATAGTAAGTGGTATAAAATGCCATACAACGCAACCAGCACCAATTATAACTACTGAAACATTATATGTAAATAGAACTGTAAGTGTAGGTGGTCCATTTAAAGTAATGCTCGAGTATGTTAGTATGCCAAATGAAACTTTAAATAAAACATCAAATGTATCATTTGCAACATTCAGTATTATGTATGATGGAAAAACTATAATTACATCTTTAGAGCCAGGTCAAGAAAGTAATTTCCGTAGTGATGAAGGCACACTATCATTAAAATTAAATTCAGATTTTCAAGGATTATATACATATCAAGATAGAGCAAATATAACTACTATATATAGACCATTACCAAAAGTCATTTGTATTGTGTGATAGTAATATAAGAGAGTAGTTTATTTGTTTTTTTTTTATTTATCTTTTTATTTTATTATTTTTATTAAAATTAAGGAAAACTATTATTTTCATATTTTTCAAACCATCTTTTACATATTTGATTATCTCCCCATATAAAATGTATTGATTGCTCTTTGTTTGTGTTCAATTTATTTGCATTAGCTGTTCCGTGTGATAAACTTCCAATTTGTTTTACTTCATTTATCATATCCGATTTTGAAAGTGTAAATTGTGTTGTTTCATAATTATTTGTAGCATCTATTACAAAAATATAATAACCATTTATTTTCTGCCATAATCTTATCTGGACAATATTTACATATGGATTACTTGACGTTATAATACTCGTTTTAATTTCAAAATATTCGCCATTTTCATTTATAACATCTCCTCTATCTAACGATGATGGAATTTTCTTCCATCCTTTTTCTTTAACTATATAATTTTGTATTCTTGAACCTTGGCTTTGAGTAGTTAAAAGCATCATTTTAGACATAAATGTTCGCCAATCATCATTAAACCCATATTCAGGATCATTTGCGGCTTCGCCTCTAATTTTACTTATACTTTCATTCAAATAATCATAATCAATATCTCCATTATCAATCATAATTTTATATTAAAAAGATAAGTTTAAATAGATTTTTCTTTTTGCTGTAATTTATATTTCCTTATGTTTTCTCTTGCCATTTTACAATATTTTTTAGAAATATCAATTCCTATAAAATTACGTTCAGTTTCTAAACAAGCTATTGCAGTCGTACCAGAACCAATTGCATTATCTAAAACAACATCTCCTTCATTAGTATAAGTTTTTATTAAATATTTGAAAAGTTCAACAGGTTTTTGAGTAGGATGACCTCCTTTAATTCTTGGATTTGAAAAATAGAGAACTGATGTTGGGTATCTATAACCGTTATTTATTTTTGATGTATCTTTTTGTTTATTATAACTTTCTCCTTTGAATGTTACTTTTCTAACTATTGAATAGGGCTTACCTTCTGTAAATTGTGGATTATATGTAGGTTGCTTTTTATAAAAAACAAGTATTATTTCATGCGATCTTAAAGGTTGATGATTAACATTTAATTGACCAGATGAAATGGTTTTCACCCACACATAATCATATTTAAATAAATCTGGTTCAGACATAACCAATTGAGAAGCAAACCTTTGAGTTGCTGTTAAAACTATTGCTCCATTATCTTTTATAATTCTTTTATATTCATTCCATAATTTATCAAGTGGTATTATGCTATCCCATTTATTACGAGTTATTCCATAAGGTAAATCTGCTAATATCATATCTATTGATTTATCAGGAATATTTGGCATAACCTCTAAACAATCTCCTTCTATGATTTTATTTAGAAAAGGTTTTAATTTATTTATATTTTCGTTATTCATAAATATACAATTATTTTATATATATTAAGATTTAAATTCTTATCTTTTTTTATATACTATTAGTTGTATTTATTGAATTGCTCTTTATAGTGCTTGAAGTATTGCTTACTGCGTGACCAAAACCTATTATATACCTGAAAAAGTCTATTATACTTGAAGTGAATGAGGCTATACCACTCAAAGTTAATTTACCTGTCGTAAAGAAACTATAACCAATTGAAGCCAATAAATAAAGTATTATAATAACAAAAATTATTTTAATTATATCTTTTATAAAGACAAAACCAATCCATAGAGCAAATATTATTATAAGAAACGCAACTATAAATGAATACGGCTGTGGAACAGTATAACTTGTATAAAGAACATTTGATGTTGCTTGTAAAAGTATTGTTAGCATTTAATCGCATTTTATAAAATTTTTATTTAATATCTTTTTTTATCTTTTCTGAATACTTTTTCAGAAATTCTCTAAAAACTGCATTAATAATTTTGTTTTCCTCTTCTTTTGAAAGGTCTATACTGCAATCAGTTATATAAGAATCGATGCCGTCATTAAACTCATTATCTATAACGACTGTTCCTTCTTTATCACCATACTTAAATCCTATTTGAAATAATGCTTGGTATGGCTCTATTTTTATCTTTTTTTCATCTATCATTTAATCCACCTCAAAATAATCATATTTAGATTTATAAAATATTACCATAAGTCTTTCATTATAATACCTATCTTGATTATCAAAGTTTTTGTCTGGAGGTGTAATTATATATCCAATTTTCATTTTTTTATCGTTATATATTGGTTTTCTTGTTTTCCACGCCTTAATTCTCGCAGAATTCTTCCATCCGCTAAAAATTATATTAAGTAAAGTTTCTAAACCTTCTGCCTGTTTTCTTTCAACATTATAAGTCTTCCAATCATTATCAGTTTCATCATACCATTGTTGTATAACTTCCGCTTCTAATGTTTCAGTATCTTTTCCAAGCTTACCAATTATACTTGCCATATTTTTATCTTTTTCATTCATAAACACACCTAATTATATATAAATATTAAGGTTTAAATAATTTTTAAATTCAATTTTTTTAAATAAATGAGAATATGGATGAATTAAAAGAGTTAAATAAGAATAATGATGAACTATATTTTATAAACGCACTGAAAAGAGCATTAACTATTGAAAATATTGATCCAGAGTTTAAAAAGGTTTGTGAAAAGAGTTTAATTCTTTTATTAAGAAAAAATAACTAATGATCACAACACAATTTATCAACGTTACTAAATGTAATTATTAATCTTGTATCATAATATCTATTTTTTCCATCAAAATTTCTTTCTGGATAAAGTCTATATCCTATCATTTTGTTTTCATCATTATATATCGGTTCTTTATTTTTCCATGCTTCCTTTCTTGCTTCTTTTTTCCAATCTTTAAAAATTTCATCTAATAAGTGATTAAAATCAGTATTTTCTTTTCTATCTACAATATATGTATACCATTCGTTTTCAGATTCATCTTTCCATTGATATATAATATCTGCCTCTATATATTTACTATCTTTTATATTTTTATATATTCTATCCATATTTATCACAAATATATATTAAATGTTATGATATATAAATCTTTCTATTTTAAATCATTTATTAAAATAATTAAGTATGGATAATAAAATTTTATTTCTAATATTAGTATTTGTTGTCGTTATTACTGTCGTATATTTTATTTTAACTTCAAATAATAATAATAAATATCTTAATGCTAACACTTCTCTAAATACATCAATAAATAATATGAGTTTATCTACTAATAACGCAAACACTATAAATAATACAAAAACTAATTTGAATTCCACAGAAAATCTTTCAATACAAATTAATACAACAAATGTTATAAACCGATCATTATGTTCTTTAACAAATGCTTCTGTAGAATATATACCTAATGGTAATTTTTCAACAGGAACATATGAATATTGGAATACGACAGGGACTGGTTTTGGTGATACGCCATTTAATCTAACATTAGCAAATAAAGAAGGAGATTATTATGGTGCAAATTGGAGTAATTATGGCAATACAAGTTTTGCAGCGAGTACATATAGAGGAGGATTAGCAACATCTCCTGGAAATATAACATCGGCTCCGTTTGTAGTTAATGACTTATTCCTTAATTTCAAGATAATTTCTCCATATGATAAAGGAATATATTTAGAGTTATTAGATAATAAAACACAATTACCAGTTTTGACTGCTCATTTTGATACATACAATGCATCTGGAAACATAAATGGTCAAACTACATTTATAAATGCAAGTTTGCCTATATATGAATTTAAGTGCGATAAGTTGAGAATAAAGATAGTTTATAATCACGTTGGAGAAACAACAACTCAATATGTATTAGCAACTGACTTTTACTTAAGCAATAAAGAAATAACAACGCCAGGAATATTATATCAGTTTAATATGTCTTGATATTCTATTTAAACCTTTTTTTAATTAAATAATTAGTGATGTTATGGATGAAAACGAAGAAATTGATGATATGTATAAGCCTTATACATATAAAATCGTTTTAAGAAATAAGAAGATAGATAATATGGAAATACTAATATATTATACAAAAGAAGATATTTCAAAGAATAATATCGATTTAACATCTGGTAGTAATTATTTTTGGAGAAAATTTTTAAGAGATAATAATATAGATGCAAAGAATTGGTATATAGAAAGAATTGAAGAATTGTGAATACAATCTAATGTGTATTAAATTCTGTGTTTTTGTTTTTTTTTTATTGAAATCTTTTAAATATATAATAAAAATATGTATAGTGATAATATGAATAAGAAAAATATAAATTTAGAAGAAGATGAGAACAACTTTGAAATAATGTTTTCAGATTTGACGCCAGAAGCACAGAAAAAATTATTAAAGGCTTTTCATATAAGAAGTCCTGAAACTATGAATTGGGATATAGTTCCAATTGCGATAATTCCGCTTTCAGAAAATTAGTTAGTGTATATACATAGAAATCTTTAAATATTTTTATTTCTATAATATTGTTGATAAATATGAATGAATATTTTTTTGTTAATGCGTTTTCAGAAATTCAAATTAATATAAATAATAAAGAACTATCGCAAAATGAAAAAATATTTCTTTTTTCTACTGGATTTAGTTTGCATACTTTTATTACTTCAAATAGAGTAAATTATGATAGATATTACGGAGGTGAATATAAATTAATTGATTCATATTATCATAATAATATTGATTATCTAATAAAAATTTATAATACTTTGGGAGAAAAAATATCTATAAGCAAAATATTAAGTGATATATTTAATAAAAAAATTGAAGAATTTGATTATGTTAGAGATAGCATTAAAATGTTTTATCTTGATTATCTGAATGAGAATGAAAAGTCGCATGTTATAGAACTTTTAAATGAAGTACCTAAAAAATTTTTAATAGATTCTAGATCTATTGATAGTTTAACTACAAATATCAATAATTTAAGTGATTTTTTTGAAATTATGTATTATATAACAGATAAGAGATTTAGATATAATAAAAAAGCAGTTTATGATTTGTTAAATACAAATAAATATATTAGGCAAAAAATATTTTTTGATACTTTAAGAGATATAATTATTCAAAGAAATAATCATCATTTTTATTATAGAAATGATGATGAAATAACATTAGCATTTATTGATAATATAAAAACTTTATTGCTTATAATATCTGAAAATTTTAACATGTCTATGGCTAAGTCTCTACTTAAATAAAGGTTAAAATCAAAACACTTTAAGTGATAATAAATTTTAAATATTTTTACATATATAATATTATTGATATTTATGAGTAAATTTACTTTTGTAGATCCTTTTTCGCAAGTGCAAAATGATATAAAAGATTTAGAATCATCAAAAAATGAAAAGTTATTTTTAGTTTCTGCTATTTTGGTGGGTTCATACTATTTAATAGATCCTCAATTAAATTATTATTTTTCTGACGTTTATAAAAGTTATTTATTATATGAAAAAGAAAATATTGAATATATACTTTACAATTGTAACAAGGAAATTACGATTGACTTTATTGATGACATCGAAGAATTCGCTAAAACTTATTATAACCTTCTTTCAGAAAATGAAAAACTACATTCTATTCATTTATTAAATAAATTACCGAAAATATTTTTGGAAGAATCTAAATGCAGTTATGATATACATAGGAATCTTTACAATTTAATTACTTTTTTTGATAAAATGCATTATGTTACAAATGGAGATTTCAAATACGATGAAAATGTGTTTTATTTCTTATTAAAAACAAATAAGTATAAGGTGAATAAAGCATTTTTTAACGCTTTAGCATCCAATATTACTTCATTTAGAAGTAATATTTTTAGAACAGATAATTATTTAAATGAAATAGATTATATAGAAAAAATGTTGAATGAAATATCTATAGATTTCAATATGGCTATGACTAAATTACTATTAAAATGAAAAATCTTTTAAAGTATAAAAAATTATGTTTATTTGTGATAATATGAACAAAAAAGAAGAAGATGTAAAAGTAAAATGCCCATATTGTGGTGCAGAGATAAATACGCTTCTAAATATACAGAGTGGTAATATGTATTATGAAATGGATAAATCTGGAAAATATGAAAATTTAAATCGTTTTGAATCAGATGAGGATTTCGATATTTATGTGTGTCCAGAATGCTTGAAAACAATAACAGATAATGAAAAAGATGCTATCGCCTTTTTAAATGGAAAGAAAATAAAAATAGTAGATGAATAATTTTAACTATTTTTTCTATCTGATTTTAAACTTTTTGGAATTACTCCGTTTAAATCTGCGGTTCCAATACTATAACTATCAATATTCGCATTAGTAAAATTTGCATCATCAAATGTTGCACCAGTAAAATCTACTCCAATAATATTTGCATTATTTAGTTTTGCATAATCAAAATGTGCATAATTAAAATCTGCATCATCAAGATAAGCCTTACTTAGATCCGCATTAGTGAAGTCTGCATCACCACCATATACACCTCTTAAATCTGCACCTACAAGTTTAGCATCAACAAACGATGCATCATCAAGGACTGCACCTTGTAAATTAGCACCATTTAAATTAGAATTATCAAATATCGCTTCACTAAGATCTGCTCCACTAAAATTCACTCCTTTTAAATTAGAATTACTAAGATATATATATTTAAGAGTTGCATTACTTAAGTCTTCACCGCTTAAATCAACATTTCCAAAATCTCTTTCACCTTCAGCATACATATGCAATAGTTCTTTTGCTTTTAATTTCTTCATTTTATCACCCATTTATAATTAAATTTTTATATTTAAATGATTTATAAGTTAATATTATAAATGTTTTAGTATTTTTTATTTGTTATTTTTTCAACTACATTTTTTATTTTATTATTCACAAATTCCATAACATAATCGTTTATATTAGTTTCGTATTCGTTTAATTTATCTTTCAAATCATAAAAGTCTTTAGATTTATTTATAATTTCTGATATTTCATCTATATATCTTTTTTTGTATTCTTTTTCAAAATCCTCATATTTAATATCTAATGAATCATACACATCTTCAAAGAATTTATCTTGTGCAATATTAGAATCGATAAAATAAGAATTATATATTTCTTCTATTTCATCGTCAATTATATCATCTAAATCTGAACCATTATACCATACAGCATTATCACCAGAAATTTCATACAAACCATTACCTTTTTTTGCAGATTTTAATAAATCATTTTTAAATGTTGTAAAATCTGCCTCTTTTGATAATAGTTTTAAAAAATCATCTTCAAAGTTAGAATTTATACTTCTAATGAAAAATCCTAACAAGTCATATATGTTATCAGAATTCCAATACCAGCCACTCGTTGTTAAATTTCCTAATGTAAGATGGTATTGTTTTGTATTCTGTGATGGATCATATTCAATTTTTATATTATCATCAATATCTATATAATATTCATTGCTCATTTTATCACAATTGATATAATAATTATAGGTATTTAAAACGATTTTAATATATATCACTTAATTTATAATTAAAGAGAAAAAATAAATAATATTTTTTGCTTTCGTTATTTCAAATGAATAAGTATCATAAAGTTTTTTAAAATCTGTGATAGATTTAGGATCATTTCCAATATCTTTTTCACTTATATCTTCTTTTTTCATCTCTTCTATTATTTCATCTAATCCTTCTAAAATGTTCTTTTTACTAAATATATAATCAAATTTTTCTTCGCTCATACTTTCTACATCTTTTTTTATTTTATATAAATCGCTTATCATATAAGAATCCAATTCTTTTAAAAGTAATTTATATTTCAAAAGCAAATTATTTGCATCCTCTTCATCTATATATTTATATAGATTCTTTTTTATTTTTTCTTTTAAATTATAAAGTGATTTATAATCATTATTAAACAAAGCATCTTGCAATGGTAGTAAATCTAATTCATAAAAATTTATTTTTAACTCGTCAAAAGAAACGTTTAGTTTTCTTATTTTTTCTAATATTTCAAATAAATTATTCAAGTCTTCTATTTTTTCTTCAATTAAAATATTTTTATTACTTGGTTCCATTAATATCTCTATCCAAGATTTATTAAGTGTATCTAAATATTCCATAATTATAAATATATAACACAATTTAAAAGAGTTATATATTTTCTATGTTTTTTAATAGTTAAAAGTATTTTATTCATTCTAAAAATAAATCTAACACATCATCTTCGTCTTGTGCAATTATTTTGTGACATTTAGGGCATAAAAATTTATAATCTGCTTCTAAATCATTATCATCTTTTTCTGATTCCCATACTATGTTATTTTCATTAGAAGGATATAATTTATTTTTTATCACATGTTCTTCTTCAACATAATATATTTTGCTATGGCATTTTGGACAAATAGCATAAGGCTCACCGTCTTTATCTATTCTTAATTTCTTTTGTGTTTCTTTCACCATTTTATACACCTATTTTAATTATTTCTATATTTATTTTTATTTTTAACGTTTAAAAAAGTTTTTTAAAATAATCAATTTGTATTTGATTAAATATAAAAAATTATCTATTACTATTTGATAATTTAAAGTAATATAATTTCAAATTATCATAAATAAACAAGAAAATCGTGAATACTTTTTGCTTTTACAAGTTCAAAATAATATGCATCATAAAGTTCTTTAAGTTCTATAAGATTTTGTTCTACCTCATCATCAGTAACTTTATTTTCTAACTCTACTGCACTTTTTAGAATATTATCTAAACCATCAACTCTAATATTTTCAACAAAATTTTTATCTGCTTTCTTCTTATAATACATATATATTTGTAATTTTATTCTATAACCATCAGTCATAGAATAACTTTTAAGTCTCTTCAAAAAGTTTTTATAATTTAATATATAATTTAACTTTTCATCATCACTCATTACTGATAAAAGATCATTTCTAATTTTTGTTCTTAAAGATTCTTCTAATTGAGGATTTTTATTTGATATAGTATCTTGAAAACGTCTTATATCTTCTTCATTAATTTTTAATCTGAATTTATCAAATGAGAGGTTTAATTTTCGTATATTTTCTAATATATCAAAAAACGTATATAATTCTTTTGATTTAGGTTCTGATAATGGTTTTTTACTACTTTCCTTCATCATTAGATCTATCCAAGAATTATCAAATGAGTCAAAATAATCCATAATAATATATTAAATCAAACAATTTAAAATGTTCAATAATATCTAAAGAATTTTTTATTAATTTTTTCTCTATCTTTTGTATTTTCTGTTCCAGCGATATTGATTTCTTTTTTCTCTCCATCTACTTTTATAATTATCCCGTCAGGTGGTTCTTTATTATAAGTTATTATAGCCTCTATATGATGTTCTTCATTTTTACCAACTTTAAATTTTATAATTTTTACAGAATCTGAACTCTTATCTAATTCAAGTGTTTTTATTCCGTCAACAGTTATCACTGAACCTAAAAATTTTGATGTCTCTATTTCTACAATATGAATTTCTTTATTTCCAACAATAAATTTTACTTTCGTCATATAATCAACTATATTTCATTTATAAAAATATTTCCTATCATCAAGATGGCTTTTTATTTTTTTAAAGATATTATAATGCATCAATTTAAATTTACGATCTAAATATTTTTTACGTTCTTGTTCTAATTCTTTTTTATTCCTTGCCGTAAAAATAACATCGGTTCCATTTTGTTCGAGATATTCAATTAAATCAAAATTACTATCTTTTCCAAGTTCTTTTTTTAAAAACTCCATTAAATCACGATATTTTTTATGATATATATTAGTTTCAAGAAACTCTTTTAAATCTTTTAGTGTAAATTTTTCCATAATATCACCTTAAATTTTTGAAAATTCTTTATTTTCAATATTTTTTATTTTTTCTAAATATAAATCTTTTATACTATTATATATTTTTTGATATTCATACTTTGAATTAAAATTACTTGCGTAATTTGATGAAAAACTTCTCATATCTGAATATGTATCATTATTTAAACTTATCATTAACATTATTTTTTCTGCAAGATCTTTGTAATCTTCATGATCATATACTAATCCATTTTTGCCATCTTCAACTAAATGATCTTTTGAAACTCCGTTAGAGGATAAAAGTTTTACATCGTTTACGTTATCTGCTATCAAAATTGGTAAACCAGTTGCCATTAATTCTAAAATATTACCAATTCTTAAATTCCTTAATGGTAAAACAACTGAAAATCCTGCTGAAGAAAGAATTTCAGGATAATTTTTAGATGGTGATATAAAAATAAAATTTTCATCTATATTCATTTTACTTATTTTGTTTTTTATTTTTTCGCTTTCATCTCCATTACTCATTACTACTAATAAATTGTGTGTTTTTAGAAAGTCTGTTTCTTCTGTTATATATTTAACAGCTTTTAATAATAAATCAATATCGTTTAAAGATTCATTTAATCTTCCACTAAAAATTATTTTTTCTCTTTCTATTTTACTAGGTTTAACGAAATAACTATTTTTTGCATAAGGATTTATATAAATCGTTTTTATATTTGTTATTACTTTATGGACAAAATCTTCATCTATTATTGAACGAACGGTGTAAAATTGTATATCATCCATAATTTTTAGGAAATTTTTATATAAAAATCTTTTTGGATCTAGAAAATGTAATTTATTTCCTATTACTTTTATAAAATCAAATTCATCAATGAAAATTATATCTGGATGAATGCCAGACAATTTGTTGTATCTTATTATAAAATCAAAATCAAAAGGTGTATATGATATAATAAAGTTATATTTTCTTATAAATGCATCGTTTTCATTTATACTCCCTTCTATTGGACTGATTATTATACGTTTTAGTAAATCAACATCTTCTCCTCTTTCTTTTAAGTATTTAAATAATTCTATTGATTCATTGTAAGAAGACCCGTATGGTATATAATTGCCATAATCGGTTATTAAAATCTTCATATTATCATCCTATTATATATTAGTAAAGAAATCTATTTAAATCTTTCGTTTCATTGAAAAGATATTTAAATTTAATTGTTTCTATAATATTGATAAATATGATAAACAAAGATGATATAAAAAGACTTCAAGCATTCCAAAACAATATAAATAAAAATGATTTTATAAAGGCATTTTTGGTGTTTTCAATAAAAAAGAAAAGCGAAGAGGAAGCAAAAGATTTAGCAAATGAAATATGGGATTTATATATAAAAAATCATAGAAATCTTATTGAAACTATAAATTATTTAGACGATGATAGCCTTTCAATATTTATTGATATATTAAATCATTTAAATAAATTTAATTGAAGTTGCATTGCTTTATAGTTAGCATAACCGTCTATTTTTGTTATTAAATAGTCTTTTATAATGTTTTCTTCTGCTGTATTTATAGATGTTTTATCTAAATACTCAAATAGTAATTTTGAATTTTTATCGTATTTTATTTTTGAAAGATATTTGATAATATCCTTTAATTGTTTGTTTGTCTTAATAATATCAATAGCTTTTATGTTTTTTCCTGTTATAATTGATAATTTTTGAGCGTGATCGTATACTAATCCAGAAAGAGATATTTTAATAAATCTTTTCTTATCTTTGAATGATAATAGATAATTGGTATAATTTTTTATAAGATTTATATTATCATTAAAATTATTTTCTACAATATTTTTCAAAGTATTAAGTTCTTTTTCGTTTAAATTCATTTTCTTTAAAACTAAATTAATCAAATAATAATATTCATTTGATATATGAGAAGATGGTTCATCTGGTAAATGTAAATTAGACATATTTAAAAATAAACTTTGATTATTCATATTTACATTGAATAAATATTTTAATTCTTTAAGTGTTTTTCTATCCACAATATCACCCCATATAAGCAACAACATCAGCTATTTTTCTTACATCTTCTGGTGTATCATTTTTACTTTTTGTTGAAATAAATATTTTCCTAAAATTTTTATATTCTGGAAGTTTATAACTGAAAGCCATATCACTTATTAAAATTAAAAATTTAACTTTATTTGAATTTGCATAATCAAGAACTTCCTTTATATCTGTTCCACCATAAGTTCTTTTTGATAATATATTATAAATAGTTTTTATTGATTTACCTGCTGTTGTAAATATAACTGGTTTTCCATCTTTGTCTTTTTCTATTCCATCATCAAATAATAATATTTTCCACTCTCCTATCTCGCTTTTTACCAAATTTATTACTTCATTAATTTCAGATATATAGTTTTTATCATCAATTGAACCGCTTGTATCTATTGCTATTAAACCGTCCTTAAATATTCTTTTATGTTTTTGAAAAATAATTGGAATATTTTTATTGAATTTTGATAAAACATAATATCTTCTATTTACATCATTTATTCCATTTTCTGAAATTTCTCTTGATTTATATGACTTTATTTCATTATATAAAATGGTTTTCCAATTAAGAACAGGCTTTCCATATATATTATCTATTTTCTTCCATATACCACTATTTCCAGTTCCATAATTAGTTATTGCCTCTTTTAATATGTTTGTTAAATATTTTTTGAAATCATTTCCGAATTTTTCAGTATTTTTCTTTATAAAATCATCAAAATCTTTTTCATTTTCATTTTTAGTATGATTATTTATATCGTTATAACTAAAATATCCTTCTTTAACCAATTTTTTAATATCTTCAATTAGTTGTTTCAAATCATTTATTTCTTTTCCTTTAACTTTAATCATCATTTCTACTATTTCTTCGAAACTTTTCTTTTCAAGGTCTTCTGGTTTAAATCCAAATAAAACTTTCATGTATTCGTCTCCTATAAGTCTTATTCTTTCGCCATTAAATCCAGTATATTCACTTAATCCTATATCTTTGTTTATTATATAGTCTTGTGCTATATTTATCAACGTCATAAGATAATTTTCTGGTATATCTTTATGAATTTCAACTAAATCTTTTGCTCTATAAATATGATTTAGTAATATGTGTTCTAATTCGTGTTTTAAAACTTTATCTGTTGAAAGTTGATCAAGTATAGTTATTATTTCTTTTGTATTCCCTTGTAATTTAATACCTCTGCCATCAGTAAAAATAATGTGTTTTTCATATTTATCATCAACATCAATAACTATTGGAATAGAAATTAATACAAAACCAAAAACCGCATCGTTTGGATTTCTAGTCATATTTGTTATAGCACCTAAAACTCGTTGATAAATTACTTCATTATTATATTTTATTATCATCTTTAAACACCTTTATAACTTAATCCATTAGATAATTTTGCCAACATTTTTATTATATCAGAGTTTTTATTATTGTTTATCAATTTTAGATAGATGCGTTTTATTTTATCGCTTGAATAAGTCATACGCATAAATATATATAGTAATTCATCTCCATATTTTTCTTTTATGAATTTTAATACTTCAGTTAAAGTTTTCTCATCTTTTATATATGTAGATAATACTTGTAAAGAAGCATATTGCTTATCTAAACTTTCAAAATTATATTTACCAGTTAATATCTCTTCTGCTTTCGGCATAGATAATATATAATCTTCGAACATCTTAAATTTACCTGCACATTCAGGACCTAAATAACTTTTATATATAAAAAGTTTTGTATCATCAGATACATTTTCCAAATATGGTAGTGCTTTACTTAAAAGTTCCCACGTTCTCGGAGTTGGAAAAGTTGAAGAATCTACTTCTTCTTTAAATAAATATTCTGGATTTGCAACAAGAAAAGAAATTATTTTATCATTTATGTTTAATTTATTTCTTGCTATTTCTAACCAATATTTTAAATAACTACTATCTCTCGTCATTCCTTTAATATCAAAATAATAAATAGGCATTCTCGCTTTTTCAGCTTGATTTAATTCATAGGTATCTCTTGAAAATTCTTGGTTTCCTGCCAATATTATTGATGTTGTTGGTGGAAGAATAAGATCTTCAAAAATTCTTTCATTTATCAATGATATAAGAGCATTTCTCGTCAATCCATCCGCTCTATCATATTCATCAAAAAATGCTATTATTCTTATAGGATTTCCGTTTTCATCTTTGTCGTTAACTAATTCTCTAAACTCTTTTGTTATTGCTTTCTTAATTTCATTATTTTCTATTATAGGTATTACGTAATCTGTATTTGATGTTCTTGCTGGATGAAATACTTTAACTATTGTTTTTGTGTTAGTCTTTTTTCCGACCTTATCAGCAATCTCATAAACCCATTGTGTTTTACCTATACCAGTTCCACCAACAACCATAAAAGTTTGACCATTTAATACGTGATTAACCCAAACATCGATAAGTTCGCTTATATTATAATCGTTTGATACATATACTTTTTCTTTACTCATAATACCACAATTAATATTTATAAATATAAATATTTAAACCTTTCTATCTAATTCAAATTATTAAAAAGATTTTCTCGTTTGATGCTATAAGAAGCATATTTAACCGATTTCTCTATAAAATATGAATTAACTTTTATCTTTATTTCTGAATTTATTATATTATATTTCTTTTCATTCAACGTATTATATATTTTTTCTAAATTTTCATCACTCTTAAAATTTATTATTTTAGTTATATTTGAAGGAATTATAATAAATTCAAAAATTTCATAAATAGAATTCATAAGAGTTAAAATATAAATAAATGTTCTATATTTATCATATTTTCCAGTTTCAATTATTCCTATAAAGTTTTCAATTTCATCTTTAATTTTTGATGCTAAATATTCATTTTCTTCGTCTGTTAAATTTAATCTTTTGAATATAAATTTTATAATCATTTTTATTTTATAATCATCTATGGCTTTATAATTATTAGCAAAATAGTTTAATTCTTTTATTTCTTCGTCTGTTATAAAATTATATTTATGAAAAAATTCAAAATTATCATTGTTAATTGTATTTAATAAAATATCAGCTATATTATCTACATATCCAAAAGAAAAAATCAAATACTTAAATGAATTTATAAATTTATCTATTATTTCCACAATAAATTAATTGATATTAAAATATTTAAATGTTTCTTATTATAATATTTAAATGTTTCTTATTATAATATTTTTTGACGATTGAAATAATAAACTTTTTTTGCTTCTAAATCCTTCTTTATCTCATCTTTTGTTTTTATTATATCATATATTATATCGTTTATTTTTGAACGTGGAAGTTCTATTTTATAGATGTTTTCAGGATTTATTGCAAATCCTATTATATCTATTACATTATCGTTATACATAGAATAAAGATAAGCATAAGCACCGATTTGATATTTGACGTAATTTTCATCTATTTTACCTGTTTTTAAATCTATTATGTAAGTTGTTCCGTTTCTATTCAACGCCAAATCAAGTTTTCCTGTTATAATATCTCCATCAGAATTATAATCCATTTTCTTTTCTATTTCAAAATCTGCCAAACTTGAAGCATATTTTTCTATTGCATTATGAACTTCACTTCCTATCAACATTCTTTTAATTTGATCTGGTCTAAAACTTTCATAAAGTTTTTCTTTTTCTGGAATATACACCAAATCACTATATCCAAACATATAGCTAAGAATCATACTTAAACTGAATTTTTTAAAATTTACTTCGCTATATAATTTATTCATTTTTATAAAAACGTCATTTCCAAAAAAAGTCCTATTTTTCAGTTCAATTTCAAGAAGTTCCTCACTTGTCTTTTCATTGTATTTTTCCTTTGCTTTTTCAACTTCAATTGCGAGATTATCCTTTAATTTTTTTAAAATATTATCCATATTCATCATTATAATATATTAATATGCGGTTTAAATAGATTTTGACTTTTTAAACATATCAATATTTAATAATATTGTGCTAAAATGGAATTAATATTTATTACAAATTTAACGAAAACAAAAATAAATCAAGATTGCCTAAACAACATAAAAAGAATTGTTATGATAGACGATATAAACAAAATATATATTATAACAAATAAAAAAACATATAATATATTTAATAATTATATAAAAGAGATAAAAAATAAATCTAATATATTAATTTTACAGAATAAAAAAGATAAATCTAATAAAATTATTGATTTATTGAATGATATTATAACTTCAAACAAAATAAAAGATGACATAATGATAATAAATTCTTGCGATAAAATAGTAATAAATCTGAATGGTGTTAAAAGGTATTTTGATGCGTTAAAAAAACCTGTAATAATATTGCATAAAACAAATAATAAAAAACTTATTAAAAAATATGGTGAATATTATTTAAATGATGATGGTTTTATAAAATCTTTTAGAGAACACGTATCGAATTCTAAAATAGGAATTATATCTGCTGGAATATACATATTTCCAAAAGATTCATTATTCTGGTTTGGGAAATTTTTGAAATCTGGATCTGATAAATTGAATTTTGGAACATTGATAAAGAAAATATCACAAAAAAGAAAAATTAGAGGAATAATAGAAAATGAATATATAGAAAAATAATCATCTATACATCGATAAGTTTTCTTTTTCTTTGATTTCTCTTTCTTTTGCGATTTTATCTAAACTTTTTATCACGTTATCTATTAATTTGTTCTTATCTTCTTTATTTTTTGTTTTTGAACGTAATGAAATTACTTCTTGATTTGGTAATATAATAATTTCTATAAGGTTATCTAACGCAGATTTATTGAATTTTAACATTTTCTTGGCATATGAAGTCTTTTTTAACAGTATTACACTCGTTTTTGATGCTTTTCCTTCTATATCAACAAGTTTAATATATTTGTCTTTATTCCCTACAAGCGTATATATACTACTCATTAAAATCTCATTATCAACATTTTCTGATGGTATTGCAACAAACCAATCTTTATTTAACAATTCTTTTATTTCTTTTAATCCTTTCATACTATCACAATAAATATTAGAAAAGAAAAATATATAAATTATTCGTTTACCAGAATTTAAGAAAACTTAATATATTCTTTTTCTTTGCTTTTTTCCTATTTCTACGTTCTTTTCTTTTAATATTTTTCTCTTTAATTTTCGCCTCTTTTAATTCTTCATCTAATTCTCTTTTTTTAGTATAATAATTATGTGCTGCAACATATTTATCAGCTTCTATTTTTTTCATTTTTTTATTATATTGTTCTGCATCAATTTCTGTTGCATATTCTAAAGCTTTTTTTGCTTCTCTATGACCTGTTTGTATTGTGTCTAATAACGCTAAATCAAGATTTGTTCTATATTCTTCGCCGAAAGCTTCTCCTAATTCACCAATTGGCTTTGGACCATTAAACAAATTCATAAAAAATTTATAAGCCCTTTTAAGTTCTAATCTTTCGTCTTTAAAATAAAGAGGATTTGCATAATCTTGTAATTTAGTTTTATAAAGGGTTTCTATATCGTCTCTTCTTAAATATCCTGCATTTTCAATAGTTATTCCTTTTAATCCTAATAATTTTAATTTTTCCATTACCATTTTAATAAATTCTTCTTTTTCAACCATATATATCATTTTATATTATGTATAGAAAGATTTAAAAGACTTTTTAAAACTAATGTTTAGATATATAATAGATAAAATATGAGAAACAATAAGTTTTTACTAAATTTATTAGTGATATTTGTATTATTATTATCAACAATATCGTTTTCGCAAACAACTAATAATAGTATTTCAAATTCAAATTCATTAGGTATTTCATCTGTTATAAAGTCAATTTCTTCTAACTCTATGCTAAATAATTCTAATACTATAAGTCAACCAGTTATTACAAATACATTTAAAGATATTTTTAGTCCAATTTCTGGTTACGTAAATGATATAGTTTTATTGATTTTTGTAATAGTTTTAGCATACGGTTTGTTAGAAATATACGGAGAGATGAACATAGAACCAGAACAAAAATTAAAAGCTATGTTTGAATATACAATTGGAGCGTCTTCTATTTTGCTTGTTTCTTTTATATTGTATGCTTATGCAAATTATTTTCCGCAAATAATAGAAGCAACTGCACCTAATTTATTGAATATTCATGGAGAAATACCAGTTTCTTTAATATGGTTTGATTTATTAGTTGCAATGGCGATTTCTATTGTAGGATTTATATTTGCAATGAAGGAATTGTTAATGTTTATTAGAACATTTCAGCCTACATTACATGAAGATGCAAAAGAATTTGAAAGAAATAGTGCATTAACAAGATTTTTAGTGTTAATAGCCTTTGCATTTTTTTCTCCTCTTGTGGTTGGAGTTCTGTTTGTTATAATAACGCAAGTATTTTTCAGTTTTTCTGCTAGTGTATCTCAATCACTAATAAATGTTGCATATAATTCAACTCAATATAATATAGTTAGTGCTTCGGTCTATCAATCAAACATGCCTTCTTGTGGTGCTAATATATTTTCTGGTAATTTTTGGAATTGTTTAGGAGAAAATTTTATGTATTTTGTATTTAGTCATGCATATACAGTTGGTTTTGAAGGAGAAATAATAAGCACAGCATTGAATTTGATGACAAATCCATTTGGGTCTAATTATGTGTTTGATATTATATATCAATTAATAGTATTGATTTTATATGTCTATGGATTTATAAAAATTGATTGGTATTCGCTTGAATATGTTAGTTCCTTAAAAACAGGAGAAAGAGAAGCTTTTAATTATGAAAAATTAAAAAGAGCATATATACAGTATATAGGATTTATTTTATCACCAATATTTTTTGTAATTGCTATAATATTATTGAATTCATTTTTAGCAATGCTTATTTCTGCGATGACTACAAGTAATATGTATTTAATTCCGCCATTATTGAATATAAATGGAGTTGCGACCGTTAATAATTTATTGGTAGAATTAGGCGGATTAATAATGATAATATTTGCAATAATTTTAATTGCAGGTGTTATAATATTTCTATTATTAAGATTAATTGGAGGAGTTATATTTGCAATAGGTATATTTTTCTATTTATCAGAAGAATATAAATACAGAGCATTTGGAAAAAATTTGCTTACTATATTCATAATAATATACTTAGCTCCATTAATATTAATTTTATTATTTTCTTTTTGGTTTGGATTTATGGCATCTTCAATTTCAGGAGCATTAGGATATAACGGATTAAGCACAGTTCAAGCCAGTGTAGGAAGTTATACAGCAACACCAATAAATGCGACAGCAATAAACTTAAACGGTGCTACTGTTCTTTGCAATAACGGAACAAGTATTTATAAAGCGATATATAATAGTTCGTTGAATAATAGCGATGCTCACGGAGCTTTACTTGCAGGATGTCAAGAATATGTTTATTATTGGGGTAATGGTTATATAATAATGGCTTTTGTTTCATTACTTATACTAATAATATTGATTTTTGGAGCTCATACAATAGGTGGTGCTTTTGTTGGACTTACTGGCGTTGGTGGTGAAGGTGCTATCAGTATAACAAAAGGATTAAAAGGAAAACCTTTAAAGAAAAAATTATCAAAGATTCGTTCTAATATACAAAAAAACAAAAGTCGTTACCTTAAATCACTTGATAAAAAAGGTGGAATTGGAAAAGTTTTTGGTGGTGCGGCTCTTACAAGATCTAAAGATTTGTTTGGAGGTGCTGTTAAACTTGCTGATTTAACAGAAAATTTAACGTATGGAGTTGCTACTGCTCCAATTGTTGGAACTTCGCTTGGAAATGTATTAGATGTAACAAGAAAAGGAGTAAAAAATGTAATCGCAACTGCTACAGCAAAACCAGAAAAATATTCTTATGGAAAATCAGATGATGTAATAAACGAATATGCAAAAAAGATTAAAAAACCTGATGAAAGTGATGAAAGTGCTAGAATAAGAGCAAAGCAAGAATTAAGAGATAAATATGGATTTGTTTTTGATGAAAAAACTGGCAGTTTTAAAATTTCTAATAAGAATCTTAAAGCATTCAAGGATAGAACAAAATTAGATATTAATACTACAAGTTCAGCTTTCAATGAAATAGAAGGATATAATGATGCAAAAGAAGAATATGAAAAAAATAAAGCGAAATTGAAAAAAGTTCAAGAAAAATATAAAAAAGGAACTGCAAGTAAGTCTGATGTTGAGAAAGCAAAGAAAAAAGTTGAAGAAAGTGAAAATAAACTTAATGAACTTGTAAGTAATAATGGATATAAAAATTTTGAAGCATATGAAGAAATGAAAAAAGTAAATGATTCATATATGAAATATCAAGAAGCAATTGCATCTGGTAATAATAAAAAGAAAAAGAAAGCAAAAGAAAAATTTGTAAAAACTATAGAAGAATATGAAAGTAAATATGGAGTAAAAATGAATGGTAAAAAACTTGTTAAGATGATGGAGACGCCAGAAGGAAGACTTGATGCCGATAATATAATGGATACTGCTTTTAGTCTTTTGAATCCAGAAATGGGTGCTACATTTATAAGTGGAGCAGTTGATGGAAACAAATCAATAGTCGCAAAAACACATATTGGAATATTAGCGAATGGAATAGCAAAAGGAATTAAAACAGAATTTTTAAATCCAGCAGAAACAAAAGTTAAAGAAAGATTTTATTCAATTAACGATATTTTAGGAAAAATGAAGAATTATAAATTAATGAGCGGGGTAGGATTAATTGACCAATATAACGGAGAAATTAAAGATCTAAATGAACAACTTGAAGCAATTGGTAAGGAATATGATGAAAAACTTGCATTATTATCAGATAAAAATGCTAAAATAGAAGAAAAGAAAAAAGCAATGGAAGATATTGAGTCATTAAATAGAAATTTAGATGTTTTGAGGCACAAAAAAGAACAACTTGAAAGAACTAAGAAATACGCAGAAACTCCAGAAATGTTGATTTTATCAATTTTAAATAAAAAAGCAATAGATGAGTTAAAATACGCAGAAGCAAAAAATGGTAATACAATATCTACAAGAGAAGCAATAGAAAGATTATTAGATATGAAACAAATTAAATCTCCATTAGAGGTGTTTGATAAATTATCTAAACTTGCATCTGGAGATGAATTAGGTAGAGTGAATATAACAAAAGCAATGCTTGAAAATGAATTAAGAATAAAAAGGAAATCAACTGCCGAATTAGAAAAAGAATTAAATAAAATAATAGAAGCTGAAAATGAAAAAGATTTAACAGAATCACAAAAAATTCAATTTAAGAAAATGGAAGAGAATTTGAAGTATAAAATTAATCTCTCAAGGTCAGAAGTAGCAAGAATTAAAAATGATTATGATGGAATTAATTCAATTATAAGCAATTTGAAGGTTATTAAAAAACCTGTTATATTATCTACAAACTATACACTTGAAAAAGCGTATGGTAGTTATTTAGATTCTAACATAGTTTTAAATTCTAAATATGGCGAATTAGTCAATAATAAACTAGATATTAATGAAACAAACGATTTGTTAAATAAATTCAAAGATAAAGATAATTATTATGATATATTTAGTGGAGAAGATGCTTATGAAAAATTTGAATTATTTAATAGAACATTAAAAGATGAAGCACAGCGTAAAATTATTTCCGATATTTATAGAGTTAGCGAAGGAATAAAAGAAAATAAAAATGTAATAACTTTTCTGAAAGATTTGGATAAAGAAAAGAGTAAAAACATTTTGACGAACATTATTAAAACAAAAATGGATGTTAAAAATGACGCAGAATTAAGTAAAAAATATAGTGAGTTTCTAAATTCAATATCATCAGAAATTAATAAAGGAATTTTCAATGAGAAAAACGTTGGAAAAATTTCAGAAAAATTAATCAAAGATTCTGGATTAGAAGGAGTTATCGATTCTACAGAATTAAGTAATACACTTATTAACAAATTAAGCGATAAAGAGATTATGGATAAAATATACGCTAATTACAAAGATAATTTTAATAAAATAGCCGAACAATTTAAAGATTATGCACAATCAGAAGTTAAAAAAATAGATGAAATTAAAGGACCTTTGTTTGTTGAGGATAAAATGAAAGTTATATATGGAGAAGGTAAAGATAATATATTTTCAGATAATAAAAGTAAAAGAGATATGGAAATAGCAGAAGATATGGTTAAAAAGTTGTTAAAAGAAAAAGCGGAAAGATATAATTTAAGGAAAGAAACTATATCAATTTTATCATCTTTAAACAACTCAATAGACGAAATAAAAGATAAAGCACAAAGAGAAGTTGCAATTGAATTTATAGATAATGAAATTATACCAGAATTTAGAAAAATGAAATATAACATTGTTACTAAAAAATTAATAAACACCATAGATACTATAAGTGATGCTGAAAGAAATAAAATTTATAGGAAAAAGTTTATTAATTCTGAAACTCTTGAAAGGATTTCAGATATGGAAAGGATTGAAGAAATGACGAAGATTGCTTCAGATAATAAAAGAGTTGTTGATATGATAACAGGAAATAAGAATACTATTGTAGGAAACGCGATGCCAAAGAATCGTTTTAACCCAGGAATAAAAGTTTTAAGAGGACCGCAAAGCAATATAAAGGTTATGAATGAAAATGAAGAACAAAAAACAGATGAAAATAGCACAGATGAAATAAATAAAACCAACGATAAAGATGATAGCGATAACATAAACGATAGTAATTAATAGAAATAAGTCATAAAAATATTTTAAGACTTCTTATTATATAATATATTTGATGAATATGAATGAAGGAGATATTATAGATTGTGTTGTTATAGCGGTAGGTAATAACGATAATACATTTCTTGAACCATTGGATAAAAAAGATATTAATATCCCAATTATAATTAAACGAAAATTAAGATATAAAGGAAAATATAAAATAAAAATAGAAAAGATTACACCAAATTTTATTATAGGTGAAGTTGTAAATGAACTTTAAAATGATAGTTTTTGATTGGGACGCTACATTATATGCGTCTAGTTTTTTTGAAATTTTTGATAGTGCAAATAAACACGTTTCAAACAAATTTGCTAGTCATTTTGCTAAAATATATGATGTTTATTTTAATGTTTACAAGCCAAAGTTAGTTAAAGGCGTAAATGAAGTAATTAGCAGACTTAAAAAAGATATGTTAATTGTTTTATATTCAAACACAAGAGAATATAGATTAAGAAAAGAACTTGATTACTTAAAAATAGAAAATCTTTTTGATTATATTATAACTGGGTCTGGTTATAATACTTATAAACCAGATGCCTTTATTATAAAAGAAATAATGGATAAAAACAATATTAAACCTAATGATGTTTTAGTTGTTGGAAATTCTTTAAATGATTATAATCTTGCAAAAAATATTGGTTCTAAAATATGTATAACTCACGAAATAACAAATTATAAGTTTAAAGATGTTGATTTTTATATAAACAATTTATATGAATTATTGGATGTGATACAATGAAAGACTATTATAAAATTTTAGGTGTTAAAGAGAATGCAACAAAAAAAGAAATACACGAAGCGTTCAGGAAATTAGCGTTAAAATATCATCCAGATAGGAATAAAAATGTATCACAATCAATTTTTAAAGAAATAAACGAAGCATATCAAGTTTTATCAAATGATGAGTTAAAAAAAGAATATGATGAAAAATACTTTATTAAAAGAAGTAAGAAGAAGAAATCACACAAACCAATTATAAAATATAAAGATGATAATAATATTTTTTATTCTGATACCAAAGGAAATGAACTTAATGAACTTCTTAAAAAGAATAGCGGAATTTAATTATCTTATTTTGAAAATACGAATATAGATGGTATTGTTTTTATTGTATATTTTCCATTTAACATTTCTTCTGCAATAGTTAGTTCCTCTTTTATTAACTTTGGACCATGTAATTCTGTATTGGAAAATTTCAAATTTGAATTTACATAAGTATAAACAAGAGTTTCAATTTTATTTAGATAACTTTTTTTATCTAAATTTCCACTCATTAACTCTCTATAAATTGATAAATAAATATATCTTAACATATTAAATAAGGTTTTCCCTTTTCCTAATTTAAAAACAATCTTATTTATTGCTTTTGAGTCTATGGTTGGGTCTTCAGAAGATTTTGTTTTTGTAAATTCTAAAAATGGTTTAAAAACTTTTCTTATGTCGTTTAAAGTTAAAGAAAATTTAATAGCATCTGAATATTTTTCATATTGATTGAAAAAAGCAAATTTATTAACATCATAATAATTGATAAGATGATTTATAATGTTTTTATTAGTTATATAAAAGAAATAGACATCGCTATATTTTAATGCAGATTTTATTATATAATTTCTATTGTATATGTTGTTAAAATCATACTTTTCTCTTATCTCGCTTATTAAATAGAAATTACCAAGAGTGCTTACTTTATTACCGCCTATGCTTCTATTTAATCTTCCATACATATTTAATATTTGATTATCGTCCCATTTTATATATTTGCTTTCAAAAATAAATATGCTGTTTGCAACAACGTTTATTCCTCTTTCTATAACGTTTGTTGAGAATAAAACTTTTAATACCTTTTTATTAAATAATTCAAGTATAAAAGACCTGTCTTCATGTGTTGATAGAGCATCAATCAATCCTATATTATGTCTTAATGCCAACATAACATCAGAAGAAAGACCTTTCTCTCTTGCTAATTTTAGATATTTCTTAACTTCAACAGATGTATTTTTAAATGTGTATAATTTTTCAATAAATGGAGAATTTAATAATTTTCTTATTTCTGGCTTTGATGGAATTAAAAATATAGTCTGATTATATTTAATAGGTCTATTAGAATAATCTATAATCTTTTCTTTTAATGATTTAGCATAATTATTTGTATGTTCAAAAGCAACACTAACTTTTCTTTCAAATTTTCCTTTATCAACTATTGAATCTTCATTTGTTATATCCAACATAAAAAATTTAGCAAGATGTTTTTTAAGATATTCTTTATTTATAGATGCAGATATATATATTACGAGATTATCTGGATGTTTTGTGTTTATCAAACCGACAAGAATTTCATAATTCTTATTTTGACTTATTGAATCTATTTCATCTAATATCATACAAGCATTTGGCTCTAAATTATTATTAAGAAAATAATAAAGTGCTTTTTCTATAGTCATTAAATGAAATTGATATTGAGCGTTTTTGTTTAATGCTATAACTCTATTACTATCGTGATAAAAAGTATCATAATTATATTTTCCAAAATTATGAGTTCTAACATATTGTTCTTTATCGTTTAAATCTATTTTCTTTGAAGTTACATAATAAACAATAGGAATTCCAGCTTCTAATATTTGATTTATAGTAGAAGTAGTCTTGCCAGTGCTTGTATCTCCAAGAACAAAAATTCGTTTTAATGAAAGGTTAAGCATATTATCTATTAAAAATTCTTTTATTTTGTTTAAATTTTTAAAAGATTAAAATTATGATATTATTGTGTTATCAAAATTACAAGTTTCATTAGAAACGATAATATTATTTTCATTCGCTATGCTTATTTTAGTCGGAATTATATACTTTTTTATTACTTTAAATAACTCTAATTTGCAATATTCAACAACTCCCTTTGTATTAAGTTCGTTAGAGTTTTATAATTTTCAAACTATGGGTTCTACATGTTCTTTTGACTTTATGTTTCAAACAAATTCTTATCTACCTTATCCAGATTATGAGTTATCTTTTATATTAAATAATGGTCAAAAAATTGTTCCAGAATATAATGATTATAGCGAAACTATAACACCTGTTTCTTCGCTTGGCTATCAATATACATTTACTTTAAGCGGAATTCCTAATTATAATGGTTCTGTTTGTTCTGTGATGGGGCAGCAAAGTGTAAATCATGCATATGTTAAATATGTTTCATACAAAAACATAAATGGAAAAACTATTGTTCAGCCAGTTTCAACAAATTATGTATTCAAAATAAATTCTGCAAGTACGATACCAATTCAATTATACAACAATAATACGGTTTTCATAACTGGTTCTGTAATACCATATTCTGGTTATGTTTATATAAATTATCAAAATGGAACTGCTGTTTCTGGTTCGCCATTTACATTAGGAGAATATGTTTATTTACAAACAGGAAATTATACATTATCTTATTCTAACGAATCTTATCCTGTTGCTTTTCAATATTGGTCAAGTAATGGAGGTGTTGTAATACAAAGTATATTCAATACTACTACAAATATGGTTGTCGTAAATAACGGAGAAATATATTTGAATTTAAGAAACTTATTACAACCATCACAAACATTTATAATTTATTCTAATAAAACTTATTCAACAATACCAGGTAAATTCAATATTACAGCAGATTTTAGTAAAAATGGATATTATACCTACTATGTTAATAACAAACCTTATAAAGAATGTACAAACATAGCACAAACATCTTGTATTATGTCGTTTAGTAGTGCTGGAAGTTATATAATAGGAGCATCATTCAAAAACTCAACTGTTTTAGCAGAAGCAACGCCAATAAAAGTTTATGTTTTCAATCCTTTATCAGCGACCTTATCATCTAATAAAACCGTTGCTCAAAATAAAACAAATGTCTTATTAACAGTTTCAACAAATGGAGGACTACAACCTTTTACATATTCTTTCTATGTTAATAACGCACCTATTCAAAATTGTATTGATATATCAATACCAACTTGCACTTATAAAATAAGTAATCCTCCTAATGATTATATTTATAATTATACATTTACTGCTAATGTTAGTGATGCTGGTGGAGAATTGGTAACTACAAATAATGTTGTAGTAGAAGGAGTTACAGGAATACCTTTGGTTCTTTATAATAAACTATCTTCACCCTTATCGTCTCCTGTAGATGCAATTATTTCAATAAATTTAACTAAAAATCCTATATTCAAATATTCAGGCTCATCGACCAACATTTATATATTTAATTCAAGTGGAACAATTTTGAATAGTTATATATTTAATTACTCAGACAATAAAGTTTATCTTTGGGTGAATATTCCAAATCAAATACCAGCATATGGAACTTATAATGTTTATATAGGATTATCAAATCAAAATACTTTTACTTCACCAAAATATAAAATAGGCGAAGCTTATCAGCTTATTCCGTCTGGCTCAAGTGGAATATCAGATAATATAGGATCTGTGTTGTTACCAGGATTGATCTGGCAAATATATGAAAATACAACAGTTAGTGGTCACAATTCAGGTATATTTATACCCGTATTTGAAAATAGTTCATTATCATACGCTACTTCATTTTCTACGGAAGGATGGAAATTTCATTCAGTAACAAATTATCGCACGACATCAATAAATGGAGCATACGGTCCATTTGAAGGTGGCACTAACATGTATAATATATTTAATTATTCAATTAACAGTTCTCAAATATATGAATGTGAAAATTATGGAATAGGATACCCATTTCCATCATCGTTTTTCTCTGGTGATGGCTGCAGTGCATATCCAACATGGTTTATAAAAGCAATAGGTTATGTATCTTATAACTATCCTTATACATTAACTATTAATGGAGATGATGGAATAAATGTATTTTTATCTCAAAACGCTAATTTAAGTGAAAACATATTGGCACAAGGAAACTATTATTCGTTTGGTTCAGGAAACGATACTTGGGGAGAATCGCCTACATCATATATATCTAATAATTTACTTGGCGATTATTCATTAGAATTATTGTATTATTCTAATGGAAACGGCGGCGAAACGACAGCATTAGGTTCCAATCAAAACGTAAATTATTATCATCCAAATTACGAGCCAAATGGATATATATTAAACGATAGTATATAAAATAAGAAATAAATAAAAAAAAAACAATTCACTTTTTCTAATCGCCTTTAGAAGATGTTAGAAGTTTTTGCTTTCCACTCTTAATTTTAGGTGTTGTT
>Ga0080003_1000045_pt1 | contig 86716 bp, 93 predicted proteins | sample JossMetagenome_FD_69206 | JGI IMG/M metagenome (GOLD analysis project Ga0080003, IMG submission 69206) | Hot spring microbial communities from Joseph's Coat, Yellowstone National Park, USA - JC2_E (SPADES assembly) (version 2) | ecosystem: Environmental > Aquatic > Thermal springs > Hot (42-90C)... | reverse complement strand
ATTCCGTTTACAAACCTCCTTATAGGTTTGCCTTCGCTCAAGGATAAGGCTAGCCTTAATGCTACACTCGGCTTTTCTGCTACTATGAGCGTCTCCATTTTGTTTTACCTTCTCTTTCCTTTTTCTGCTTTTTGCTGAACAGACTTGCTTTCCCTAGATACAGAATAAGCCATGTAAAAGCCCATCGCTATTGCTACTACTGCGAGCAAGTAAAACAAAGCCATCGATGAAAGTGCAAATGCAGCTATTGCAAAAATGCTCAATACCAATACGAGTATCGCAATTGCCATATTGCGTGCCTCGCTGCTCGAATTGCCTTGCATAGTATCCATTTACTTCTTTCATGCAAAACTTAATAATTTTATCACAGCCAATAGGGACAAAGAGCGGTTGCTAATGGAAAGAAAAAATTCATATTTACAAAAGACATAGTGCTTTCTTTGCCGAAACAGCAAAACTAAATAAATAATATGTGCTAAATATTTGCATGGAAAGTAAATACGACCCTAGTGTTTTTGAGCCGAAAATAATCAAGTTCTGGGAAGAAGAAGCCATTTTTAAATTTGATGCAAATTCTCAAAGGCCCGTGTTTTCGATAGACACTCCGCCGCCTACTGTTTCTGGGGATCTGCATATGGGCCACGTTTTCTCATATTCTCAAGCTGAGTTCATTGCCAGATACAAGCGCATGCGAGGCTTTAACGTGTTTTACCCGTTCGGGCTAGATAACAACGGCCTGCCAACAGAGCTGCTTATAGAGAAAAAATTTAACATAGTAGCAGAGGACATGGGCAGAGAAGCTTTTGTAAGGCTTGTGCAAAACGAAATAAAAGAGTATAACAAGGCATATATCGAGTTATTCAAAAGACTTGGGCTTTCAATAGACTGGTCGCTCACATATGAAACAATAAGCCCTGAAGTGCAGAAGATATCGCAGAAGTCATTTATAGAGTTGTATAAGCAGGGCCGCATAGAGAGGAAGAAGGCACCTGTGCTCTTTTGTCCGAAGTGCAAAACAGTAGTTTCTCAGATGGAGCTTGAAGACAAGACAATAAAAAGCAAGCTGGTATACATAAACTTCGATGGCATTGTTATAGCAACAACCCGCCCAGAACTTTTGCCTGCATGTGTAGGCTTGTTTGTTAATCCCAAAGACCAGAGGTATGCTTCAATTGTAGGCAAAAAGGTAAAAGTGCCTTTGTTTGGCTATGAGGTGAAAGTTTATGCAGATGAAAGCATAAATCCATCTTTTGGCACAGGCGCAGAGATGTGCTGTACTTTTGGAGACCAAAACGACATAGCCCTTTACAAGGCATACAACCTAGACCTAAGAATAGTAATAGATGACCATGGCAAGCTTACTGTAGACCCGTATAAAGGGTTGAGCATAAAGGAAGCTCGCGTCAAAATCGTTGAAGACTTAAAGGCAAAGGGGCTTGTAGTAAAGGAAGAAGATATAGAGCATTCAGTTAACACTCATGAGAGGTGCGGCACTGAAATAGAGTATTTGCTTAAGGACCAGTGGTACATACACTATCTAGACCTTAAAGATAAGTTGATAGAGCAGGGCAGAAAGATTGCATGGCATCCAGAATACATGCGGGTAAGGTATGAAAACTGGGTCAATGGCTTAAAGTGGGACTGGTGCATATCAAGGCAGAGGTTCTTTGGGGTGTATTTTCCAGTATGGTATTGTAAAAAATGTGGCAGGCCTAAGATTGCAAGAGAGGAAGACTTGCCTGTAAATCCTTTCGTAGATAAGCCAAAAGAAAAGTGCGAGTGTGGCTCAGATGAGTTTGTGCCTGAAACAGATATTATGGATACCTGGGCTACTTCTTCGCTTACCCCTCTTATAAATGCAAGATGGGGCCTCGACAATAAATACTTAGACAAAATATACCCAATGAGCATGCGCGCAAATGCGTATGAAATTATTTCGTTCTGGGATTTCACAACAATAGTAAAATCTTTACTGCACACAAACAACATACCATGGAAAAATCTTATGATATCAGGCCAAGGCCTAGACCCGCACGGCAAACCCATGCACAAGTCTAAGGGAAACGTAGTAGACCCTAATGAGTACATAAGCAAGTATGGCGCCGATGCGGTAAGATACTGGGCCAGCTCTTCTGTGCTTGGCGAAGACAACTCTTTCCAGGAAAAAGAAGTAATAACTGGGGCAAGGCTCGCTAATAAGTTGTGGAATCTTGCAAAGTTTGTAAATATGTCCTGTGCTGAAGCCGAGCAGGCGGAGATGAAAGACCCTCTAGACAACTACATAGTCTTCAAGCTCAACGAGACAATAGCAAAGGCGACAGAACATTTCGAAAATTATGATTACTTCAAGGCAAGGAACGAGATTGAGCAATTCTTCTGGCAATTTGCTAACGACTATGTAGAGTTTGTAAAGAAAAGAGTATACGCAAATGACGGCAATGCGAAATACATAATCAGGCATGTTTTCCTTTCATTACTTAAAATGTTTGCACCATTCTTGCCTTTTGTCACCGAAGCCATTTATCAAGAGCTCTACCGCAGCGAAGAAGGAAAGAAATCAATACATTTATCAAATTGGCCTTCTGGCACAGAACTGCAGGCAAACAAAGAACTTGCTTTGCTCGGCGAGAAAGCAGCTTCTGTGATTATGTTTATAAGGCAGTTTAAACACGAAAGAAAGCTGGCGCTCAACGCGCCTATAGAAGAGGTAGTAATAGAGGGACTTGACGAATCTGCTTTCAGTGATATTGCAAGTGCGATTAATATACAGAAAGTAAGCAGAGGTGAAGGAAGCGAGGAAGTGCCTGGCACCGAAATAAAAATATCGATAAGGCAAAGCAGCACTACTTAGTTATTTTATTTCCATATACAACAGCACTCAATGTGTGCCATGCGCAAAGATATTTATATGATATTGATAAACTATTTAGTAAAAGTTGCAAAAGAAGAAAACGAAACAATGAAAAGTAAACAAATATATTGTTAATGCTATAAATTTAATGCTATAAAATGTTTTTCATTAAGAGTTGAAGGGATTTAATGGCTAGAATGCATACAAGAAGGCATGGAAAATCTAAGTCTAGAAAACCGCCGATTGATAAGGTTAGTGTTGATGCGTCTGAGGCTAAGAAGAAAGAGGTCGAAAATTTGATTAGAGAATATTTTAAGCAAGGCATGCCTGTAGAGATGATAGGACAAGTGCTTAAGGACAAGCACAACATAAAGTATCTTAGGCCTATACTGGGCATGCGCCTTAACGAATTCCTTATGCATGAGGGGCTTACAAGGCCTCTGCCGCCAGATCTTCTAAACCTGATGAAAAGGGCGGTAAGAATAAGAGCACACCTTGCAAAAAATCATAAAGATGTGCATAACAAAACAAGTCTTATACGCGTAGAATCTAAAATATGGAGGCTTAGCAAATATTATAAAAGCACAGGCAGGCTGCCGAAAGACTGGCGTTATGATCCAGAGCAGGCAGCACTGATAATAAAGGCAGCATAATAGATAGAAAACAATAGGGATCAATATGGCAACAAAAAAAGGAGCTGAAAACTGGAAGACTAAGCAGTGGTTTGATGTTCATACGCCAGAAGTTCTTGGCGATGAAGTAATAGGAAGCATACCTGCTGCAAGCGAAAGCGCAGTAATTGGAAGGGTGCTAAAGGTCAGCCTTTCATGGGTTACACACAACCCAGCGCATTCATTCCTTTCAGTAAGCCTTCTAGTAACAAAAGCACAGAACAATGTTGCAAACAGTGAGATAAAGATGCTTGAAAACCAGTTCAGCCACATCCACTCGCTTGTAAGACGCCACGCCGATGCTATATACACCTATGACAAAATAGCACTTAAAGATAACAAAACTGCAGTTGTAAAGTTGTTTATATCTACAAGAAGCAAAGTTCCATATTCTAAGCAGCATGCATTGAGGAAGGAAGTAAGTGCAATGCTGAATGAATATGCACAAACACATACGCGCGATGAGCTAATAAAGAGTGTGCTTTCAAATGAGCTGCAGAGTCAAGGGTTGGAAAGATTACACAAGATAGCACCTATTGCAAAGCTTGAAATAAGGAAGCTTGAATTCTAAATTTCCTTCAAATTGCATCTGCCAAACTCGCAGCAGCGAATAGATAGGTTTATATATTTTTTGTACTAATATTTGCAACACGGCGGTGCACGTTCTATTTTTATCATACCAACCATGACCCACCTCGTGCACCCCCTATGCTTTTTTGCTTCTTGCTTCATGGAAAATTATTTAAAAGATTAATTTGATATGTTAGTGTGAGTATATGCCTGTAAATATTTCTGAAGAAAGTGCGAAGAGCATAGTGCTAGAATTTGATGGTGTTGACCAAAGCATACCCGAGCTTATTAAGGCTAAGCTGCTTGAAATGCCAGATGTTGAGTTTGCCAGCGTTGAGCGCGGGCATTTTGAGATCGGCAAACCAAGGCTTGTAGTAAAGTCAAGCAAAAATGCAAAGAGCGCAGTTATAAAGGCGCTTGAAGAACTAGAAGAAGAAGTAAAGGAGTTGCAGAATGGAATAAGCAAGAAATAAACAAGAAGTAAGCGGCATGTCGGCAAAGCCTACAAAGCATATAAAAAACGGCGCACGCATACTTGCGCTTGATGATTCTCCATTTTCAAAAACAAGCAAGAGAGCGCTTATTTTAGGTGCACTGGGTAGAATGGGCGTTGTAGAAGGAGCGCTTGCCTTTTACGTAACTATAGACGGCAGCGATGCAACAGACAATACAATTAACGCAGTTAAAAGATCAAGGTTTTATAATGAGATAAGGCTCATTGCTACGCAGAGCGTTTTGTTTGCAGGATTGAATATTGTAAACATTGTAAGAATAGAAAAAGAAACACATATACCAGTAGTTGCATTAACACGCAAAAAACCGCACATATCTGCGCTTGTCAAAGCAATGAGAGCAGCAAAAGTTGGCGATATAGAGAAGCGCTTGGAAGAGCTAAAGCAGATTGAGAATGAAACAAGCATGGCGCATGTTGAAGGCTTTTATGTTCAGTATACAAGAAATGTAGAAAAAGAATACATTACAAAGCACATAGATGAAATAGCATCGTTGATAAGGCTTGCACACATCTTTGCAGGAGCAATAGTTAAAGGAGAATCTAGAGGCAGGCTGTAATGAGAATGAGAATCTTAAACTTAAAACCAGAACTATGAAAAACCTTTCAAAACTAAATAGATAATTATTAAAGATTTAAATTTTAATAGATTTATTGAGGCCTGTATGACTGAGCACAAGCTTATAATTGGGGATTGCACAAATATGGGGGAAATAGCAGATGAAAGTATACATCTTGTTGTTACCTCGCCACCTTATTTCAATGCACCATTTGATTATAAAGAGTATTATAAAACATATCCAAATTATTTAGATATGTTAAAAAAGGTAGCCAAAGAGCTGTACAGAGTTGTGGCACAAGGTAGGATAGTTGCACTTAATATAGACGATATGCTGGTAGATGGAAAGAAGTATCCTATAGTAGCAGATGCCACAAAAATTTTTTTAGAAGCTGGTTTTGATTATAGAGACAGAATTATCTGGAAGAAGCCAGATGGGTATTTGCGAATAAGTAGAAGGAGTGGAGTATTACTTCAGAATCCATACCCCATGTATTTTTATCCTGATAATTTACTTGAAAGTATACTAATTTTTCAGAAAGGTGAGTTTGATTATAAATCTATACCTAAAGAGATAAGAGAAAAATCAAAAATTGATATCAAGGAATTAGAAAAAAATAGCAAAGACTGGTATAAGACACTTTGGGAAATGACTAATGTATTGCCAAATAGCGATTTAGAGAAAGGTATTGCAGCATTTCCAGAAGAGCTACCTCGCAGATTAATAATACTCTATTCATATGTAGGTGAAACTATATTAGATCCATTTGTTGGCAGTGGCACAACAATGAAAGCGGCAAGGAATCTAAATAGAAATAGTATAGGCATTGAAATAAATAAAAAACTAGTACCGATAATAAAGAAGAAAGTGGGCTTTGACGGGCAAAAGGATTTGTTAGGTAGTAATGATACATTAGAAATAATATTTCGCGAAACAAAAAAAGTTGAAATATATGGAACTAACAGCGAAAATCATTAAAGGTATAAAATATACTCCTTTATTGTGCAGACACCTTAACTCTTATAAATTGGCCGATCTTGAAAATGCATTTAAAGATGCCACCTTTTTGCTTAGCACAGATAAAATGAATAAACTGGCAGTAAGTTGGTGGGTATCTCCAAAAAGAACGCGTTCTTATCCTTATGCTAGAGTTTATGATTCATTTTGTTTTGGTGGTAAGAAAGTCACAATAATACCTATTATGAAAGATGAAGGCAAAGAAGGCGATAGAGATTTTTTGCAATGGGATACTATTTCATTAATGAGCTTGCTCGGAATATATGTAATAATAGCATACTATGTTGATGCAGTACCAAGTAAGAGATTTCCTAATAAAATTACAGACCAAAAATTTGATATCAAATATATTAGAAGCAAAATTATGCATTTAATTAATTATCAGACTGACGCATTGCACTGGAATTTATATCAATTAGATAAAATAAAAGAGCTGGGTAATAAAGCTATAATGGCCTATGCTAAATTATCGAAAAAACTTAAGATAGAGATGCACTCAAAAAGTTCTGCAGAAAGTAAAATAAACAGGCTAATGAAGAACAAGGAGGCATTTTTATCTAGTTCCAGATTACTTGCAAAGAAGGCACAATTGCGTGAAAGTAATACCATTCATGCGGCTGAAAAAGTTATCCCAGGTAAAAAAGCCAAACTCACAATTAATAATTATCTTGGCGGTTATTATTACTTTACTGCAGACGAGGCGAGAGTAAATGGGAAAAAGGTTTATATTGTAGAGGCAAAAAATACTCAAAAAGATAAGGAATTTCCGAGCATAGAAGATATAAAAGATGGTCTAATCAGAATGATCCTTTTTACTAATTTAGAAGAGGTAAGAATTAGAAAAAAGATATATGAACCTGTTCCTGTGTTAAAACTTACAAGTAGCACAAAAAATAAGGCTGCACTTAACGAGCCACTATTCAAAAAGCTTAAGAAAGAAGCCATGACAAATGGTTTCAAGATAGAGTATAATGGCAAATTCATAAATTAAAACTATGTTAATTTTTCTTCTGAATCAAGTGGTACGCTAGAATTGTTTAATTTTGGCCTTGCAGATAAATCAGAGGCAAGAGAAGTTTTAAGTAAAACAGAGTTTTATCTCGAACTTATAATTAAAAGGTATGAAAGTATATGGAAATAGATGTTAGAATATAGCTAACACAGTCAAAACGCTAGAGGAATAATACCCTTGCGCAAGGAGATGCTCCGGTCGGGATTTGAACCCGAGTCCCAGCCTCGAGAGGGCTGTATCCTTGACCGGACTAGACGATCGGAGCATGCTTTTTTATTATACCGCAAAATAATAAATAATGTACTGGCAAATAATAAATGATCTTATGCTTTGTGACAAGTATGCGCCAACAACGCTCAACAAGATAATAGGTAACCGTGCAGCTTTAGACAAGCTCATGGAATTCGGTGTAAAGTGGCAGGCTGGTGAGAAGCCTAGGCCAATAATTATATACGGCCCGAGCGGCGTCGGCAAGACAGCTGCAGCCAGGGCACTGGCTTATTCAAACGGCTTTGAACTTGTAGAGCTTGGCGCCAATGATTACAGGGATGCCAAAACAATTGAGAAGTTGCTTCTCCCGGCAAGCAGGTCTGTGACTCTGTACAGCAAAAGGCTGCTTATACTGATGGACGAGATAGATGAACTTTCAAGCAAATTTGACGCAGGCGCAGAGAAGGCAATACTTGCGCTCCTGAAAAACCCTATGCAGCCCATAATATTTATAGCCAATAACTTCTGGAGCCAGAAGATATCGTTTCTAAGAGAGCACGTTGACAAGGTTGAATTTAAGAAGGTGCCGCCTGAGGACATAGCTATGCTGCTAAAAGATATATCAAAGAAGGAGGGCATAAACATAGACAGCCAGGTAATTGAGAAAATTGCAAGAAGCAGCAACGGCGATGTTAGAGGAGCGATAAATGACCTAGAGGCTATGGCTGGTGCGCGGCCAGAGCTCATAGAGAACCTTGGCATACGAAGCAGGAAGATTGAGATATTTGGGGTTCTTGATGGCATATTGCTTTCGAGGAGTTTCTCAGCAGCGAAAAACGCGCTTGACAATTCTGATGTGGAGCTTGAGATGATTCTCAACTGGCTCGAAGAAAACCTGCCTAAGCGCTATATATCAAGGCAGGGGCTTTCTAATGCCTATGATGAGCTGGCAGTAGCAAGCAGATTCCTCGAAAAGGCGAAAAGGACCAATTATTATGGTTACTTGAGATATGCTAGCATAATCGCTTCGAGTGGCGTCTCGCTTTCAAGTGACGGCAATGTAAGTATGATGAAGCCTTATACCTTCCCCTCAAAGATAAAATACCTCAGCAGCACAAAGGATTACCGCTCGCTTATCAATAGTATAGCAACTTCGCTAATAAGCATACTCCACACTGACAAGAAGAACATAACAGGAACATTCATGCCTATGCTAGCGCTTATGATAAAGAAGGGTATAGAAGAGGTAGGTAGTGAGAAGACATTTGCCTTTATAGAGGCAAACTACCGCATAGGGAAGGCAGAAGCAGAGGCAATTGCAAGCATCAATGTTTAATTGTACAGCTCAATGTCTTGGATTTGGATTTTGCACAAAACAATAAATAGCAGATGCGTCATAATTTGATTATGGCCTCGGTAGTGTAATGGCTCGCACGGAGGGCTGTGGACCCTCAAGACCGGGTCCGATTCCCGGCCCAGGCCCTTCAGAACAAATAAAGGGCTATGAACCTGTTTAGCTTCTTTGTAAACACAAAGAAAGGATTGACGTTCCTTTTTACATCTTTTATAAGGGGCTTGTACTTTACTTTTTCCTCTGGGGTCAGTTTCCCCTCCTTCACTATTTCAGTCTTCTTGCCGTCAACAATCTGAACCTCTGTCTTGCTTATTATCTCTTTCCTTACCATCGAGTACCATTCATCGAGAGTGCTGCCGTGGACTTTTATTATTTTTAGGAAGTCGTGCATCTTTATCTTTCTTTTCCGCCCTGTCCTGTCCTCTTCCACTGCAGGTATCAGTGCTGCCTTGTCACATATTTCCATTATGTCTGCATTAGAGTATCCTGCAGTCGCCCTTGCAAGGCGGCCGAAGTTTATGAACCTGGCAAGGGGCTTGTTTTTAGTATGATATATGAAACCTGCTTTCCTGGCCTTGTAGTTTGGCGGAGGCACATATATGGCTTCTCCAAACCTTCCGCTGCGCTTCAGCGCAGGATCTATGTCCCACGGCTGGTTTGTTGCACCTATGACAAAAATGCCCTCAGGGTTCTTCTCCACCCCATCCATTTCTTGTAGGAACTGGTTAACAGCCATACGCATGTAGTTCTGCGACTCTCCTGCGGATTCACGCTTCACGCCGAGCGCATCTATTTCGTCGAAGAAAATTATGCATGGGGTATTTTTCCTTGCCTGTTCGAATATTGCGTGCATGTTCTTTTCAGTGTTGCCTGCATACATGTCGACTATCTCGTTGATTCTAGCTATTATAACATTTGACCCTGTTTCTCCGGCTATCGCATTTACTATATAGGTTTTGCCGTTGCCTGGAGGGCCGTAGAATATGACACCAAGCCCAAGCTTCTTGCCGTATGCCCTGAGAAGCTCCGGCTTTTTGATTGCAAGGATTATGTTGTCGTGGATCATTGCCTTCTGCTTTTCCATACCAACGACATCCTTGAATGTTATGTTTGCCTTGTGCCATTTTGTCTTCTTTATCTGCCCCTCGCTTATCTCTGTTTCAGCATACTCTTCCTTTTGGGGCGCGCCCTTAGTAACGCCTGGAACTTCTACTTCTTTTGCGGTTTTTGCCTTCAGCTGGTCTAGCCTTGACTTTGCCTGCTCATATTTTGGGTTCTTCGAAAGGGCTTTCTTGTACCATTCTTCAGCTGCTTCATAATCATGCTGGTATTCGCTTATTATCCCCATCACATATGGCGCGTCGTAGCTGTCAGGCTCTATCTCCATTACCTTGTCGGCATCCTTTGTGGCCTCGTCATACCTGTTAAGTATAGCATAGCAAAGTGCTCTGTTGAAATATGCACTTGAATAATTAGGGTCTACCTTTATCGCTTGGGTGTACAGCTCTATTGCTTCGTCGAACCTGTTGTCCTCAAAAGCCGCACCCGCTTTCGTGTATATTTCTTTGGCTAATGGATTTTGTGTGCCTTCTTTCTTTGGTGCATTTTCATCAGCCATAAATATCACAATTTTCTCTGATTGTCTCTTATAGTATTGCTGCTATCATATTTATTGTTATCCAAACTGTCTAAAAACCTATTTATTGAAGCGTCGACTGCAGCTATGTGCTTGTTTTCTCTAGGCACATTCACAAACTCACAGCTGTCGAATTTCCCTGCAATCTCAAGCACCCTCGCATTTAGCTTTTTAAGGGTTTCATTCTTTATCTTGTATAAATGCTTGAGCTGGTTAACCATAAGCTTGCTGTCAGAGTAGAGTTTTATGCTATTGCTGCGGCCATATTCGTTATATACCTTTTCAAGTGCCTTCAGCGCAGCCTCATATTCTGCAATGTTGTTAGTGCAGATGCCGTTGTAGAAGGCGCCTTCAATTACAAGCTGGCTGTTGATATATACGTGGTAGCCAGATGCGCTTTTGCCTGGGTTTCCCCTTGCCGCTCCGTCTGTGTATATACGGATTATCATAATAATAATTCCCTATGCACATTTTTATATTTTGTTTGACAAGTAGTATTTACTGAGATTAGGGCGGATGCATGTCAACCATGGCGCAAAGCGCTATCGAATACTTAATAACATACGGCTGGATGATACTTGTCACTGCTGTTATACTTGCTGCGCTCTTCGGTATGGGTATTTTCTCGCCTGGCGAGTTCGGAGGCGAGATGTGCATACTTCCTGGCGGGTTGAGCTGTATAAGCTATCAGATGGCGCACAATGGAGTGCTCACATTAAACCTGCAGCAAGTGACGCAATCACCGATAAACATTACAGCAATAGGCTGCACATCTAACACCACTTTTATTTCTATGAACGCCTTCCAGCCCAACATATACATGCCTATAGGCTCAAATTACACATTCTCGGTCACATGCTACACACAGAATGGTATACCATTCTCTGGGACAGTGGGATCAATATTCAGCGGGTCGCTGATATTAAATTACACTGACACTCTTTCTGGGCTGCCGCACACGGTTTTTGGAAGATTAGTAGCTAAGGTATCTTCCTAATCCCTTTTATTTCTCAGCCTCATAAGATACATAAAATATATAAATTATTCATTATTAATAATAAGACTGCCAGTTGGTTCTATGGTAGACAAGAAGTCAAAGCTTGCGAAGAAATTAGAACAGTTTAGGAAAACCCAGGAGATAAATGCACTCGTCACAAAGGGCGCGATAGAAGAAGATGCTATACAGGACAGTGCGTCTGATGCAAAGCCAGCAGAGGAATCGCATGCTTATGATATCATAGAGAAGACTGAGGGCTCTGGGATGCTATACAAGCAGCAAAAGAGTAAGAGTAATAAAAGTGCTCCGAAGCAGGGTAGCAAGAGAAAAAAGCACACTATTTCTCAATGAAGAAGAAGCATAGAAAGTCAAGGTGAAGCAGAAGCACTTTAAAGCCTTTCCGAGCAATATATATTCTGATGCACACAATAGTCAAGCCGCCTGCACTTAAGCGTGGCGACACAATAAAAATAATAGCTCCTTCCACTGCTATAAGTGATGAGAGCGGACTACTTGATGCCATAAGCTTCATAAAGAAGCAGGGCTTCGAAGTAAATCTCTCAACCAGCCTTACCCATGAGTCGCCTAACCGCTTTCTCAGCGTTGGGGACCACTTCAGAACTCAGGAAATAGAGAATGCATTCAAAAGCGATAATATTAAGGCTATAATGTGCCTCCGTGGAGGTTCTGGAGCAATAGACTTGCTAAATATGATAAACTATGATGTGATAAAGGACAACCCGAAAATATTCATAGGTTCGAGTGACGTAACCTTCCTCCAATTAGCATTTCTGAAGAAGGCAAACCTTGTCACATTTCATGGGCCTATGCTTATAGACCTGATGGAGAAGAACAGGAAGGTGCTTAACTACAACTGGTCTGTGCTGCAAAAGATAATAATGGACGGAGAGATGCTTGAGCTCAAGAATCCTACATTCAGCAGATGGTCAAGGACTGTTATTGATGGCAAAGTCTCAGGCACGCTCGTAGGTGGCAACCTCTCAGCAGTGTCACTTATAGCCAATACTGATTTCATGCCAGACCTTGAAGAAAGCATACTGTTCTTGGAAGATGTAGACATAGAGCCATGGATGCTCGACAACCTGCTCACATCGCTTGTGCTTAAAGGGGTGCTCCAAAAAGCAAAGGGGATATTCTTCGGAGAGTTCCCATACCATGGGCTTGCCGAGATGCTTAAGATGCAGACCGCGCCTTCAGTGTTCTTCAAAAACATGCTTGTTGAAGACTATATAAACGCGGTGCTTCACGACCAGATAATAGATATACTTACTAAGAAGATAGCCAAGAAGCCCTCATTTACCGAATTCTCTTGCTGCCATGGAAAATACATACTCACATTGCCTATAGGGCTAAATGTCGAGTTGAATGCCGACGAGCAGAGCATAAAGATGCTTGAGAAGGCAGTTTCTTGAGTTATACCTCATTTTCTTCGCTGCTTGGATTTGAATGCGGAGACTTACCTATCGAGAGCTTTACTCCTGATGGATCCCTAGTTATTGTGATGTCTATGCTATCGCTGCCGAGCATGCGGCGCAGCTCGTCATATGTATATGCACCTATCTCCTTGAATGGCTTGCTTTTTAATATCTCAGCCCTCTTAATTGATAGCGACTCCTTTGATATTTCCTTGAACTCTAGTTCCAGCTTTGGCATCTCTGCGCCGTATATATCTTCTATGCCCAGCTCTATAGGCTTGTAGCCCTCGCTCTGGTATATGAAAGGCAGCACTGCCTTGAACTCTTCACTTATTTCGTTTACTATCCTTTCTACATTATTCTTGCTGCCTGCTATAACGAAATCGTCGCTGTTTAGGAAGCCTACAAATGCGTCGCCCTTTGTGTCTTTTATCTTGTCCTGCAGCAGCTGGCTCACAAGCCTTAGTATAGTCATGCCAGCGCCAGTTCCGAATGCCCTCGCAAAATCTGCTAGGCCGTTGACTCTGAGTCTGCCTATCTCATACTCCATGCTACCCTGCAGCGCCTTCTCCACCATGTCTGATATCTTGTCCTCATTAGGCAAGTCTATTAGCGGATCGAACCTCTTTCCCTTCTTCTTGAGAAATATTGTAACTAGGTCCTTCAGTTCCTCAGGGTCGAAAGGCTTTTTGATATAATAATCAGCACCATACTTTATGCCTTTAAACCTGTTTGATGTGGCATCCATTGCGCTTACTATTATTACTACGGTGTCGCTCAGATTTGGGTCCTTCTTTATGTTCTGGCAAATCTCAAGGCCGTCCATTCCAGGCAGCATCAAATCTAATATTATCAGGTCGGGCTTTTCCCTCCTTATCCTGTCCAATGCCTCCTTACCATCGTAGACCTGAGTTATGTCGAACTCTTTGCCTACTGAAAGGGCCATTAGCTTGTTTATGTTCCTGTCATCCTCTACAATCATTATCCTCCTTAGGTTAGGCTCTTCTTGTAGTATATAGTATGTAAGTATACCGCCACTGCTCCTCGAGGCTATTGCGTGCATTCCTTCCAAATCCTTCAGCGCTTCCTTGAGGCTTGCCTCTGGCACATGTCTTGAATTTGATATTTCCAGGAGTTCATCATACGTTACCTGCTGCCTCTCATTTACCACTGAAAGGACATCATTCTTGAAGTCGCTTAAATCGTCAACTCCCTGCATCTGATCGCCAATTTTATTATTTAAAGGAAAAGTATAATATTATTTCCATGAGGGGTTGGAAGTGAAGCCTTTTTAGATTTTGATTTGTATATTTATGGTGGTGGCTAGATGCAGGTGAATGAAAAAAGAGTAACGCCGTTAGTGAGGAAGAAGAGAGCTATTATGCTTAAGAAGGTTTCTGCTATTGCAGCAGTTGTTATTATATTAGCGGCAATTATTGCTGCATGGGCATATGTAGCAACATCTTCTGCTACTGTCCATTATGTTTCTCCATCTGCATCAGTGACACTTGCACATAATGGCATGTTCTACTTCAGGCTACCAGGAAACACAAATACATATCTTGTTACATTGGAGAATTCTTCTAATGGTGGGGCGCTGCTTTACCTGACGCAGCTTCCAGTACTTAACAATCCGATATCAGCAGTATTCATTTTCCCAAACGAGGGCATAAACCTAAGTTTGGAAGGAACCACAGTGGCTGATATCCATATATCACTCATAGGAAGCAATGCCTCATATGCAAAGCTCTCCTTGGAGCCTGTTGATCCAAGCCTTGGCATAAAAGCGGCAAGCGTGCCGGTGATAGCACCTATGATATTCATAGAACAGGCATTGTACACTGGCAATGTCAGCGTGGTTACTACTACAGCATCATCAACTTCCACATCAACCACTGTACTTACTACTGTGCCATCCTCTTCGCTGCCTGTAGCACAGCTGATGCAGCTTGTCAACAACACAAGCCCCGGTATACTGATGAACGGCTACAAGGCGCTTTACGAGAAGGACAGGGCATGCTCTGCAGGGGTATACAATGCAACATACTACAAGTATTACAACAGCTACCCTTCAGGACCTAACTCGTTTGCAAATGTAAGTACAATGATCCCTATTGACATGAACATAACAGTCAGTAAAGTTGGCGGCGACATTTACAGTGCTACTTATTCTACTGTGTCACGATCACCATCTTCATCTGGGCCTGCATTTACCATTGCTATGAATATAACAAATGGTCAGATTGAATCAGCAGTATTTGAAGGCATCTTTAGAGGGCTCAACTATACCCAGATCAATGCAGCCTACCAGTTCCAGAACAGCATACAGAATTACTGCGGTGCATATATACCATACACGCCATGAGACTTTGGCAGCATTAGAAGTTTTCCTTCATGAATGCCAGGCCTGCCTTGTTCCCAAGCCTTTTGAAGCTTTTCAGTGTTTCCTCTTCTTCATATTTGTCCTTTACTTTTACACTTACTTTGTCTACCTTGTAGTCCTTGTACGGCACCAAATTTGTAATTCCTTTTGATATTATGTAGTTCGTAAACCATTTGCCTTCAAGAAACAGTCTTTGCAGGTCGTCCAATTTCTCTTTTGATATTTTACTCTTATCTAGTTTTATTTCGAATGACTTTGCAGCCTGGGTTTTCCTTTTATTTCTAGTCTCGCGGCCCTTATTCCTTATAATATCATTCTTCTCCATAAGGGAATTCCCCTTCTTCTTACAATACATTTTTATTGTATTGTTTCATAATTATATAAATGTTACTCGCTCTCATCTCCTATCTTGCGAAAGGAGACTTCCCGCGAGCAGAGTTAAATAATACAATAATTAGTAGCCTACTGCTTCTTGCTCTTCTTACTGCCTGATATCGGCAGGGTGAACCAGAATTCGCTCCCTTTACCGGGCTCTGAATTTACCCATATCCTGCCACCATGGAGTGATATTATCTCTTTTGCTATAGAGAGACCAAGCCCTGTTCCTGCACCCTCCTGCTTAGTAAGCTCCTTCTTCTGCACCTGGTAGAATTTCTTGAAAAGCTTCTTCTGATCCTCCTTGCTTATGCCTACGCCGGTGTCCTTTACCATAATGCGCACGTTCCTGCCTTTTCTGTATATACCTACACTTATCCCGCCGTGTTCTGTGAACTTTATAGCATTACCTATTAGATTCACAAACACCTGAATAATTCTATTAGGATCTGCAAGTACATCAGGCACATTGTAGTCAACGTCCCATGAGAACATCAGCCCTTTGTTGTGCGCCACTTCTGCAAGGGATTTTATGCTAGGATTTTCCCCAAGCTTTGAAAAGTTGACAGACTGAAGATCTAGTTTTATCTTCCCTGAGGAAAGTTTTGCCACATCAAGTATCTGCTGTATGAGGGACATAAGCCTGTCAGCCTCATCAAGTATTATCTTTAGATATTCCCTCTGGTCGTCATTGACGCTACCGAATTCACCACCAAGCATCAGCTTTGAGAATCCTTTTATGTTTGTTATAGGTGTCTTAAGGTCGTGAGATATGTTGTATATGAATTGAGTCTTGAGCTCGCTCTCACTCTGCACATTTTTCAAGCTCCTTGCAAGCTTCTCGTTTTCATCGCTAAGCTCCTCCATGCGCTTTTTAGTAGCTAATTCCTTTATTATTATCGTATAGCCTGACAGTTTGCCTCTCTCGTCAATGAGCCGCCTAACGCTCTGCTCTGATGGTATTGGTTCTTCTTCTCCTTTGGCAAGTATATTTGCAAAGATGTTCCCTACAGTACCTTCTTTCCTTGCTATGTTAAGTGCATTGTTGATGCGCGCCTGGCTCTCTTCATCGGCATAGAGCAATGAGAAGGCACTCCCTGAAAGCTCGTTTGCCTTATAGTGCAGTAGATTCTCTGCAGCTTTGTTGGCGCTGGTTACATAGCCAAGCTCATTTATAGATATTATGGCGTCTCCAGAAAGGGTTATGATTTCATTTAATGAGTTCTCTATGCTTTTTGTATATGTATAGCCTGAGTTGTTCTCTAATATGCACGAAATTTCACCTTCATTGTTGCGGAATGCTGTGATTCTTACACTCACTTCAAGATTGTTGTCTAATATAAGACTGTTGGTTTCTATATACTCCTTCGAATCGCCTTGCAATGACTTCAGCCCTGTCTCAAATTTTGATTTGTCTGTCAATATTTCATTGATCTTCTTGCCCACCATCTCAACGGAGCCGTAGCCGAATACCTTGCCTATGTTACTGCTGGCCCATTTTACCCTGTAATCATTATCAAGTATGAGAAGCGCCTCGCTCTTGCTGTGGTCGAAAAGCTGAGACTGCTCTACAAGCATCTTTAGATTTGTGATGTCAATTGCTGATATGTGCATAAGGCTGCTGTTTATGTCACTGCCAGATAAGCTGAACACTCTTTCATGCTGATCAGCTGCCTTTGCCTCAATTACTGCACCCCTCCTTATGTTTTCTATGGTGTCTTTGCCTATTTCAAAAATAGTACTTATGTTTGTGCCTATAATGTTTTTTGCACTCTTGTCAAGCGCCATCACCATTGCTTTATTGACCTTTATGAAGTTGCCATTGCCGTCAAGCAGGGCTTGAGGCACGACGCTGCTGAATGCAGCGTCAAAATATTTTGCAAGCCTCATGCTCTTTTCTCTTTCTGTCTTCGCAAGTAGCTGGTAACCGAATATTCCAGATACAGTAGAAAGTGCATCAGAAACGTCTTGGCTGAAGCTACCCTCGTTTTTTGATAGCAGTGTTATTATCCCTGTTGCCTTCCCACCAGGCGCTATAGGCAGCACTATGCAGCTCTTGAATCCAGAGTTATAGTAGTTTATAAGGTCTGCAAAAGCAGAATAGCCACTCAGCCTGTTGTCGATATATGGTCTGTTTGTATTTATAGCATATTCCTCTACTTGCGTCAGCTCGTCCTTCTTCTGCAGAATCTTTGTATATATTTCATCTACGCCAAATGTCTCTTTTATCTCGCTGCTGAACTTGCCTATAAAGTCATCCGGGTTCTGCAGTTTGACATCAAAATCAAAAAGAGCAAGCAGGAGCTTGTTCAGGGCGGCGTTCTCTATCATGCAAACCATATATATCTGATTGAGAAAGTATAAAAAATATTTACAGTCAATTATCAATTGGTGCATTGATGGACTCTGGCCACAGAATTGAAGAAATTTTTACAAATGTATTCAAAGTCGACGGCAGGCTTGCAACTAGGAGCATTGCGCCAGGCACCCTGGTTTACGGAGAAGAAACAGTAGTTGATGGGAAGGACGAATATAGGATCTGGAACCCATATAGGAGCAAGCTTGCTGCAGCAATACTCAAAGGAATGCACCACTTCTATTTCAAGAGGGATTCTAAGGTCTTATACCTTGGTGCTGCAACAGGCACCACATGCAGCCATGTAAGTGATATAGTAGACAAAGGTACATTGAACTGCATTGAAATCTCTGAAAGGAGCATGAGGGAGCTACTCAAAGTATGCGAAAAAAGAGAAAATATGTTTCCATTTATGGGTGATGCGCGGAACGTAGAGGCATATGCAGATGATGTTGGAAGTGTTGAAATAATATACCAAGACATATCAGCAAGGGACCAGGCAGATATACTTCTTAGGAACAGTGCACTGCTACACAGTGGCGGAAAGGCATATGTGGCTATAAAATCACAGAGCATAGACATCTCAAAAAAACCAAAGGAGGTTTATGATAAGTTTATATCTGATGTGAGCAGTGTTTTTAAGCTTGTTGAGAAGATAGATATAATGCCTTACGACAAGATGCATATGTTCGTCGTGATGGAGAAAAAGGCAATTAAATGAGGAAGATATTGGATTATATCAAGTTCCTTGAGAGCGAGCCGTCTATGAGCCTGCGCTGTGCATACTGTGGCACTGAGATAGCTTCTTATAGTGCGGAGGCAATATGTCCGTTCTGCGGCGCCCTTGTTAATACCACTGATGAAGAATTAAAGAGTCATAGTACTGTATACGACTTACTGCTCAAGAGGTACGATGCATTCAAAGCAGGGAGCTTTGATTCTGCAAATGCCTACAGCGAGGAAATAATAAATTCAGAGAAGAAGGCAGAAAGCTACTATGGGGCTGCGGTTTTTTATGAAGCTGCCTCGGACTACTTCTATAACAATACAAATTATGGGATTTATGGGTATATGGAAGAAAACGCAGCCAACAAGGTAAAGGCTAAGGAGATGCTTACAAAGGCAAAGCAGTACTTCTACACTGCACTTGATATGTGCAAGGATAATCTGTCAAACGATTTCGGCTATGATTATCTGAAATTTACAATAGAGTTGAGATTGAAAAGAATAGGAGATGCAAAGTCATCCCTTGATGAACTGAGCAAGAGCAGTGGCAGTCAGTTTGCAAAGGATTATGCAAAACTTGCATTTTATGTAGAGGCAAAGCAGTTCAAAGCTGCAAAAGAATACCTTGAAAAGCTCCCTCAGTATAATGATATTTGGATATCTTACTATGCTGCAAGAGTAATTGCAGAAATGGGCGATTATACAGGCTCAAAGCGCATACTTGAAAAAATATTGAAAGTAGCATATATGCCAAGGGCACAGGCTTTGCTGCATAAGGTAGAAGAAGCCTCAGACATCTAGCACCACAGTAGCAATCCATGTCCCCTGCTCCTTTTTGAGCTCGAACATGTGCATTGAGACCCCTTTTACATCCGTGTCAAGCGCGTATTTTCTACTTATATGGTCCCCGTAAGCAGTACATTCGAGATTCCACCCATCATTTTGCGCTATATGCATGTCAAATTTGCCAAATAGAAGGCGCTGTGCGTCCTTATAGAAAACAATCTTGTTCATGAAATCAAAAAGTAGGTATTCGGCACTCTGTGCTTTGATTTTTATTCTCTTTGCAATCTTAGGCTCTATATTCGATGGATCTTTTACCATTACTTTTGCAATGGCCTCTCCGCATGACTTGAAGAGCTCCTCAAGGCTTCTGCCTCGCGCCTCAAAGGCTACATCGGCAATTGCTATGCCATCGAGAAACTTGTAACCCAATGAATCAGCCCTTCACGTTTGCTATAGGTCTAAGCTTAAGCACCTTCAGGCTTATACCAGAGGAATGCATCGAATCTACGACCTCGTTTATGTCCTTGTAAGAGAAGCCAGCTTCTTCCGCCAGGCCTGCCATTGTCGTTGCTTTAACATATATTCCTCTTGCAAGCATGTCCCTTTGGAGGTCTTCGCCCCTGACCATTTTCTTTGCCTTTGACCTGCTCATAGTCCTGCCACTGCCGTGAAGCGTTGTGCCGAAAGTGTCCTCTTCTGCCTTCTTGGTACCTACACATAAGAAAGAGCCAGTCTCCATGCTTCCTCCTACTATAACAGGCTGGCCTGTTGACCTGAAGATAGGCGCCAGCTCAGGATTGCCAGGCCCGAAGCTCCTTGTAGCACCTTTCCTATGCACTATTACTTCACGTTGCCTGCCATCAACATCATGCTTCTCTATGCTTGCAGTATTGTGCGCCACATCGTATATTAGCTCCATCTGCATGTCCTCTGCACTTCTACTGAAAACCTTTTCAAATGCCTTTCTTATCTGGTATGTTATAAGCTGCCTGTTCATATAAGAGAAGTTTATGGCTGCTGACATTGCCTTTATGTAATTCTGGCCTTCTTCTGAAGAGATTTTAGCGTATGCAAGCTGCCTGTCAAGCACCTTGACATTGTCTCTCTGCATTGCTTTAACGAAGGTTTCAAGGTAATCGGTGCATATCTGGTGTCCGAATCCTCTGGATCCTGTATGCACCATAATGCAAACTTGGTTTTCAATATCTCCCAATCCCCATTTTCTGGCTGTTGCTTCATCAAACAGCTTGTCTATTACCTGTATTTCGAGATAGTGGTTCCCGGAGCCCAGCGTACCAAGCTGGCTCTTGCCTCTGCTGTATGCGCTTTTACTCACTTTTGAAAAATCTGCACCACTTATTTTTCCATGCCTTTCTGTGCGCTCCATATCACTTTTCCATGCATAGCCGTTCCTGAGCGCCCAATCCCCGCCTTCCTCTACTATCTCTCTGAATGTGCCTTCAGGAATGCGCGATATTTCTTTGGGCTCTTGGTATGATGTTGCGCCAACCCCGGCAGGGACCATCTTGAAAAGCATGTTTGTGAGTTCCTTTACCTTCGGCTTAACTTCCTCAAGTGAGAGGTTTGTCTTTATAAGCCTCATTCCGCAGCCAATGTCAAAGCCTATCGCACCAGGAGATATAATGCCGCCATCCAGTTCAAAAGCGCCAGCCCAGCCCACAGGTACACCATATCCCGAATGTCCGTCGCTGAACACATAAGAGTACTTCAGCAGCCCTGGTAGTGTTGAGGCATTGCTTGCCTGGTCGAAGACCTCGAGGTCCATCTGGTTAAGCAGCTTTTCAGTTGCATATATCCTTACAGGCACTCGCATGCCTTCCTTGAAGCTTGTAGGTATCTCCCACAGGTTTTCTGCAATCTTCTTGAAATCTGGTTTTGTGAACTTCTTGTCGCTAAATGGCATTTGCTCATCGCTTATATTTATAAACAGAAAAGGTATTATTGATTGTGCTGCTTACATCTCTTTTGTAGCTTTGTCCGGCGGCTTGTTGCTATACTTTGAAAGTGCCTCTCTTACAGCCCTCATGAAAAGAGTTGCGCAATGAAGCCTGCCTGGACCCGGGTCTACGCCTATCATGTGTATAACTTCTTCTTTGCCAATTTTTTCTATATCAGAAATTTTCATGCCTTTTATATGGGATGAAACTATGCTGGCACTGCCTATGCTTATTGCACAGCCGCTGCCCTCGAATTTGATGTCATCAAGCTTTCCTCCGCTTATCTTAAGGTATACTGTCATCTCATCGCCGCATGATGTGTTCTCCTCATGCATGCTCACTGTAGGGTTGTCGATCTTGCCCCTATTCTGCGGCTTTTCATAGTTCTCCAAAAGTGTTTCTGCGTATATATCAAGTGCCATGATTACACCTCATATCTTGCCTTCGATGCTAAGTCTTGTATGCTCTTTCATCATACACCTGTTTTCAATGAATATAAGACCTTTTGACAAGGCATACTCTTCTGCCTCTTTGCTTATTATGCCTTCCTGCAGCCAGAGTGCTTTTGCCTCTATGTTTACTGCTTGGCGTGCAATCTCTGCTGCCTCACTGGCAGGCCTGAAGACATCAACAACTTCTACTCCAAGGCCTTTTACTTCGTCGAGAGATTTGTATGCCTTTTCGCCGAGTATTTCGTCAGCATATGGGTTTATTGGTATTATCTTGTAACCTACACTCTGAAGGTACTGTGGCACGTCGTGGCTTGGCTTTCCTACTGTCCTTGAGCAGCCTACAACGGCAATTGTATGGAAATTCTTCAGTATATAAAGCGCTGTTTCCTCTTTTGAATCATAACCGTACATCTGTCAGGCCTCTTGCCATTTTATCTTGGTTCTTGTAACAAATCTAAAAATCTTTTCAAGTATATCGTTTATACTCCTTCTGTATTTGTATATTACTGCAATAAGCACTATGCTTAGCACAACACCTGCAATCACATCTGTGAAGTAGTGGAGCCCTAAATATACCCTACCGAAGAGCACAAGCACAAGCCACACAAAATACAGCACTCTTATGTATTTGTACTTATTCATGAAGGCAAGCAACCCGGTAAGCACAGTGGCATGGTTGCTTGGGAAGGAGTATGATGCCTCGCAGCCTATATGGTTTATCCATGCCAGGTCAGCGACATTGCAAGGCCTTGGCTCCTTTACTATAAACTTTATCAAATCGCCCACTATGTAAAGCGCAACAACTGCAAATGCAAATGAAAAAAGATTTTTATCCTTCCTGAACAGCATATATAACAGTATAAGTGGAAGCACTACAAGGAAGCTCTTTCCTATTATTGACATTGCATAGTTTAGCTGAGTGCTTGCTATGGAGTCAACTACCTTGAAAGCCCATATGTTAATGCCTTCCAACATGCAAACAACGAAATTATATTGCCATCAGAATATTAAAACTTGCTTCCCATTATAAATTTGTGAAAATTATAATATTTGACACTAGCTCTATATTATTCTGCCTTTCTAATGGCATAGACATGGCAAAGGCAGTAAACGAAGCGTTCCCTGGGTATAAGATTGCAGTTTCAAAAGGCATAATCAAAGAGCTTGAGGGGCTTGGTAAGAGCAGGCGAAGGGCAGGCAGATATGCCAAGGCTGCAGTTGATGTGCTTGGACATATTGGTGTACAGGTGTTAGACAACAGTGATAATGCAGACAAGTGGCTGCTCAGCATTGCAGATGACAAGAAGGTTATATGCACAAATGACTCCAAGCTGAAGAGAGCCCTTAGAAGCAAAGGCGCCATTGTAGTAAGCGTAGCGCGAAGCGGCATGCTCAGGTAGGTTCGATACAAACCTTTTTTATATTTTTCATGGCATTATATCTTTACGCCTGCTTTAGGTATTTAGGTTGATAGAGTGTACTATACTTATACAATAAAAGACACGATAGGGATACCGCCAGAATATTTCAGCACAGACGTGAATGAATCTGCAAAAGAGATGCTGCGCAAGAAATATGAGAGGATTGTAGACAAGGATATGGGTATAATATTAGCAGTTTTTAACATAAGGGACGTCAGTGATGGAGTCATATTGCCAGGGGATCCTGCAGTGCACCATGATGTAACTTTCAATGTGCTCACTTTCAGCCTTGAAGTGGAAGAAGTAATAACCGGAGAGGTATCTGAAATGGCTGAGTTTGGGTGTTTTGTCAGGGTAGGGCCGATAGACGGGCTAGTACACATGTCTCAAATAATAGACGAGTTTGTTAATTTTGACAGAAAGACAGGAATGTTTATATCTAAATCAACAAACAGGACGCTGAAAAAGGGCGACGAAGTATACGCAAAAGTTTCTACAATAAGCATGAAGAACAGCATAAAGGACATAAAGGTGGCATTGACAATGAGACCTGACGGGCTCGGAAAGCTAGAGTGGCTTACAGAGGAGCCAAAGGAGAGAAAACTGCAAGCAAGGAGAAAGAAAAAATAAGGGATTGAATGGACAAAGCATGTAAAAGGTGCAGGCTTATAATATCGCAGGGAGATACGTGCCCACTGTGTGGCTCGACAGACTTGACCACCAAATGGAGTGGGTATATAATTATACTAAATGCAGAAAAGTCTGAAGTGGCGAAAAAGCTCGGCATAACAGTCAATGGCACATACGCCCTTAATATAAACGATTAGGCGCTTTGCTGCTTGTCCTCGCTTGATTTTGCTTCATCTTTCTTAGAGTACTCTTCCTTTACTTCTATGTGCTTAATGCCTTCCATGTACTTAAAGGCCGCCTCTATAAACATGTTCTTGTTTACAAAATAGTCAGTGCTTGTTTTGTCAATGGCTTCACCTACTGTTAGTGTAGATATGCCGTTTTCTACTGATACGCCTTCTGCCTTTATTGAATAGCTTTCTGCAAGCGCTTCCATCTTCTCTTTGTCGCTCTCTATCTTGGCCACTACCTTTAACTCATATATAAGCTTCTCCCCTGCTAGTTCATGGTTGGCGTCAACAAGTACTCTGCCTGAATTCACACTCCTAACAGTAGCAACTACGCCGTCTAAATTAAGCTTCATACCTGGATACGGGTTAATGTCCCTGTTCTTGAGGTCTGAAAGAGACATCACTCTGACAAGTTCAGGGTCCCTTTCGCCGAAAGCATCTTTCGGCTCAAGCTCAATCCTCTCTACTTTATTTAGCTCCATTCTCTTTAGAGCTGCATCCACGCCCTTGACAACACTCCCTTTGCCGACTATTACAAGCTGTGGGGCATATTTGGCATCACTATGATATATGTTGCTTTTTTCTGCTAGCTGCTTGTCTGTTGTGTAAAGCAGGCTGTTGTCTGCAGCGCGCCACATGCTGTATTCTACTTTTAGAAAGTCTCCGTCTTTGAAAGCCATGAAATCACTAATATTTTATATTTATATCTCTAATACTTACCTACTTATAAATGTTGCACACAAAATATTGCACATAATATTGTGGGAAAAAAATTAAAAGGATGCGCTTATGGAGAAAACCTCATTGTTCAAGCTTTTGGGTGCCATATTCATAGCTATTATATTCCTGGCATCATATGCAGCATTTGGTGGCAATTCTTCTGCCCCTTCAAGGCAGACAACAACGGTGACTAGTATTCCATACCTTCCACAGTATGGAGCTACAGAAGTCAATGCAAGCATAACTGGGTATTCGCCTGTTTTCTCTATTTATACAGTTTGCAATTCTGCAGATATACAAAATGCGCTAAACAGCATGCTTAACAAGCTTGAAAAAAATGGAAGCATCAGCAATTACTACTCTCCAGACAACACAACAATTTCAGTGCAGGCAGGCAGCATGAATGCAAGCAGCACTTACAGCTACATATCTAAAATGCTAAACCAGAGTGCATTAAACTGCACACGATTCTCTGCACAAGCGACTGTAGCCTTACCAAATAGGATAGGATTCAAGGTAAATGGATACAGCTTCGTGGCGGTGATACCTCGGCAGCAGGACTTCTATACAGTGCCTGTTTACATCAATTCTACAGTGCACAAGAGTGCACTAGTAAAAGTTGCAGCGCTCTTCACACCAAATGGCACAATATATGGCAACATGAGCGTCACTCTGATAAGGGTGCAATAAATGCCATCTGACACAGCCTCTGTGATACGAAAGATAGCTCTCAAGAATGCGCATGACTATGGGAAAGCATCTGTAAGTGCAGTCCTTGGCAAGCTCCTTTCTGCCGCACCTGAAAGCAAGGCAGATATTAAAAAAGCAGAAGAGATGGTAAAGAAGGTAGTGGCTGAAGTTAACTCTCTTAGCAAAGATGAATTGGAAGAGGAATTCAAAAGTTATGCAGAAGAATTTAAGTCAGCAGAAAAGGAGAAGGAAGAAAGGAGTTCAAAGCCCAGGATGGAGCTGGAGGGCGCTGTTGCAGGCAGCTTCGCAACCAGATTTCCACCTGAGCCAAATGGATATATGCACATAGGGCATGCAAAGGCAGCATTCCTTGAGAGTGAGTTTGCAAAAATCTACAAGGGCAATCTATTCCTTTACTTTGATGACACCAACCCAGAATCTGAAAGGCAGGAGTTTGCAGACGCAATAAAAAGAGATCTGCAGTGGCTCGGCATAAAGTTTGACAAGGAGTATTATGCAAGTGACAACCTTGAAATGCAGTACAAATATGCTGAAAAGCTTATAAGAGAGGGCAATGCATATGTTTGCAGCTGCACAAAGGAGGAAATGCAGAAAGACAGGATGTCTGGTACAGAATGCATCCACAGGAAACAGGGAAATGAGGAAAACATTGAGTTATGGAATGAGATGCTTTCTGGGAATATGGATGAGAACTCGGCTGTGCTCAGGCTAAAAGGAAACATGAAGTCTGCCAATACCGTCATGAGGGATCCGGTGCTCTTTAGGGTTAAGAGGCATGAGCATTACAGGCAGAAAAATAAGTACATTGTTTGGCCGACATACAACTTCAATACCCCTGTCATGGACTCTGTCTACAGTGTAACCGATGTTATAAGGAGTAAGGAGTATGAACTCAGAGACGAGCTTTACATAACATTGCTCCAGATGCTTAAACTACGCATACCACGCATACATTCTATAGCCAGGCTTGAAATAGAGGGCAATATTACCTCAAAGCGCAAGCTGAACCAACTTATAAAGCAGGGGCTGCTGGAAGGTTATGATGATCCAAGGCTAATAACTATTGCAGCACTCAGAAGACGCGGCATAGCTCCAGAAGCAATAAGGGAGTTTGTATTAAGATTCGGAATGAGCAAAGCGAACAGCATTGTGAGCATAGATATGCTGCTTGCTGAAAACAGGAAGGTGGTTGACAGCAGAGCAAAGAGGTTTTTCATGGTAGAGGAGCCTGTGCCGCTTGAAGTTGAAGGAATAGGGACCACTCATGTAAAGCTTAGAATGCACCCAGACTATGATCTCGGCTACAGGGAGTATGATGTAGGAAGCTCATTTTTCATAAGCGGAAAGGATGCCAGGGAGCTATCAATAGGAGATAGAATAAGGATGAAGGATCTTTACAATGTGGAAATACTCAGCATAGGTGACAGCATAAGTGCCAGGTTCATAGGCAATGAGAGCATAAATGCCAAAAAGCTGCAGTGGATATCAGCTGACAATTATACAATATGCAAAATTGCGCGTATAGGCAGACTGATGATAGGCGATCAATTCAACAGAAAGAGTATAATAGAGTCTGAAGGGTACGTAGAAAGTGCTGCGGCAGGGCTAAAAGAAGGTGAGATTGTGCAGTTTGAGCGCGAAGGATTCTTTAAGCTTGACCGAAAGGCAGACCAGAGATTCATAAGTATGTGATGGTGCTTGATGTGAATTTAAATTATATCAATGAGAGACCGAGCAGTAGTGCAGCAGATTTTTATGAACTTAGGAAGATTGTGGATGAAGGATGGCAGAGCAAGGCAAGCGGTATTGGCGAATATGAGATGGCAATGTTCAGTGCACATGCATCAAAAATAAGGAGTATGCTCGGCAGCCTTGAATATGAAATTACCTGCATGCCCATACTCATCAAAAATGTAAAGCGTATGGACAGCAAAGAGCGCCTTGAGTACATAAGCGCCCTTGAGAGTATAATAACAGGGCTCAGGGAAGAGTTTGGAGAGACACTCATAGTTCCGCTTGTCTATGGCATTATATCAAAATCAAAAAATTTGGAAAGTGCAAAAAGATACCTAGAGGCAGTTAGAGGCATCTTTATAGAAAGACAGAGGAGGCTGGAGAACGCGCTTTATAAAAATCAAAGGAGCATTGTACGCCTTGTGGCAATGCAGCGCAAGTATGAATCAGGCATATTGCGCATATTCATGCGCAAGAAAATAGCTTCAATAAGGAAGAGGGTTGATTTTAGGCTTAAGCACTCTATGGCAATAGAGGCAAAAATCTCAAAATACAAGGCCATTTTAGGTGAAGCAGGCAGTGCGCATAAGTGAGTCAGCTTATCAAATTTAACAGATGTTCTTTCTGTTTAGACTCCAACACTGCTATCTTTTCTTTTATGCCGTCTATTTCAGCATGTGCGGAATCGTAAAAATATTTAGCTTCAGAAATCGCCTCTGAAGCTTCGCTTATGCTCTCTTCAAGCAGGGATTTTCTGCCTTCGCTGATGTTGCTGTTTAAAAGAGATTTTGCTTTTGAATTCAGTCTATCTGCTTTCTTTATGTAATAAGATAGTTTGCCTAGCAGCTCTTCTTCTGCATGCTTGAAGCTTGGCTCCCATTCCGCAAAGCGCATGGCAGATGCATAAAATTCGCTGCGGCTTTTAGCTGACCTTGCCATGCTTACAAGAAGCTCAAAGTCCTCCCTTCTTTGCCTTACATATATTTCTAAGAACTTATTGCCTATCGAAGCGTAATGCATATTGTGCATATGATCAAGGTCATTATTTTTCATTAGCTCTGAATAGGCATAGTTGAGGTTCTTCATTATTTCCTCAGCATTTTTTACCCTGCTTACATCAGGATGATACTCTTTTACCTTTTTGATGTAGGCACGCCTTATTTCAGCCTTATTGCTTGTTGGTTTTATCCCAAGCTCTCTGAAATGCTTTTCCAAATCTTTGCTTTCCTTATTCCTGCCTTCTAATTCTGCAAGCTGTTTTTCCAGAATAGATATCACAGCTCTTTCCTTTGCAATTAGTGAAAGCGCTTTCTTTTCCTTGCGCTTTTTTGAGTAATCCCTAATTGTACTTATTACCCTTTCGCTGATGCTGCTCATGAAAACAGTATTTATAGAGATGTGAATTTTATATTCCTGAGTATTGAACAATGTGATCAGCCATACAGAAATACATTTATAGTATAACACTGCATTAGCAATATATAACAGGGTTTTAGGCAGATTTCTTGACAATTTGCCAGAGTGGTGCAAAATGAAAATAAATATTGTGAAAAGGCGTAATTATAAAGAACTAGAGATGCTGTACAAAAATTTCAGCGTGTCTGACAAGGGCAGGATTTGTATTGCTGTAGGCGGAGACGGGACTTTCATAAGGGCTGCGAGAGAGTTTGACTGCCCCATACTGCCAGTCTATGGCAACGATGCACTCAGTGCAGGATTCTATGCAGATACAAGCCTCTCAGATATAGACATGATAATTAAAAGGCTGAAAAAAGGCAATTACATTATTGAAGAAATATCCAAGAAAATAGAGGTAAAATTCAAAAATAGATATTACTATGCAATAAACGAAGCGCTGCTGCGCAACATATCAGAAGAAATTGCATTTTCAGTTTATGTAAAAGAAAATGGCAGAAGGCAAAGATTATATCCGTTTATTATGAGTGGGGATGGATTGCTAGTCTCAAGTGCAATAGGATCAACGGCATACAACCGCTCTGCAGGTGGTCCAATAATGCTTGATAGTAGCAGCATATGCATGACTTTTCTAAATATAGACGGACCTTATTCAAACCCGATTGTCGCAAACAGTATGATGGAATTCGAAGTGGAAATAGTGAAGAATGCTGGCATACTCAGCACTGATGGAATAAAGATAGGAGCATTGCATAATGGTGACAGTTTCAGTGTAAAGTTGTCGAATCGTCCTGTCAGAGTGATAAGGTTCGAAGACAGGAAAGAGAACTTCTCTGAAAAACTGGAAAAGATTATAACAAGAAGAATGGTAAAATAGGGTGTATATGTGCCGGACGCAATAGATCCTATAATAAACAAGTACAACCTTCCGCCATGGGTTAAATTATATGCTGTGAAGTATATTAAGAAAAACCCAATGAAGGTTATAAGTAAGGCATTCGGCTTTGTAAATTATGGTAGGAAAAAGGGCGCAATATTAGGTAACAAAGTAATATTGCCAAACAAATATGAGTTTGATATAGATACAGTAGCCTATATATCAGAGCTCTTCCTTTATGGCAACAAGAAGCTTGCCGAAATTGCAATAGCGTGGTCAAACAGGCAGGCAGACCCCTACAAAGACCATTACGCAAGGCTTGCTGAGGCTTATGAAGGTGATGCAAGGGCTATAAACAGCCTGCTTGACGGCTTGAAGAGAAAGCCAAGATTCGAGCCGACAAAAGAACTTAATGAGTTTTTTGAATGGCTTAGAGGTATAGATGGAGTATATACGAGAATTATAGCGCTCGATTTCATAATAAAGTATGCTTATGCCAAGACTTTCGGCGCAGTATTCTTCAAGGCTTTTTACCCTGTCTCACCAGAGTTCATGCGACAGCTTAAAAGCGTTTTAAATTACAACTCGGAAGAATTCGGCTTTGGAGAAGCCGAAGCTATGAGGCTAATAAAAGAAAAGGTTATCCCTGAAGCAGAACTTGTAGATTTTGCAAATAAGATACTGAAGCTCATATGCAAGTCAATTGAAAGTGAAATGCCTATCGCTAAAGAAGCAGGCATATCTACTGAGATATCATTGCTTGGCGAAGTGTCAATAGCTTATCCGCTCCATGTAATTGCAGATGCAGGTGTAAACATTTCACCTGACGAAGAAGCTAAGAAGATTTTTTCTGAATGCGGCTGGAAATGAACTATGCCTTTACACCGAAGCTCTTGAGCAATGCACGTATGATGTTTTTCTTTTCATCTTCATCAGATAATTTTATGCTCAGGGCTTTGCTATGGCCTCCAGCAGCTTCAACACCCTTGTAGCTTTCCTTTATGCTTCTGGCAATTGCAAGCATGTCTACAGTTTCACCTGCACTAGAAGAGGCCCGCAGGGATATGTACTTACCAAAGTGCAGAATAAGTATGCACGCGCCCTTGTTTAATGAGGATATGCGCTCCATTAGCTTAGATGCGAACCTGCCTGGTAGCGGATATTTGGTACCGCTGTCTACCTCATCCCTCAGTTTGCCAAAATCTAGCAAAAACACCTTTACTGCGCCATTGTAAACTTTCACAGAGCTCACTGCGCTATCTAGGAAATCTGACATGTGGCTGTGAATATAGCTGAGCAGCTCCTTCTTTTTCACAGGATCCTTGATTATGCTCTCAATTTCTGCAGGTGTAAGATTATCATCAAATGAGCTAATAGCAACCTTTTTGTAGCTTGTCAGCAAGTCCAGAATATCCGCAAGTTCGCTTCCACATTTGTCATGCTTGCAGTATATGCTGTAATCTCCGCAAAGTGAGGCACTCTGTTGGCAAGAAAAATCTGCACTGCTGAATTTCTTGCTGAATTCGCATGCAAGGAACCCTGCAGTGTAATTTGAATCGCCGCCAAACAACCATGGATTCAGATAATTTGCTTTGCCATAGTTGAAACCTTTCTCTATAGGATGATGATCAAGCCAGATTATATCAAACTTGTTCTGAGCGATGTTTATGCCATCGTTGCTATCAGTGCTTGTGCCAAAGTCTATTAGCATAAGAAGCGGACGCTCAGTGCTTTCATGGTTGTTAACTGTTAATGAATCTTCCATTGCATCCATTTCTGTATAAGAAACACTTTTGTGCATCTTCCAGAATATCTTTGGCTTGTAATCAAAGTAACTTTTTTCAAGCAGTTCCTCTACGGCTATATAAAGGCCATATGCTCCGCTGGAGCCATCTGCATCGTTATGAAACCTTATAATTATAGGTGATGAGAGCAATATCTTCTTTAGGAACAGCGATACATATTCATCTAGTGGCTTTTCCATTAATGCAGTCATGCTATCAAGGTCTTTCTCACCGTATGGCTTCCTCTTCATGACGCTTTCCTTCACAATGCCCAGCGCCAAATTCAGAATCTTGTTTTTCCTAGCCTTGCCCAATGGTTTGCCTACATGGATGGAATTTGCGCCTTTTATCTCGACTTCAAAGCACCCGCCGATTTCTAAAATAGAATCTGCATTACATTGCATCAGCCTTACTCCACTGCCATGTTCTACGAGCAGAAAATAAGTGTCGTCTTTCGCGCTTTTACCATGCTTGCATCCCAATACTAGAGCGCCTTGCATACAGTCACGATGAAGAGTTATAATGCAAGCTCATTATGCATGCACTTGCTGCTGACTTATTTTGTATCATACTGCAATAGCTCTCGTTTTTATACTGCCTTGCTATTGCTGCCAGGCAGGATTCCCCTATCTGCGTGCTGTTTCCAAGAGTATAGCATATGGAGGCATTCTTAGTTGCAACTGCCTCAGATAGCTTCACTGTCTGTATGCATATGCCCTGCTCTGCGCCCAAAGAGGCACATCCCTCAAGAGCTGCTGTGTAATTTGTTGCAGAAGTGGTTTGCTGCCCTGCGGATTTCAGAGATCTGCACATCGCCGCTCCGGCGGTGCTAGCATAAGAGCAGTATGAATAATTGCCGCTTGTGTCTGCAAGGACAGCATAGCATAAGTCCTTGAGGTTGTACCCTTGGCCTGGCATTGATATTGAATATATGGTCATTTCCTGCAGGCTGGCATACTTGCTCATGTTCACATAATTTAAATTGTCCATTACATACCGGATTATACTATTATTAGTAGTGTTTGCAACGCTGCCGCAGTATGATGGATCAGTGTTTATGACTGCTTCATCTATCCCAACTATCGATACACACTCCTCAGACATAGTTACATTTGTGAGGCTGGCGCATGCAGATGCATTATTCAGCTTTGTAGCCATTGTGAAAACGCAGCCTTGCGCATATGGAACACTTTCACTGTAGCACATCGAAAGGCTGCCTGTCTTATTTGCTATATACTGTATGCAGGCGCTGCCGTATGTAGCGTTAATTGACATTGCTAAATAGCAGTCTTCAGGATTGCCCAGCTTCTCTGCTATATTTGAAAGACACTGCGCCTTGTACAAGCCTGGCATAAGACTGCATATCGAGGCATTAGCAGTTGACAATGCAAGGCTCTCTAGGCATGCGTACCTATTTGCTGTAAAAATTATGCTGTTGCACTGCTGTAACTGTGAGCCTCTTGGTAGAATTGAAACTTCAACTGCTGCTACTACTAAGAAAAGGGTCACTGCAGTATATATTGCAATCTTCTGCCTCTGTGTAAACTTTTTAATTTCTTTTCCCTCGGCGACCGTTTGCATTCCACCATTCTCAATACTGGATCTCCTCTGCTGAAAATATCTTAAAGCCATCTGGATTTATTTCATAAGGCGCAGTTGCAAAGCTATGCTTGGAACCACGCATCTTTATGATTTCAAGGCTTGTTGTGCGCTTGTCCTCCTCACCGCTAAGGTACATTGATATTATGCCATCGTATATAAAGAATTCCGGCTTGAAACGCATTCCCTTGCGCTCTGGATTCTGAATCTCGGCTGTAAGCAATGATGTTACGCCTATCCTGCGCAGGTTTGATATTAAAGCCACTGTGGACCTTCTGTAAATCAGCGGATCTGTTACAAGTATATTAAACAGCGACAGTGAGTCTATTACAACCCGCTCGGCCTTCACTGCAGAAACTTCAGCCTCTATGTCAGAAACTATCTTGCCGAATTCATATGTCTGGGATTCTGCGTTGCCCTCGCTGAGCTTAGCAGCTATATCACCGTTGATTGTGAGCATAGACTTCTTCACAAGGTCGTCTATATCGGTGAAGGTTGTAAATGCACTCTTGACATTTCTTAGTATGTCTTCAGGGTTCTCCTCCAGCGCGAAGAAAATTCCGGGATGCCCTGCCTTTGCATTTTTGTAAAGGAACTCAAATGAGAGCAGAGTTTTGCCAGCGCCTGGGCCCCCTGCAACTATAGTCTGGTTGCCTTCCGGTATTCCGCCATAAAGCATCGAGTCGAGACCCGGAATGCCAGTTTTGACCCTTTCCATAATTCGCACCTTGATAAAGTATTAAATAAATATTGGATACTTAATTATTTAAGCGTTCTTTTGGCTTGATAGATGCTTGCATGAATAAGAAAATAGTTTATATAGGGCTTGTGCTGCTTGTGATATCAATAGTTGCATTTTTCGGCGTTTCTGCAATTGCAGTGCCGCTTGAAGGCGGTGCCAAGGCAATCCTGATGCCAAAAGGCAGCGCTTATTTTAATATAAGCATAAATGGCACTAACTACATACATGCGTTTGCTTTCAAGTCAAGTTCTCCTGTTTCTTTTTACTATGCAAACAGATCTGCATTTGATGCAATAGAGGCAGCAAATTCTTCTAACATGAGCATTGCTTCAGCTGCGATTAGCCTGGAAGGCAGGGGTGTCTTAGAGGCTGTTTCAGGTGCAATGGCAGGCATCTTTCCATATACAGCTTATACCAGCTATTTGAATATGACCAAGCCCCTCTATTTCTCACAGAATGCGATTCTACCAGCAGGGAAATATTATGCCATATTCTTCAACAATGGCACATCCGTAGCCAATGTCACTGTCATAGAAACTGCTCTGAGTGAAAGCTCAGCAATCTCCTCTTCTATATTGGCACTTGTTGCAATAATATTATTTATAGCTGCAATAGTGGTAATAGTAATAGGGTTGATAAGAAAGCCAAAGCCGACAGAGGCGCATAGCGAGTCTGAACAGGATGAGGTCGCAGAAGCTACTTACAGGCGCATAGAAGAAAAAGCAAAGAAAAGCAGGAGGTAATCAACTTATTGTCTAAGTCAGATTCGTCAAGTATTTAAGTCTTCTTGTTTAAATCAAATTATGGACAGCCTACAAGAGAAGATAGCAGGTGAGATAGCACTTTCAGAGAGCCCTGGCAGCATAATGAAGAAATGGAGAGAGCTCTTCGGAATAAGCCAGGTGGAGCTTGCAAAGTACCTTAAAATATCCACTTCTACCATAAGCGATTACGAGGGCAACAGGCGTATGAGCCCCGGAGTCGGCATTGTGAGGCGCTTTGTAGAAGCCCTTATAACGATAGACCAGCAGCATGGCGGTGAGGTTGTAAGAAACCTTGACAGGTTCAGCCAGAGCAAGGAGGGGGAGCAGCCATATATTTTACACAATTTCTCTGTGCCTATAAATGGAATAGACTTTGCCAGGATCATAGATGCTAAAATAGTAGCAAATCCGAACTCCTTAGACACAACCAAGGTCTTCGGCTACACGCTGCTAGACAGCCTGAAGGTCATAATAGAGGTGCTGCCAAGCGACTATCCAAAGCTTTTCGGTAACACAACCGAGAGGGTATTTATATTTGATGAAGTGAGCACCGGCAGGTCTCCAATGGTTGTGATAAGAGTGGCACCGATAAAGCCCAAGATAGTCGTAATACACGGCATAGAGAACATAGACAAGCTTGCAATAAAGATAGCACAAATAGAGAAGATACCACTGCTTACAACAAAGATAAGCATAGACGAGATAAAGGCGAGGCTCAACAACATATGAACTATATATGCAATGCTGGCTAATACATGAAATCAGTTGGACCCACGCACCCTGGCAACAGCTATGTGATCAACCTTTTCATTGCCAAGCACAACACCGGCCTTCAATGAAAGCTCATTATACGCATTGCGAAAGCACTGGATCCTTTAGCAGTATGTTACGCCTGGAGCAAAACTTTTATTAGCATGACATTTTATACCATTTACTTTTGCCCTGACAACATCTTCGATTTCGCCATAAGGCATATGCACCAAAAATATTTAGTCGTGAAGGTGTTGAAATAAGTATGGCAAAAAGGCCATTTGACGAGTTGCCTATGACAGTATTCCAATGGAAGGTAACGCTACTTTCCTCAATGGGAATGCTGATGGATGGCTATGTGCTTACAATATTCTCGGCTCTGATAATGATGCCGAAATGGGGCCTTTCCTCCATCTTCTCTCCGACAAGTTTTGAGATAGGACTCATGGGTTCTGCACCCTTTGTTGGCATGCTTGTTGGTTCAGTTATCTTTGGCAATCTGGCTGATAGAGTAGGCAGGAAAAAAATATATACTCTTGACCTTTCTATCACCGCACTTTTCCTTGTACTTACTGCCTTCTCTTTCAATTGGCTCGAATTTTTTATACTGGAGTTGCTCGCAGGCATCGGCATCGGCGCAGACTACCCTATAAGCTCTTCTATACAGAGTGAATTCTCACCCAGAAATAAAAGGGGCATGCTCCTTGTCTTAAACATCTTCAGCTGGACAATTGGCAGCATTATAATCCTGCTGCTTGCCATACCGTTTTATTCCCTTGGCCCGCTCGACTGGCGTGTCATGTATGCCAGCGCCGCAATAATACCTATAATAGTGATATTTGCGAGAAGCAGCCTGCCTGAAACCCCTGACTGGCTCATACTCAAAGGAGACAGAAGTAAGGCAGAAGAGTCAGTAAGAATGATAGCAAAAGGTGCAGGCGAAACTCCTGAAGACGCGATAACCAGCATACACATTGAAAAAGGTAAGACTTCAATAAAGAGTCTATTCTCAAAAAGCTACCTGACCTTAACGCTTTTTTCCACGATTGCATGGTTCTCTTACGATTTTGTGAGCTATGGAGTATGGAACTTCACGCCTGCTGTTTTTTCCACCACATCTTCGTATGCCATGAGTATAATAGGCACACTGCTGGAAGAGGTGCCCGTATTCATAGGCTTCATAATATGTATAGCGCTTGTGGAGAAAAAGGGGAGGAGGATACTTGAGGAACTGGGCTTCCTTGGTGCGGGTGTATCACTTGCCGCGTTTGCAGCCCTTGCCTATTTTGTGCCAAACATTACATCATACTTTGCACTGACTTTTGCTGCATTCGCAATAATGCATATATTCCATAACGTAGGACCAACAAACCTCACATACGCATACCCCTCAGAGATATATCCAACAAGGCTGAGGGGCACTGGCCATGGACTTGCAACTGCATTCAGCAGGATAGGCGCGATAGTTGGTACAATCTCATTTGCAGTAGTGTTTATAACAATGAAGCTGCCGGCAGTTCTGATAGTAATAGCTGTGTTTGAATTCCTAGGTTTTGTCGTGACTTATTTGTGGGCACCTGAGGTAAAAGGAAAAAAGCTGAGTTGAGGCAATTGCAGAAATGGAGGCATGGAGAATCGGACTCCAGCCTGCAGAATGTCAATCTGCCGTCCTACCATTAGACTATGCCTCCTCAAATACACTTTAATATTTTTTAACTAGGAAGTTCAATAAAAGTTTCACCGTTTTTATACTCTTATCCTTGTGCCGTCCTTAGCAACAATGGTATTGCTGAATATTTTCTGCGCCTCTTTCTGCAGCTTCACTGTATTCCTGTATCTGGCACTTATATGAGTTAGTACAAGCATCTTCACTTTTGCCTTTTTTGCAACAAGAGCGGCCTCTGATGCTGTAGAGTGCTTCCTCTCGTATGCCAGCTTTCCCTCGGCTTCAGAATATGTCGCCTCGTGTATTAGTAGTTCGGCACCCTTTGCCGCAGTTATTGTAGATGCAGCAGGCCTTGTGTCAGATGCATAGACTATTCTCTTGCCGTGATGCGGCTCTGTCACACTTTCTATTGAAACTTTCCTTTTGTTTATGATTATGCTCCCTTTCTTCTCTAGCTCGCTGAACATTTCGCCCTTAATCCCAAGCCTTTTGCATTTCTCCTTTATGAATCTTCTTGAATCGTTCTCTGCGAAGACGTAGCCATACGCAGCCACAGTGTGGTTGATCCTGAATGCCCTTATATTTATCTCTTTGTCCTTGTATATTATGCCAGGCTTCACGCCTTTTATCTCTATCTTATACCTAATCATTGCATTGTCAAAATTTATGAAGTCATTCATCATTTTTTCATAGCCACTTGGCACGTATATGTAAAGCGGGTGCTCCCTGTTGTTTAATGCCATCGTTCTTAGCAATCCAATGACTCCTATTATATGGTCACCGTGCATGTGGCTTATGAATATATGGCTTATTTTTGATGTATTTATTCCGTATTTGAGCATCTGCATCTGGGTGCCTTCCCCGCAATCAAACAAGTATACAGTTCCGCCATATGTGATTGCAACGCTGGGCATACCCCTGCTTTTTGTGGGTGTAGACCCTGAAGTACCTAGTATTGTTATGTCTATCTGCAATCAATCTACCTCTATTACCAGCTCTTTTTTGGCCTTGTCGAAAGATTTGATTTTAACTCCTGGAAAATTTTCTTGTATATCTTTAGTGTCTGCATGCTTGTGTTCCCTTACATATCTTATGACCTCGTTTATTATATTCATATTAGATAGTATTGCGTTGCCAATCTTATAATATTCTTCCTCCTCTTTTTCGAATTCTGCTATAGCTTCCTCCTGTTTTTTAATGCTCTGCATTGTTGCTTCCTTTTCACCACTTTCTGCAGATGGCGCTATTGTGCTCCTCTCCTTAAGATAATAATTGTCAAGCAGTTCACTGAGGCTGTTGTACTTTTCTTTCTCAAAGTTTTCATATTTCTTAAGATGGGTTATAGAATAATCTACAAATACCCCATCGTGCATGTATGCTGTAGGTTCTGGTGTGCGCGCTGTGGCGATAATTCCAAGAAGAGAAGCAGCCACATCTTTATAGCTTGATGCAGGCAATTCCTCCTTAGGCTCAAAGCCTGACCTGTAGATGGCTTCCTCGACATATATCGGCCCTATGTCAAAATATTTAGAGAGTGCAGGCACCGGCTTTCCACCACTCTCAAGTGCCACCTTCACGTACGCTGCTGCCAAATCCTGGTTTAGAGACCACACACCTATAGTGCTTCCCTCAGGGAAATTATACTGTGAATTTACAGCTATAACTCTGTCCTTCTGCCTTACACTTTTATAGCAGAGCTCTATTGTGTTGCTGCTGTCTGCAAGTATCAGGTTGCCCTTGCCAAACATCTCAATTATGAGTTTGTAAGGCTTTTCACCTTCAAAATCAATATTTATTATTCTGTCAGAGCCGTGCTGGCTTATTCCTGACACAGAAGATCCAGCAAGCCTTTTCCTAATCCCCATTGCAAAGTTAGTGGCGCTGCCTGATTCCTCTGAAAAGTTTGTAATGTTTATTGTATGTAGCAGCGAAATATAAAGGAGCACTGTGTGGCCTTTTGATCGAAGTGAAATTCTGAATGCCCCGCCTCCCAGGTCGTAGAATTTATCAAACCTTGCCCCGACAATCTGCTGCAGCTCTTCTGCCAAAACATGAAGCTCTATCGACGCTATCTGGCGCATACCCACTCAGCTCTTCTTGAGCTTTCTCATCCCCTCCTCCTTGGTAACCCTTGCAAAAAGCGCAGCCATCTTCCTAGCATTGTGCGACTGCTCTATAGCTGTGCCGATCTGCACCATATCTGCTCCAGCCCTGAAGGTCTCTCTCAGGGATTTTTCAGTCCTTATTCCGCCAGCAACTATGTATGGCACACTTATTGAAGCTCTCACTGCCCTGATCATCTGTGGAGGGACAGGCCCTGAATGCTGAAGCTTGGGGTTTGATCCTACGTCTGTTGCTATAAACCTGTTCCCAAGGAATTCTCCAGCCATTGCAAGCCCTGCTGCAATCTTTGGCTTCTCTCTAGGAACTAGGTTTGCATCGCCAACCCAACCCACTGTGCCGCCTGGTGCGACAACAATATATCCAACAGGTATGGGCTCTATATTGAGCATTTTGACTATTGGCGCTGCTAGCACCTGAACCTGTGTTATCCAGTATGGGTTCCTTGCATTGAGGAGCGACATGAAATATACAGCATCTGCATACCTTGTAAGCGTGGCTATGTTCCCTGGGAATAGTATAACAGGAGTGCCACCTGATTTGTCCTTTATGCCTTTGCACACATAGTCCAAGAGCTCTCCCTGTGCACCTATGCTCCCTCCCACAAGTATTAGATCAGCCCCTGCATCTATGCTTTCCACTGCAGTCTTTACTGCTTCATCAGGGGTCCTGTAGTCAACAGGGTCTACAAGCATGAACATCATTGCACCCTTTTCTGCCAGCCTTTCATATATGTATTTTTCAGTTTTGCCTATTTTTACACTCATTTCACCACTATTTTTGAGTTTTTGAGCATCAGAGTATCCTTCTCTTGAGCAGGTCATCTATCAGCTCCTTGGCGCCTGTATTTATGTCTATCATAGGCTTGAAGCCAAGCTCATTCTTTATTTTTGTTATGTCTATTATCCTGTTGCTTAGAAGGAACCGCAGCTCATCGCTGTCGAGGCCCTTGTACTTGCCAAGAATCTTTGCGAGGAAGCTCAGGCTTATCCTCCTTGTAACTTTCTCTACTCCAAGCAGCGAAGCAGCAATATCGAAAAGCTCACGTTGTGTGTATGGTACGCCGTCTGAGAGGTTGTATACCTTTCCTGCCGAGGCCGTGCTATGGGCTGCAAGCAAGAAAGCCTGAAGAACATCATATAGATTGACTAGCGCAAGGTGGTTTTCGCCATTGCCTATTATGTATGCCTTGCCCTCTTTTATTGCGTGGAACACCTTTACGAATGACCCTTCGAACCCAGGCCCATAGATTGTGGCTATCCTGAATGTTGTAGTCGGAATACTCCTGCTAAACTCGTTGATTATGTTTTCAGCAAGCATTTTACTATAGCCATAGGGGTCTGTAGGCGCCATCCTAGAGCTCTCTGTAAGCGGCTCCTTTCTCTTTATACCGTAAACATCAACACTGCTTGGAAAAATGAAATGCTTTATGCCGCTGGCCTCTGCCGCTTCAGCCACATTCCTTACCCCATTTACGTTTACATTGACAATTTCCGTGCTCTTTTGCTTGTATGCGCTGACTATTGCTGCTAGGTGGAAGACATTGTCGCAGCCTTCTATGGCATCCTTAAGCGTAGCCTTGTTTGTTATGTCGCCAACATATGGTATTACCCCGCTAGGCAGGCTGAGTATGTCGCTTTTTTCCTTGACAAGCGCCCTTACTACACCGCCACCTTTTAGAAGCGCCTTTACAAGAGAGCTGCCTAATTTACCGCTGGCGCCTGTAACTAAAGAGACCTCCTTTGGATCGTCTTTGCTGCTATTTGAGTTTTTTGCCATTAGATGCGCCTTTTTTGATTGCAACTTTCTTTCCACCTTCCTTCAGGAGGCTTGAGGCTAAAAGCCGCATATAGCCCTCAGGCACAGTGTCAGTAGCATATTCTGCCCAGTCCCTCCCGAAAGGCATATATATACTTAGCTTTCTGCTTTTTATAATCTTGCTTATTTTTTTATCACTATAGCCCAGCTGGAATTCAAACATTACATTGTGCCTGTTCCCACTCTTTGAAAAATACTTTATAATATCGTCATCAGGCGACAGGAGCACAAGCATCTTGGCCCCTTCGGATATTTCTTTAAGCGTTCTAGATAGCCATTTCTTGTAGTCTTTGACCTTTTCTCTGCCCATATGCTTGCATAGGACTTTGATCATAGGTGCGTTTTTGTGCTTCCTCAGGTAGCTTGTTGCTTCGTCAAAGCTGTCAAAGGCTATGCCAAGCCCCCTTGTGTTTGAAAGTTCACCGAGAAGTGCAGCATCTGCAGCTGAACGCGCCTCAGCCCATACAAGTATGCCATGCCTCTTGCCTATATCAATAAGCTTGAGCAGGTTTGACTTTGCAAGCTCTTTGTCAATGCTGCTTCCTAGCTGTGGAAGCTGCAGGTGTATACCAGACTTTATACCCTGCCTCGCCATTTCTCTTATCAACTGTGCGTATGTATTGAATATATAGTTGACCTTAGCCCTTGCGCTTGGTGTATCGCTGAGGAAGGCTACTGCTACAGGCAGACCCTTGCTGTTTATCAGCTTTGCCTTCTTCAGCGCGGCATTCATCGTGGGTCCGGCTATGTGCTTCCTTATGAGCCTGAATATAACTTTCTCAGCGAAGGATTCTGATTGCAATTTATCATCCGGCAATATGCTGACGATATTATTAGAGAATGATATATTTAAACTCTTTCGCCAATATGCCTAAAAGATTTGGGGCAGACAAAAAAATATATATATAGAGCTGCAATTGCAATGTATGCACACAGTCACGCTTTCTAAAAGCAAAGGAATTGGGGGATCGTTGAAGCATGGGGCTGATTCATTCATAGTAAAGGAAATAACCAAAAACGGCGTAGTGCTTGAGCCTGGAAGAATCTACTCTGCAGCAGATTTAAAAGAAGATGAGGCGCCACACGGAAATTTTGTAAAACTGGTAATGCAGAAAAGAAACTGGGACTCTGTGCACGCACTGCAGGAAGTGGCAAGAAGGATGCACAGGGGCATGCGCTCTGTAGGGTATGCAGGGATGAAGGACAAGCTTGCCACAACAGTCCAGCTTGTGAGCATTTTCGGTGCTGATTTAAATGCAGTCCAAAGAATATACATAAAGGACATAAAGATAAATGGCGCATGGCGCTCAGACAAAGGCATAGAGATGGGAGACCTGCTAGGCAACGCATTTGAGATTACTATAGCAGATGCAGCGGGTGATGCAGAAGCTATTGAAAGTATAAACGCAGAGCTTGGAGGATTTATGCCAAACTACTTTGACAGGCAGAGGTTCGGGACAAGGCTGAACAACCACAAGATCGGTATGCACATGCTCAAAGGTGAATTTGAGGATGCAGTAATGGAATTCCTTACAGAGACATCAAACGAGACAAACGAAGCAGCGATTGAGGCAAGAAGAAGGCTTGCTGAAGAACGAGATTTCAAGGCGGCACTCGAATACTTCCCCGGCTATCTAAGGTATGAAAGGTCAATGCTTAGCTACCTTTCAATGCACACAGACTTTATCAATGCCATAAGGAAGCTTCCAAGGGGTATTTCACTGCTGTTTGTGCATGCAGTTGAGAGCTATATATTCAACAGTTCTGTTGAAAAGAGGATAGAGGCAGAAGATTTTAAACCAGACAAAGCGCTTGCATGCAGCCTTGACAGCCATGGCTTCCCCGACATGAACACAGTTCACATCGCATCTGGGAAAGAGAATTCGTTGGTTGTAGGCAATATTATAGGCTATGAAACAAATGAAGAGCACCTTAGCAGCTATGAGAAGCAGGCACTCGATGAGTTAGGCATCACCAAGGAAGACTTTAAGATAAAGTCAATGCCTGAGCTCAGCATGAAGGGGGCATTCAGGCTGGTTTTTGCTCCGTTTAAGGAATTTAGCTATGAAATTGGCGGAGGGATCGCAAGAATGAAATTTTCGCTTCCTGCCGGCTCATATGCCACCGTACTAGCCAATGAATTCATGAAGAACTCCGGACTTGAGCTCACTGCTTAGGCATGGCATGCACAGTTACACGTTCCTGTAGCTTTCTATTGTGTTAAGCAGCTCTTTCTTTATTGCTTCTTCATTCTTGCCCCCAGTTACAATTATCTCACGAAGCTGTGCATTGAGTTCTAAAAGCACCTTAGATGCTATAAGAGCATAGAGCTGCTCAGCTATCCAGAAGTTTTCTGCAGCATCTATGTCAGCATCTATTTTCTTTTCCACTCCGCTTGGAGCTAATGCTGGCGAACGCGAACCTTTAGCAATCTTGCCAAGTTTGTCGCCCTCTTTTTCTATTTTTTGAGCAGCATCGTCCAACACATCTGCCATTTCAAGTTTGCCTACCTTGTCCGGTCTTGTAGAGCTTATATATCTCTCCATAGCTCTTATATCTTTGTTTATAATTCTAAATGCATCCTTGAGATCATTATTCTTTATTGCAGATGCCCAAGAATCAAGCATTGTATCAATAAACTGCTTCACGTCCTTAGATACTATATGGTTATTTTTGAAGTCATCCAGCTCCTTAAGCATGCCTTCAAGATATTGTGTTTTAATGTTTGAATTAGAGGTATACTTTACTATTGTCTCGAGGTTGCTATAAATTCTGTCTAATGCTAAATCAAGATCTTTTGTGATGCTCTGCTCAGAATATTCCTTTCTTGCAGCTTTCCCGCTCAGGATTATATTTAACTTCGCAGAAAAGCTAGTAACGTCTCTTAAAAAGTCAGGTAATGTCACTCCTTCCATAGCTTTACCTACAAGTCCATCACCGCCAACTTTATACGTGAACTTTTGTGGCGTCTGCTGCACCTGAGGCTGCTGTGGCTGCTGTACTTGTGGAATCTGCGGTCCCTGCCCTGCTTGACCCCCAATTATTTTAGGAGAGCCACCACCAGTCCCACCATTATAAAGTGGTGATATTGGTGATATGCCAATATCTCTATATCCTAGCAGTATCTTCTTGAGTTCTGCTGCCTTTTTTCTGAATTCTTCAAGCTCATATACATCATAGTGTTGTGGCATGCCATTTTTAGTGTGGTATTTGTGGTAATTTTCATGCAGCTCTTTAAGTGCTGCTTCTTCCTCAGGGCTGCCCTCGCTAGCCTTCAGGTATTGATGTATTTTAGGTCCAAGACTCTCTGTATGCACTTCTTCCACCTCCCTGCCCAGCTTCTTAGCTGTTTCTTCTATTGTTTTGTTGAGGTTCTCTAGAGATTTGCCGAACTCTTCCACACCTTTGCCTGTTATACCCTCCTCCTTGAGCGTCTTGTATAAGGCGAAAAGGTGCACAACCTCTGAATTTATCTCTTTTATCTCTGTATCTAGGTTTTTAGAATTAATATCAAGATTTTTGATCCTGTCTGCAAGCGCCTCCACATGACTTACTACAGCAGAAGTGTTTCCTTTACTACTCTCATCAGTTTTCACAATTACAAACGGTTGTTTTTCTGCAACTGGCATGATAACCACAATATATTTTATGGTTTTTATGATATTTAAAGATTCCGTTAACTTTAAAAACAGCAAATATGGCGCCGGAGCTGGGATTTTCATGAGAGTATTTTGAACCCAGAATGCCAAAAGGCAACCAGATCTCGAGTTTCGCCAAAGCTACTGGCGCGTTACCTGGTTCTGCCACTCCGGCCCAAAAACAATATAGCATTATAGGATTTTATACATTGCTAGTGCACGCATATAGGGCTGCTTGGAAGGTATATAGAGAAATTAGCGTTTGCATAAATCTCTTTTGAGCTGTTTATGTTAAGTATTATTCCTTGAGGGCCTATGCTGCTGAATGCAAGTATCGGGTAGTGCATTTCTGTTGCATTTTCATAAAATGGCATGTATGCATAGACTCCGAGGTAGCGCATGTAAGGCCATGCATTGGTTATTACCCTACAATTGCCATACCCAAGCGCAGCAAGTTCTGCCTTTGCATTTGAGTAGAGCGAATTGCTGAGGGTTGGATTATAGTAATATGAGCTTTGATAGTTGCTTGCGTTGTAGTACCACCATACTGCATAGGAAAGCACTATTATGGCTATCAGCCCTACAATAAGATTAATCCTTATTTGGGCTTTTCCAGGAGTCTTACCTGCACTCTGCTGCATTTTTGTTATAGCGTATGCTGCCGATATCTCTGTTGCAAGTGCAAGTATATAGCCGAAGCGTGACTGCACAAATACTCCATACCTTCCACCGGTAAAAAGGAACTCTATTATCGCAAGGCCCAGAATAGAAAGCACAAGTATATTGGCTGAATTTAGGCTGAAGTGCGGTATTGTGCGCCTTCCACGCCTAGCCATTTCAATCAGGTATGCTATACATGCAATGGCAGCAACTGCTAAAGGATAGCCGAGCACATTAATGAGTGCTGGAGGCAAAAAGCCCGTATGCTTGATACTACTTCCTATGGCGGTGGAGAATGACTGGAGGTAGCTCATCATAGGGTTGCCAAACATTATATAGTTGAAAGCAAGCCATGGGAGCACCATCAGAAATGCCAGCACTGCAGAATATAATATCTTCCTTTGCTTGCCCAGCAGCAAAAGAAGCGGCAGAAATATGGCCATGGGGTATTTGGCAAGGGTAGCAATCCCAAGCGCCGCACCTGCATATATGCTCTTTTTTGCTACGAGAGCTATCCCTAGCAGGGCAAATATCATTGAAAGTGCCTCTGTGCTGTTGAATATGAACGTATAGTACATTGTATAGGGATTGAAAACCAGGGCATAAAGCACAAGCATATCTAGTCCAAGGCCTTTGGAAGCGTACCAGACAGCAGCTGCAAGCCCTATGAAAAGCAGCACAAGATATGGCGTTATTGGATTGCTGTCAAAAGGCAGCATAAGCATCATTACAAAAGCACTGAGCGGCGCTCTGAAATTCTCATAATAAGAGCTGTCAGACTGTGCTGTTATATGAGCTATTATCTCGGCCTTGTTAGATGCGATTGCATTAAGCGCTGAGAAAACTGCCTTTGCATTGAAATAGTGCACTATAAGGTCCCATGAAGGCCCGTTTATTGCATATATTAGATAGAGCAATGCGGCAGAAAGAATAAGTATAACCCCAATTGCAACATGAAGCCATATGTCCGCTTGCTTCACCATAAGATACTTATTTATTTAAAACACTTAAAAATGTTGCCTGCATAATCTTTAGCATAAAGCATAACAATTTTAAAATTGATAGTGCTATGTTTTATCACTGGTGGTGTTTTGCAAAAGGAGCGCATTGCGAGGCTGCTCATATTGGCACTTGTGCTGCTGGTTGATGCAGCAAGCCTTGCATTCTCTGTATACCTGATTAGCGTGGCGGTAGGCGTTTATGCTATGACTATAGCTGTGCTCTTCCTTGGCTTGTCGCTGCTCGCTGCAGTATTCAACACTATTGCAGCACTCTGGTATTACAACTCGCTGTTCTACAAGATAAAGTTCAGAGATGTGCTCAAGCCTAGGAAGCTGACTCACTATCCCACGGTTGCAATAGCCGTGCCTACTTACAATGAGGACCCGAAGCTTGTAGAGAATACACTTAAGAGACTGCTTGAAATCGACTACCCCAAAGACAGGCTGAAAATCTACCTAGCAGATGATTCTACAAATGAAGAGACCACATTGGAGCTTATAAGTTTCTCTAGGGCGAATGGCATAAATTACATACACAGAAGCAACAGGGAGGGATTCAAGGCAGGGGCTCTGAACAATCTCTTGAAATATTCAAAAGAGGAGTTCTTTGCTATATTTGATGCCGATGAATACCTAGTAAACAAGAGGTTCCTTAAGGACCTTCTGCCGCATTTCGACGATCCCAATGTCGGGTACGTGCAGACAGACAAGCACTATGCAAAGGGCAGCCTGTTCGCTAATTCTATAGACCTGCTAAACAGCTTCTTTTTCAGGTTCGTACAGCCTTCCAGGGCATTTCATAATACTTCAACATTTGCAGGCTCGTGTGGCATAGTAAGGCGTAGTGCAATAGATGCGGTTGGGGGCTTCCCAGGCGTTGTATTAGAAGACACCTTCTTTTCGCTTGAAGTTAAATTGAGCGGTTTCAAAGGCATTTACATACCAAAAACATACGCATTTGGGAGGCCGATGGAACATTTCACTACGTTTGCAAGGCAGCAGTGGCGTTATAACTATGGAGGTACTGAGTTCCTTGCATATTACTTAAAGAACGCACACAGCCAGAAGTTGGGCATGAAAGAGCATATTGATTATATTGCCCATGGCTTCGGCCTGAATTACCTTTCTGTTGTAGTGATTTTCTTCACTATACTCTCAGTACTTATAGCGTTCTCTAACTTTCCGTTTGAACACACAAAGCTGGCAATGCTGCTAAATCCTGCGTATACAAAGCTTTACTTGGAGCTGCTTGTCTCTTTAGCAACCGTGGTATCCTTCATAGGCCCTATAATAATAACAAGAGCATACTTCAAGTCTTTCAAAACAGGGATAATGGTCTTCTTGCTCAACTTTGCAGTAACATTCATAAGGGCTAAGGCAGCATTCGCTGCACTCCTAAAGCTCAGCCCCAAATGGGTTAAGGCAGGAGGCAATGCAAGGAACAATATCCTCGGCGCACTGAGGAGCTCCATAACAGAGGTAGCATTCTCTTCTATGCTATTTGGCCTTGCTTTCATTGCCCTGCTACAAAGCAATATATCTGGCGGCGCTTGGCTGATGTGGTTCGGCGCGCTATATATATCAACATTGTTCTTCTTTTACAAATATGGCTAGGCGCTATGATGCTTTACTTCAAAAAGTATGAGACTGAAAGCGGTGACCTGATTGCTATATGCGATGAAGAGCTTGTAGGTAAGAGCTTCAAGGAAGGCAAAATCAAGCTGGACTTGGATACATATTCCTCATTCTACAAAGGTGAGCTTGTTAAAGAGGAAGAGGCTGAGGCACTTATAAGTGGTGATGATTTATATTCAGCAAATGTGGTTGGAATAAGATCTGTGAACGTTGTACTTAAAAAAGGGATAGCCAAAAAAGAAGATGTCAAAAAGGTAGAGGGCATTCCTTTTCTACAGATATTCACTTTAGAGTGAAAAGAGAATGATTGAAATCATTTCTTCTCCTTATTGAGCTTCATTATGGCTTCAGCAATGTTGCCGTTTGTTTCTTCCAGCGCCTTTCTTATTACTTCAGAGTCTTCTATTCCTGTCTGCTCCCTCACAAGCTCTATGTCATCTTCTCCTATCTCTATTTTGAGCTCTTTTGGCTTTTCCTCAACGCTGCCCATTATCTGGAAGATGCGCATTCCATTCTGTTCCATAGCTATTATCTGCGGCGAGTTTATTATTATGTCCTTTTCTGCCCCTTCTATCGTAACTCTGAATGCTTCTATTTCCTCGCTTTTTATGCCCATGCTGTCAAGCATGGATTTTATCGTTCTAGGGTCTAAATTTGGCATCATCAAATCGCTATAAGTATGTGGGCAAAAAAATAAATGCTTGAGTGCTTTATGCGTGTAGTAATTGGTTAGTGGACTCTGCGGGAGTCGAACCCGCAACCTCCCGCTTGCAAAGCGGACGCTCTGCCGTTGAGCCAAGAGCCCATGAGATAATAATTAGCAACAATGTATTTTATATTTTGCTTTAGGATGCCATATGAACACGCAGTCTGATTTCGTTGGCAAACATATTGCAGTAAGCCTTAAATAGTTTTCTGTATAAATCAAAAGCAGTGTTCTATACTTAACACAGAGGTGTTTTGTATGCCAGAAGATGCAGATCTAGATGACGAAGAGAGCGACGACGATGATTTCTCTGACGACGAAGAAGACACAGAAGACTATGATGATGAGGAGTAGTTAGAGAAAAACTGAAAAGTTGTTTTTATTTTTTTATTTATTTACAATTTTGCAGCATTTTGTTAAGTGCCATATTGTTGCGCTATTTTTATAACAGCCAAATATCTTTGCCATTTTAGATTCTATGCTCATATTCCCTACTTGCCCACTACTGTTTTTTACTTGCCCTGTCCTTCAGCCTTCTTCTGCTCTTCTTCTTTCCTTTCTTCCTCTTTCCTTTGCTCTTCTTCTTTCCTTTGCTCTTCCTCTTTCTTTTTTCTTTCTTCCTCTTTCCTTTGCTCTTCTTCCAGCCTCTTCTCTATTTCGTCCATTGTTTGCTCAAGCTTTGATTTTTCTTTTGATGATGCTTTCTCTTTATCTTCTCTTCTCTTAATTTCAGACGCCACTCTTTTATACTGGTAACTACTCTTTGCTTTCTCCTCTGCCTTTAACCTTAACATTATTTCTTTGTTTATGTCTTTCATCTTTTTATTGTACTCTTCAGAAGCCTTGTCTAAGCCTGATAGCTCCTGTATTTTTTTGTTTATGAATGAGTCTGTATTGCCACTCTCGACATCTATCCTCCTGTCTAGCTCTTTTATTTTTTTGTTTATAGCCATTGCCTTATCTACATTTGAGGCAATCTTACTAGCTTCGTCAGACCTTCCCCTAAGCCCCTCAAGTGCTGCAGCTTCTTTTTCAGATAAATCACTGGCAGTTGCACCGTTGCGTATTTTTTCTATCACTGCGTTCTCATCATCTGTAAGCTTTGCGTTCTGCTTTGTATTATCGATTCTGCTGAATATTTGCTCAAGTTTTGAAGTGTTCCTAATGCGCTTACTTATATCATCTGTAATTATTGGCACTTTACTAATCAAATCTGTATTCTTATCGAGTTCTTTTTGAATTTTGTTTATGTCCATTGCTCTCTCTGCATTTGAGGCAATCTTACTAGCTTCGCCTGGTTTCCCCTTGAGCCCTTTAAGTGCTGCAACTTCTTTTTCAGATAAATCACTGGCAGTTGCACCGTTGCGTATTTTTTCTATCACTGCGTTCTCATCATCTGTAAGCTTTGCGTTCTGCTTTGTATTATCGATTCTGCGGAATAATTGCTCACGTTTTGAGGCGTTCTTTATGCGCTCAGTTATATAGGCTGCAGCCACTGGTGATTTATCAAGTAATTCTTCGTCCCTTGCTGTGTATTTGTTAGGATTATATACAAAACGGCCTAGAATTGGAATGCTCTTTTCCTTCTCTGTTATGTGTTCTATAATTTCTTTCTTTTCTGCATACTTTTTATTTTCCTTTAAGGCTTTTTCCAGGACTTTTTTCCTTTTTTCAGCCAGCTTTTCAACCTTGTCTTTCTTTGAAAGGTCGGCACTTGATGCTATTTTTGATTCTACTTTATTTTGCTTATAATCTAATTTTTCAACCTTTGCCTTAGCTTTTTCACCTTTTTGGGCAACCCTTTGTGCACTATGTAAGCCATAACCTGTAGTCAGTACTATAGCTTGCTTAACGAAACCATACTTACTCTTTTCCTTACCTGCTTTGGCAGATGCGCCACTGATTATTTCTGCATTTCCACTGCCTCCTCCTTTGCCACCGCTGATTATTTTTGCATTTCCACTGCCTCCAGCCGTGCTTGTGTCTGTGCTTGTAGAGCCCGTGGTTTTTATAGTTTTTGCTGCTCCGGCTCCTGCACCTGCTGCAGCAGCTCCTGCTGCCGCACCTGCTTCGATACGCTTGCGAATCTCTTTTGCTGCTTTTTGCCTTTTGGCATAGGCTTTTAATTTGCCTGCAGTTTTACCTTGAACCATGGTGTAAGTTTTGCCCTTGCCCCTGAACGTGGCTGCTCCGCCAGTCTTAAGCGGGTTTTGCTTGGCCATTGTTCCCCTTGTAGAAACGCCCATTAGCGCTGCTACACCAAAGACATTGAAGATATCATAGCCTCTCATCGATGCTCCTGCAGCTGCTATCAGAATTATAATTACAATAATAGGAATTAGCATGTTTATAGCTCCCAAACTCAACGCTATAACAGCTATTGCCATTATTGTGCATAACATTTCATCTAATATTGATTAGGTATTTTTCATATAAAAAACTATGTTTTGAAGGTAGACAATTACAGCTTAGATTTGGTTGACTACACCAACCTTGCAATGGAGCTTCCCATCAGATCAATAAGCATGTTGCACACAGAATCCAAAGTTGATTAGATGAGAAAGAGTGTTACAATTGACTTATGCTTGCTATTTTTTTACTAGCAGTAAATAAAATATTAAAAAGAATTTTAGATATTGCTAGTGATTTAGTAGCTGGTGAATCTATGGTGGAAGAGCAAAACAACAGTCTCTTTAAGAAATATGAAATAAAGCCGTTGCCTTATAGACTAGACGCTTTAGAGCCTTACATAAGCAAGGATATACTAGATGTGCATTATAATGGCCACCACAAGGGCTATGTAAATACAGTCAATAAGCTTGTTGACAGGTTCGAAAGCGTGGTAAAGGGCGATGCGACAAGCTATGACATACAGGGCATTGTTAGGGGCATAGTATTCAACCTTAACGGCCATAAGCTGCATTCACTCTATTGGAACAACATGGCTGAAGAAGGGAAGAGAGGCAAGCCTGGTGGCATGATAGCAGATTTGATAGAAAAGCAGTATAAAAGCCTTGACAGATTCAAGCAGGTGCTTTTCGAAACTGCAAACTCATTGCCAGGTACAGGATGGACTACCCTCAACTACGACGTGGAGAATGGCAATCTGCAGATAATGACCTATGAAAACCACTTTATGAACCAGATTGCAGAATTGCCTATTGTACTAATACTAGACGAATTCGAGCATGCTTATTACCTGCAGTACAAGAACAAGCGTGCTGACTACGTAGACGCATGGTGGAATCTCATAAACTGGGATGATGTGGAGAACAGGCTGCAGAATGCAATAAACAGGAGCAAACTATAGACTCTGCATCTGCTGCTGCATGTCAGATTATACTTTCTTGTACAGAGTGTGCAGAGCCTTAGGTGACAAGACGCATTTGATTTTGAAAGAGCTTTTTTGCATTATTTGGAGCCCTTATACATTCTAGCTGTGTAATACCAAATTTTTTATAGCCGCATCGCATATATAGTCATAAACATCAAAGAGTAAACTGACTGAAGATGAGCATGGGAGCTTCGCAAAAAATAAAAAAGCCACGCTTAACCGAGGGCACACTAGGTATTAGTTTGAAATACATGAAAAAAAGAGTAAGAGCTTTGCTGCTTGATCCATATGTGCTTGCCCTTGCGGCAGTAATGGTCCTTGCCACTTCACTTTCACTTATTTTCTTTTACGGACCTAGCCCAATAAATGGGGCTGACAATTACCTATATACCGATTTTGGGTATTATCTGTCTATTGGCAACTTTAGGCAAGTTGCACAGTGGGGGGTCCTTGCACAGCAATACATACTAGATGCCGGTATTGCTTTGTTTTTTGTGCTGCTAGGGCCTAGCAGATTTTCTGCGTCACTTTTTGGCGTATTGTGCTTTCTGCTTACAATTTTTGTACTTTATAAAATGGGCACGCTACTTTACAACAAGAAAGCTGGGCTCCTTGCAGCTTTTTTCTACTCCTTCATGCCTGTTGCTGTTGTAAACAGCTCGTATGTCGGCGATAATGGGCCAATGGCGTTATTTGCAACTCTAACAGTATTTTTCCTTGCAAAAGCGATTAAGGTTAGGGGAAAAAAGCAGAGGACCAACTATGCATTGTCAGGATTTTTTGGCCTGATAATATTGCTTACAACGTCCCAGGGTGTAATAATACTCATTGTGCCTGCAATTGTGCTGCTTGCATACATAATAAAGAATAGGAATGCAGATTCGATTACGAATCTTCTTTATTTCGTTGGAGGGCTGTTTGCTGCATTTGCCATTATTGCTGCACTTGGGTTTGCCGCGGGTTCCAACCCGCTCTATATATTTACACTTAATTCACAAATCTATTCAACGACATCTTCTCCGCAGACTAATTTCAGCACGTATATAAATTATCTCTTTCCATTCAGCGCAGTTTCAAACCTTAATATAATATTTTCAATGATGCATACGCATTCTGGCATAATTTCGATTTTGAAGTATTTAAAGAACTGGCTGTTTAATGCGAGCGCCTTCTATTACATTACATGGCAGACAGTCGGCTTATCTGGATATGTTGTGGTATTAGCGGCAATTTACCTGTTTGTGAGACATAGGTTAAGCTTCTGGCTGCCTGGTCTCTGGCTAATTTCAACAATGCTTTACCTGAGTTACGGCACAGTAAGCATAACTAGGTACATACCAATAGGGTATGCATATCTGCGTTTTGTTTTGCTTTTTATGCCTGCTGTGGCGTTGATAATAGGCATGGCTGCAGCAGACATATTAGATTTCGGAAAGGAAAATGCAAGAAACAAATCTATAAATGGTACAACTAAAGTTGTTAAGTACATGCTTATTGCTGCTCTTGCAGTTATAACGATAGTGCTATTTGCAAATTCTGTGCTCGCAATAAGGTATATAGAGCTCTCTCAGTATAACTGGGTTTACAACCTCTTGGCAATAGGCAGATATGTCAGCACACTCCCAAGCAACACCATAATCTACTCTAATTACCCAATTTTTGAATACTCTGGTTTCTCGCATATAGTTAATTTTATACCATCAAATTGCAGCTATATTGAAAAAGGCAGCTATGTTGTGATAAACTACAATGAGAGTTATGCATCAAAATGCAGTCTTGTTGAAGTGCTGCATCCTGTTGTACCTGAATATCTGCATAAGTATGACATGTTTACTATTGCTGCCTGGGGCACCTACTATAATACCACTTTATATTACCGCAACTAGAGGAAAGAAACCTTTAAATATCTCGGAAAAGAAATAAACATAGGTAATATGCAAGGCACGGCGAAGTTTTTAGAATTGGGGCTTACTGCATTGAAGGATAACTTTGTGCAGCTAGAGAAGCCATATAAGCTTAATTTTGCAATAACCTACAGGTGCCAGTCGAGGTGCCTTACATGCAATATATGGAAACTCAGGCCATCTGGGGAGCTTGAGCTTGAAGAAATAAGGAAGTTTGCTGAAAAGAATAGATACTTTAAATGGATAGGTATAACAGGGGGAGAGCCATTCCTAAGGAGTGATATATACGAGATAGTTGAGGCCTTTGCAAAAAACAGCAAAGGTCTTTACTTGCTTACAATACCTACGAATTCTCTAACAAACAAAGAGGTCATACTTTCAAGATTGGAAAAGATGCTTGGTCTGGGCATACCAAAAGTAGTAATTACACTCAGTTTAGATGGCTATAGGGAGCTGCATGACAAGGTTAGAGGAGTACCAGGGAACTTTGACAAGGTTATGGAGTTAGCCAGGGCGTTTAGGGAGCTGCAGAAAAAATACAGCAACCTTTCCTTTGTGTTCGGTTATACTATAAGCAAATTCAACCTAGGCCAGCTTGAGGCAACATACCAGGCAGTCAACAAAGAGCTCGGCAGTGTGGGCAGGGATGATTTTCACATAAATATAGGCCAGATATCTGATATATACTACAACAATGCTGACAATGGGATAGAGCCTGACAGGAAGTCCCTTGTAGAGGAGCTTGAGAGCTTCATAAACAAGCGCTTTGGAAGGATTGATGCAATGCAGCTTGTTGAGGAAGTATTCCAACGCAAGCTTATAGAATTCGCTAAGACTGGCAAATCGCCAATGAGGAGCAGAAGCCTCGATGCTTCACTATTCATGGACAGCTATGGCAATGTTTATCCAAGCATAATGTGGGGCAGGAAGATAGGAAATATTAGAGATAGCGATTATGATCTAATGCCAATATGGCATGGGAAGGAAGCTGAAGAAACAAGAAAGCTCATTGCTGCGAAGGCTGAGCCTGAAGCATGGACCTCTTGTGAAGCATACCAGTCTATAGTTGGAAATGTTGCAAGCTTTGCCGGAATACTTTACAAGAAGGCGCCTCGGTCGGGATTCGAACCCGAGTCGCAAGCGTGACAGGCTCGCATGCTGGACCACTACACTACCGAGGCTTGTTTTATTTATCTGCATTGAGTATTTTATCACGTGTGGCTTTTAAATCTTTCTTATTTGCTTTAGGCCCCAAAAGCGTAGTCACATAGCCTTCATATTTGTCAAAATGTATAGTTTCACTGGCTATATGCTGCTCATTCTTATCTTTCATTCCTATTGCTGGGTATAACTTTACATGCAGGTGGTTTATGGCTGTGCCCTCTGTAACCATATTAACCCTTTTTACTTTTAGCCCTTCTTCAAGCATCTTTGCAACTTTCTTTGTTACCTTCATAAGGCTGCATAGTTCCCTGTCTGAAAGGTCAAATGAGTAACTGCTTATGTGCTCCTTTGTTAATACAAGCGTCTGGCCCTCTATATTTGGAAATAAATCAAGTATTGCGATATAATTTTTGTCCTCGTATATCTTGAAGGCTTCTGCCTTTCCTTCAACTATTTTACAAAATATGCAGTCATCCATTCAACCACTGTGAAGTTGCCTGTTTCATTTCCCTATGCAAGCTTGTAGGCTTCAGCATGCTACTGAATGCTAATAACAAACTTTCAATGCTTTTGCAGTTAACTAATTCTGATACAGTTTATGCATTTAAATTATTAATATTTTGTCTTACAGATGAATGAATTCTTTAAAAAATAGAAGACAAGTCTGCGACACTTCTGAGGAAAAGCAGATGCAGTTGCAGCCTGGCGGCGGAGGTGCCGCCAATGCCATCTTCAGGATTTTCCTGAAATCTCACTGATCCTCTTGTCTATCTCCTTTTCCAGAGCCTCCAGCGCGGCCTTCCTTGATGCAATCCTAGCCTTCTGTGCTTCTAGGAAGTCCTTTTCCTCCTCTTTGCTCATTGCGTGGTAGCCACGCCAGTAACCTCTAAATGGTGCTTCTTCATCGTTCCACTCTGGGCCGAAGCCGCCATAGCCCATGCCATAACCGCCGTGACCACAATTTCCCATTCCGTTTCCTCTTCCAAATCTAGGCATATTTTTCACCTTTTTGTGCTTTTGCACATAATATTATGTGCATATGCACATATTTAAATCTTTCGGTTATAATAGATATAGATATACATGCCAGGATGGAGATGGTGCATGCACCAGGGAGGGCCTGGAAGGCCGCATTCATACCTTTTCATAGAGGAGATGCCTAAATTTAAAATATTTACTCCCAGGCCGATGCTCGGAAAGGAGCCTGTTGAACTTCTTTACCCGGAATTTGAAGCTGTAAGGCTTAGCGATCTAGAAAAGCTTACACAAGAAGAGGTTGCTGCAAGGATGAAGACTTCAAGGGGAACGGCGTGGCGTCTGCTTGAAAGCGGTAGGGAGAAGATAGCACGAGCAATAGTAGAGTCGAGGCCTCTGGTAATAGCGCAGGAAGGCGAACTTGATAAAGCATGATTCCCGTTGGGGTGAATTGAACACCCAACCTGCCGGTTACCACTTACTGAAATCAATCAGAAGTCTTCAAACTACAGCCGGCCGCTCTAGCCATTGAGCTACAACGGGTCCAAAAACGCTAATATTAATATACTTATAGATATTTATAAAATTTATGCCAACCTCTCCTACCAGCAGTAAGCAGCAGATGATATCAAGCACACAGAAAAGCGCTAAAAAAGGAGAGCTTTCTTTTGGCAAGAGAAGCAAAAAACAGATAGCACATCCTAGCAAAGGTCATATACCATTATCTACATACTGGTTCAAGGATGTGGTAAAAGACTTTATAGCACATAAAAACTTTGCAGACGCAGTTGCAATAACATTCGCAATAATAAGTGTTTCACTTGCACTGCCTTTCATGCCTTGGCCTGTTTTGGTTGTGCTCATAATAGTTGCATTTGCGCTCACAATGCTTCACCCACTTCTCGGCCTTATATCAATGCTGTTCGAGACACTGCCAATGTTTATATATCAGGCGCCGCTGCTTGCATGGATATTTATGATCTTCATCAGCGCCTCCCTTTTTGCTGGATTCAAGCATTACAGAACGATAACAGCAATATATGCACTTATTGCACTTCCATTCTCACAGATAGGCTACTTCCTTGAAATACCTGTCTTCGCAATGACCGTTCTTGGAATAGGAATAAAGCGGGCAACTATTGCAGCACTAGTTGTTATTCCAATTGTTGTGATGGTCTCGGGCGCAACTGCTATTCAGAACACAGGGAGTATAGTTTACAATCCGGCACCCGCGCACCAATATATTGCATCATCAACGCCTATTACAGAGTCGCTTCTGACTCCTTCCAAGGCTGCGCCAACATTTGCCAACTTCACAAGCTCATGGAGCACTTCCTTGGCTAAATTTGCAAGCTTTGAAGTTACCAGCAGGCTTTTCAAAGGGGTCTCTGCACTTGTTTTGTCATTGGGATTCAATACTTCCCTTGTTGCAATTCAACTGGCGCTATGGCTCATAGTGGTTTTTGTAATGGGTAATTATGCAATAAAAAGCAGGCTTAAGTACAAAGGCACATTAGCCAGCTTGTTTTCAGTGATAATACCTATAGCATATATAACACTCTCATACTTCACATCTGAACCGTTCAGCATATACCCAATAATAAGCTTCGCTGCGACACCTATAGTAATACTTTTCCTTGAGTTCTATGACGTGCCAATAGTGCAGGCGCTGGCAGTGATGAAACAAGACGTCAGGGGGAAGTTCGGAGAAGCATTCGAGGACATCTCAGGTGGAGGGCGTGAGACCCTTGATGACGTTGCAGATTATGAGCATACAAAGGAAGAGTTGAAGGAGGCGATATTGGCTCCTATAGAGCACCGTGAGCTTCAGGCAGCCTACGGTATAAAGCCTGCTAAAGGCATACTGCTTTTCGGACCGCCTGGCACTGGCAAGACGTATATAATGCGTGCGCTTGCAAACGAGATACGCGCTGGATTTTTCTACATTAAAATGTCTTCAATATTATCTCCATATCCAGGAGAAAGTGCAAAGGAGCTTGCAAACATATTCGCAGTTGCAAAGAAACATGCTCCTTGCATTCTTTTCCTTGATGAAATAGACAGTATTGCGGTCAGCAGGGAAGTACAGGAAACTGAGAGTGGCAGGCAGATGCTATCTGAGATGCTCACCGAAATGGACGGCTTCCAGAAAATAGAAGATGTTGTGATAGTAGGGGCGACTAATGTGCCGCAGCTCCTTGATCCCAGCATAATGAGGCCTGGGAGATTTGACAAGATAATATATCTGCCACTTCCAGACCTGCATGGAAGGAAGGAGATATTCAAATACTATCTAAAGAATATGCCAATAAGCGATGATGTTGATGTACAAAAGCTTGCAGAGATGACTGAAAGGTACAGCGGCGCTGATATAAAGAACCTCTGTGAGGAGATAACCAGGCATGTTGCTGACGAGGCTGTGACACAGAACAAGATGCTGCAGGTGACAATGGCAGACATTGTGCAGGCGATAAAATCCACAAAACCTTCAACATCTCTTGCGCAGCTTGAAGAGTATGAGCGTTTCAGATTAGATTACGAGAGACGCACAAACCCAGAGGCTGTAGAGAAGAAGGCTGGCGCAATAGGAATAAATGATGTCATAGGCTTGGATTCTGCAAAGAAGGCATTGTATGAGGCTGTCGAGATGCCTATACTTCATCCTGAGCTCATAAAGAAATATGACATAAAGAACATCACTGGCATACTGCTTTTCGGACCGCCTGGCAATGGAAAGACTATGCTTATGAGGGCAATAGCCAACGAGGTCGGCGATGTGCATATGATATCAATAGCCGGATCGGAGATAAGCAAATACGGCGCAGAAAGGGCAGTGAACATGGTAAAGCAGGCATTCGACACTGCAAAGGAAAATGCCCCATCTATACTTTTTGTAGATGAGATAGATGCAGTTGTGCCTTCACGAGATAAGGCAAGTGAGCTAGGTGTACAACTGGCAGGAGAATTTCTTGAAGAAATGGATGGCATAAAGGACAAATATAATATTGTAATAGTGGGCGCAACAAACAGGCCAGATGCACTTGACAGTGCACTGCTCAGGGCTGGAAGGTTTGACAAGCTTATATTCGTGCCTCCTCCAGAAAAGGCAGACAGGGCAAAGATATTCGAGGCTAACCTTGCAAAGGCCCCGCTTGCAGATGATGTAGATTATCAGAAGCTTGGGGAGATGAGCCCTGGCTACACAGGCGCAGATATAGCCAACATATGCAGGCAGGCTAAGATGAATGCGCTTGAACAAAGCCTCTCTTCGGAAACAGAGGTGAAGATAAGCATGGCAGACATAGTAAAAATATTGCAGAGCACAAGGCCTTCTGCGCCGAGCATTGTTGTGGGCAGCTATCTCTCATTCCTTGCAAGATACGGTGAGCGCTGATCACACGTTTTGCAGCTTGCTTTTTAGTTGCCTGCTTATCAGTATCCTGGAGCCGTTTCCTGCATGCAATTCTATTGCACCATTTGCCTCTTTTGCATTTATGAACTCCGCTTTTATATAGTCTCCGGGCCTTATTGACTCTGCATATTTGCTTGCAGAGTCCCACAGAACAATTCTTATGTTTCTGCTGCCATTTGTAATGTTGCAATCAGCTACACTGCTAGCCCTCCCGCTCAAAGTTGTAAATGAGTGCAGAGGCCCCACATCTACCACTTTGCCTATTACATCTATGTCTTTTGCACCTGCAGCTATCTTTGAATAGTCTACTATGCCTGTGCTTGAGGGAGTTATCCGAGAAAATGTGGTGGCTGCTGTACTTGTGAGTTCTGTAGAGCCCTGCCATACGCGTGGCGCCAAGCTCTTTGCGAGAATAAAATCTCCTCTTTCTATTGAAAGGGTGTCTACAAGATCAGCATGCCCCCTCCAGAGCGTTGCACTGATTGTCCTGCCTTCTGTGCCTAGTATTATCCTCCTGTAATAGTTGCCCCCACCACCCTGGAGAAGCATTTTGCTGAACACCCTGTATACAGTGTCTTCTATATCAATAACCTGCGGCAATTTATCCGCTGAAAGTATCTCTTCTACTCTCATCTTTTTTGCAGCTCCACCTGCTGCTGCCGAAGCCCTTGCCATCTCCTCAGCCATTCCCCTACTTATCATGCCAGAGTATTTGTCTATTATTTCATCGGGACTGGAAGACATAATCATCTTTTACTGTAAAAATCTATAATTTTTTTGATAGAAATGCAATTGCTATCTGAATAGATATGATGCAGCGCTTTGTGCAGCTGCTATTACAGGCTGCGGGTAGATGCCAAACACAATTATCACAATCAGGCAGAATACCACAACTGCCATTACAGGAATACCTGCGCGTATCCTGCGCATGCTTGCCTTGCCAGTATATGTTGCTATTATGAGCTTCGAGTAGTAGTAAAGGGATATTGCAGTGTTTATCACTCCTAGAAGTGCGAGCCACCAGAGCTTGGCGTATACTGCACTTGAGAACAGGAGGAACTTTCCTATGAATCCCATAGTGAAAGGCATCCCAAGAAATGAAAGAAGGAATATTGCCAGTGAGAATGCAATTATAGGGTTCTCGCTGCTGAGCCCTATAAAGTCGTTTATGGTAGCCCTGTTCTTCTTTTCCATGAGCATTACCACTGCAAGTATGCCTATGAATGCGAACATGTGCGCCATTATCTGGAATATGCTCGCACCAGCGCCATACTGCGTTGCAGCTGCAATGCCTATGAGTATGTAACCTGCCTGCGAAATAGATGAATATGCAAGCATCCTTTTAACATTTGTCTGCGCAAGCGCAACTATGTTACCGAAGAACATTGTCAATACTGAGAGCGCTGCAACAAGGATGAAGAGCGAATGATATGATATGAATACTATTAGAAGTATTTGCATTAGTGCTGCGAATCCCACCTTCTTGTTTATGCCTCCTAGCATTGCTGTAACATGTGAGCTTGCACCTTCATATACATCAGGCACCCAGAGGTTGAATGGGAACACTGAGGAGTCAAATCCCACCGCTGCAACAAATATCACCGCAGCGAAAAGCATTACTACAGATTGAGGATAGTTTGAAAGCATTATTCCGCCACCGCCGAGCATCACTGAAAGGCCGAAGGCAAAGAATGCTGTTGAAACTGCTGATATTATGAAGAGCTTTGCCGCAGCCTCTATCCTCTTTCTGTCAAAGAGTATCATGAATGCTGTAGGAAGCGTCATCAGCTCAAGGCCTATCAGTATTGTAACCATTGAGTTTGCAAAAGCTACCAAGTACATGCCTGTTAGTGCAAAATTGCCTAATACGGCAAAGTCTAGGTAGCTGCCAGCATCATAGGCAAGGGTATTGACCAGAATCATTGCGACAGTGAACACAAGCATAAAAAGCTCTGAAAACTGGTTGAGCAAAACTGCTCCGAAGAACGAACCCTTGAACCCTGAAGTGAGCATCACTACAAAAATACCTGAAAGCAAAAGAAGCACTGCCATGTTGTAGTAGAATTGCAACTTAGCCTTTCCGGAAAGCCTCGCAATAATGGCGCCGAATATAAGCGCGGCAACCGCAGATACGAAGTAAACGAAAAGCATTATCATACAGCAAACACCCTTAGCAGCAAGAACGGCAGTATTCCAAACATTACAACGAAAGATGCGACTGAATATAGCGCAGCATAAAGCATTGTGCTTGGATACTCAATCACCTTAGGCTCGTTGTGTGAAGATGCAAAGGATCTTTCGAACAGCCATAGGAGATATCCGCCGTTCACCAGTATTGCAAACACCGGCAGTATCCCGAATATTGAAAACGCTTTGATTGCACTAAGCAGTATCAATAGATCCATTATAAACCCTGTTGTCAGAGGTATGCCAATTGCAGCGAAAATGAAGAAGAGTGTTGTATAGGCAAGCCCAGGCATTACGTTAGCTATGCCACGCAATCTGGATATTAGCGTTGTGCCGAAAGATTTGTCTATCACAAAGGCTATCGTCATCAGTGCGGCTATTATCAGGCCGTGGCTGAGCATTCCATATAGTGCTCCGGCTATGCCGAGCTGATTGAATGCGGCTATTCCAAAAACTATGAACCCCATTTCTGCTATGCTTAGATATGAGAACATGCGCTTAATCTCTTTCTGGGTTATTGCAACAATTGCGGCATAAAATATAGAAAATACAAGCAGTTCGGCAAAGTACATAGAATAAACTTTTGCCACAGGCAGCGTCATGAACAGCAGCAGCATTCCGTATGCACCGAATTTCGAAATAACGCCTGCAAGTATTGCACTGCCTGTTGGCGGCGCCTCTGTATATGCATCTGGGGCCCATGAATGGAATGGAAACACAGGTATCTTTATCATGAAAGCGACAGCCATTATTATGAATATTGCAGTCTGTATTCCGGTAGGTATAGAGGCCGCGCTAGATTCTATTGCGGATATGCTGAAACTATGCACAGGCGAATAGATATAAAGCAGCAATATGCCAATGAGCAGCAGGCCGCTAGAAAATATGGAGTATATTAGGAACTTGATTGAGGCATACCTCCTATCATAGCCGCCATAGTGGAATATCATAAAGAATAGCAATATTATCGCAACGTCCCAGAATACATAGAGGAGGAAGAAGTTTGCAGCAAGGAAGACGCCAAGCGTGGCTGTCTCTGCAGTCATGAAGAGCGCATTGTAGCCACGTGCCTCTTCCTTTACAAATATCAGGTTTGCAAACGCAGCTGCAAAGAACACTATGCTTGTAAGCAGCACCAGGAAGAGTGATATTCCGTTTAGGGAGAGGCTGAAGCTTATGCCAAGGCTTTCTATGTAGCTATAGCTCTCTACGATGCTGCCGTATGCTGAATAATGCATAGCCGCTATAACAAGCAGAAGCACTATTGTTGAAGCCGCTATTGAAATGTAATTGGCGCCACGCTTTGCTGCTGTAGCTGCCACAGCTCCAGCAATTGGCACAAGAAGCAATACAAGCAGCAAAGGCATCATCCAAACACCACCACATAGAGGGCAAGCAGCACAAAGCCCACTACAAACGCAAGCATGTATATGCCTATCTGGCCGCTGACACTCCTTTTCAGATAGGCGCTTGATGCTGAAGTATAAACCGCAATCCTGTCAAAGGCCTCGTTTACTGCAAGGTCAAACATGTTTACTCCGTCGCTCATAAGTACAACAAACGCAGCGACATAGCGGTAGAAGCTGTTCATAGGAATGCTGTTCCGCACCAGCTTGTAGAGCTTTTTGGCCTCAACAACGATTTTTACCTGTATGTACATCCTGTAAGCTATATATGCGCCTATTACAACGAGCACTGTCTCTATTAACATGTCGGTAATGCGCATTGAAAACATGCCAGCATATGCAGGGTATGCATCAGCCGCCACACCTGTAACAATCCTGAATACAAGCACAGACACCAGGGCAAGCGCAGCCATCAGTACTGCTGAATACTTCATACTGCGCGGAGCTGCATCATACCTCACATTAACAATGTCGTTCTCCTTGTTTCTGAGAGGCATGAGGAGCCACCTGAATATGAAGAAGCTTGTGCCTATTGATACTGCGCCAAGTATTGCATATACAGCTATATTGCCATAGAGCGATGCGCCTATAGCTACATTTGAGAAGAATCCGGCAAATGGGAAGAAGCCTGCAAGAGAGAGCACCCCGAAGAGAGTTGTGTTGTATACCAGCTTGTTGTGAGCTATGCCTGAAATCTCTTCTATGCTTTCCTTGCCAGATGCCTTCATCATTATGCCGCTGCTGAAGAAGAGCAGCGCCTTGTAGAAGCTCTGCGCAAAGAACAGATATATTGCTGCGATTATTGCACCCCCTCCTATTGCTGTGAACATTATCCCGAGCTCGTTAAGCGTGGAGTATGCAAGCACCCTCTTCACATGAGTTTCCTTCATTGCATTTAGGGTTGCAAGTATTGTTGTGATAATGCCTATTACCAGAAGCACATAGAGCAGATGGTACAGCACAAAAAGAGGGAATATTATTATTGCTGCAAAAACTCCTGCCTTCACCATTGTTGATGAATGCAGGAATGCTGAAACAGGCACAGGTCCCTCCATTGCATCAGGCAGCCACTCGCTGAAAGGAAATTGCGCTGACTTTGTAAATATCGCAACTATCAGCAGTGTCATCGCAAGGTATATGTAGCCGTTTGCCCTCGCTGTTGTGAGTATTGTACTGAACTGCATAGTCCCGTAAACATTCCAAAATATGACAATAGATGCAAGCAGGGCTACATCGCCTATGAGCACAATAGTTATTGCCTTCCTGGCAGCCCTTGCAGCGCTCTCCCTTTTGTACCAGAAGCCTATGAGAAGATAGCTCGTCAGGCTCAGGAACTCCCAGGCAAGGAAGAAAAGTATAAAGTTTCCAGCCATTGCAAATGCAAGCATTGCAGATTCAAATGCAAGCATCTCCACAAAGAAGCGCCTCCTCTCGCTCGGTGCATCCATGTAACCTATTGAATATGCAAAGATCAGCACCCCTATCACTGCCACCACTGAGAGAAGGAGCATGTTGATTGCACCTATGCTTGTGGTTATTGAAAAGTCTATGCCTCCCACGCCAAACCATACGAACCTCTCTATGCCCCTGCTGACGAAAGGCAGCATTGCCAGGCTTGCAATGCTTCCTAGCAAGCCTATGTAATGCGCATACCTTTTCATTGCAATAGCTAGGAGTATTGCAATTATCAATGGCAATATCATTAGTAGTGCAATCATTTTACCACTTCATCCTTGACATCTTGCTTATGTCAAGGTCCATACCATGCACCTTTATGTAAACATAGAAAGTCACAAATGCTATAGTGTCTGCTATTGCAACAGACCATATTGCAAGCAGTACAATCATGATGCCACTGTTGATATGTGAGAAACTAAAGAATGATACTGCAGCCACTGTTGCTGCCACGAGCATCAGCTCTATGCCCAGCATAATCACAAGAAGGTGCCTACTCGAGATTATGCCTGCAATGCCTATTGCAAAAAGGGCGATTGCAAGCCCAAGTGGATATGCTAGTATCATCAAACAACCAACCTCACAAACCTCTTGAGCACAAGTATGCTGCCTATGCCCACTGCAAACAAGAGGGTAGCTATGAAGTAGAGCATTGCATAATAGTTAGAAAAGTCTGTGCCTGCGGCTGAAAGAAAGCTGTTGCTCTGCTGCTGCATGTAGAGTATTCCTACCATAGGCAGGATCATTGCTGCAGCCACAACTATGGCAATTATTGGCACATAGGCTAAGTGTGTGTGCTCCTCACTTCTATATTCGGCTGCTATAGTTACCATTAGATAGAGTGCAAGCCCTCCTACAAATATGAAAAGCTGAAGCAATGCTATGAGCTCCTGTCCTATTAGAAGGAAGAGCATTGCACTAAGGGCGAAGACAAAAGTCAATGCAAGCACTGCATGGAGAAGCCTCCTGGCTGCAAATACAAGCAGTGAGAAAGAGACTGCAAGCACCGCAATGACCCAGAACACTGCAATTTCAATCAAAGCCATAAATCACCACTACTCAAGCTCTTCAGGCCTTTCTATAAACTCCCTCCTGTCGGTCTTTTCAAAATCGTAGTCCTTTGTAAGCACAAGGCAGTGCGGCGGGCACACCTCTTCGCAAAGGCCGCAAAACAGGCATCTCTCGTGGTCTACCTGCGGCATCTTCTTTACTCCCTTTTCAGTGTTTATTTCAACCATGTCTATTGTATGGTTAGGGCATATCAACGCACATGCAGAGCAGCTTATGCATGTCTTGGTGTCAAGCCTCAGCTTTCCCCTGTAGTTGTCTGGCACGCCTTCCCTCTCCTCTGGGAAGTTTATTGTGAAGCGCTCCTCAGTAAGGCTCTTTGCCACCTTTGCTATTGCTTCCAGCACCATTTGCTTACCCATCAGAAGCCCATGCCCAAATCATGGGCAATCATAATTACCTTATAAACAATATAAATGTTAACGCAAGGTTGAGGATTGCCAGAGGCAGCATCCACAGCCAGCCGAGGCGCAGCACCCTGTCTATTCGCATCCTTACAGTGGCAATCCTGATTAAAACTATGAAGAAGGCTATAATGACTATTTTTACCAAGAGCCAGAGCGCAGATGGAACTACTGGGCCGAGCCATCCTCCGAAGAATAATATTGCTATAAGGGCGCTGCCGAGGAGCATCCTTGTATAGTCTACAAAGAGGCTTAGCGTGTAGTATGGTGCACTCACATCTGTGAGCCATCCTGCAATGAGCTCTGAATCTGCTTCCCTAAGATCAAAGGGCGGCCTCTCGAACTCAGCAAGCATGACAACAAAGAAAACGAACAGCCCTATTGGCATCACCAGGGCGAAATACATGCTACTCTGAGCATTTGTTATTGAAACAAGGCTGTAGCTGTTTGCATAAAGCGCTACAGTTGCAATCACAAGAATCATTGGTATCTCGTAGCTAAGAAGTATTAGCACAGACCTCTGCGCGCTTATTGCGCCGAACTTGTTTCCGCTTGTCCATCCCCCTAGGAAGAGCAGTATAGGCGCAAATGCAAGAAGCACAAACACAAAGAGCTCTCCCAGACTCAGGTTTGATGCTATATGGCTTGGCGCCAGTGGTAGTATGAACACAAGGAACAAAAGCATTGCGAGCAGCAGGGGCACTGCAAACGGGAATACCAGCCTGTCAGCATTGTCTGGTATAATATTCTCCTTTGAGAGCAGCTTCAGTATGTCAGCAAGGTTCTGAAGTATGCCGAACTTTCCTACATAAGTTGGGCCGTGCCTAAACTGCGCCTTTGCCACAACCTTCCTCTCCATCCAGCCGAACATATAGTCGAATAGTATTATGAATACCAGTGCTGCTACGGCATACTCTATTATGCCGACCACCGGGCTATTTATCAACATCGGCCATCACCACGTCTATGCTCCCCAGTATGGCAAACAGGTCTGCAAATCTGTGCCCTTTTGCCAGGTATGGCAGTACTGAGAGGTTTATGAAGCTGCCGCTCCTTATTGCAAGCCTGTATGGCTTCTGCTTGTCTGCAACCATGTACATCATGCCCTCGCCACGCGGCATTTCCCTCTTTACACTCACTATGTTGTTCTTCACAGGCGGCGAGGTGAGCTTTATCTTCATTCCCAGCGCATCCCCCTCAGGCATCTCTCTAAGTGCGGCACGTGCAATCCTTATGCTCTCTTTCATCTCTAGCATCCTCACCTTGTACCTAGCAAATGAATCCCCAGCTGCCTGGAACTGAGGCTTGAAATGAAGCTTGCTGTAGACGTAATATGGATGGTTCTTCCTTACATCGAACTCCACCCCTGAAGCCCTGAGGACAGGCCCTGTAACTCCGAATTCTATTGCATCCTTCCTGCTCAATGTGCCTATATGCCTTGTCCTCTCAATGAATATCGGATTCTTCTCAAGGAACCTTTCATATTCAGATATCCTTTTCTCAAGGTCGTCAAGCTCGCTTATTGCTGTTTCAGCAAAGCCTGGCGGCATGTCTTTTATAAGCCCTCCAAGCCTGAAGTTTACATAAAACATCCTGCTTCCTGTGATGCTCTCAAGGATGCTAAGCACCTTGTCTCGCTCCCTGAACGTCCACATAAATAGACTGAACATGAGGCCTAGGTCGTTGCACATAGTGCCGAGCCATAGGAGATGGCTAGCCACCCTCTGGAGCTCAAGCAGTACTACTCTCAGGTATTTGGCCCTCTCCTTCACCTCTATGCCAAATGCCTCTTCCTGTGTAGCAACATATAGGTCGTCATATGCAAGCGGCGCGGCATAATCTAGTTTCTCCATGTAGACTATGCTCTGCATGTACATCCTGTTCTCAACAAGCTTCTCGACACCCCTGTGGAGGAAGCCTATGTGGGGCTCAACATCTACTATTGTGTCGCCGTCAAGGCTCACAACCAGCCTGAGCACACCGTGTGTGCTCGGGTGTATCGGCCCTACATTTATCTTTGTTATAGGCATTTGATCACTCCTTGCCCCACATAAAGCTTTTCCTAAGAGGCGGTTTTGTGCCTTCCCACTTCTCAAGCAGCAGCCTGCTTACCTTTCTTCCCTCTATGGCAATGCCGAACATCTCTGAAAGCTCCCTTTCGTACCAGTCTGCAGCTTTGTATATATCAATGATGCTTGGCACGCTTGGGTTCTCATTGTCAAGCGTGGCTTCAATCATCACATCGCTGTTCTTTTCCATGTTCCTGAGGAAGTAGATTACATCTATATGATCCGAATAGTCTACAGCGGTTATTTTGACAAGGTAGTCGAAGCCATTATTCTTTGCTTCCCTGCATGCATCTAGTATCTCGCTTTTGTCAATCTTCAATCTTACCACCAACTTTTTCTTGCAACTTCATAAGCGCCGCAAACAGGTTCTCAGGCCTTGGAGGGCACCCTGCCACATAAACATCAACAGGAAGCACCTGGTCTATGCCTTTTATTATATTGTAGCTCTCCCACCACGGTCCGCCGCTTGTTGCGCACTCACCGTATGCGATCACATACCTTGGCTTTGCCATCTGCTCGTAGAGCCTCTTAATCTCTGGTATGACTGCCTTTGTCACCCACCCTGCTACAATCATTACGTCGCACTGCCTTGGGCTTGCCCTGAAGAGAAGGTAGCCCTTCCTTTCTGCGTCGATCCTTGACGAGCCGAAATCCATGAGCTCCATGGCGCAGCATGCAAGCCCGAACTGCAGAGGCCACAGTGAGTTTTTGCGGCTCCACTTCATAGGCTTCTTAAGCGCCTTCTTCGTCACGTCAGAAAGCTTTACAAATAATGCGCTCCTGGGCGGCTTGTACGTCTTGAGTGAGTCTACTACAAGCTGCTCCATCTCCTTCTGTGCATTCATAAATTTCTCTTCATCACTCATATGTATCAGCCTTGTGAGCAATTGCCATTCCGAAAATTACAAACACAATTGAGAATACAGTAAGGAGCAGCACCATGATGTTATACTGCATCTGGATGCTCCTTGCCACAGCCACCCATATTATCACAATTGCTGCTATCAGTTCAAAGCCCAAGAACAACGGGAAATAGTGCATATACTCCATTGCAACGCTTGACTTTTCTCCTATGCTTGCCTCTGCGCTCTCGTAATTTGCATCTTTTACAGGATTCTTCTCTTCCGGATGGCCTATGAGCTTTGCAACAAGCAGTATTACAAAAGGCAGGGCAACCGCGATTGCTGCAAATATACCGATAGCAATATAATTGTATGGCATGTTAATATATCAGCATACATTTATTTAACTCATTCTTTTTCTGTCATATTTGGATCTGTGGTATCATGGAAGCACGCAACAATGAGGCTGCTTATGCCCTGAAGAACGGCAGCATTAAAATAAGGGTGAAGAGAAGCGGCATGTACCAGCAGCTTACTTTCAAATTAAGGGTTGTGCAGCAAGGCAACATTAGCTATGCAGAGCTTTATACTGACAGGATGGTTGATACCACAGAGCTTATCAAAGTGGCTGAAGAGATTGGCTTGCCTGTTGAAGCACAGAATGGCAAGGCCTTCCCAAAGGGCAAATCTGCAATAGACTTTTCAGGGGCAGAATTTGTCAATGCACCTGGTGCTCAATATCATTGAATCTCCTTCCTGCGGCACATTTTGTGCATATTCCGTATTTCGCTACAAAATGCTCATTACATACATGCCCGCCGCAAAGCTTGCAAACATGCGACGATGGTTTGCCGCATATGTAACATAGTGTAGATATCTCAGCCATAAAGCCACTGCAGATCAAATGCTGCTCTAAATATCGCAGTGCAGGTATTTATTGGCATCGCAACAATGCTTTTATACTTTTTCTTCCTTTATTGTTTAGAGGCATTGAAATGGTGCACCTTCCATACAGCAGAATCGCTGAGCGTTTGCATAGGGCCCAGAGCGCTATGGAGTACCTGATGACATATGGATGGGCAATACTCACAGTTGCAGTTGTGCTCGGGGCGCTTTTTGAACTCGGCGTATTCAGCAGTGCATCATTACTCGGAACATCATGCGTTGCAGCTTCGGGTTTCCTTTGCAGCAAACCGGTGTTAAACACCTCTTCCCTTACTCTAACCTTAGGTCAATACACAGGTACAAACTGGAATACTGCAACATTCTGCATTGTGCCAAGCGGCTTTGCACCGCCGAACAGCATGGGCTGCCCAAGCGGCTATCCGCAAAACAGTGTGGGTGCATTTTTAAACGGGCAGAGCGGCACATATGTTTTCTCAAGCACGCCATCATACTCATTCCCTCCATCTGGGAATACTTTCTCAGGCACAGTTTGGGCTGTATACACAGTGCAAAGCTATCCTGGCACTCTAACTGACCAGATTGGAACAATCATTGCAAAGAATGTTGGCATAACAACCTCAACATCAACATCAACAACATCAACTTCAACAACATCAACATCAACAACATCAACATCAACATCAACAACATCAACTTCAACAACATCAACATCAACGTCAGTAACATCAACAACATCAACATCAACTTCATCAACATCAACTTCATCAACATCAACTTCATCAACATCAACATCAACTTCATCAACATCAACATCAACAACATCAACCTCTACATCAACAACTTCAACCAGCACGATACCACAATACATCTACTGCGTAGGCAATTTTGGATCCCCATATAATGAGGTTTACTATGCACCTGTCTCAAGCACAGGCATAGGCACATGGACTAGCACAACAAGCTACCCTATTGCAATGCAAAATGCCGGTTGCTCGATATATAACGGCTACATATACTGCGTAGGCTCTTTTACATCCCCGAATAATCAGGTTTACTATGCACCTGTATCAAGCACAGGCATAGGCACATGGACTAGCACAACAAGCTACCCTATTGCAATGCAAAGTACCGCCTGCTCTATATATAACGGCTACATATACTGCGTAGGCAGCGATACATCCCCGTATACTCAGGTTTACTATGCACCTGTATCAAGCACAGGCATAGGCACATGGACAAGCACAACAAGCTACCCTGTTGACATGAATTTTGCCTATTGTGAAATCCCTGGTTCTGGAGGGGGCTATTATGGCGGTGGAGGACCTAACTAATACAGGCATGTGGCTGATGGTGCGTTGATTTTTAAATACTGCTTAGGATTGTATTAATCTTTGATCGCAGAGAAATTGTTAAATTTTTATTATTCTTGATTTCAATTAAGTGTTTTTATGCTCAAAGATATTGCAGTTGTAGCTGGTATAGCAAGTCTCTGCCTTGCCTATGTGCTTTTTACATACCAGCAGCTCTTTTCTCCTTACGCCATGCTTGCAATACTTATACTATCTGTCTTGTCGCTTCTCCTTTTCCTGTTTTCAGATAGGTTAGGCAAGAAACCATTATACCTTGTGATTGTAATATCATTGGTTTTTATAATCTCTCTAATCAGCCTCGCATATATACATCCTGCACCTAATGCATACTTAAATGTTGTAAGGGTATTCCTCCTTGTAACACTTGCCACTTCTATATCCCTGCTTTTTATCTACTTTATAGGTAGGTTCTATGCAGGCCGCTTTGGCCTGGGCATCTTATATGCCCTGCTTCTTATTATACTCGGATCTGCCTTTGCCTACATATCCATGTATGGCTTCTCAAATATCCAGTGGAATGGCGTTGACGAGCTTGCAGCAAACTACTACTCAGCATACCTTACGCTTCACGGCGTTAATCCATATATATCAAGCATGCAGCCCATATACAATGCGAGGCATGTATTTCCTACAGTTCTTCTAAACGGCTCCTATGAAGACTTTTATGCATATCCTGCGCTGAGCTTTATTGCATATATGCCATTTGTTGCAATAGGCATTGGCAGCAACTCATTTATACCTTTCATTGCACTGCTTATCTTCTTTGTAATTTCGGCAGCAGCAATTGTCTACATTCATTCAGGAAGGAATCTTAATTTGCTTATACCTTTATCTATATGGCTCATCGCCTGCTACTCATTGGCAGGTGTTTCTAATGTATTTATTGTTAGTATTTTTGTAGTATTGGCTTATATATTTGCTAAACGCAGCTTCCTCTCCGGAATCTTTCTTGGCATTGCGGCAAGTGTCACACAGCTTGCATGGTTTGCTCTGCCTTTCTTCTATATAATGACATTTAACAGAAAAAGAGGGCTAGGCATGCAGGTATTTGGCACTGCGGTTTCATTCTTACTCATTAATGCGGTTTTTATAATCTTATCTCCAAGCGCATTCATCAGCAGTACATTAGGCATACTCGGCACGCACTCTTTAGTCTTCTACGGATCAAATTTAGCCCAGTTCTTTTACGCATTTTATCCTGTTTCACAGGCCTATTTGTCAATCCTCTCAATAATAGTATTACTATTCTCGATGCTTGTATACTATCTTTATCCCAAGAGCGCAAGACTGCTCATAGCCTTGGCGCCCATATTCATCTTCTTCCTCTCCTGGCGCAACATCTCGATATACGGCTTGGCATATATACCTCTGCTGCTTGCTGTTTATTATGGCAAAGGGGGCGGGGACGAAGTAGATAAAATAAAAGACAAGAGGTATATAGTGTATGGTATATTGCTTATAATAGTAATCTTTTCAATTTTTGCAGTCTACTCACACAATGCATATGCAGCAAATAATTTAATATCGATAAATAAAGTCTATCCTATTATAGGCGTAAGCAGCTATGGATATTACCTTAATGGATTTATTGCCAATGTGACAAACAATGCAGAACAGAATGAAACTGTATCATTCTACATTATTAGCAGGAACCCAAATAATGAAGCCTATGTGCTAGGATCCTTGCTGCCGCAGCTTGCTGCTGGCTCAACAAGAAACTATACAGTAAACTTTTCATTACCTCTTGTTGATAACAAGACAAGAATATTCATATTTGCATTCAGCAAGGATTACATTACAAGCAATGTAATTGTATTATCGCAGCTTAAATAACATTCGTCAACTTCAGCAAAACCTCAAATCCGTTTATTGTAAAAGTTAGCATGAAATCCCACAATCTTCAAAAGTAGATAAGAGCAAATCACAGAAATAGTCCTACTGGCGCATTATAATACTACAACGCCGTGAGGCAGAATCCTGCAAACTTGTTTTAGTTAGAAACCACTGAAGTCAATTATTCCAGCAAGTAATTCCTTTGCCCTTGCAAGTGAGAGCGGCCTCATTCCTTTCTTCTTCGCATATGAGCACTGGTACTTTATGTACGCCTCGTTTATCTTTGTGTTAGGATTTATCTCTTTGCAGCGCTGTATGTAATTATATATTATTGTGAAAGCTTCTTCTTCACTGAGCCCCCTTATATTGGTGAGGTATGGTGCTAGCACAAGGTTGACCACTCTGTGCCTGAAATCAGGTATCGGTGTGTTGAGTAGCTGCTCTATCCAGCCGTAGCGCTTGCCTGAAGCTGCATGTGCCTGTGCTGATACTTCTGCCCTTGGCTGCCTTACGCTTTTGGCATAAGCGATGACTTCCTTTGGGATTTCTGCAGTCTTTATAGGCAGACCCTCCATCACCTTCTTTCTTGCAGCTTCTGAGAGCAGCTGCGCCTCAGCATACTTGCTAAGATAGACGAATCCGCCATTCATCTTCTGGTGTATAAGCGCAAATGCTTCATTATCTTGAGGCACAACCTTGAGATATTTGTAGAATGCTGTCTTGAACTCGCCGCCTTCTATCGAGGCGTCTACGCCAAGCTCTATTGAAATCCTGATTATATTTTCTTCTGACTCTTCTACAAGAGCTTGTAGTACCCTTTTGGCCTCGCCGTTGGCAAAGAGCTTGACTGCATAACTGCCCATTGCACTTACAAGAAGCCTTGCAAAGGCATAGCTTATCAGGTATGCCCTCTTGAGCTCGGAATAATCGGTCTTGACAAACTCAACGCTGCCGCTGAAGTCCTCTTCTAACCGTATTTTTGCCTTGTCAAGATATGACTTCTCTATTTTTGTTATGTTTAGCGCTGAAACTATGACTTTTGCCTCTTCAGAAAAAGGGTACTTGTATGCAAAGTCTAAATCTTCAGGCATAATAGAAAATCGCAGCCAAAAATATTAATCCTTGCGCTCTGCCTCTAGTCCCAGAGGTCGCTGAGGTCCTTGCTGCTGAACAATATCTCCTTGAGCTCCTTTGCCATTGCCTCGTCATGCCTCCTTATCCATTCCAATAGCAGCGTGGCGTGCTCTTTCTCATCGTCCCTGTTGTGGGCAAGCACAGCTGCAAGCGTCTTGTCCTTAGTGGCGCTGACACGCTCGTCATACCACATCATTGCCTGAAGTTCTTCAACCAAAGACTGCCTTGCCCTGTTTAGGTCTTTGGTTTTCTCATCAACGTTTTCCTCGTACACTGCATACACCAATAACTGCAACAGATTTCAGATTGCATCAGCTTTCGATATAAGGCGCAAGGTAGTATGTCACAGACGCATCGCCTATGTTGTAGCTCACCTTAAGCGGCTCGTTTGTCTTCATAGATATGCTCATGGTGCTGCCCATAGGGCATGCCTTGACTATGTTCTCAAGGTATTCCAGGTTGAATGTCACGTCTGCGCCCTTGTCTGCCTTGAGCTTCTTAACTATTGTGCCATCTACACCATGCAGCTCCTCAAGCTCTCCTGAGTCGCCATGCGCGTTTATAACAAGCTCGTCCTTTGAAGCCTTGAATGCCACATACGATGATATCAGGCTTGCATCCTTTATTATTTCCTTCAGCGGGTCTCCTGCAACCTCAGCTTCTGCATCAAATTCAACATTAGGCTCCTTCTCAACATTCTTCCTTACATCTATCAGCGGCAGCTTGTACCTCCTTCTGCTATTCTCGCCTATGAATTCAAGAAGAAGCTTGCCGTTTGTATCCTTCATCAGCAGAGACTCGTTGTCCCTCGTCCTTGAGAGCACTTTGCTAAGGTTCTCAAGGTTGAGCCCTACGCTGCTGTTTTTATCAACGCTGTATTTCTCGAAAGCCTTGCTTGGTATGAAGAATGACACCATGCTTATGCTTGAAGGGTCCATTGCACGAAGGCTTATGCCATCACTTGATATTGTGAATGATCCTTCATCAACAAGGTTTACTATCGACTCCACGCAGTCTCTCCAGTATTTCGCGTTAGCAATCTTGGCTTCAAACATTTTACCCCCTTTTATTAGATTACAAATGCAAAATATTTATATGTATGTCATCTCCTTGAGAAGAGGAAGAAGAATATTATAGCAATTATTATCAGCACTATTGCCATTGCTTCCGCAACAACAACCATCCCTGGGGAGCTGCCGAAGGCTATAGGCACAGGGCCTATCATTATTAGGCCTCCAAATCCTGATGTGGCGTTCCTCTCTGCACCCTGGGACTTTGCAGTGTTTAGGAATGCATAGATCATAAGCACAGAGAATCCTATTATTATCATTGCTACTCCAAGCGCAAAGAGATATCCGTACATGATACAATTTTAGCAAAAGCAATATATAAATAATTGGCTCAATCTGATAAGGTTTGATGATAAGCATTATTTATTCGACATTAGACATTGCCTCGACAAACATGGCGCATGCAATGATACAGAGACACGGCTTCTCTAAAGATGGAGACGCCTGGAGGCATGGCAACGTTGAAATCAGGGAGATAAACTCTCCTTTAGTGCATTCGGAATTCCTTGATGACCTTAAAACTGATATTTTAGTAATGCTGAGCAAGCACAGCAGCGCTGCTGGTATAGCGGCTTTTACCACGCATTCCACAGGCAACTGGGGCAATGAAGCAAAGCTCGGCGGCACTCCAAAGCGTCTTTCAAAGGCTGCACCATTGCACATGCTTGCTGTGCTGAAGAGCCTTTCTAAGATAAGTGCAGAGGGCATGCAGGCTGTCTATGAGGCTACCCACCACGGCCCACTGCTCAAAACGCCTTCGCTATTTGTAGAGCTAGGAGGCAACAAAGAGACTGTTGAGAATACCAGCCTTGCTGAGAAGGAGGCTGATGCAGTAATGCAGGCACTTGAAGCTGCAGAAAGCGGCGCTGTTGAATACAGCAAAGTTGTTATAGGCATAGGTGGCACGCACTATCCAAGCAAGTTCTCAATGCTGGCTATACAGAAGGGCTACGCATTTTCACACATAATGCCTAAATATGCAATATTCAACCCTGACGGGAGCAACAATCTAGACATGTTAGACCAGGCTGCCACGCTGTCAACCAATGCACCTGAGGCTGCTGTAATAGAGTGGAAAAGTATAAATGCTGCTACTCGGAATATCATAATTGCAAAACTTGAAAAGATTGGTATGCAATATGAAAAGATTTGAACTTTTTGCATTGTCAGTTGTGCTTGCTGTTATGCTCAATGTTGCAGGCGCGCAGTACTGGTTTCAGACAGGGGCGAGAGCCGGCAACAGCGCCGCTTACAACAATGGCGCAAGCGTAGAGATACAGACAATAACACCACAGCATCCATCATCAGGTTCTTATGGCTTCTGGGTCGGCGAAGACCTGCAGAATGGTGCATTCCTGCAAGTCGGCTATCTGATAGAAAACCAGACAGGCAACTACCCTTCTGACTGCACATTGTCTGGATGCTCAGGCACAGAGCTCATAAAGGCTGGTGATGCAGAATGGTTCTATGAGTACTTTCCAAGCAACTTCAGCGGAAGCTTCCTAGGGGCGATAGGCCCTGACGGCTCTGCAGGTGCCAACGGAACTTTCAATACCTATTCCTTTTACTCTGTAGGTGATACATGGTACTTCCTCTTTAACGGCAAAATAGTGGGCAGTGCAAACCTTGGAGCTGCTACCTCGGGCCCTGAAGTCCCAACAGCAATAGCAGAAGTTGCAAATGCCAGCAGCGCCAGCAACTTCGTTGAGCCTGTCATATTTTCCAACTTGTCTGTATATGTAAATGGTGCTTTTGAGCCAGTTGCAAAAGGGTATGCATCTATAGGTTATGGCTATGGCAGCGAGAAGGCGATACCAAATCCCTACGGCGTTGAGGAGATAGGCAACAGGATAAACTATTTCAAGGCAGGCTCTGGCCTGCCACAGCCTCAGACCGGCACAGAGCTCTGGTCCCTTGGCTACAAGCTAACTGTAGTATCAAAATATGCCAACATCAGCGGGAGCACACCTTATGCTGCCTATTCTACAGTTGGCATATCGGCGCCGCAGGTTGTCTACATTGGTAACAGGGAGAGGGCTATATTCAATGGGTGGATAGGCACAGGGCTTGGATCTTATACTGGCATATTAAACAATGTCACAATGCAGCTTGACAGCAATATAACTGAAACTGCAACATGGCAGATACAGTATTTTGTAAATGTGTCTTCAGAGTACGGAACTGCAAGGGGCACAGGGTGGTACAATAACGGCAGCATCGCGTATTACAGCCTGGCCAATGGCACAGTCTACATAAACAGCACTGCAAGGCACGTATTCACAGGATGGAGCAACGGCAATAGCGCTCTTTCTGGAGAGCTGAAGGTGCTGGCGCCGGAGTATATTTCTGCAAACTGGCAGAACCAGTTTTTTGTGAATGTCACTTCCTCGCTGCCTGAGATAGGCACAACTGGCAGCGGATGGTACCCTAATGGCACGCTGACAAGTGTATATGTAGACAGCACTATATTCAACCTGAGCAGCACAGAGCGCTATGCATTCACAGGATGGAGCAACGGCGTTGAAAATTCCTCATTTGAGCTTAATGTTGAGGGGCCGCTGCACATAACTGCGCTCTTTGGAAGGCAATACTTAGTGTCTATCCAAGGCCTTGATGAATATGGCAGACCTGTCAGTGCTTCAAATTTCTACATAGACAACAAGCTCTACAATACAAGCACGTTCCTTACAGCTAACAGGACTTATCTGATTACAGGTGCCATATACAAGGGCACAATTCTTAAAACGTCATCTAAGGTTTCAGCCAGCTCGCCCTCTGTCATCCAGGTTACTCTGCCATTATACAATGTAAGCATAATGGCTGCCGACCTGTTCGGAATACCTGTAAATGCGCTTGTCGTTGCACGCTTCTCAAACATGACAACTACCACGTTATATACAGGCAGTTCAGGTGCTACACTCAAGGACGTCCCATACGGCTATGTGAATGCGACGCTCTCAACGCTAGGTATATCATACCACGCAGTTGCCACTGGAGGGTCTTCTATACGAATTACTGTTTTCTCCGAGTATGACATAGCTATAATAATTGTTGTCATTGCAGCGATCTTCTCTTCATACGAGATATCAAAAAGGCACTATTCAAAGGCAGGAAGCGCCCAGAAAGCCCAACAGCAATAGAGATAAATCTTTTGCTAAAGTATTATTATAGTGTCTTTATGCAAGTGGCAATAATTATACCTCCCAAGGACTTCAAAGACGAGACCCTGGCAGAGCTTAAGCTGATGTTAGACAAGTGGCACATACAGGCTGTAATATCAAGCTACACTTCAGAGGAGTGCGTAGGCTACCACGGTGCAATATACAAGCCAGAGGTCAATGCGGCAAAGCTAGAAGAGAGGAAGTTTGATGCTGTTGTTTTCATAGACGGTCCAGGAGTTGACTCATACAAGCTTTATGATTTCAGGCCGCTCCTAGACACACTAAGGAACTTCTATGCTTCTGGAATGCTTATAGGGGCTGTAGGCAATGCTATAAAGATAGTAGCTAGGGCAAACATAATAAGCGGCGTGCGCATTGCAGTGCCTAATGATGCCGAGACCAGGCGCCTTGTGCAGCTCTACAAGGGTGTGCTCTCAGAAAGGGCTGTAGAGATAGACAGAAACATAATATCTGCAAGGGGATACGAGAGCATAACTGAATTCTCAAATGCTATTCTTGACAAGTTTGGCGTGCGCTGAATATGGAAGATGGTTCTCGCAGCCACAGCTGCACTTGTAAACAATATAGCCGTTAGAGCTAGCTATTCTTACACTGCAGTTAACGCCAGGCACCATGAAGCTTCCACAGCACTTGCAAATCCTCGCCTTTATGCTTACAGGCATGCGCACCTTGTAGTGGCTGCTTATCTCCTTTGCAATCTGTATATACCTTTTTGCAAGCCTCTCATTGCCGCTTCCGCCACTGATTTCCATCTCTTCTGCAAGTGAGGCAAGCCTTGAGATGCGCCATGCTGCAACTGACCTGACAATACCCTCATGCCTATCCATTATAACCAACGCTGACACTAATGTGGCAATATAGAATCCTTAGGCAGATACTGCTAATTACCTTCTTTTGTTAGACCTCTCGTATTCGAGCCAGCTGTTGTATGTATTCATATCCCTCTGCTGCAGCCTGCTCAGAACTTCCTTCCTTATCTCTTCTGAGGTCACTGAAGTCCTGTTAGCGAATGCATTCTCTATTTCACTCGCTATAGCTCTTGCGGTATCAGAACGTCCCCCTGCCTTCACTATCGCCACTACTATCTTTTCCCTTATGAATTCCTCCTCGCTTCCATCCCTCCTTTTTACGTTCATTTTATCGATAGCAAATGTGTTGAAAAATTATATAAGCTTACTAGTGCAAATTGTGTATAGGTGTATCAATGCTTGTGATGGGCATAGAAAGCAGCGCACATACCTTCGGCGTAGGAATAGTAGATGGTGGCAAAGTGCTCGCAAATGAGAAGGAGATGTACAAAATAGGCGCTGCAGGGATGATCCCATCAAAGGTAGCCGAATTCCATTCAAGAAACTTCAGCAATGTGATATCAAGGGCGCTGGAGAGTGCATCTGTTAATATTAGAGATATAGAGGGAATAGGTTATACAAAAGGCCCGGGCCTCGGCCCATGCCTACAGGTCGGAGAACTTGCTGCAAAGACTATAGCAAAGGGCATCAATATACCTATAGCAGAGGTGCACCACGGCGTAGCACATATAGAGATCACAAAGCTTGCTGCAAGGCTTAAGGACCCAGTTGCACTCTATGTAAGTGGTGGCAACTCGCAGATACTCAAAAAGCGCAGGGAGCCTTTCAGCCACTACCATGTTCTAGGCGAGACTTTTGACATAGGCATAGGAAACATGCTTGATTCATTTGCCAGGGTGCTTGGATTAAAGCCTGCGTGGGGCTCAAGCATAGAGAAGAAAGCGATGGGTGGCAGATACATAAGGCTTCCATACACTGTAAAGGGCATGGACTTCTCATTTACAGGGCTGCTCACAAAGGCATCATCTATGGTGGGCAAGGCAAGAACAGAGGATCTGTGCTACTCTGTACAAGAGACGGCTTTTGCTATGCTCTGTGAGGCTACAGAGAGGGCACTCATGCTTACAGGTGCTGATGAGATGTGTGTCTGCGGAGGGGTTGCCCAGAGCGCTACGCTTAGAAAAATGCTTGAGATGATGGCATCTGAGCACCATATACGCTTCGGCTTTGCTCCAAATGAGTATAATGCAGACAACGGCGCGATGATTGCTTACGTAGCTGAAAGAATGATAAATGAAGGATTGACTTCAAAAATATCAGAGTGCGGCATAATGCAGAAGTACCGAATAGATAGCGTTGAGGTGCCTTGGTAAATGGGTGCAATTAAAAAAATAAGCGAGGGCGCAGAGGCAAAGGTCTACAGGGAAGCGGTCTTTGGTAAGAGCTTGATAATAAAGACCAGGATGCCTAAGCCCTACAGGCAGAAGGAGCTTGATGAAGAAATAAGATTCAGCAGGACAAGATCAGAAGCTAGGATCATAGGAATGATAAATGAGATGAAGATATGCGCCCCTATTCTTGTGGCTGCAGGGAAATACACAATAATAATGAGCGAGGTAAAGGGCACCAGGATGAGCAGTGCCAAAAATCTCAAAAGCAACTTTTTCAGCAGCATTGGAAGAATGCTTGCTGCACTCCACAGTGCAGACATATCCCATGGTGATTTCACCCCTGCAAACATAATAGTGAATAACGGCAGGCCATGCATCATAGACTTCGGCCTTTCCGAAATAACAAAGAGCATAGAGGAAAAGGCGATAGACCTCCTCCTCATGAAAAGGTCTATATCAGAAGCAGAATATGCAGTGATGGAGAAGTCCTATGCTGCATCATACCGCGCCGCTGGCGAAGTAATAAGAAGGCTTGCCACAATAGAGAGGCGCGGCAGATACCAGACTAGAACACTGAATGCAGCTGATGAGAGCAACTAGCTCAGAGCTCTCCGACACGCCTCTTCTGTGCTCTCTTTTGCCTCTTTCTCCTTTTCTTTATCCACTTCCAGCGCATCCTTCCCTTTTTCTTCCATTTCCTAGGTATGCTTCCCAAAATATCACCATATCAAATACAGTATATTTGAAACAAAACATATTTAATAAATAGCGCTCAAATACTCAACTGATGAGAGCATGCACAAGGGAATAATTGCTTACATTGTAGTGCTCATAATACTTATAGTAGTCACACTTGTATTTATACATGGGCCCACTAAAACGCCAAAGGTTACTACAACTATAATTCCAAAAAATACCACCACAACCACAATAGCACCTGTAACAAACGTTACTACAATCACAAGCACAACCACTTCTATAACAATACCCTCATGCCTATCACAGAGTGCTGAGGTTCCTGTTTATAACGGCAACTTCTCTACTGGCAACTATACAGGATGGTTTACATCAGGCGCCGGCTTCGGTAGTGCACCTCTCAACTTGACATATGCCAATGAGAATGGAGGCTATTACAACCACACCTGGATAGGATATGATGGCAACTTCGTTGCCACTACATTCCATGGCGGGCTGGCGCTGCAGCCTGGCAACCTGACCTCAAGGCCTTTTAAGGTTGTTGAGCCATACCTCAACTTCAAGATAATATCGCCGCAGAACAATTTGCTGTATGTTGAGATACTTGTCAATGGAAAGCCTGTGATAGTTGCGCACTACAATACTTACAATGCGCCAGGAAACCAGTACCCTAGCAGTGAGTTCGTGAATGCGAGCATGCCTCTTTCGCTGCTCATGTGCCAGAATGTAAGCATAAGAGTTGTCGCTAACGTGGTAGGATCAATTGCAACTAGGAACATGTACATAGCGGTTGGCGACTTTTACCAGAGCAGGCAGCCCAACTCTGCGCCTGGTATAATAGTGAACCAGACAATAATTGGTTAGATACTGTTATATAGCCGTGAACCAGTGGTAGTATGGATGCAAACATAATAGGAGCGAAGCAGCGCGGCGAAAAGATGAAGCTAATGGTATTCAACACACTGTCAAGGAGCAAGGAGCAGTTTGTGCCTATGAACGGCAACAAGGTAAAGATGTTTGTATGCGGCCAGACTGTATATGACGATGCGCACATGGGCCACGCAAAGACATACATAAATTTTGATATTGTTGTAAGGTGGCTGAGGTTCATAGGCTACGACGTGGACTATATTCAGAATATAACAGACATAGATGACAAAATAATAAACAGGGCTAATGAGCGCGGAATAGATCCGATAGAGCTTGCACGCTATTATGAAGCTAGACTCATGGAGGATATGGAAGCCATAGGCGTGAAGCAGAATGTTAGCAGATACATACGCTCTACAGACTACATAGATGCAATTAGGGACCAGATACAGCTTCTTATAAACAACGGCTACGGCTACTATCTAGATGGCGACATCTATTATGATGTTTCAAAGTTTCCAGACTATACTAAGCTTTCAGGCATGAAGATAGAGGAGCTTGTAAAGCACAGGATAGAGCCCAGGGAGGGCAAGAGAAACAGCTACGACTTCGCTTTGTGGAAGGCTTCAAAGCCTGGTGAGCCATCATGGAGCATTGAGGTTAACATAGATGGCAAGCGCACGACACTTGTAGGCAGGCCTGGGTGGCACATTGAGGATACTGCAATGACTTATGCGAACTTCGGCCCGCAATACGACATACATGGCGGCGCGTCAGAGCTTATATTCCCGCACCATACCAATGAGATTGCACAGGCTGAGGGTGCATACGGGATAAAGCCTTTTGTAAGGTACTGGCTGCACAGCGGCGTGCTTAACATACACAATGAGAAGATGAGCAAAAGCCTCAAGAACTTTGTAAAAATAAGGGATGTCATTGAGAAATATGGCGGCGAGGCTATACGCTTCCTTTACATACAAACCCACTACAGAAAGGAATTCAACTATTATGATTCTCTTATGGATGATTCTTATAAGAAGCTGAGCTATCTGTATGATGCCTTCAGCATTTTCTACAATATGCCTGACACAGAAGGAAAACTCACATCAGACAGCAGGGTGCATGAGATTATCTCAGAATTTGAAACCAGCTTTACAGATGCAATGAATGACGACTTTAATACCCCGCTTGCACTTTCAAGGCTTGTTATAGCAATAAATGCCCTGAGGACTTTTGCAGAGACTTCTGAGCGTATAGGCAGGGATGCCAAGGCGAAGGCTGTGAACAGTATATTAAAGTATTCAAACGCGCTCGGAATACTGACAAAAGAGACCTACAAGAAATCTATACCGCTTGAGGTTTCAAAGCTTATAGAAGAGCGCGATGCACTAAGAAAGAGTGGCAAGTTTGAAGAGGCTGATGCAATAAGGAGCAAGCTTGAATCTGAATATGGTATAAGGCTTGAAGACACCGAGTACGGCACAATATGGTTTGCATCACATGGGCCTGCAAAGCAGTAGTCACTGAACACTATCCTCGCTGCCTTCGCTACTTCCTTTCTCTGTTGCCGGATCTGTTTCTCCGTATTCACTTGTGTCTTTGCTCTCATCTTTTTCCTGCTCTTTTGCATCTTCAGGTGCGGCCTGCCTGCCTCCCCTCTTCTGCTGCTTTGAGGCGCGCGCATTGGCAAACAGGAGTGATGGATCCTCATCATTCTTTGAGTCTATCCATTCTTTTATGAAAATTGAGAAGTTCCTCAAAGGCTTTGAGTACCTGTCAGTGAAAGAGTATGCATTATTTTCATGCTTAAGTATGCCTACAGTCACACCGAAATCCAGATACCTCTTCCATGTTGCGAGCGGCAGCTCTGCCCCGCATTCCTTGAGCCTCAGCTCTTTCTTCTTCTTTACTTCAAGCAGCGCCTTGGCAAACCTGTAAGCTTTAGTCTCATTGTCAAAATAAGCCTTAGCCAGCTCCCTCACGCTTGGATTCTTCAGCTTCTCCTTGAGTGGGGCATCCTCAAACTCCCAGTATTTTATCATTAAAGCACCTTTGCACATATTCAAATAGACATGCAGATATTTATTGGCATCGCAACAATGCTTTTATACTTTTTTTCTGTTATTGTTTAGAGGCATTGAAATGGCGCGCCTTCCATATAGCAGAATTGCTGAGCGTTTGCATAAAGCGCAGAGCGCAATGGAATACCTGATGACGTATGGATGGGCCATTCTTATAATTGCAGTTGTGCTTGGAGCACTTTTTCAACTGGGAGTTTTCAATCCTATGACATTTGCACCTAAGGCGCCGCCTGGCTCATGCCAGGTCTTTAGGCCGAATGGTCCTTACACAACTTCTTTCATAAACCTTGAAGGCATGTGCAGCGGCGAAATGCCACAATATGTGGCACAGTTCAACGGTGGATCTAGTTATATTCAGACCTCTTCTGGCGTACTTGGGGGGACCTCCGCATTTACTGTAAACCTATGGTTTAACACTAAATCATCAGCTACTGGCGGTACCCAATACGGTTGGATAGACGAAGAGGGTATCTGGGGATTAAAATTTGGACAGCCAAATACACCTGCTCTGTGCTTTGCCACCACCGCAGGTAGTTGGGCTTGGTGTGCTTCGTGGAACCAACCTTCATTCAGCGCAAATACATGGTATTTTATAGCTGCTACTTACAACAGTGGTTCCCCTACAGAATTTTATGTAGATGGAATACAGTATCCAGGGCCAACAGAAAGTGGAGTTATGACTACAGGAACATATAGTCCTCTTCAAATAGGGCCAGCGATTTCAAATGGTAATGATGCATTAAACGGAATGATCTCGAATGTCCAAATCTACAACACCTCGCTTTCAGCAAATGAAATACAAGCACTTTATCTAGAAGGCATAGGCGGTGCGCCTATTAACTTACAGCACCTCGTTGCATGGTGGCCTCTAGATGGCGATGCTAATGACTACAGTGGCAACGGCAACAACGGTGTTCCTACTAATGTCATCTTTGTAAGCAATTGGTATAATGGCTATACGCCTCCGTGATTAATATGGCTGAAAAGAAAGCGCAGAGCGCAATGGAGTACCTGATGACATATGGATGGGCAATACTCATAGTTGCAGTTGTCCTCGGGGCGCTTTTTGAACTTGGCGTATTCAGCAGTGCATCATTACTCGGAACATCATGTGTTGCATCTTCAGGTTTCCTTTGCAGCAACCCGGTGTTAAGCGGCTCTTCCCTTACTCTAACCTTGGGCCAGTACACAGGGACAAACTGGAATACTGCAACATTCTGCATTGTGCCAAGCGGCTTTGCACCACCGAACAGCATGGGCTGCCCAAGCGGCTATCCACAATACAGTGCAGGTGCATTTTTAAACGGGCAGAGCGGCACATATACTTTCTCAAGCACGCCATCATACTCATTCCCCCCATTTGGGAATACATTCTCAGGCACAGTTTGGGCAGTATACACAGTGCAAAGTTATTCTGGCAATTTAACTGACCAGATTGGAACAATCATTGCAAAGAATGTTGGTGCTTCAAGCCAGAGCAGCAGTTCGGCACTTTATGTTCCTATAACGATAGACAATGGTCAGAGTGCAGCCACACCATCACCATTCCAGCAGATGATCCAGTTCAGCCCTTCATCATACGCACAATATGAAAACTCCAATCTCGGCAATATAAGGTTCTATCAAGGTTCAACAGAGCTGCATAGCTGGTGTGAATCTGGCTGTTCAAGCACCGCATCACAGGCGACTTTCTGGATCAACCTGCCAAGTGGCATACCTGCCAACAGTGTTGTAACAGTCAACATGGTATTTGAGCCTACATCAACAAACTATGACGGCGTTTATGCAGGCGAAGCCCCACAATTATCAAGCACATATGCACAGTATGATAATGGGGCGAGCGTGTTCAATAATTACTGGAATTTTGTCGGGACAAGTTTGCCAACGAGTTTAGTGCAAGAGGGTGGCGGAACTGTAACAGTGAACAATGGAATAACTTTAAGCACAAATGGGGGCGATGTTTTAGTTAGAAGCGCAAATGCTATTCCATACCCTCAAATTGTAGACTCACTTATTCAGACATCTGTATCTTCAACTTTTCCTACTGCAGTTATCGGAGAAGCTACATCATCTACTGCATTTGTTCAATATGGTTGGTTACAAAATGGATATGCTTGGGATTATTACCAAAATTATTGGAGATTAGAATATACTACAGCATCAACCAGAGCTGGCGTAGCAGCTGTTAATTCTAATATAATTGCTGGTGATGTTTATAGTATAGTTTGGGTCGCTGTCGGTAACGAAAAAACATACATCAATTACATTAATCAGGTAAGTGGTGCAGACACTACAATAAATAGTATAGGAAATTATTATGTTTGGTTAGGTATTGATGCTAGTGGTACTTACTCATATTCTGCACAGTGGCTCCGCACCCGTGCCTACCCTCCCAACGGCGTGATGCCAAGCGTAAGCTTTGGCAGCGTGAGTTAGATATGCTTGCGGCTAGTAGATGAATGTGACAATGTCACCGTCAGCAAGGATATGCTCCCTGCCTACCTTTGTCTCAAACTTAACACTCTTCCCCTGCACATATGCATACCTCAGCTCTGCAGACTTTCGCTCGTTAACCTTCTTTGCAACATCCATTACTGTGCTTCCTGCCTTTACTATTACCGGCTTCTGCATGTCGGCAGCCTCATCCTTCGGCTTAAGGTACACCCTTAT
>Ga0080003_1000044_pt1 | contig 86795 bp, 104 predicted proteins | sample JossMetagenome_FD_69206 | JGI IMG/M metagenome (GOLD analysis project Ga0080003, IMG submission 69206) | Hot spring microbial communities from Joseph's Coat, Yellowstone National Park, USA - JC2_E (SPADES assembly) (version 2) | ecosystem: Environmental > Aquatic > Thermal springs > Hot... | reverse complement strand
ATACCAACCCTGCAATCGGAACTTGTTTAGACGGCAAGAGATACTTCATCAGAGGCACTGACGGGAACAGAACTCAATAAAAGAATAAAAAAGAAAATTCTAACAATAAGGTACGATAACAGAACATTCAAATTCTATCCTGATTCACATACAATATCCCTCATCACATTAAAGGACAGATTGGTGTATCTAGTAGCACATTCACCTTTAATTGATAAATACAGGGATGAATACACAAATGCCCAACTGGTGATAGATGAAAGGAGAAATAGAATATTCATAATATTTCAGGTGAATATTCCAGATAAAGAGGTGATTAAGAAAGAGGATGTAAAATTATCGGGAATAGATAGAGTCATAAAGAACATAGCAGTACTTTCGAACAATATATTTTTCAGCAGCAAGCATCTGAGGGAAGTGAAAGAAAGATATCAGTACAAGAAAAGAAAATTACAGCACTTAGGTACTCGTTCCGCTCATCGTAAATTGAAAAAATTGAGCGGAAAAGAGGTTTTTTGTGGGTGATGTGAACCATTTAATCTCAAAGAAAATAATTTCATTTCCCTATGATGCATATGCATTAGGGGCTTTGAATCCCTCTGATATGATACAGAACGGACATGGCAGAAGATTCAGGAAGATGCTGGTAAGGATGTGCTATACATAAATCCGAAGCATACATCACAGAAATGTTCGAGATGTGGCTATATAGATAAAAATAACAGGCATGGTTCAGTATTCAAATGCAAGAATTGTAGTTTTGAATTAAATGCAGATTTGAATGCCTCAAGGAACATTGAAGTGCTTAATAAATCTGAGTACTTCAGGCTGTTCTCAGCCAGCCAATCGTGGTGTTTCAATGAAACTCCACTCACGGGTAGAGGGGGAGACCAGCAACAAGCTCCGAAGCTTTAGCGAGGAGTAGCTTATATAATATCAGTATAAACTATGAAATATGGACTAGATGGAGGGGAGCATCGGAGGGTCTGAGAATAAATGACCCGTATAAGGATTATATATCAACAAATAGAATACTAAAGAGAGGCAGGGACTGCCCTGATACGCCTATGAAAAGAACAAATACTAAGGAACATCTCACATAAAAAGGTAGTTCCAAGCAAACATTTTTGGTGAAGCAGGAAACCCTTGCGAAAGTAACGGGGTAATTCACGGAGGAACGACAAGGACAGGTATGGTACTCTCTGTTACTAACCCCTGACTAACACTTCCTAAAATAAGTTTTTCCAGACCCTTTAGTTTTCTGGTGCCTGTAACTATCATCTCAAAACCATTTTCTATTGCAAAATTTAATATTATTTTAGAAATATTTTCTTTCTGTTCTATTTTGTAGGCAAATTTAAAATTCTTTCCCTCAAATATGGCCTTAAAAAGATCCCTTAAATAAAAAATAAAACTTTCAACCGTTTCAAAGTTTCTTGTGCCTTCAAAAAGATCTACTTTAAAGGGTACTTCAGTATTATTAATGATATACAAACCTGTAACATCATCCCCTTCCTTCAATATTTTTTTAAGAAATTCTGCTGCTGCAACCGACCCTGATGATCCATCAAATGCAAGCAAAAATTTCATATTATAGCGATACTAAAATCACTTTTATAAAATTTTCCATTTATTATCTTAAAAGCAAAGTTGAAAATAGATCTCTATTTTAATTATATATAAAGAATTAAAATTAAATAAACCTAAATTTTTAAATATTTTTATTTGTATTGATTTTTAATTTGTTTTACATCTTCATAATATTTTCTTTAATGCAAAAAATTTTTTCATCTTTATATGGTTTTTAGGCAAAAATAAAATGAATAATTGATCTTAAAACAAGTTAAATATGACAGATTATACTTTATTTTTACAAAATTTCATCATAATTTTTTAAATACTGATAAAATTGCAATCTTGATTAATCTTCCAAACTTTCACAAAAGTTATATAATAAAAATATATGAGGTAAAAGGTAATAAAATTCAAAGGTGAATAAAAATGAAAATGCCTACTAAGGTTAAGAGGTATTGTCCTTACTGTAAAAGACATACCATTCACGAGATAGAAAGAGTTAAAAAGAGGAAAGCGAGTGAACTTAGGTGGGGGCAAAGAAGATTCAGAAGGGTGACCTCCGGTTACGGAGGTTTTCCGAGACCTAAATTTGAGGGAAGAGAAAAGCCAACAAAAAGGATTAGTATTAGATACAGGTGTACGGTATGTCACAAGGCACATACTGTTCCAACCTGGAGAGCTAAAAAATTTGAACTCATAGAGGTTGAGTAAAATGGAAGAAAAAAAGTTTTTCAAGCCTGAAAAATTGGATAAAAAATTCGTAAAAATAAAATGTCCTGATTGTGGCAATGAAGAGATTACTTATGTTAGGGGCAGTACTGAAATCAGATGCAGTGTGTGCGGAGCTACGCTTGCCATTCCAACCGGGGGTAAAATTTTAATTAAGGGAGAAATATCGGGGACCTACGAATGAAAAAAGAGTATCCAGAAGTTGGGGATCTCGTTATTGGGACAGTTGAAACTGTTAAGGATTATGGTGCATTCGTGAATCTGGATGAATATCCCAATAAAAAGGGTTTTATACACGTTAGTGAAATAGCATCAGGATGGATAAAATATATCAGGGATTATGTTAGAGAAGGCCAGAAGGTTGTTTGTCAGGTAATTGATATAAACAAGGAAAAGGGTCACATAGATCTTTCCTTAAAAAGGGTTAACGAACATCAAAGAAGGGAAAAGGTGCAAGAATGGAAAAATGAGCAAAGGGCAAAGAAATTGTTAGAAATAGTTAAGGAAAGAAGCAAATCAAAAGAGGATTTTGACAAGATAATTGAAAATCTTGAATTGAAGTACGGTACTCTTTTTGCAGCATTTGAAAATGCTGCAATGGATAGTGAATCATTTGAAAAAGATAACAAGGGAGAATGGGTGAATTATTTTATAGATGTGGCAAGAGAAAACATAGAACCGGCAAGGGTAAGAATTTCAGGTTTTGTTGAAATAAGTTCAAACGATAGGAATGCAATAGAAAACATAAAAAATGCTTTGCTTACTATTCACAAACCGGATGAAGGTGTAAGCGTTCAATACACTGGAGCACCAAGGTATAGAATAATCATAGATTCAACTGATTATAAAACAGCAGAGGATAAACTTAAACAAGCAGCAGAAACGGTAATAGAATACATAAAGAAGCATGGGGGAAATGGTGAATTTTTCAGGAAGGTAGAATGAATTGAAAACGAAGATTAAGAGATGTGATTATTGCAAAATCTATACACTTAAGGATGTATGTCCTAGATGTGGAAGGCAGACTGTTAGTATTACCCCACCACATTTTTCACCTTTGGATAAATATGGAAAATATAGAAGACAATATAAAAAGATGGAGGCTGAAAGAAATGGATAATGTTTTAATAAAGCTTTATAAAAAACCAAAGCTCAGGAACCCTATATTGATAGAAGGTTTGCCAGGCGTTGGCAATGTTGGTAAGGTTGCGGCTGAATATTTTCTGTCGAAATTGAAGGCAACAAAATTGGCTGACATATATTCGAAATATTTCCCACCCCAGGTACTTATAAATGATGATGGAACACTTTATCTTGTTAAAAATGAACTTTATTATGTTAAGACTAAAGGTCCAAGCGATCTCATATTTCTAGTCGGCGATTATCAGGGAATGTCAAACGAGGGTCAATTTGAAATATCCTACAAAGTTCTTGAAATAGCAAAAATGTTCAATGTTAAGTTTATTTATACGCTTGGTGGATTTGGAACGGGACAATTGACTGAGAAACCCAGGGTATTTGGTGCTGCAACAAATCCAGAACTTGTTGAAATGCTTAAAAAGTTTGATGTTGTTTTTTCATCAGGTGAACCAAGCAACGGTATAGTTGGGGCTGCTGGTTTATTGCTTGGCATAGGCATGAACTTTTTTGGCATTAATGGTGCATGTTTAATGGGTGAAACATCCGGCTACTTTACAGATCCCAAGGGTGCTCTTGCAGTACTTAAGGTTCTTATAAAAATACTTGGAATAGAAATAGATTTCCAGGAACTTGATTCAAAGATACAGGCATTAAATGAATTAACACAGAAAATGCAGGAGCAGGTTGAGCAGAAGGTCAAAAAAGAAGATCTGGGGTATATTGGTTAAAATAATAGATTTAATAATCTAGGTACAAATCTTACCATTAAATGTTTTTTTGATTTATTTTTTTTAAGAAATTAATTAAAAAATAATAAGCGCGGGGAGAGGGATTCGAACCCTCGCATCCTTTCGGATAACGGCTTAGCAGGCCGTCGCCATACCGCTAGGCTATCCCCGCTTTTTCACATGAGAAAAATGTAATATGTATAAATTATTTTTCGTTTGATGCTTTACATAATCACAACCACGGGAAAGTGCAATCTAAAATGTAAATATTGCGGTGGTTCTTTTCCCCAAATGTTTGTACCGTATGACGTTAAGTATGATATTCAAAGTTTAACTGAACTTATTAATAGAGATAGAGAAGCTACTGTAGTTTATTATGGTGGTGAACCCCTTCTTAACTGGAAATTTATTAAAGAATTAAATCAGAGACTGAAAGTAAAAAGGATTGGTATTCAAACAAATGGAACATTAGTCAAAAATCTTGAGTATGATTTTTGGAAATATTTCGATTTTGCTTTGTTATCAATTGATGGTGATGAATTCATAACCGATTTAAATAGGGGGAAAGGTACATATAAGAAAGTAATTGATTCTGCAAAATATTTAAAGGGCTTTGGTAAGGAATTAATAGCTAGGATGGTTGTCACAGGGAAATCAAATATTTATAGGGATGTTAAACATATCCTGGACTTGTATTTATTTGATAAAGTTCACTGGCAGTTAGATGTGGTTTGGGATGAGAGATGGGATCTAAAAACTTTCGTAACTGAAAATTATTTACCAGGTATTGAAAAATTAATGAGCCAATTCATGGAAAATGCAAGAAATGGAAGAATTATCAAAATAGTTCCATTTCTAGGGATTCTGTCTTCTTTTTATTTCAAGAAATTTGAATATTTTCCCTGTGGTGCTGGAAAATATTCAATCACAATAAATTCAGACGGTAGAATCCTTGCTTGCCCAATTGCTGTAAGCGAGGAATGGAATAATATTGGTTTAGTAGGTAAGGGTTTTAAACCATTGACTATGCCTCAAGAATGTATTAATTGCGAATATTTCAATTATTGTGGTGGCAGATGCCTTTATTCTTTTATGGAAAGATATTGGGGCAATGAGGGCTTTAAAGAAATATGTGATATAACAAAAAAGACCATTGACATTGTTCTTTCAAAAACAATGGAATTGAATGAACTCATTGATAAAAAAATTATCAGCAAAGATCAATTAAGGTATGATCCACTTGATGATTCAACTGAGGTCATTCCGTAAGGTTACGATTTCTGTTAACCATGTTATCATCCCCGCGAATTCAGGGATGCTTAAACTTCTTGGTTATACCCCTATACCCCTTATTCCGTCCGCAAATGCTTCAGGGATTGCCTTTTTTATTATACAAAGCATTGAGATTCGCATGTATCAGTATTCCATCCGTGGATCTGAAAATGCCCCTTTTTATTCTTTTTTCCATGTATATCATGATGTTCAATACTTTCATTGTCAAGGAATGAACACTTGCTTGTGCGTTCTTCGTCTTATATTATTATCTGTATGCCAGCCTCTTCTGCCTTGTATTTGATCTGGAAATCAATTCAATACAGGAATGTATTATGGATCTTTAATCTATAATAGCTTCTAATGTAATCTACCTTTTTTGTTATTTTTTATATAATCATATTCTTTAGAATATTGTCTTTCTCCAATTCTTTGCATTCTCCTCTAAATACTTGCTTACTAGATATAAAATTTATTTTGTTTTTAATATTCTACAAAATCTTGATTCTGTTCTTTTCATTCTAAAATGCAAAATTTAATATGGCTATTTTTTTTAAATAAATCCGTTTATGGAATTTGTTGATTTAAAAAATAAGATTGTTAATGCTTATAGGATCAAAAAATATGCAGAATTAGCCATTTTATCGCTTTTTCTTGATGAGGATGAAAATGATTTCAGGTCAATGGCAGCAAAACTTGTACTTGAATAAAAAAATCATAAAGATATGATTGAAAATATTTTGAAAAAATGAGTTTTGGAATTATATAAATATTAAGATAAATTCTAGTTATACGAAAGAAGCAATTAGTAAATTAAATAAGAGCAAACTTTTAACAATGTTATTAAACAATGAAATTCTTGCCATAAATAATTATTTAGAGCTTTTTTTAACTACCACAAAGGAAATGATAAAAGACTATTTTAAAAATGAGGATGGATATTTTAAAACATTCAAGGAAATGTCATATGAGGAATTTGATCTTGCAAGAAGAATTTTGAATTGTATTTATGGAATAGGTGAAAGTTTTCATTAAAGAAGTTTTCAAATAGTAAATTGAATATCAGATAATAAATGTACAAATATGGTTTTTCAGGCCTTGACAGAAGGATATGGTACCTTGGCATAACCAGGTTTATACGGTCAATGGGGAGGGTATCTTCATTCATATTTCTTCCCTTAATATTTGTATTTGTCTATAATGTTTCATTTCTTATTACAGGTATCTTTTTAGGCTTTGCTACGATAATTATGAGCATTGTCCAGTATTATTCAGGAATATGGACAGATAAAGTTGGTAGAAGAGCATTTTTAATAATAATTCCATTCCCCGCTGCCTTTGTCTATTTTCTACTTTTTTATTTTGTCTATATGAAAATAAGCTTCCTATTTGTTGTATTAATCTGGTATTCAAGCATAATAATTAATGCAATACAATATCCTGCAATCCAGGCTTCTATTGCTGACCTTACTTCTGAATATGAAAGATTATCAGCATACACACTTATACGAATAATGACAAATGTAGGTGCTGCTGTTGGTCCTCTTGCAGGTGCGTTTCTTTCTCAATTCAGTTTTAGTTATGTTTTTTTATTTGCCTCACTTGCAACAATAATTGAGGGTATTATTCTAATCGTTTATTTTAAGGAATCATATTTCCCGGGAAAGGAAGAAAAAATTACTTTTTCCTTAAAGATATTAAGATATGATAAATTTTTTCTATTCTTTATAGTAATCGGCACAATTTTGGGGTTTGCATTGAGACAGAATGGCCCAGCATTAACTTTGTATGCCTTTGACATAAGAAATTTACCTGTAATTGACATTGGATACATATATTCATTGAATGGTATTTTAGTTATTGCTTTACAGATGCCTTTCCTAAGAATTATGTCAAAATTAAATACGCCTGTTTTTTGGCGAGGCATATCCTCTCTTATCTATGCCATGGGTTTTACAATTCTTGCATTTTCAACGGGCTTTCTTTCTATTTTATTTGTAATGGGCATATTCACTGTGGGAGAGGATTTCATGGCTCCAACAACACAAACAATAATTACAACAATTTCACCAGGAAATCTAAGAGGTACATACATTGGCACATATAATTTATTTACAAGTATTGGAAGATTTTTGGGTGCAATAATTGGCCTCTATTATCTTTATATTTTAAAATCCATACCTTATTTATTCTGGATTTATGTTTCGTTAATAACAGCCTTTTCAGGTTTATTTTATTTTGTTCTCAATCCTTTGTTCAAAAAAAGAAATAAAATTTAAATATTCATATTACATTATTTATATTATGAAAAAGTTTGGGGTTATTTTGATTGTTTTAGTGTTTATATTTTCTCTTGCAGTTCCAGCAATGGCTACAGCACCGCATTTTATTAACTTGAAAAACGATATAAAGGCAAAAGCAACAACCCTTTCTGGTAATTTTGCATTTGTATCTGAATTTACATCCGGCGGAAATTATTCATCATACGGTTGGACAGCATATGGCAATCCTATGCCCGTTATAACAAACAAAACTAATTTTTACGGTGAACCTTCGATTGAACTTTCTAAAAATACTTTTGTAACTTCATATAAAAATGTAACAGCAGGCCAGAATTTTGTATCTTTTCAGGCAGCTATTTATGCTCAGAAAGGAAATGCATCTATATCAATAATTAATCAGGCTGGTCAGCAGATCGCAGAAGTTAATGTTTATAAAAATGAAATATTCGCAGGATCAATGGGTGTTGAAACATATCTTGGGAATGCTCCATCTTCCTCTTCGTATCCACAAGGATGGGTATTCATAATTGCAAACATACAGAATACATCAACAAACAAGGCATTTTCCTGGACTATGCAACTTTTCGTTGATGAAACAGATAAAATATTTGCCAATGTATCTGTTCCTATGGCATACCAATATGCAGGCATAGAACTTGGCTCAGAAAATGGCAATTCATATTTTACCGATATAATTTTCACATCATATCAGATTGCAATTTACTATCCTGGTTATAATCCCATGGAAGGTTATGGGCAGGGATCAGGATTAGTTGTTTCTTTATTAAGTCCTTTTACAGTAATACATGCAAATATGCTTTTAAAAAATTGGAACGTGCCTGAAACAGGAATACTGAGCTTTCAGATTAATGTAATGAATTATTATGGTACCACAAGATCCAGCGGTGTAGGTTTCTTCCAGTTAGGTGTTGACCTAGACCCTAACAATCACATAGCTCCTTGGTATGTTCCTGGAAAGAACATGGTTGCACATTATTTCATGAATTCGAGCAGTCCTGCAATTAGCTCAGGATTTTATTCACCGAACAATACGGAATTGAGCCTTACAATTGAATATCTAGTATCCGACAATGAAATATTATTCCAGATTGTTGATTACAATGTTTCTGGAAATTTTATGTACTGGAACGCAACAATTCCATACAATGGTACAGAATTCTATAGCAGCTATACACAGCTCGAGTTCCAGCCATCCTCAAATTATCCTATTCAGGATTATTATTTCAATGGATCACTTTATAACATAATGGTAGGAAATGGTGTAAATCAGGTTCCTCTAAACAATTCATATATGCTTCCTTTTGAACTTAATGCACCAACAACATGGTCACTTACATACTATGGGAGCGCAACGAATGGATACAACGAAATTGGTTAAATTTTAATTATTTTTTATTTTTTTCTAAATAAAAATTAAATATGGTTTTACCATGTACCAATGAATGCTTTTAAAAAATGAGAATATTTCAGAAGTTTATCCTTCAATATTTCGTATAAAGGTAAATCTTCCCAATAATCCATTAAAGTTTATCAATGCCTACCTTGTAAAGGGTGATGAAAGGTCGTTGCTGATTGATACGGCTATGAATATGGAATCCTGTTATATTGAACTATCAAGTGCTCTGGATGAAATTGGTGTAAACAGGGAAAAGCTTGATCTTTTCATAACGCACATACATGCAGATCATATAGGACTTATAGACAGGTTTATTAAAAAATCCAAAGTTTATATGAGTGATACTGAACATAATGTTGTAGTTGAAGCAATAAAACATCCTGATTACTGGCATTCAATGAACAATTTTCTTGTAATTAATGGAATGCCAAAGAGCATATTAGATGGTGCATTAAAGTACCTTGACCAGGTTTATCTGCAAACATATCCTTCAATGGAAAATGATCTATTGAAAAATTTTAAATCCATAAAGGATAATGAAGAAATAAAATATGGCGATTTTGAATTTCAGGGCATACTTACACCAGGCCATTCACCGGGGCACATGTGCCTTTATGATAAAAAAAATAAAATTATTTTTTTAGGCGATCATGTTCTTTTTGGTATAACGCCAAACATTACATGGTGGCCTAACATGCCAAATTCTCTGAGATATTATATTGAAAGCCTTAACAGGGTATATGATCTCGATATTAATTTTGCATTTCCCGGCCATGGTGAACCTGGAAAGAGTATAAAAAAGAGAATTGAGGCCATAAAAAAGCACCATCAAGAAAGGTTCAAGGAAATTATGGATGCTCTTGAATCAAGTCCTAAAACGGCATACCAGGTAGCTTCTGAAATTAAATGGAATATCAGGTTTGATGCTTGGGAATCCTTTCCAAAGACACAAAAATATTTTGCCCTTGGTGAAACAATTTCGCATCTATTATACCTCGAAGAGATTAAAAAAATTAAATCTGAGTTTAAAGATGGAAAAATAATATTCAAGTTGAATGAATTTTAAATATTAATTTGCATTATTATAAGCATGATTGAATTTGAAACTGGGAAGTGGATATTATCCCATCCAGGCAATTACAATCTTTCTCAGAGTGGTATGTCAGGCAGAATTAATTTAGAAAAATATTTTAAATCATGCGGTATGGGGGATGAAAATATCCTCAAGCAGAAAATAGCATCTCTAAACAATTCATCAAGGGAAAACATAGTAGTTACGCATGGTGCAACTGAAGCCTTATTTCTATCGCTTTATCATTTGAAAAATGCTGGAAAAAAGGGGTATAATACAACAACACCAGAATATGAGCCTCTGATAAAAGATCCTCCTGCTCTCGGATTTAATAAAGGTAAAGATATTTTTGTTTTCAGCAACACTAACAATCCCACCGGGACCGAAGCACACATACCTGAAACATTTGAATACTATGTTGTTGATGATACATTTTTACAGTTCTATAGAGATCTTGATTCTGTGGAATATCCTGAAAACACCTATAGAATAAACACATTTACTAAATTTTATGGTGGTGATGATGTTCGTGTGGGCTACATAATAGCACCCACAAGAAAAGAGGCTGAAAATATTAATGCATTAAAGGGTATATTTACAGAACAGGTTTCAAGATACAATATTTGTGTGGCAAGTTCTATTTTAGAGGACAATGATGAAATAAAAAATTTTGTTAGAATTGAAATGGAAGAAAATCTATCATATCTGAAAAGAAATATGGGCAAATTGAAATTTTATAGAAATTTGGAACCTGTTACTGGCACAGTAACATTTCTTGATTATTCAGCATATTCTGAGATAGATTCACTTTCGATGGCTGAGTTTCTTTCTAAGAATTCCATTTCAGTTGTTCCTGGTAAAATTTTCGGTGTAAATGGTCCATATATCAGGGTATGCTATACTAGGGAAAATTTCCAGGAATCGTTCAATGTCCTTCTTGAAAAGCTCGAACAGGTGGATTTCCTATGAAGATAGTTGTTGATATAGGTGGTACAAAAACGTTCATTGCCACTTCTGATGGAAAAGAGATATCCAACTTAACAATGCTGAAAACACCAAAAAAAATGTCAGAATTTTATGAAATGTTCAATAAAATAAATGAATATTCAAAGTATTCAAAGATACTTAACATAGCCATACCTGGAAGGGTCGATTCCAGTGGCAGAACAATACTTATTCCAAATGTAAATTTGAAAAATTTTAACCTAGTTAGACCATTTAAAAAGAATTTTGAAAGTATAAATATACAGAATGATGTGTTTTGTGGATCTTTAAATATTATTTTTGACAATAATGTTAAAAATTCTCTACTCATAAACTGGGGTTCGGGCATAGGTGGTGCCATAATCATAGATGGGAAAATTTACACTGGAAATGGAAATGCCGGTGAAATCGGGCACATTTCCTTCGGTGATAGAGACATTGAAAGCTATATAGGTGGTATGTACATAAAAAAGAATTATGGTTATCATGGAGAGGAACTGCAGATAATGGCAGAAAGAGGAGAAAAAATTGCACTTGAAATTTTTAAGAAAATAGGAAAAAAATTCGGTTATTTCCTCAGATCAATGGTTTATATTTTTGATCCTGATTCTATTTACCTTTTCGGTAGTTTTTTGAATTCATGGCCATTTATGGAGGATCATGTTGAAAAAATTCTTGAAACGTACAGCAGGGATGTGAAAATTAACATAATAAATGACAAGCACTACATAATAAAAGGATGCTATTATCTGGACGAATATTTAAAAAATAAAAAAGTTTAGGGCATATTCCTGAACTCTTTACTATCCATTTTATTTGTGCTTGTTTTAGGTAAGGGAGCAAAAATATGAAATCATCAGGAATCCCCCATTTTTGAATTCTTCTGTTTTAGACGAACTTGAATATATGGTCAATAATTTTTTCTTTTGTCGCTTTTACCTTTAATGTAATGAATGCTATAGGTCTTTTACCCCCTTTTGGATCGGGCTTGCCTACTGCCTCTACCTCCCCTATCATTGGTATTTCTGAAATTATGTTTTCAAATATTAATGATGGAATGAATTCACTTCCAATCTTTACAGCATCCTTTTTCTATCAACTATATATATCTTTTTGATCTATTACTTCAAGATGACCTGTGTGAAGCTAGGTGGGGTATAAAAAGGAAATAATTTCAGGATATCACATTTGTAGATTTAAAGCAAAAAATATTTATTTTAAAGGTTCAATTCGTTTTTATGATTAAAAAAGTTGGAGTTATAGGTGCAGGCTCTATGGGGTCAGCAATTGCAGAAGTATTTGCTTACAATGGTTTAGATGTGATTTTAAAGGATCAGAATATGGAACTGACAGAAAAGGGAATGAAGAATATAAAAAGGATTCTCAGTGATTTTGAAAAATATTTGAAGGAAAGACCTATAAAAGAGATAGGGAGAATAGAAAAACTAGGCATAGCATTAACAGAAGAACAGAAAAATCTTATAGTGAAAAACATGGGAAGTACAATAGATCAGGATTCAATCATAGGAAGAATAAAACCTTCTGATAATTATAATGATTTAAAGGACTGCGATTTAGTTATTGAAGCAATTTTTGAAGATCAATCAATTAAAAATAAACTTTTTGAAGAGCTATCAGAAATTTTGCCAGACAATACCATAGTAGCTTCAAACACGTCTTCCTTAAGCATAACTGAGATGGCGGCTCACTATAAAAAACCCGAGAATGTCATCATTACACATTTTTTCAATCCGCCATATACGTTACCTTTAGTTGAAATAGTACCTGCATTACAAACAGCAGATTCGACAATAACTGCTGTTTTTGAATTTTTCAGCGCATTAAGAAATCATAGAGAAAAACTTGTTCCAGTAAAAGTTAAGGAAAGGACAGGGTTTGTTGTAAACAGAATATTAATTCCAATGATAAATGAGGCAATGAAAATTGTTGATGAGGGTATAGCAGATATAAAAACAGTTGATATTGCAATGAAAAAGGGTGCTGGCATGCCCATGGGCCCGTTTGAGCTTGCAGATTACGTTGGTGTTGATATTGTCTATCATGTATTAAGAAGCTTCAGGGAGGCATTTGGTGATAATTATATTGCTCCAGAGACATTGAAATATATGATATCGGCTGGATGGTGGGGCATAAAAAAAGGGAGAGGCTTTTACAATTATAAAAAATAGAGGTGAAAAAGATTGAGAAATGATGCTGACCACAAAAATAGTCTAAAGGATAAAAGAATTGAATATTACAGGAGAAAAGCAGTCAAGGATCCAATCAGAAATGAAATAATAGGTATGGTAATAAATCATGTTTCAGATCCTTACAGAATGCAGAATGATTCTGCAGTATTATTAGATTTACTTTAATAGGTGATATAATGAAAAAGGTATATGTTGCAGGCGTAGGAATGACAAATTTTGGCAAATCGAATAAACTAGGCAGGGAACTTGCGCTTGAGGCATCCATAATGGCAATAAACGATGCTGGAATAAAACCAAGGGAGATAGAGGCAACATATGTTTCCAATGCATTTGGGATTGCAGAAAACCAGGTGCATGTGGGGCCATTGATAAACAGTTCACTGGGCATTCCAGAAGTTCCAAGTTTAACAATAGAATCAGCCTGTTCAGGTTCAAGTGCAGCTTTTCATGAAGCATACGTCGCATTATCATCAGGTATACATAAAGTTGCACTTGTTGTAGGATATGAAAAATTGAGCATGAATCCTACATCGGAGAATACAAGGTATTTTGCAATGGCAAGTGATTACTGGTTTGAGGGTTTAAACGGTGTTACATTCCCAGGTCTTTATGCACTAATGGCCACTGCGCACATGAAAAAGTATGGTACTACAGAGGAGATGCTAGGATCTGTGTCAATAAAAAATCACAGGAATGGATATTACAATCCGAAGGCCCATTTTAGGAAAATGATAGACATGGAAACATATTTGAACAGCCCTGTCGTTGCCTACCCATTGAAACTCTATGATTCGTGTCCATTCAGTGATGGTGCTTCAGCATTAATTCTTGTGAATGAGGATTTCAATGAAAGAAAATCTGAACGTGTTCAGGTTCTTTCATCTGTAAGATCTGGAAGCATGGCCGCATTACAGGATAGGAATGATTTTACTGGAATTCCCGGTGCAAAAATCGCAGCAGAAAAGGCATTTAGAAATTCAAAGCTTTCACCCTCAGATATATCACTTGCTGAAGTGCATGATTGCTTTACAATAGCAGAAATTATGGCAATAGAGGATATAGGCTTCTTTAAGAAAGGTGAAGGCGGCAAGGCTGAATTAGAGGGACTAACGCAATATGATGGTAAAATACCAATAAACACGTCAGGAGGTTTAAAGGCAAAGGGGCATCCTGTATCGGCAACGGGCATTGCACAGATATTAGAAATTTATGAACAGATGCTCTACAGGGTTGATAAAAACAGGCAGGTCTCAAAACCAGAAATTGGTCTAGCACATAACGTAGGAGCTACTGGAGGCTCCGTAAGCATTACCATATTAAAGAGGGTGAGATGATGCATGATGTTCATGGATATATAGAAAACCTAAAGGCTGGAAAAATAATCGGTTTTGAATGCTCTGAATGCCACCACAAATGGGTAACAATACTCAATTATTGTCCGGTATGCGGTTCAGAAAATATAAGGGATTCCGAACTCTCAAATTCAGGAAAAGTTTTAACATTTACAATTCAGAAAGTGGTCCCGACACAGTACCAGGAAAAGGCACCATATGCTATTGCAATAATACAGCTTGATGATGGTGCTAAAATTCAGGCAAGGATCGAAAATTTGAATGGCATTTCTGATCTAGTTGGAAAGGAAGTAATATTTGATAAAGGTGGTGAAGAAGGATTAGTATTCAAAATTAAAAAAGATAATCTTATTTAATCGTATTCCTATAAATGTTCTATGATCCAGGTTCAATACGATGAACATATAATGGTTGTTTTGATAAACAGACCAGAGAAAAGAAATGCAATAGATTTTAAAACAGCAAATGAAATTCAATATACGTTTGAAAAATTCGAAAAAGATGATTCACTTTATGTTGCTGTCATTTCTGGGATTGGTGGAAATTTCAGTGCTGGTGCTGATTTGACAGATCTTAAAGAGCTAGAAAAAAGGGCGATGGATACAAATGGTCCTCTTGGGTTTACAAGAAGAACGGTTAAAAAGCCCATCATCGCTGCAATAGCCGGTTACTGCGTAGCAGGAGGATTTGAACTTGCCCTCTGGGCAGACATCAGGATTGCAGACGAAGATTCAAAATTTGGTTTCCTTGAAAGAAGGTTTGGTGTTCCTCTCATAGACGGCGGTACTCAAAGGCTTCCATTGATAGCCGGTCTCGGAAATGCTCTATATCTGATTTTAACGGGCAAGTTGATTGATGCAAAGGAAGCCTACAGAATTGGAATTGTTAATGAAATAGTTCCAAACGGTAAGTCATTGTCAAGATCAATCGAAATAGCAAAGGAAATTTCTATGTACCCACAGATCACACTAAGAAATGATAGAAATGCATTATATTCTTCACTTGATCTTGAGAATAAGATGAAAATTGAAGCACAGTACGGAAAGGATGTTTTAGAAAGTGGTGTCCCCTTTCAAGGCGCTGAGCAGTTCAAAAAGGGTAAAGGTAGAAGTGGAAGGCAACTCTGATATTTTTGAATGTTTAAGCTTTATTGCTCATAATTCTAAAAAGAAGGAAAAAATTATAAAAATGAAAATAATGGTATATCTATGGAATTTAAATATGGTAAGCTTGTGTTGACAAAAATAAAAGTTAAAAATGTAAGGTATTTCAAGGATAAGGCATTTTTTGATTATGACATAGAATATCAGATCGAAACTGGCCAGGAAGTAGAAAAAATACTTAAAGAAAATTTTAATTTTTGTTTCACAATATCCAGTGAAAAAAGAACAAGGGATGAGGAGATTGATAGGATTATTAAGGCTACAATGTCCTGGCTTTATGAAAAGCACAAGAATGATTACGATTACCTAGCATGCTGCCAGGCAGAAAGTGGTCTGATCCTTGAAATAAATGAATTTTACAAAAAATCTGAATTTGAGATAAATAAAAATGTCTAGGCCTTTTCCTTCAGCATTACTTCGTCTATTGTGATTTCAGCTATATCCGATGAATACATTGCTATCCTTATCAGGCTTTCTATTATGAAAGCCATACCTATAAGTTCTTTCCCCCTCTTTTTATTTAATTCATTTATTGTTTTTCTAGCAATGTTAGAAAATTCGTGTGCTCTTTCTATAACGCTATTTGCTTGATTCAAATCAAGGTGTCTATATGAATGATATGATTCTCTGAAAAGCTCCGTTGCATAATTAAAAAGCTGTAAAAGCTCTTTGCCATCGTTAATTCTATTTTCAAGCATCATGTTTGATATATTTACAGCATGGTCACCTATTCTTTCTAAAAGTTTTGCTATTGATCTAATGTTGAAAGCCTTAGTTATATCTATATTAAGATCCCTGAGAACGTTGGAGTTTTTAAGGGCCATATAGAATTGTTTTGAAATTAGCCAGAATACCCTGTCAAGCTGCCTATCCCTTTCAATTATGTCCACTGCAAAGCTTTCATTAAAATTAGAATAAAGTTCTTTAACGTCTAGCAACATGTTTTCTGTCATGTTGTAAAGCCTTTGTAACATTTTTTCAATTGGGAGGTCTGAAAATTTAGAAAGATCTTGTAGAAGAATTGAATTATTACTTTCTTCCACAATTTCTACACCTAAACTCAAAACTGTGAATTTGTTAACAGCACTTTTAATCTCTTCAGAAAGAACAGTTTTTGAAACTATTTTGATCGTATCAAATCCGGCTAAATAAATGGCGATTAGTTTTCTCAAAATGAGATCCTCTTTTTCATTTTCAATTACCAAGTAAATCTCTTTATGTTCATTTTTTTCAAAAATTTTTGTTGATAATATTAGACTTCCATCTTTTAATTCCTTAAGCTGTAATGTATCCCCCTCAGTTATTTTGTTCTTTATCACCCAATCCTTTGGAAGTGAAATTATGTAGGTGGATCCTCCAGTTTTCTGTACTTTCCTAAATTCCATATATTTAGAAATATGATAAAATATTTAAATTTTTCATTTTTCTATATTTTATATAGTAATATATACAATATTTGAAATATCTATATATATCTTTAACAAATTTATGAATTGGTGAAAAAATGGATAATAAAAATCCTTTCGAGGATATAGACTCGACAAAGCTTAACTTCGGCCATATAAAAATATGGTTCACTGCTGGCATGGGTTTTTTTACAGATGCATACGATTTATTCATAATAGGCATAGTTCTAATTCTTTTGACTGGGCCATATAATACAGCGTTTCATTTGAATACGGTTGAATCTGCCCTAATAGGTACATCCGCAATAATGGCTGCAATAATAGGGCAGCTTATGTTTGGGAGAATAGCAGATTTAATAGGTAGAAAAAAGGTTTACGGAATAGAGGCTTCCATATTGGCAATTGGTGCAATTCTTAGTTCATTTTCAATGAATTTTCTGTTTTTGTTCATATCAAGATTTCTACTTGGTATAGGCATAGGTGGTGATTATCCAGTAAGTGCAACCATAATGAGTGAATATTCAAACAAGAAGGACAGAGGTAAACTGATAGGTTTTGTCTTTGCAAATCAGGGCATAGGCTCTGTTGTAGCAGTAGCTGTCGGCGTGATTTCGGTCGTTGCATTCTCTCCTGACCTTGCTTGGAGGTTTATGCTAGCATTTGGAGCAATACCAGCAATATCTGTAATATATTTAAGGAGAAAGCTTCCTGAGACACCCAGATATTCATTGCTAGTTTCACAGGATACTGAAACTGCTAAAAACGCAAAGAAAGTGGTAGGAATAAACGATAAAAATTTGCCAAAAGCTTCTACCCAGGTATCAAAGTTCTCAACTTTTATAAAAGCATACTGGAAAACATTGGTAATTACCTCAAGCACTTGGTTTTTTTTAGATATAGCATTTTATGGCACCGGTATATATTCAAGCCCTATTGTAAGCAATATAATATCAGCAAGCACACTTCCAATGAAAATTTTGATTGCTGGCTTGCCTTTCATGGTTGGCTTCTTCGGATACTTTACGGCCGTGGGACTACTTGATAAACTCGGCAGAAAGACCATACAGGTACAAGGTTTCTTTATGATGGCGCTTCTATACATTATAGTTTCAAGTGTAATGATAGTTCACGGATCGAAAGTTGTTGGATTTACCATACCAGTTGATATTGCATTTATATTATACTCGCTATCATTCTTCTTCATAGACTTTGGTCCAAATGAAACAACATTCATTTTGCCTGCGGAAGTTTTCCCTGTTAAGTATAGAACTACAGGCCATGGCATATCTGCAGCTGCAGGAAAAGTTGGTGCAGCAATTAGCACATTCCTAATGCCAGTTCTGTTAATCACAATTGGTATAAAAGAGGTACTTTTAATCCTGGGAGGCATATCTATAATAGGTGGTTTGATTTCTTTAGCAATAAAAGAACCAGCAAATAAATCACTTGAAGAGGCTTCAAATGAAAAAATAATCATTCAACCAGACTAATTTTTTATTTTTTTATTGCAATTTTAAGAAATATATAGTACAGAATAGAGCTTGTAACATAGAATATAGCACATATGTAAAAAGGAAGATTTAGTGAATAATTCATAATAATACCACCAAAATACACAGAAATGGAGTTCATGCCTATCCATGAAAGTGAAACTAAACTTGACATAAATGGTCTGAATTCTTCAGGAATCATAGTTAATTCAAAGGAACTCTGTACTGGACCTATAACATTCATTAAAATTGTTCTAAAAAAATATAATGCTGAGAAAAAATATAAGCCCATTGAAGATAAGTTCGATGAAAATGGCTTGGAAAGCAGAAGCAGGGCTGCAATTACTTGGAAAGTTACTATTGTACTTAAAGAACCTATTCTACGCGCCAGAAAAGGAACGAGGAGCATTAATATTGCCATAGCAAATGTAGTAATGGAAAAAATGTAGGAAATAGTAGAAATACCTAAATGAAACCTGTACTGAAACTGCAGCTGAAAATATGGAATAACAAAACCAGCTCCAAGACCAATTAAAGATGCAGGGATTGTAAGCTTTAACATTGTTTTTAAAATTTCTTTAGGCACTTTTTTTCTTTCTTCTCTTTTAATTTTTATATCATCCTCTAAAAGTCTTATCAATATTAAAGAAATTGTCCAGAGTATTAAAACGGTTAATAAAGCAAGTTTGAAACCAATAAGATTATTTTTAAACAAAAATCTACCTAAACTAGGAAATAATCCAGATACAGTTATACCCAGTGTCAATCCCATGAGGTTAACAAAACCATTGAAAGAAAAAACAAAATTTCTTCTTTTCTCTTCGGAAGCTTTAGAAAGGAGGCTATTAAAATTAGGACTTGAAAATGCCTGCGCAAATCCGGATATTATGGCACCTGAATACAAGAGTAAAACATTGCTGGTGATTACATAAATCAGAATGAAAATGATGCTAAAAAAGCTACCAATAAAAAGCATCTTCCTTGATCCTATTCTTGAGGATATTATGCCTATAGGGAGTGCCATCAACAAATAAGAAAATCCGGATAAGGAAGATAGTGGCCATAAAAAACAGTATTATATCCTAAATTAACTATATAAAAAATGAATATAAAGCTAAAGATACCGCCACCTATGAGCTAAACACCTCCATTATAATTAAATATTTCACAGTAGTACTAAAATTGGAATATTCGTATTTAAAATTTTTAATGATGTTTAAAAGGTTAAGCATTTTCAAAGGTAAAATTGAGATAGACTAAAAAAATTTCTTAAAATATATTAGCATCTTTGTTATTACGGGATTGGTGATCTAATGAAAAATAAAATTACTATGGACAAGCCAGTTGTTGAAATGGATGGAGATGAAATGACAAGAGTTCTCTGGGCTTGGGTAAAGGAAAAATTACTTAATCCGTACGTTGATCTAAAAACTGAATACTATGACCTTCACGTTTTAAACAGGGATAAAACGGATGATAAGGTAACTTACCAGGCTGCAGAAGCGGTTAAGAAATGGGGTGTAGGTGTAAAATGTGCTACAATTACACCAAATGCTGAAAGGGTAAAGGAGTTCAATCTAAAGAAGGAATGGCCTAGCCCAAATGGTACTATAAGAAAAATACTTGATGGTACGGTATTCAGAGCACCGATTACAGTTAAAAGCATACAACCTGCAGTTAGGTTCTGGAAAAAACCAATAGTTGTTGCAAGGCATGCATTCGGTGATATTTATGATGGTGTAGGAATTAGGTTTGATGAACCAGGAACTGCTGAAATCACTTACAAATCCCAGAGCGGAAAGGAGAAAAAGGTATCCTATCCGAAATTCAGTGGTCCAGGGGTAATACAGGGTATTTATAACCTTGACAAATCCATAGAGGGTTTTGCTAAGGCTACATTCAAGTATGCTATGATCAATAAAATGGATCTGTGGTTTGCAACGAAGGACACAATATCCAAGGTTTATGATGCAAGGTTCAAAGAGATTTTCAATGAAATATATGAAAAGGAGTTCAAAGAAGAATTCAAGAAGCTGGGGATAAATTATAATTATTATTTAATAGATGATGCCGTTGCTAGAGTAGTCAGATCAGAAGGTGGCTTTGTCTGGGCATGTAAGAACTACGACGGTGATGTGTTTTCAGATTTTGTTTCAACGGCTTATGTTGGTACACTTGCACTTATGACATCAGAGTTACTTTCACCTGAGGGCTATTATCTTTCAGAAGCTGCTCATGGAACGGTACAGAGGCATTATTATAAATATCTTAAGGGTGAAAAAGTATCAACAAATCCAACTGCTCTTATCTATGCATGGACGAGGGGCTTAAAGAGAAGGGGAGAAATTGATGGAAATAAGGAGCTCGTAAATTTTGCAGAAAAGCTTGAATTGGCTGTGATAAAAACAATTGAAGAAGACAGGATAATGACACAGGATGTTGCTAAACTTGCTGAACCACCGATAAATGCAATCGTTACATCTGAAGAATTCATCGAGGCAATAAGGAAAAATTTGGATAAACTGTTAAACCATTAAATTTTTTATTTTTAATTGAAAACTTTACAAAATATTTAAATAAGAATCTATTTTTTTAAGAGTTATGGCTGATGTACTTGAAATAAAGAATCTCCATGCTGAAATTGAAGGTAAGGAGATCCTAAAGGGAATAAGTCTAAAAATTGAAAAGGGTAAATTACACGCATTAATGGGTCCTAACGGATCTGGAAAATCTACGCTTGCTCATGTTATAATGGGCGATAAAAGGTATAAAATCACCGAAGGGGAAGTGCTTTTTAATGATATTGACATAACATCCCTTGGAACAGATGAAAGGTCAAAGCTCGGATTGTTCCTAACATTTCAAAACCCGGTTGAACTTTCAGGTGTGAAACTTTTCACCTTCCTCAGGTCAGCTTATACAGTACATTATCCTGATGATAAGAAGACATTCCAGGAATTTATAACATTTGTACAATCGAAGGCAAAGCTGCTTAACATGGACACTTCTCTTTTAAGCAGAAATGTGAACGAGGGTTTTTCGGGGGGCGAAAAAAAGAAGGCTGAAATTTTACAGATGGCTCTTTTAAAGCCTAAAATATCAATTGTAGATGAAATAGATTCAGGCCTTGATGTGGATGCGCTTGAGGCGGTTGCAAAATCGCTTAAAGAAACAATTTATTCAGAGCCAAAGATGGGTTCATTGCTTATAACGCATTACATGAGAATCCTGAAATACTTATCCCCAGATAATGTTCATGTAATGATGGGTGGAAAAATAGTATTATCGGGTGATTACAGCCTCGCACTTAAAATAGAAGAGAAGGGATATGAATGGATAAAAGAGAAGAATTAAAGGATATACTTCCTGAGGATAATGGTCAGGGTAATTTCATCACAAAAGCCAGGTATCCTCATATATTCCAGGAAGGCCTGGATAGAAAAGTAGTTGAAGAAATTTCAGAAATAAAGAAGGAACCTGAATGGATGAAGAGGCTGAGATTGAAGGCTCTTGAAATTTTTAATTCAAAGCCTATGCCAAACTGGGGCCCTCCTCTTGATATTGATTTTAACAAAATAAGGTACTATGTTCTGCCAGATGAGATCAAGGCGAGAAGATGGGAAGATTTGCCCCAGGAAATAAGGGAAACATATGAAAAATTAGGTCTTCCTGAAATGGAAAAGAAATATTTGAGTGGATCCGTTGCAGTGCTCGATTCAGAAGGTGTTTACGCAAACTTAAAAAAACAGTTTGAGGAAAAAGGTGTTATATATTTGGACACTGATACTGCATTGCAAAAATACCCAGATATATTTAGAGAATATTTTATGAATATAGTACCTATAGGGGATAACAAATTTTCGGCACTCAATGGTGCTGTATGGAGCGGTGGATCTTTCATTTATGTTCCTGAAAATGTGCATCTTGATCTTCCTCTTATGACATATTTCAGGATGAATATACAGGCTGAAGGCCAATTTGAACATACAATAATAATAGCTGAAAAAGGCGCGTCTGTGAGTTATATTGAAGGATGCACTGCCCCTATTTACAATACAAGTTCACTCCATAGTGCAGTTGTTGAGGTATATGTAAAAGAGAATGCAAAGGTGAGGTTCACAACAGTTCAAAACTGGAGCCATGATATTTATAATCTTAACACTGAAAGGGCAAAGGTAGAAAAGAATGGAAAGATGGAATGGGTAGGTGGTTCTCTTGGATCTAAGGTAACAATGTTATATCCATCATCCTATCTCGTAGGTGAAGGATCTTCAGCTTCCCATTTAACTATTGCACTTGCTTCAGGAAATACATGGAAAGACAATGGAGCAAAGGTTTTACATCTTGCTCCTAATACATCATCAAAGATAATTTCAAAAAGTATAAGCATGAAAGGTGGAGTTTCTGTTTACAGGGGTCTTGTTAGAATACCAAAGGGAGCATTGAATGCAAAATCACATGTTCAATGCGATGCCCTTATACTTGATGAAAATTCTAAAAATTTTACATATCCACATAATGAAGTCTATGAGGAAACGTCTACACTTACGCACGAAGCATCAGCTGGAAAGATAGGTGAAGAACAGCTTTTCTATATAATGACCAGGGGTCTATCCGAGGATGAGGCAAGATCAATGATAGTTCTCGGATTTCTTGATGATATTATGCGCGAAATACCTTTGGAATTTTCAATAGAACTCAACAAACTCATAAGGTTACAGCTTGGAAGGTATGGTGGTACAGGATGAGCATTGAAGATAAAATAATAAAATTTTCAAGATTAAGAAATGAGCCAGAATGGCTCACGAATTTAAGATTATTAAATTTCAGGAGATATTTTGACATAAAGAAAAAATCTATTTCTGATTCACCTCTTGAAAAAAGGTACACCACATTTGATATTGAGGAATTCCTTGACAATATTCCAGAGGAAACGCAAAAAGGAAAATTTATGGAGGAAAAGGATTATTTTGTTATTGATTATACAAAAAATGGAAAGCTTGAAATTAATCCAAAATCCTTAAAATCTACAACATTAACAAGCATAAGGAGTGCCATTTTAATGTACCCTAATCTTTTAAAAAGTTCTATGGAAAACGCGAATGATGAATGGACCGCTCTTGGAAATGCGCTTTGGGACACGGGCATATTTGTAAATGTTCCAGAAGAGAGAAGATGTGAAAGGATAATGAAATTTAAAACAATATTTCCTGAGCATGTCATTGTAAAAAAGGATTTATTTAACATAGGAGCTAATTCCTTTTTGCAGTTTGTTGAGTATTCTAACGCCACAGATAAATTCACGGGCATTGAAGAAACTTCTATATTCATAGGTAAAAATTCTTCACTCAAGCACCTTACAATGATAGACGGTGGTGGATCAAAAATGGTTTCAATAAAAAATTCTCATATGATGTCTCAAGCTAGGGATGAATGGTACTATGCTGTAAAAAACGTAGAAAAACACATTATAATTACAAATGCAGAGCTTTCAGGTGAATATTCTTCCATTGAACATAAGGGTGCTATACTTGCAAATGGTATGGAGCATTATGATGTCAGTACAAATATTTTTCATAATGCACATCATACAAAAAGTGATGCAAATGTTCGCGCAACCCTGGAAGGTAATTCAAGGGCCATAATGCGTGGGTCCATAAAGGTTTCAAAGAATGCAAATGATTCAAATGCATATTTTGCTGGAAACGCTCTATTGTTAAGCGAAAATGCTAAAAGCAACGCCCTTCCATTTTTGGAAATAGAAGGGGACAGGGCAGTTGCTAAGCATGCGGCAACAGCTACAAACGTTGATTATGATCAGCTTTTTTACATTCAGAGTCGCGGTATTAATGAAAGAAGCGCAAAAAATCTTCTAGTAGAGGGATTTCTTGACCCTGTTGTTAGACAGATACTTATATATGAGGGGACGAGGTACCTGATATACTATGATTGATATAAATACCATAAGAAAGGATTTTCCAATTTTGGAAAGAAAGTTCAATGGAAAGAGAATGATTTATCTGGATAGTACTGCCACTTCACAGAAGCCTATACAAATGATAGAAGCAATCTCCGACTATTACAAAAAATACAACGCAAATGTTCACAGAGGAATTTATGGCCTTAGTGAAGAGGCTACGGATCTTTACGAAAAATCAAGAAAAAACATATCATCTTTTATTAATTCAAGAAACGCTGAGAGCATTGTATTTGTTAGAAATACCACAGAGGCATTAAATCTACTATCTTATTCGCTAGGAAAAAAATTGAAGAAAGGGGATGAGATTGTTACTACAGTTATGGAGCACCATTCCAACATTGTTCCCTGGCAATTTTTACAGGAAAATGGCATTAAAATAAAATTTGTTGATATCAATGAAGACGGTACTTTAAGAATGGAGCAGTTCAGTGAATTAATAACAAAGAGAACGAAAATAGTATCAGTCACGCATGTATCAAATGTACTTGGAACAATAAATGATGTTAAATATATAGGTAAAATCGCCCATGAAAATGATTCATACTTTATTGTTGATGGAGCGCAGTCTGTTCCGCATATGCCTGTTGATGTTAATTCCATAGACTGTGATTTCCTTGCATTTTCAGGACACAAAATGCTAGGTCCAATGGGCATTGGCGTACTATATGGAAAAAAAGAAATCTTAGATGAAATGGACCCATTTATGGGTGGTGGGGAAATGATCAACGAGGTACATTTATCAGGTGCAACATGGGCTGAAGTACCTTTAAAGTTTGAGGCAGGGACGCCTAATGTGGAAGGTGCAGTTGGGCTCTCTGCTGCTGTTGATTACCTTAAAAAATTGGGTATGGACAATGTAAGGGAACATGAAAAGGAGCTTGTTAAATATGCCATGGATAGATTAGAGAATTTTGATGACATTATATTATATGGCCCAAGGAACCCTGAAATTAAAGGAGGGGTGATTGCATTTAATTTCAAAAATGTAAAAAATGCAAAAATTGCCAAGGCCTTAATGGATGAAGGTATAATGATACATCCACATGATGTTGCATCAATCCTGGATATTGATGCTGTAATGGTAAGATCAGGCCACCACTGTGCACAGCCATTAATGGAAAGGCTTGGTGTACCTGCAACATCAAGGGCAAGCTTTTATATATACAATGATAGGGATGATATTGACGAATTCATAAGAGCTTTGGTAAACGTAAAAAAGGTGTTAAAATTATGACCTATGACATTTACATGGATTTTATTCTTGAGCATTATAAAAATCCAAGTAATTATGGTAAAATAGAAAATCCGAGCACGAGTAGCAAGGGGTTAAATCCTTTATGCGGTGATGAGCTAGAAATATACATACTTGTTGAAAAAAATACAATAAAGGATATTAAATTCACTGGTAAGGGCTGTGCAATTAGCCAAGCATCTGCATCAATACTAACAGAGATGGTAAAAGGTAAGGATATCGATTATGTAAAGAACCTGAAGGAAAAGGATCTCCTTGATGCTCTTGGTATAGAAATATCACCTTCAAGGCTAAAATGCGCACTGTTAAGTTACAACACCCTTAAGGAAGCGGTTTCAAAGCTCTGATTATCTCCTTCATCATATCTGGCAGGGCAGAAGGATCTGTTCCAGTTATTATATTTCCATCCCTTTCTACACTCTTGCCCGTATATATAGCACCAGCATTAATTAAATCATCCTTTATAGAATAAAATGAAGTAATCTTTTTGTTCTTTACTATTCCTGCCGAGATAAGAAGCCATGGGCCATGGCATATTGCAGCAACAATTTTTCCACTATCAAACATTTTTTTTATAAAATCTAAAATCTCTTTTGATCTTCTAAGGTAATCTGGCGCATAACCACCTGGAACAAAAACAGCGTCGAAATTTTTATAATCATTTATATCAATTATTTTATCCGATTTTAAGATCATTCCATTTTTTCCCTTGAATTCTCCCTGTTTTGTTGAAATCACAGTAACATCTATGCCCTCCTCCTTAAATCTATACAAAGGGTAGAGGAACTCAATTTCTTCAACATAATTTTCTAACAACAAAGCAACATTCATAATTCTATAATGGTATTTTTAATATTTAAAATTTTAACCGGCCTGATGTATGGATTTTTTATGAATTCATATGGGGAATTTTTGAATATCATCAATGATTCCGCCCTTGAAAGGAATCTGTCCATGGTAATAGTGGATGTCTTTAATATTTCAACAGGATCAACATCAAAAAGTAATGATGCAAAGAGCATCTCTATTCTAATGGATGGAATTGAAATCATTGCATTATCAGTGCCAAGAGCAATGCTTATGCCTTTTTTTAAAAATCTGCTAATATCCATTTTAATGTTAAAAAATAAACCCGATCTAGGGCATATTACAATGGGCACATTCTTCTCCCTGACTTTTTCAAGATCGTAATCTTCTGCCTTATGCATATGCACAAGAAAGTCAGGATTAAGGTTCAGAATTTTATCAATATCCTCTCTTTCTCTCTCACTTGCATGAATTGCGAATAACTTTCCCTTTTCCTTTGTAATTTTTGATATTTCAGTTAAAAATTTATAATCATAATCTGAAATTGAGCTCATTCCTATGCCTGCTGAGTTATTAAGGAGATATTCAATCTCATCGTAATCAAGAATGTTTTTTCCCGGTCTTGCAAGAATCATTGGCATTGTTTTATCAAATTTTAATGATTTTATCAATTTTAATCCTTCAATTCCACCCTCCCTGAAATCGAAGAATGCCCTTAAATTTTCTTTTTCCATTATTTTCAATGACTTTTTCATGCCTTTTATAATAGTACTTTTGCTTGCATTCTCAAGCATTTTCTGCTTAAACCCGCCTGGGCCAACGAGATCCATCACACTTATTCTAGGAACATTCTCAATGAATGAATCACCTATATGAGTGTGCGCGTTCACAAACCCGCTTAAAACAATGAAATCGGGTTTTTTATCAGTATCCTCAAAAATTATGCGCTTATCTTCAATACTTATAGATTTCACAGCATATTTACCATTAAAAAATACGTGTGCAACGATCTCTTTCATTTTTTCTGCCTCACTATTTCAAAACCTTCCTCAGAGATTTTAAAGTTTTTTTCTTCAGGATCAAATCTTGTGCCTCTTGCCTTCAATATCTGCAATGATCTTGAATCGTAGCTCCTTTTAATTGTTCTTGAGAGATAGATTATGCCACCACCAAGAACCATTTCAGGTCTGATTTTTGAAACATCACCTTCATCTGTGAAAATAGCAGTGGAACCCTTTTCCACGAAAAATCTCACAAACTTAGCCATTACAGGATTTCTTCTCTCTTCTTCAACACCAAACCTTTTTAATGTTGTAAATGAATCAATAACCACCCTATCGTATTTTTTTTCTTTGTATTCTAACTCAAGTTTTAGTTGTAGACTTTCAAATGTTAGCTCACCTTTTTCAATATTTTTGTTCAAGCTTGAAACATCCCTTATTTCACCTTTAGCAGTCATGTCTCTTACAGGATACACTGTAGAATACAGAGATGGTGTTGGAACGGCATCCATTACTGAAAGAGAAAGAAGGTTCCAACCAAAGGATTCTGTGATAGGATTCAAAATAGAATATGGTGGTCTGTCCGTTGCTATGTAAAGGCATTTTTCACCCTGTCTTAAGCCTTCATATAAAAACCTTAAAGAAAAAAGTGTTTTTCCTGTACCTGAATTTCCTGCAATAAAATATACTTTGTTTGGAGGGAGCCCACCATAAAACATATCATCTAGCCACTGTATTCCAAACTTTAACCTTTGCATAATTATTCCACCATAAAACCTGACTCATTCAATATCAGTGGTAAAAATGTTTTTTTAAGTATGTAAGAACTCTTGACGATTTCAAGAGTGAAATCGTTACCCTCACGTTCTATTTTTATTACAGCGTCCATCATTCTCATTATATTGCTAAGGTCATCAAAATCTTCTGCAATTATAAGTGTTGTTGAATCCTCCATCACTCTGAGGAAATCTACAAATGTTATTGCAGCCTCTTCAACTTCTACCCCAAGTGTATAGAACAGTTTCAGGGATGTGAGTGAATCAAGAACAATTCTCTTGAATTTTCTTCTTTCAAGAATGTTTTTAAGTGTTGACCTTAAATTAAAAACATCAATTTCTTTTATCTGGTATTTCATTGAAACATCCTTCATCTTTAGCACTTCCGAAACCTGTGTTACCTCTCTATACGGGGCTATTTCTCTTTTTTTAGAAGTTGGGACAGCATCAATTACATTCACAATGTCAAGATTCCAGTGCATATTTTCAAAATTTTTTCTCACCTCATAAGCTGATTCATCAAGTGAAATGTATAGCGTATCCTGATTTTTATCTGCACCATCCATAAGGTATTGCAAACCTATAATTGTTTTACCTGAACCTGGAGGTCCATAAATTAAATTTACTGTATTTTCTCTCAGACCGGGAAAATAATCAGATAATCCTTTTATGCCCAAATCCAATGACATCGAAAAACAAATATGAATTTAGTTTAAAAAATTTTCTTTAAAAAAATTAAATGAGAATAAAATATATATATAGTTCATGTTTTAAGGTTTAACACTTTTGGTGGTAATATGAATTATACACGGTTTGAAAAGGCAAGGATAATTGGGGCAAGGGCATTGCAGATTTCACTTGGTGCTCCTGTATTAATAAATGTTCCTGAAAATTTTATAGATCCCGTTGATATTGCATTGCTTGAATTTGAAAAGGGTGCAATACCCATAACTGTGCTCAGGAGCAAGAAAAATTTTACTTAATTTCAAAATCAATACCAGGTTTTGGTAAAATTACATTTTTATCTGCTATCTGTGTCATCAAAGCTTCCCTGTTTTCACCATGGAAAAGTACAACAGTTTCTGCCCCGCTTTTTTCAATGAAGTTTAAAAGTTCAGTATTACCCGCGTGTGCTGAGAAATCAAATGTTATTACATCCATGTTTATTCTCTCTTTTACACCATTTATGTCCACAAATCCCGTATCTAGAAGCATCCTTCCATTTGTGTTTTCAACCTGATATCCTGTTATGAGAACACCGCTCTTTGGATCATTTTTCAACTGTTCTAAATAATATAAAACAGGTCCTCCCTCAAGCATTCCACCTGTTGTAATTATAATGCCTGAATCAAGTGCTTTTTTTCTATCGCTCCTGTTCCTAACCTTTCTTGCATATTTTCTCGCTGCTTTGAACGCCTGCGCATCCTTAAGGTATGAGCTGTACTTAGCAAATATCTGGTTCACAGTGTTTGACATGCCATCCACCCAATATTCGATTCCCAGTTTCTCCATAACCATCATTAGCTCTTGCGTTCTTGAAACAGCAAATGCAGGAATCAGAACTTTTCCTCTCCTATCGAGTATTTCTTCTATTTTTTCCAGAAATCTTGATTCAGTTAATGCTCTCGGCGGATGCTCTTTTCCCGCATAGGTCGACTCTATGAATACTATGTCCGCTTGAGGGAAATCACTTCCGCTTACGAGCCTTGTATCCACAGTGTTTAGATCACCCGTAAAAATGAACGATTTTTCATTTTTTACTAGGTAAATTGTTGAACCTGGAATATGGCCTGCATTATAAGGTATGATTTCGCTATCACCCACGATTATTTTTTTTCTGTATGAAATGTTTATGTAAAGCTTTTTCAGGTTTTCCACATCTTCTATGACGAAAGGTGAGTTATATCCCTCAATGTTCATCACCTTCACGCTATCCCTGAGTAGAAGGTCTGTCAATTCAAGTGTTAATGGAGTGCCATATACAGGCATATTATATTTCAGAGTAAGATAAGGGAGCATACCGGAGTGATCAAGATGTGCATGCGTGAGAAAAACAGCATCAGGTTTTGGAGAATCCAATGGGAATTTTGGAGGTTTAGTTGGTGTGATTCCATATTCAAAGAGGAAGTTTTTTCCATTGTCCGAAAGATACATTCCGAGGCTTCCCACCTCGTCTGCACCACCTAAAAATTTTATTTTCATCTGGATCATTCCCATTCAATTGTAGCCGGTGGCTTGTTCGTAATGTCATACACAACCCTGTTTATTTCAGGTATCCTATTTGTAATGCTGATGGATATTTTTTCCAATATTTCATGGGGTATTTTTGAATATGTACCGGACATACCATCAATTGAGTCTATGATTCTTATTGCCACGGTATATCCATAGGCTCTCTTGTCTCCATGCACTCCCGTAGTCTTTATTGGAAGGAGCACTGGAAAATATTGCCAAGGCTTTTTAATCTGGCCATTTTCAACAGCTTTTTCAATTTCAATTTCCACTATTTCTGTTGCTTCCCTTAAAAGATCAAGTTTTGTCCTATCCACCTCGCCTATAACCCTAATTGAAAGACCCGGACCAGGAAAAGGCTGCCTCTCCCAGTTTTTTATACCCAAATACCTAGCAATTTCTCTTACTTCATCCTTGTAAAGGTCACGAAGCGGTTCAACAACTTTCAATTCCATATTTTCAGGCAGGCCACCGACATTATGGTGTGTTTTTATCCTGTCCCTTATACCTCCACCACTTTCAATCCAGTCAGGCGCAATGGTACCTTGGATAAGATATTTAGCATTGAAATTTCTTGCCTCATCCTCGAAATTTCTTATAAATCGTTCACCCACAATTTTCCTCTTTTCTTCAGGATCCTTAATGCCCTTTAAATGTGAAAGAAAATCATCCTCTCTGTTTATTACCTTTATTTTTATATTTAAGTTATTGAAAATTCCTTCTACCCTTTCTGCTTCATTTTTTCTCATTAACCCCGTATCGATGAATATGGGAAGTAAATTTTTATCTATCGCCATATGCGCCAAAACAGCGCACACTGTACTATCAACTCCGCCCGATACTGCAATTACTGCCTTGCCATCTATCTCCCCCCTTAATTTATTTACAGTTTCTTTAACGAATTTATCTACATCAAACATTTAAATCAAATCCTCTAATGCTCTTTTACCAGCTTCCAATGCTTTTTCATTTTCAATTTTCATATATTCCTTTAATTTTTCATTTACATTCTTATTGTACAATGATACAATTCTAGCAGCAAGTAATGCACCATTCCTTGCATTGTCCAAGCCAACTACTGCTACAGGTACTCCCTTTGGCATCTGAACCATGCTTAGTAATGAATCGAATGGTACTTTACCTGAAATTGGTACACCTATAACCGGCTTTGTAGTTAATGATGAAATAAAACCTGGTAATGCTGCGCTCAAACCCGCTACTGCAATAAATACATTTGCATCAGAATTTTTTACTAGATTCATAAGTTCCTGCGGATTCCTGTGTGCTGAAATTATTTTTACGTCATAAGAAATACCAAGCTCCTTTAAAACATCAACTATCTCTTTTAAATGGTCCCTGTCACTTGCACTTCCAGCCAATATTTGAACATCCATAAAAAACCAAAAAGATGTAATGATTTAAAATTTATGTTTTCATTATTACCAGAATGAAAATTAGAAAGCTTATAACTGCCCCAATTATTGCTCCACCTATATATGCTAGTCCAGGAATAAGTATTACATTGACAAAATATCCAGAATCTGAAATATGGCAGTACCAAACATATATAATGCCTACTATAAGGCCTATCAAAAGAAGCGAAATACCTGCAATCCTACTTTTACCACTGCCAAAATAAGCTGTAAATACGCCAAGTATGAAAAGCACTAATGCAAAAATCACAAGTATAATCTGGCCAAACAGCGATAGCGTTATTGAAATCTCCATTTTTTCACACCTCAGAACTTAATCCCTGTTAGAGTTTTCGTATCAATTACACCAGGTATATTCCTTATCTGATCCACAACTATTTTTCCAAGCTCATTGAAATCCTTTGCTTCAATTTTTGCTATGAGATCATACTCACCAAACAATGGATGTAGTTCAATGATCTCCTTTATTTTTCTTAACTCATCGTAAACATCATGCTCCTTGCCTGGAGCTGTACTAATCAACACAAATCCAATTGCCATTTTTATTCACCCACATTGTTATTTTTAGGAATTGTTTAACAATATGGATTTCCATTATAAATAATTTTTTAATTAAATTTTTCAATAAAGTAATACAACTGCTTGGGCATGTGGCACATTTGATATCCTTATTATATTATCTTCGTTAACAATACCTTCTTCAATTGCTATTTTAATTACATTTTCACCGACAAGATTTATTATTGTAGCAATCTTTAAGGCATTCCTGAAAGCCTTTTCAGTAACATATGCTTCGTGATAAAATTCTTTTTTTATTTCAATATGTAATTCACCCTCCTCAAACCTTTTTCCAAGCAGGTTTGAATCACATGCAGCAAGTAAAGTTTCATTTTGTGTTTTCCATATCCTCATTGAAATTTTCATCTAATATAGGTTATGTAAATCATTTAATTAATTGTTTCTAGAAATAAAAATCTTCTTAAAAAGATTTTTAACATTCATTGCCATGTAAGTATGTGATTGGAGTTGGATAAGGGAACAATAGCATCAACCATTGACAATATGGACGTTTCAAGGTTCCATTACAAAATGCTATTGCTTTCCGCCGCCGGTGTATTTCTTGATGGTTTCGATCTATTCATTATAAGTGTTGTTCTTCTATTCATTAGACCCATCTGGATAAATACATTGCCCATAGGGCAGCAGGAAAGTGTTCTAGGTTTGCTTGCATCCTCCGCTCTTCTAGGGATGTTTTTAGGTGCTTTGACACTTGGCCATTATACGGATAGGATGGGAAGAAAGGCCATGTATGTTGTAGATCTTATATTCTTTGTTATTTTTGCTACATTATCCGCAATTTCAGCAAATATCTGGGAATTAATTATATTTAGGTTTTTACTTGGTCTAGGCATAGGTGCAGATTATCCAATCAGTTCAACTTATGTAACAGAATTTTCTCCTAGCAAAGTCAGGGGAAAGTTAATTTCTACAACATTTATGTTTTGGGGCCTTGGTGCTCTAACTGCAGCTTTGGTTGGTTACTTAATTGCTCTATTTCAACCCTTAGGAATTGATTCTTGGAGATTAATGCTTCTCTCAGGTATAGTCCCAGCTGTGATAGTTATAATTTTGAGAGCAACCATGCCAGAATCCCCGAGATGGTTATTATCCCAGGGTAAATCCAAAGAGGCAATAAAGGTTTTAAAATCATTGAATGTTGAAATACAGGAAAGCGATATTTTACCTTCAAAAAAAGAAAAAGCATCAATACGGGATTTACTTTCACCGATTTACAGAAAAAGGACATTTTTTGCCTGGATACCTTGGTTTTTTATGGACATTGGTGTTTATGGCATTGGTATATATTTACCGACATTACTTTATGAACTAGGTTTTAAGAATAATTTAAGTTCCATACTTGGTACAGCATTTCTAGACATATTCGGTATAATAGGCTTCATCCTCGCAATATATCTAATAGATAGGGCCGGAAGGTTGAAGCTCCAGTCAATAGGTTTCCTTGGTATGACCGTTTCATTACTTCTTTTGGCAATATTAGGGCCTATAAATCTTATTTTTTTATTCCTAATATTTGCAATATTTCAGATATCCGAAAATGCAGGGCCAAATACGACCACATGGGTTGTAGCTACAGAACTTTTCCCAACAAGGTTAAGGGCAACTGCACAGGGATCATCTGCTGCAATAAGCAGGCTAGGCGCCATTTCAGGTGTATTTTTGCTTCCTATAATAACAGGTCTTTTTGGTAATGAAATTTCACTCATTTTTGTAGCCACAGCAACATTTATTGGATTCCTTGTAACAATTTTAATAGGCGAAGAAACCAGGGCACTTTCCCTAGAAGAAGCATCAACAGTTTTCAGAGAATTTTCATCTTATATAGTAAAATTGACAACAAATGTTGAACTTGCTGCAAAGGAACTTTATGATCTTTCAATCAATTTTGAAAAAATACAAGAAAATGCAAAAAGGATCAAGGATCTTGAACACGAAAATGATGAAATTGTATCTGAAATATTCAAAAAATTGAACAGGAAATTCCCTGCTCCAATAGATAATATGGATGTAGCGGCATTGGTGCGAGGTCTCGATGATATAATTGATGCTATTGAATCTACGAGTAAAAAAATGATTATTTATGATATAAAGAATTCAACAGATGAAATTATTGCACTCTCAGAAATAAACATGAAAGCGGTTTTTGAACTTAAGGAGGCACTTGTGAGCATAATGGCCATTAGACTTGGTGAATACAGTGAAATAGTTGAAAGATGCAGGGATATTCATAAGCTTGAAAATTATACAGATGATATTGTTGACAATGTAATCAAAGATATCTTGGGATCAAACGATCCAATGAAAATATTAAGGTACAAGGAAATTTACGAGAGCCTGGAGGGTATAACTGATAGATGTGATGATGTGGCTGATATAATTTTGAGCCTGATAGTAAAATATTCTTAAGTTTAAAATTATGAAAAGTTTTTTAATATCCAGATGAATATCAAAAATAGATGATAGAAAAACTTTCTGAAATTGGAAAAATCGTTAGAAAGTCAGTTCAGGAATTTTTAGATAATGATTATATGGGTGCAAGGGAAATAATGAAGATAGGGGCTGATGGTACACCAACATCAAAGATTGATCTAATTGCGGAAGATGAGGTTTTCAGGTTTGTAAAGGAAAAGGATCTTCCCTTAAACATTTTGAGCGAGGAATATGGTTTTTTTGATAGAAATTATGAGTACACGCTTGTTCTTGATCCTATCGATGGTTCTTTTAATGCAGAAATGAATATCCCATTCTATTCAATTTCCATGGCAATTGGAAAAAAAGATTTGATGGATGTTAAATACGCGCTAGTAATGAATCTTATAAATGGAAAAAGATACTGGGCGGAGAAGGGTAAAGGAGCATATTTTGAAGAAAGAAAATTAAAAGCAAAAAATAATCATGATGAAATTCTTAGTGTCATAAGTATGGGTAAAGAATCATCTGAAGTCATATGGAAAATAATTAAAAATTCAAGGAGGGTAAGGTCCTTGGGTTGCGCCTCTCTCGAGATGTCATTGGTTGCTGATGGTAGTGCTGATATTTTCCTATATTACTTCACAAAAAGGAATGTATTAAGAGTTATTGACATTGCAGCCAGTACACTGATTGTTAGAGAATCAGGCGGTGAGGTTTATGACTTAAGCGATTTTTCACCACTTAATATGGCATATGATCTTTCATTGAGAAAAAATATACTTGCATCTGGTGATGGAGCATATGCAAAACAAATATGGAGGATGTTAAAATGAAATTCGGCATTGTTGCCAATCCGGAAATAAGCAGGAGCATAAATGTTGCAAAATTTGTTTATGATTATCTTAAAAAAGATCATGATGTATTAATTGAATCAAAAACTGCTAAAAAGATGCATAAGAGTGGAATTCCCATTCCAGAAATGGATGTTGATATTATTATTACTATTGGTGGTGATGGTACAGTATTGAAAACTCTTCAGAACACAAACAAACCAATATTTCCAATAAACCTCGGGAAACTTGGATTTTTAACGGAAGTAGTACCTGTTGACCTTGAATATTCCCTAGATAGGCTAATTAATGGTAATTATTTCCTTGATAAAAGAAAAAAAATAAAAGTTCTTTTAAATGAAAAAAGATTGCCAGATTGCACAAATGAAGTTGTTATCCATACATCTGAAATATCAAAATTAAGAACATATGCAATCTACATTGACAGGGAACTGCTTGAAGATTTAAGAGCTGACGGGCTCATTGTTGCAACAGCAACAGGATCAACATCCTATGCAATGAGCACAGGAGGGCCTATCGTTGACCCAAGGATAAATGCTATGGTGATAGCATATATCGCACCATTTAAGTTAAGCGTAAGGTCACATGTTGTACCTAGCAGTTCAGAGCTTGAAATACATCTACTTGATAGAACAAGGAAAAGTGTAATAGTGCTAGATGGACAAATGCAAAAGAAAATTACCCATAAAGACATAATAGATGTCACAGAAAGTGAAAATGAAGCAATATTTGTAAGGTTCAATCTGAGCTTTTATGAGAAATTGAGGGAAAAGATATTATGAGCTACAGAATAAAAAAGGAAACTTTAGAAATGATAATGGAGAGTGCTAAGGATTCATATCCAAATGAATTTGCAGCATTTTTAAGAGCTGACAGGAACATTATTTATGAAATTGTGCTGCTTCCAGGAACAGTTTCAGGAAAAAGAAGTGCCGTTTACAGGCTTTATATGAAACCCATAGATTTTTCTCTCATTGGTACGGTACATTCCCATCCATCAGGTGTTACTATTCCAAGCCCTGAAGATCTTGATCTTTTTTCAAAAACTGGAAAGGTACACATTATTGTGGGCTTTCCATATAGAATAACAGATTTTTCCGCTTATGATAGGAATGGTAAAAATATAGATGTTGAGATATTATGAAAATTATTGATGCAAATAAAAATATTCCAGTAAGGGCTAATCAGGCGGTTTTAATTGATGTTTTTAGGGCTACTACCAGCATTGTTATTATGCTTTCCAGAAATGCAAAAGAGATAATACCATTTGAAAATGAAACAAAGGCTAGGGAATTTTTTAAGACTCATAAAGATTATTTACTTGTTGGTGAACATGACGGTATAAAGATTGAGGGTTTTGATTACGGTAACGAGCCTTCCAAGCTGATAAGCGCAAATTTGGAAGGAAAAGGAATTATATTCGTTTCAACAAACGGTACAAGAGTTTTAAAATCTCTCGAAACAAAAAGAACAATTATTGCATCATTTTTAAATGCCGATGCTGTCCTAGATAAGATAACAATGGATGATCCCATAGTATGTGCCAATAGGAAGGATTTATTTTGTGTGGAAGATTTTCTGTGTGCATCATATTTAAAAGCAAAAAAATTGCGCGTGGCTATAGATTTTAAGAGATTGAAGAATATAATCCTAAATTCTAAAAGTGCCCAAAGATTAAGAGCCCTGAATGCAGAAAAGGACATTGAAATAGCATTAATGTTGAACAGTATACCCATAGTACCTGTATATGAACATGGAAAAATTATCTTGTGAGATATTCATCAGCAGATGCATTAGATTTTTTAGATTCGACCAAAGAAATCTGATTTTAAGGAAACGTTCTATATAAGGGCAAAATAGGAAGTTTCATAGAAGCAATTTCTAATCGCTTCTGTATAGTAAATTATTCTGATAATTATTTATACTTCTAATATATTATGTTATTGATAATGAAATTAAATGAAGTTTTAAATTTCTTATGTTATACAACGAGTTTTTAGAAAAGTTTAAATATGTTTTTGTGTTAAATTTGATCTGTGAGCCATAACACATAACTAATGCAGTCCTTAAATGGGACAAGGGTGTGTTATGGCAATGATCAAAAATGAAGTTACATAATAAAATATACGACTGATGTGGGTATGTTTTTGCCGACACAGCGTAAAACCCAGGCATTGTGTGTCAAGCTGAAAAGCAATCTCTGAAGCGAAAGCGAACGGGATAGCGAGTATAGGGTTATACTCAATAAGTTTAAGCATCGGTGAGATGATAACTTCTAAAGGTGAATGTTAACATGGTTAACAGAAATCATAACCTAATTATTTATTATGCCGATTGTTTATCTTATCATAATTATATATATAATCCATTGATAAACTTTCATATGTTTTGAATACTTGAACATTAAATCATTTAAAATTTGCTATATAAAAACTCTTAAAAATATCCTTAAATTTTCATTTAATGTAAATTATTATATATAAAAATAATACGAGAATTATTAAAATTATTGTACCAATAATGCTTAAAATTATAGTTACCTTTGAATTGCCAAAGATTATGGGTACAGGACCTATCAGAACAACACCTCCGAAATCAACTTTTGTATTACTAGTATTTTCAAACATTGAAAGGAATATGATCAAAATTGAAAAAATTAGTGCAATTGCTGCAAGAGCAGCGTATAAACCTGAGCCGTAAACAACTGGAAAAATGAAAAAGCCGAAGCCTAAGTACCCCTTTATTATTCCTATTACAATCATAGCAATAGTTGCAAAAAGTAGGAATATTCCAAAATAAAAAGTATTTCTCATACTATTTTATACCCACAGGACCTACAATATTTATCGGTTGGCTTTAACTCAGCACCGCAATTTGGGCATTTCCTAACTTTCAGGGTATAACCACAATTCCAGCAAAATTGATCCTTTGAATCTACTTCAACACCGCATTTTGGGCATTTTAAACCACTGCTTTCAATTTCTTCATTTTTTAAAATTTTTTGCGTTCTTAATGAATATTTTAAAGAATCTGTATAATTGTTTTCTTCAAATGCATTTTTTGCCAATTTTAAATATTCCAATGCAATAATCTTTCTATTCTCATCCGAACCATCATACAAGTTCTGTGCCATTTCAAGCGAAAATTTGGCTGCAAGATAATTTTCCGGTAATTTTTTTTGAAGCTGGAATGATGGTGAAACTGTTTCATCATCATTTTTCTGTGCAAATGATAAATTTCTTTCTCTTGGTAATTCTTCCTTTCTTTGTTGATCTAATCTTTCATCTTTAGGTATTTCTGTACTTTCAAGTTTTGACCTATCTAAAATTCTTCTTGCTTCATCTGAAAGTGAAATTGATCCATTATAATCACCCCTGTTGTACAGTGATTCTGCCTTGTCTAGAACAGCTATGGCTGGTCCAACCTTTACTCCTTTTTTTCCAAGTATTACTGCAATAGATTTTGTTGATTCAATTTTATTGAATGCCTCATCCTTTAAATTTTTTATAGATGATTTGCTTGATCTAAGGCCCATTTTTTTTAATAAATTCAAGGACATAATAATAACTATGAACGCAAGAACAACCAGAACGGTATAAATAATTATTGTTGTATAATCCATTTGCATGAACACTATTTTAAAAAAGTTAATAAATTTTTCTCAATATGAACTTTTTATGAAATAATTAATGAAAGGTTTATGTTTTAAGATCAATAAAACTTATATATAGTCTGAAATTAAGGATGAACAGTTATAGGTGAAAAATTATGTCAAGGTTACATTCAAGCAAGCATGGAAGATCGGGATCGAAGCCTCCAATAAGGAACAAAGCACCTGATTGGGTGAAATTGAAGGATAAGGAGGCCGAGGAAAAGCTAGTTGAATTATTAAAGGAAGGAAATACAATGAGCAGAGCAGGCATTATATTAAGGGATATTTATGCTGTACCAAGGATTAGATATGTAACAGGGAAAAAAATGCTCAAGATTGTAAGGGACCATGGTCTTGAACCAAAAATACCTGAAGATCTTCTTGCGCTGATGAAAAAGGCAGTTTATCTTAACAAGCACTTACAAAATAATCCAAATGATCTATCAAATCTGAGGGGATTGCATTTGATAGAGTCAAAGATAACAAGGCTTGTTAAGTATTATAAGAAAATAGGAAGGCTTCCAGAAAATTGGAAATACAGCCTGGAAACAGCAGAATTGCTTATTAAATAGATATGTTCCAAATACCAGAATGTTTGGATGAAAAATTTAAAAGAGCTGTTGAAAGGGTTAAGGATTGTAATTTTTTTCGTGTTATAACGCACTACGATGCGGATGGTGTATCCTCCGCATCTATAATTTTCAATGCCTTAAGAAGGGAAGGTAAGGAAATCCATATATCTTTTCTCAAGGATATTTCAGAAGAAAATATGAAAAAGATGTTAAGAGGCAGTCAAGATTGTATTTTGACCCTAGATCTCGGTTCATCAATGGTATCTCTTCTCGAGAATTATAAAAATGTAATAATTATTGATCACCATCCACCTGAAAGGGATTCTGAAAAAATTTTGCACATAAACCCTCATTTATGCAATCTCTCAGGATCTACTGATGCCTGTGGATCAACACTTTCCTATATATTTTCAGTATATTTGAACAATGAAAATTGGAAGGATTATCATGCATTCTTTTCAGGTACGATTGGTGACAGGCAGCACATAAACGGTTATTCTGGCCTTAATAAACTGGTAGTGAATTTTCTTGAAGAAAACGGTGTAAAAAAAATTGAGGATATTTCACTTGAAGGACCAACCGTTAAGGATATGCTTTTTTTTGCAACAGATCCGTTCATTCCAGGTTATACGGGCAATGAGGAAAATGTATTATCAATCCTTAAAAACCTTGGGATTAGTTCTGATAAAAATCCTAAAGATCTTAACGAAGAGGAAAAGACGGTCCTTTATTCTTGGATAGCTTTGCAGTTAATAAAAAGGGGCATTGAAAGTGACACAATACAGGCATTGGTAATAGATAAACATTTTATTGAAAATTATGGTATGTTTGATTTTACACTTTCAAATTATGTAGATGCCACAGCTAGAATGAATAAGCAGGGGTTGGCATTATTATTCCTTTCAGGATCTTTGGGGAAAAGGGATGAAATAATAGATGCATGGACTCAATTTAAAAATATTCTCATAAAAGAACTTTATAACGGATTAGAAAATAAAATCGATATGGATAATATACAATATTTTTATGTAGGTGAAGATTCAATTGCTGGCTCAGCCTCAGGAATACTAATGAACTATGCACTTGATAGAAACAAACCTGTGATAGCAATGCATGATTCAAATGGAGAATTACATATATCCGCAAGGGGAACAAGGGCATTGATTTCAAAGGGTGTAAATCTTGGTACAGCATTGAAATTGTGTGGTGAAGGGAATGGTGGCTCTGGTGGAGGCCACGACATTGCTGCAGGTGCAACAATTCCTAAAGAAAATGTAAAAAATTTTTTAAATTGTCTTGATAAAGCAATAGGAAAACAAATTAAAAAAACATAAGGAATTATTTTTTATCCTTTTGTTCATCAAGGAGTTCTGGATGAAGCACATATCCACATGCATAGCACATTACAGCATCTTTGCTTATCAAAGTGCCACAATTTGGGCAAGGTATAACATCCTCTTCTTTTGGTTTTTCAGGTATTTCTATTGCCTTTTCTTCTATTGTACTTTTTTCTACATCTACGGAAGGCAATTGACCTATTGTTCCAGCGGAAGAAATGTCAATCTGTTTTTTCATTGTTTCTATTGAATTTATGAGATTTTTAACATTTACTGCTATTTCCATTACCTCTTTCTGCTTTAATTGATAATCCTGTATGAATTTGTTCATTATTCCTTCATTTTCCTTGAACCTGGAAACATATGAATCAAGTGTTGATGCAAGAGAGTTAATCTTATTTTCAAACTGTGAAAAATTTTCAAATGATTTCTTCAATTTATCTTTCATTGTATCAATTTCCTTTGATTTGCTGTTCAATTGATCTTCAATTAACTTCAATTTTTCAACATTGTTTTCTATTTCTTTCTCTTTATTTGTTAGATACTTTTCCCTTTCTTTTAATTTTGTGTCAAAGTTTTTAAGATCACTTTCCCATTGTGTAACTTTTCTCTCTTTATCCAGAAGCTCCTGTTCTTTCTTCTTTAATTCTTCTGCCTGTGCCTTTACTTTCCTTAGGTAACCCTCTACCTGTTCTAAAATTGATTCATCTGAATTAGCCAAAAATACCACCTCTTTTCATAAAATGAATTGCATATTAATAATTTAAATTTTTCTATTCTTTTGATATAAATAGGAAAGTTTTATTTCTAAAATAAACATTCATTCATTTATGCTTGAACTTGAAGAGAAAATTGCAGGAGAGATTGTATTATCAGACAATCCTGGTCTTACATTGAGAAAATGGAGGGAGGAGTTTCATATAACACAGCAGGATTTATCATCTTTTCTAAAGGTATCACCATCAGTAATAAGCGATTATGAAATAGGAAGGAGGAAATCCCCGGGAATTGTAGCAATAAAGAGAATTGTTGAAGCGTTGGTTGCCATAGACATATCCAGGGGAGGAAATACAATTAAAAAGTATTCTAAAAACTTTGGAAGCGATGCAATAATAGATATTAAGGAATTTTTCAAATCCGTTTCCTGCAGAGAAGTGGTTGATAACATAGAGGGCAAAAATCTTACTGAAAGAATCGACCTTGATAAAAAAATATACGGTTATACCATGATAGATAGTATTAAAGCCATAATTGAATTTAATGCGAACGATTACCTTAAAATTTACGGATGGAGCAATGAGAGAGCACTTATTTTTACAGGAGTAAAATATGGTAGGTCACCCATGGTTGCCATAAGGGCACATCCATTAAAACCAGGTATGGTCGTATTTGCAAGACCTGAGAACGTTGATCCACTTTCAATAACACTCGCAGAACTCGAAAACCTTCCACTTGTAGTTACTGAACTTGACGACAGGACAATAATATCAAGATTGCACAAGCTCTGATCATTCTTTATTTTCAATATCAATAACATAGTCCTTTGCAATCTGTCTCAATATTTTCATTGTTCCTGAACCATACTGCATCGCTATTTTTTTCCTTTTTATAACGCTCTCAGGCAATCCAATTTTTTTTGCCAGTTTTCTAACAATTATCTTCCTCTCAACATCAATTTTTTCTTTAACTGGAAGTGAAAGTGAGAATTTCACCATTTCAGTGCATATAAATGGTGTATGGAGAACCTTACCAAAATCATTTGCTATTTTCTGTTCCCTTGGAAGAGTGATTGTAAGAAGTCTCAGTATGTCTTTTTCCATCAGTTCAGGATTTTTCTCATACTTTTTATATCCGCCAAAAAGTTCGTCAGATCCCTGGCCAGTGAAAACATGCTTTTCCTTTAAATTTGACAGAGCTATGTAATATGGAATTTCAAATGAAAGATCAACAACAGAAAGGTCAGTGTAATTTTTAAGCAATGATTCCATGGCATTCTTAACGTTTGTTTTATTCAGATAAATTATATTGTGTTTTTTTATGGAAAAATGTTCCGCAACCTCAATAGCATTATCTATGTCTTTTGAATCTTTTGCACCGACAGTGTATACATTTACGTCGTAGAAATCCATAAGTAGGGCAAGTATTATGGAGCTATCCAGCCCACCCGAGAGAAGAACAGCTACCTTTTTTACACCTAGAGATGGAATGTTATTTGTAAGCAAATTATAAAGTACATCCTCATATGTTATATTGACGTAAGACATCTATTAACACTCTCTTTTACTCTTTTCTCTAAATCTACTATTTTTAACCTTTCCTGAAGTGTTGTATCCCTATCCCTGATTGTAACAGTGCCATTTTCAAGCGTTTCATAATCTATTGTTATGCAATATGGAACACCTATCTCATCAGCCCTAGCATATCTTCTTCCTATTGAACCAGATTCATCATAGTAACATGGAATTCCCGCTCCCTTGATTAAATCGTATATATCCCTTGCCCTTTCATCCAGTCCATCTTTTGCCATTAATGGAAAAATAGCAATTTTATAAGGTGCAATGTGAGGTTTTAACTTAAGCACCCTATAACCTGAATCTTTTCTAGTATAGAGAGTATGTTCAAGAAGTGAAAGAATAATTCTATCTATTCCAAATGATGGTTCAATGACCCATGGTATAACATCTTCAGTATTAATTTCCTTCTCGATTTCTTCTATCCTGTAACACTTATTAGGTATTTCAATGCCTTTATAGACAGGATTTTCTTTATCTGTCTTTGAATTTTTAAGATATTCAAAAACAGCTTTCCATTCTTTACCGTAATACTTCTTTAGTTCCTCCTCAATAGGAACATATTTCCTTTCCTTAATAACCTTTGGCTCGGATAATTTTCTTTTATAAACAAGCATTATCCCAGAATGTTCACTGTGCTGTTTCAGATCATATTGATTCCTGTCGGCAATGCCTGTTACTTCTATCCAGCCATTTGTTGTTTCAACTTCACAATCCCAGCAGTCCTTGGAATAATGTGCAAGTTCCTCAGGATAATGCTGTCTGAATCTGATTTTCTCCCCGTCAATGCCAATGTTCAGTAAAAATCTCTGAACAAGACCGATAAAGTAAGCAAGGGGTTGCTGTTTAATTATACCCGTTTTCAACGCATCTTCAATTGAAATTTTTCTTTTATCACCATTGTTAGGAACAAGTAGAACCGTGTCTTTCATTATTTCTTTGAAATAACCAGGCCAGTAAATAGAATCCGGGTCAAAGAAAACTTCCGCTTCTGCCATATTGAATTCCCTTAACCTTATCAAACTTTGTCTCGGGGCTATTTCATTTCTGAACCCCTTTCCTATTTGTACAATACCAAAGGGTAAATTATCTCTAAAATATCTAAGGTATGTTAAATAGTTAATGAAAATGCCTTGAGCAGTTTCAGGTCTCAGATATGCCTGTTTTCCTTTTCCTGGACCTACTCTTGTCCCAAGCATTAGGTTAAATTTTTCAGGAGTGGATAATTTTCCACCACATTTTTCACATTTAAGTTTCAGTTCTTCCATCCTTTTTACCATAAATTCATAGGATTTAAGTTCAAAGGTTGGATCTTTTGCCTTTATTAGTTCATCTACCCTGTATGCTTCACCGCAATTTTCACAATAGGTGATGTAATCTGTAAAAACACTGGTGTGACCGGATGCATCAAGCACTTCCTCTGGTGTTACATTCGGTGAATCTATAGGTGCCATGCCTTCCATATTGATGAAAATGTTTTTCCATACATTTATTATGTTATCTTTTATCAATACGCCTATTGGTCCATAATCGTAAAATCCAGAAAGACCACCATATATATCAAATGCCGGCCAGAAAATTGCCCTTCTTTTCGCAAGTTCTATGACCTCCTGGTATGTCATCTAGATCACTCTTTAAATATTTCTAGAAGATCTGTATCGTAGAGCATTGCTACAAGATTATCATAAGAATCTCTTACAGGTAGCTGAGAAAAATTTTCATCTATCATTATCTTTGCAGCTTTGTATGCCGGTGATTTATTAAGAACAGTCGCAGGATCCTTGACCATAGCCTTGGATACTGGTGATTTTGGCACCTCTATCTTTTCTTCAACATACAAAATTTTAAGAATATTCCTCATACCTTCCCAGGTCCAGGAATCCTCGTCCTCCCCAATGCCAAGCTGACTGCTGGCTTCATTTGTTTCAACCTTTGCATTTTCAAAAATATCCCTGTCAGTAATAACGCCCACAAGATTTGCATCATCATCAACAACAGGGTATGCATTTATCTTTGTAAGTGTAATCATCCTGAAAACAACTTTAAGAGGCGTAGATTGATGAACAAGTATGCACGGATTATTTATGAATTTTTCAACAGGATCCGATATCTTTTTCTGATAAATTAATTTTAGGTAGTCATAGGGAGTTACAATGCCTACAACTCTTTTCTTTTCGTCTATTACAGCAATGTGTCTCCTCTTTGTTTTCCTAAAAATTTCAGCACCTATTGTGACAGTTGAATCCGGAGAAATTGTTGGGGCATCCTCTCTCATTACCAGTGCTATCTGATCCTCTTTTGGTTTTTCAAATATATCTCTTCTCGTTATCATTCCCAAATATTTCTTATTTTCATCTACAACCGGGATGCCCGTTATATTATGTTTTACCATCAACTTAAGCGCATCATTCCTTGTTGCAGGAGCAACAAGAACAATTGGATTCTTTGTCATAATATCAGAAATTTTTTCGTTCATTAATGTATTCACCTCTTAAGGAGTACTCAATGTTAATTTTCTGCTATTATATTAATTTATTTCTTAATTTAACAAAAAAAGTAAAAAAATTTATAAAAACATTTTCCTGAAAATATCCTTTGCTTCTTTTACATCACTCTCCGGAGCATTAGTATATGTTATCCACCAGTCATAACCCTTGAATTTTTCAAGTATTTTTTTAGCAGATAATACGTCTGAAGGTGGTTTGTTCAGGAATTTGTCACCAATGATTTCATTGTATGGCCAGTTTGCGGGCATAACATTATTGTATTTATCAACCATTTGCAAGGCCTTTATGCTCCTAAGTATTTCCCCTATATTTCTTCCTATCTCAAGAGGATAATACATTATGAGCCTTACAATAGAATTTGGGTCAACAATAAAAACTGCTCTCACTGTGGATGTGCTTGATTCTGCATGTATCATACCTAGTGATTTTGAAACTGTACCCATCGGATCAGCTATTACAGGAAAGGGTAGTTCTATTCCAAGCTTTTCATTTATCCAGTTTATCCATTCTATATGGCTTATGTTTGAATCAACACTCAAGCCGATCAATTCTGTATTTAGTTTTTTGAAATCATCGTACTTTGATGCAAAAGAATAGAATTCTGTTGTGCATACGGGTGTGAAATCCCCTGGATGGCTAAAAAGAACAAACCATTTCCCATTGTATTTAGTTGGCAATTCAATTTTTCCCTGTGTCGTCATCACAGATATTTGTGGAAATTTTTCCCCAATCAACGGCATTCCCAATTCTGACATTTTTATCACCAACAGATTATTACATTAATGTATAATAATTTTTTTCCTTTAGTACAAAAAAATTTTACAAATATATATTTTTTTTAAACAATGAGTAAAATTATTATACGCTTTTTTATTACCAAAGTTATGATTGATTTAAATATAAAGATACTAGAGCAACTTGAAAAAAATCCAGAATATTCGCTTCAGGAAATTGCCCAAAATCTAGGAGTTAGCAAAGGTACAATAAGGAACAGAATATCAAAAATGAAAGAAAATGGAATTCTTATTGGATATAAAATACGTATATCTTATAAAAGTATAGGGAAAGATGAAGCGTATGTAGGTCTAGATATTTCTCCAGAGAATTTTATTACTGCACTTGAAGAAATAAAAAATTTTAGTTTTGTTAGGGAAATTTATGCAACAAGTGGCGATCATGTTGCAATTGCCTATCTTGTGGATGAATCTAAAAACATTGTAGAATCTATTAAAAAAATAAATGAAGTAAAGGGTGTAAGGAATGTTTATCCTGCATTTGTTCAAAAGATAATCAAATAATTGATCAACAAATTTAAATAAAGAATTAGTTTAAAGATCAAACAATGGCAAATGACATATCATTTAAGGTTGTGAACAAGGGTAAGGATTTTATTGAACTCGAGGTGCAAAATTACGATAATACAATAATAAAGCCTCTTGTTGAGGAACTCAGCAGAGATCCTATGGTTGTTGAAACAAAATATCACATAGAGCATCCTACTCTAGATAATCCAAAAATATACATAAAGGTAAAGGAAGGTAAGCCCCAGGCCGCTGTAAAAAGGGCATTGAAAAAAATAGAGAAAGTTTTCGAGGATTTAGAAATAGAAGCAAAAAAGCAATTAATTTCTTGAGTGCTTAACAATTTCTACATTAGGTGGTTTTACGAGTGCAATCTTTCTTAATTCCTTTGGTACCAGAACATTTACCATTATAGGTGCAAATGGTTTTTCCTGTTTCATTGTAATTTTACCTGAATTTTCTAGAAATAGAAGTGATATGAGAACCTTAATTGAATCCTCTTTTGTACCATTTTCTATCTGATTTTTGTAAAATTCATCATCCATTTCACATATTCTTGACCATATTTCCTGAATATCATCCTCAATGCTTTCCTGATGTAGCCTTTGACCAATAAGTATTCTGTATTTTTCATCTATCTTTTTCTTTTCTTCATTTTCTTTAGATCTTTTTTCCGATTCAGACATTGCATCCTTTAAAGCAGATATAAGCTCTGAAAGAGTGACAGGTCTTTTTTCCGCCCTTCTCACAGGTTCCTGAAATGGGTTGGAATTTACTATGGTGTCCGTGATGTCATAATCGCCAGTTGTTTCAGGTATAGGGCCGTAAGGATCCCAAAGGTCATAAAAATCCTCCTCCTTTTCATTGAACATTTTTAAGACCTTTTCACTCTTTTTAAACAATATTTCCCAGGCCATGAGAACAAGTTTGCCAGCCGTAATAAAATCTAGAATATTTTCTTCCTTTACTTTCTTTAAATAAAGCTGTGTGAACTTTACAAGATCAATATCAAACGGATTGAAATTTTCATCAAGAACAAGCTGGAAAGCTGCAGCAATTGCTTTTAATTTTGGGTCATCGATGGAAATATAAAGGTTTGATTTCTCATCCTTCAGCATTTCAAGGTAATTGTTTATCTGTTCCTGACTCATATTTTTTTTCATTATATCCATTATTATTTCCTTATCCAACTGAATTCACCCCTTCACCATATGTTTCTTCATATACCTTCGAAATGCCATCTGGAAGTATTGTAACCCCAAGAACGTTGTCCGAGTACTTTAAAACTGCTCTCCTTAAAGATACAACAATAAATTGTGCCTTGTTTGAATTTTCCTTTAATATTCTTGCAACATTTTCTGCATTGTACCCATCAAGGAACATGTCAGATTCATCAAAGAGGTAGAAAGGTGATGGATCATATTGCTGTATGGCGAGTATGAATGTTAGTGCAGTCAAACTTTTCTCTCCCCCACTTAATGCTTCAAGCCTTATCATCTTTTTACCCTTTGGCCTTGCCTTAATAACCAGCCCTCCCTGAAAAGGATCTTCTTCATTTTCTAGGTACATTATTGCTTCGCCACCGTTCGTTATTTCATAATAGATCTTAGAAAAGTTTTCCCTGATTGCCTTATAAACAGAAATGAGTCCATCCTTCTTCTTTTCATTTAACTCATTCATAAGCCTGATTAAGTTTGTTTTTTCATCAGAAAGGTTAGAATAATTGTCCTTCAGATCCTTTAATCTTGCATTTTCCGTATCATAGTCTTCAATGCTTTTCATATTTACAGGTTCCATTGATTTCATTGTTGATTCACAGTATTCAATAGTTTTCTTCAGTTCTGAAATGCCCGGAACAGGTTCCTTGATCTCTATACCATAGGAATTATATTCTCTTTTAGCATCCTCAAGAGAATTCCTGTTTTCATTAATTCTTGTTTTTAATGTTATTATAAAATCATTTTTCCTGTTTATTTCCTCTGAAATCTTTTGCATTTTCAATTCTATTGCAGAAATATCATTCTGTATTCTTTCCCTTTCCTCCCATTTCTTCTTTATGCTTTCCTCTATAGATGCATTTATTTCTTGGAATTTTCTAAGCTTTAATTCATTTTCCTCTATTTCCTCTTTTAGATTTTTTACATCCTTTTCCTTTTGATCCCTTTCAGAAATCAATTTGAAAATATTTTTATCATTTGTTTCAATTGTTTTTGATAAATCAATAACCTCATGTTCAATATCTCTGGAAAGTATGCTGAATGTTGTAAAATCATGCTCAAGATTTTCAATGATATTTTTTATTGATTTCATTTTTTCCTGTATATCTTCTGGGGCATATGATTCTAGCTTAATTTTCATAGAATTTATGTCTTTTTCTACAAACTCTATATTTTCATTTAATTGCCTTACCTCATCCTCTAATATTTTGATATTTTCTTCCAGCTTTTTCTTTTCATCATATTTTTTTGTAAGCTGTATTTTTAACTTTGCAAGCTTCTCTCTGTTTTCTTCTATAGTTTTAGTATATACGGATACATCTTCAAGCCTGTTCTGGGAAAGATCATGCAATTCTTTGCTCACCTGATCAATATGTTTTAGCACATCTTTATACTCATTGTCAAGGTTTTCTTTTTCCATATTCGCATTTCTAAGCTCCCTTGAAATGATGTCCATATTACCTATAGTGCTTGATCTTTCGCTTATTTGTACAAGTCCACCTGTTATTGCTCCACTTGCCTCTATAAGCTGGCCATCCCTTGTTACAAGCCTAACACCTCCCATCAGTTTTCTTGCTGTATTCAAATCTTCAACAGCAACAGTATCACTGAAAACATACCATAATGGTCCCTCTATTTCCTTGTCAAATTTTATTAAATCTAGTATCAACCCAATTGCCTTCTGATCTTTTATAGCTAGTAAGGCTTTACCCCTAGGCCTTCCGGGTATCATTTTATTAATTGGTAAAAATGTTGCCGTACCCTTTTTATTCTGTTTCAAATAATCTATGCAAACTGCCGCCACTTCATCGTTTTCAACAACTAGTGATTCTAGCCTGTTTCCACCGGCTATGTCAATAGCCAGACTAAGATCTTCAGGTATTTTTATTAGTTCTCTTACCGTACCCTTTATTCCTTTGATTATACCCCTGTCCCTTGCTTCAAGAATAGAATTAACGCTTTCCATTGTTTTATTCATTTCAATTTTTGCTTTTGATTTTTCATATGCGCGCGTAAGTGAGAGTATTTTTCCCTCAAGGTTATTAATCTTTTCTCTTAGTTCTACCTCCCTGTTTTTTAGTGCATAATATAAATCCTGCAAATCTTTACCTCTTTTTTTAAGATCGCTTTCCTTTTCTTTTACAGAATCAATCCTCCATTCTGCATCTTTTATATTAAGCTCAATCGTCTTAATGTCCTCTTCCAAAGATGCAATGTACTCAATAATATTCTTATAGTTTTCTTTGTTAGAAACAAGTTCAGAATTTTTCTTAGCAAATTTTTCTTTCAATTCTGACAGGTCCACATGCCTTCTCATTAATTTTTCCTGGATTTCTTTTACTTCATTGGAAGAGTTTGTTATCTTTTCTTCAAGTGATTTCAATTCCTCCTTTTTAGATTTAAGCATATTTCCAGCTTTATCCCTTTTTTCTTTTGTTTCATTGAGTTTTGATGATTTTTCTTCAAGTGTTTTTTTCATTGTTTTTTTCTGTGCTTCTAACATTTTCAATTCATTATTTATTTCATCTATTCTTGCCTGAAAGTCCTCAATCCTCATCTTGTATTTACCTATTGTTAGCCTTAAATCATCGATCTGGTTCTTTATTTTTAAATGCTCTTCACCGCCACCTCTAGAAATTTCATCATTGATTTTCGATAGTAAATCTTTTTTCTGAGTCATTTCATTTTCATTTGTTGAAAGCTCATTTTTAAGTTTTTCAATTTCGGCATTAAGCTTGTTGATCTCATCCATATCCCCATCTATTTCTCCGCTTAATTGCTTTATTTTCCTGTATTCTAGTGATGCACGTGATCTTGTTAGCTCTTCCTTCAATTCAAGATATCTAAGTGCTGTCTTTCTATCATTTTCTAAACTAGACAGCCTTGATTCAATCTCTTTTATTATAACCTCTATTTTAACCATGTTATCTTCTGTTTCCTGCTTTTTTCTTTCAGCATCCGCAATCTGTTCATCATACTTAGTAATCCCAGAAATCTCTTCTAGTATCCTCCTTCTTTCAAGAGGCGACATCTCTACAATTCTGGTAATATCTCCTTGCTGAACTATGTTGTAACCATCAGCAAATATTTTTGCCCTTGAAAGTAATGCAGTAAAATCCTGAAGCTTTGCTTTGTCATTATTTATATAAAAATAACTGTTATAATCTTCTTCCTGGTTTGATCTCTTTATCACCCTGGTAAATGTTACCTCATCCGTATCTATAGGTATCTCTCTATCAGTATTATCAAACACAAGAGAAACCTTGCAATAATCGGCTGGTTTTCTATCCTTTCCACCATTAAAAATTAGATCAGTAAGCCTTTGTGCTCTTAGCACTTTAGAACTTTTAGGACCAAGGACAAATAGTATTGCATCCGATATATTACTTTTACCAGAACCATTAGGACCGCTAACACCAGTAAAGCCTTTTTTAAATTCTATGCTAGTCTTTCTTCCAAAACTTTTGAAATTTTCCATATCTAATTTTTTTAGAAACATATGATCACCATTGTCATACTCATGTCAGCTATTTATATGATATACATATGCTATTATATAAACTTATCGTCATATATACCCTTGCTGTTTAAGCTTAACAACTGACAAAGAAATTAAATATTGATTATTCATACAAAAAATTATGGTAAAGGAAGAAGATGTTATTGAGGTATTAAAAAGTGTCATTGATCCTGAAATAGGTCTAGATGTGATCAATCTTGGTCTTGTTTATGAGATAAAAATAAACGATGATATAGTTTATATAAAAATGACTATGACAACGCCTGGTTGTCCTTTAGCATCCTGGATACTTGCAGATGCTGAAAATAAAATTAAACAACTGCCAGAAGTAAAGGATGTGCAGATAGAACTTGTCTGGGATCCGCCTTGGTCCGTGGACAGGATAAGCGAAGAAGCCAGGAAACTTCTTGGCCTATGAGTTAAATATCAAAAAGAACTCTTAATCTTCCAGTCTTGTCCACCATAAGCATATGGTATGTTACAGCTTTTATAACAAGATAAGAACCATGCTTTTCCCTATTATATTTTTCACCTTCAAGTTCAGCATTAAGTGTTAAATTATTTATTTTTACCTTGACATATCCGGGTACGAATTGTTCTGCATCAAACAAATAAAGTATTTCTGATAAAAATTTGACAAGGAGTGAATCATAATTTTCAGCACTTATATTAAAATTTTTTTTAATTTTTTTATCAACTTTATTTATATCTATAGAAAGAGAAATCATGGCTAATGCAGCTTCCTCAAATGCCTTCTCAAGGTTTAAGCTCTCCACTTCAATGCCTACATCAGCTGTATGCTCTAAAATCTTGTACATGTTTAGCGGGCGCAGGGGGATTTGGACCCCCGATCTACAGCTTAGGAGGCTGCCGCCTTATCCATGCTAGGCCATGCGCCCTACTCTTACCTTATGATCTAGTGTTATTTAATTTTTATTTGTTTTAGATCATTGTGTAACCTGTAACAAAGATTGAAATAATGATAAGAATCCATGTTGCCCATAGTACCAGATTTGTGGTCCTTGAATTTTTGTATTTGCCAAGCAATTTTTCACTTGATGAAAGTTTAATCAAAAAATACATTGGTATAGGAAGAAGAACGGTGTTCAACACCATTGCATCTATCATTAAATTAACAAGATCAGGAAATAGTACTGTAAAAAGTGCTGAAGGTACTATTTCAAGAAAATAAAATGTATAAAAAATCTTTGCCTGAGAGAATTTATAATTTAGGCTTTGTGGCAGATCAAAATAGTCTGCGAGTGACCATGCGGATGAAAGTGAAATCACCACGCCTGAAAGTATGCCAGCACCCAGTATACCAATGCCGAACAGATAAGGTGAATAGGCCCCAGCATATACGGAAAATACTTTTGAAAGATCAAGTATACCTACATCACCGTTCAGTTTTCCGTAAAACATGGATGCAGATGTTACCATTATTGCTATCATTAATGCTTCGCTTGTTATCGCTCCCATAAGTGACTCTTTTCTTTCATTTTTTAATTCATTTATTTTCATTTTTCTGTCTATAACTGCACTTTCATGATAAAATATCATCCAGGGCATTATTACTGCTCCTATATTTGCAAGAACGAGCGTTATGTATCCAAGGTTTAAGAACTGGGGTGAAGATATTATTGTTGCAAGTGCCTGTGGAGATGGCCTGTTTATTAATGCAGAAATGAAAAATGTAAATAGTATTAATGTAATATAAAGAAGTACATTTTCAACTTTTTTATAACTACCTCTCATCACTATGAACGTGTGGAAAATTGCAGCAAATAAAATTGCAATTGGTATGGGTACACCAAATATGAGACCGGCTGCTCCTATGCCAGCAAATTCACCAACAAAAGCAATTAAATTTATTATTACCATAGAACCTATTGAGATCATTGAAAGAGATTTTCCAAAATTTTCTTTTATCAATAACCCGAAACCCTTTTTAGTTACAATTCCAAGTCTTGCAGCACTTTCTTGAACAAAATAAAGGGGTATTATTAAAAATATTAAAAGCCAGGTAAGGCCTAAAGCGTAGTTTGATCCAGATACTAGAGCAGTGAATACACTCGGTGCATCCACGTCTGCAATCATTACAATCCAGCCTGGACCCAGTATTGACAATATTTTTAGCAATTTATATTTCATTCTTTCACCCGAATAACTAGTAAATCATTGTTGTCCAGGATAAATCTGCCTTTTCTTGTTAAAACTATAGCACCTTCTGAATTTTTTTCTATTAATTTTATATTTTCATTTGGTTTAATTCCAAAGGTTTTGAATTTTGTAAGAATATTCAGTTCTTCAAATGTAATCCGTTGAACCTTATATGTAACTTTTAGATCTGCGTCAATTAGTCTTATTTCATTTTTTTGCTCTTTTATTGAAAATGGATTACCATGCGGACATGTATTTAAATTTTTTAACTTTTTAAGAATAAATTTTTCAAGTTGGCCGTTAATAGCATGCTCGAAATCTGATGATAGAATATGGCATTTTTCCCAAGGTACGTTTAAAATATTATAAAGGAAAGCTTCAGCAATCCTGTGTTTTTTTACAACATTACTCGCTAATATCATTCCCTTTTCGGATAGGACAATCCCCTTATAAGGTATTTTTTTTACTAGACCCATTTTTTCAAATCTATTTATTTCATCATTAACTGCTCCTGTTGAATATTTCATAATTTTTGCTAATAATGTTAGATGTGATATTCCAAAACTTTCCTCTAGTTCGTAAATTGAAATAAAATAATCCTCCTGTTCTCTTGTTAATTTTATGTCAACCATAAATAAGATTAATGTTAACATTAATTTAAATTTTTTCAATTGAAAGAAAAAAATTATAATGGAGTTATTTTATATGGTAAAATAATGAATTTCACATATCTGGAACATTACATTCCTTCCATATTAACAAATTTGTACAGCTTTCTTGTTGGTAAGGAAATTTTTTATGGTATACTGATACTCGCTGTTGGTATACTCATGATATTCTTTTCAAGATATTTTAAGTATTTATTTTTACTTTTTTATTTATTGTTCATTTTCATTTTTATTGGTTACTATTCAAATCTCACATCTAAATTAATTTTGAGTTTATTGGTTGCACTTTTAATTTTTATGCCATTCCTTTATTTGGCATTTAAAAATGGTTATTCAATGACAATAATAAATCTATTTATGTTAAGTTATTTATTAATACTTTTTCCTTTAATTAAATTTTATATGCATTCTTACATTGGCATTTCTATAATTGTAATTGGTATATTCATAATGGCAATTTTGACATTTTTGTTATTCTTATCTTTAAAAAGGAAGATGTTTATTCCTGAGGGTGAAAGGTTATGATTTCATTGAATTATATTATTGAATTTTTCAGAAGCAATAGCGGTGCTTTAATACTTCTAATTGCACTTACAGTAATAATTTCAATGGAGGTCATGGTATATATTCAATCTTTGAGATATATACTGGTTGGTGCACTTTTATCAGGTCTCGTTTTTTTAGGATTGGGTATTCTTTTCTATGGCTATTCATCTGCATACCTTTATTCATTGCTAATTCTAATTGTTACTGTAATTATTCTTCTTATTGGTACATACATTGTTTCATTTATTATTTTTCTTATTTATTTATTTGACATTATGATGATTTTAATAGTTTATTTTTCATTTTCAATATACAGTATATGGACCTGGGTAATATCAATTGCAATATCTATAGTTATTTATTTCTTAATAAAACATTTTGAAAAATTGCTGAAAAAAAGGCTATTTCTTTTAGATTCACAAATAAATGAAAAGTCCAGGGGTGAATGAATGTTTGAAATAGAAATAAAATCAAGGATAGATGATCCTGATCAGATGGAATATAAAATTAAAAAAGTTGGTGCAAAATTTGAAATGGAAATAACCCAGGAAGATATTTATTTTAATCATCCCTGTAAAGATTTTAAAATAACAGATGAAGCCCTAAGGCTGAGAAAAATGAACAATGAATTTTTCTTAACGTACAAGGGTCCCAAGGTAGATAAAGAAACTAAAACAAGGGAAGAAATAGAATTAAAAACAGATGAGAAAATTTTAGATTTATTAAAAAATCTTGGATTTTCCATTGCTGGTGTTGTACGTAAAATAAGAAAAAATTACAGAATAAATGATATGGTAATAAGCATTGATAATGTAGAAAAACTTGGATATTTTGTGGAAATTGAAACATTTGGGGATTTGGAATCAGGAAAAGAAAAAATTTTAAAAATGGCAAATGATTTAGGTTTAAATAGGCTAGAAAGGAGATCATATTTTGAACTAATGGTTGGAGAAAAAGATGGACAGGATTGAATTCATTGGCCTAACAAAAAAATACTACCTTGGTGAAATGAAGGATCATGAAGTATACGCAAGATTATCCAGGCTTGAAAGAAATAATGAACTTAAAAATTCCCTTAGCAATTTATCTAGGGTAGAAAGGGAACATGCAAAATTCTTCTCACAGCTTTTGAAAAAGCAAGGAATTAATGTTGAAAATGAAAAAGTGAGCAAAGTTTTAATATCATTTTCAATATTTTTAAGATACATATTAGGTCTATCACTCACGCTGAAAATATTAGAGAGAGGAGAATCGGATGCTATAAAAAAATATATTGATTACCTTAAGAATTCAGACCTGGACGAAAATGATAAAAAGCTCTTGAAGAACATAATCATTGATGAAATGTTTCATGAGGATTTCTTCGAAGAAAGTGAAGAAAAGGTAGCAAAGAGAACAGAAAAAATAAGGGATGCTGTCTATGGTATGTCCGATGGTCTTGTTGAAGTGCTAGCTTCCGTGGCTGGTCTTGCACCTGTTCTATTGAAATCCATATTTGTTGCCATAGGCGGTCTTGTTGTAGGAATATCTGGAAGTTTGTCAATGGCCATAGGCGCATATCTATCCGTTAAGGCACAAAAAGATTACAGTGATTCTAAAGTAAAACTGGAAAGAATTAAAGATGAGATAAAGGGAGAGAAAAAAAATGAAGAAGAGGAAAATTTTTCAAATCCCTTATCATCAGCAATTAACACCGGGCTTTTTTACATAATTGGTGCCATGTTTCCTATTTTACCATTCTTCTTCTTGGGTGGCATTTATGCCCTTGTACTTTCATTTTCACTTGTTGTAATATCCCAATCTGTTACAAGCATTATCATATCAATACTTTCAGGAACGCCCATATTGAAAAGTCTATTTAGGACTGTAACTTTAACCGTTTTAGCAGCTATAGGCACGTATGTCATAGGAAATATTATACATTCGGTAATCGGAATAAGCATTTGATCTATTTTTCTGTAAATCTCCTTCTTGAAGTAAAAGGTGTAAATGGCTTTCCATTTCCATGGAAAAACTTTGAGAAGAATTCAACATAATGCAACCTTGCTCCTTGAATGCCGGGTTCAAAAATTGCAATCAGAATGTTTGTGCCATGACCAATGATAAGTACAAGGAATGCAATAATAATATGTGATGGCACACCATAATGAAGCGCTTTTATGAAAATATTATCAAGAACATAAGCCAAGATTACAGATGCAAGAAGAACACCCATTATCCTCGTGAATGAAAGGATGTGGCTAATGATAGATGCCATCTCCATTATTGAAAAAATACCTTCACCGAATAGAAGTAATGCAACACCTATCCCAAGCAGGGGAATACTCACATAAACACCTAGGAAAAAGTTCACGGGTGGCCATTTGAGAAGCCATAATCCAAGCAATGTGAATCCCCAGGTGATGAATAACCAGCCAATTCTTCCATACATTTCCCTTATATGGTTCTTCCCATTTTCACCATAGTATTTATACATCGTGTAATGGTTAATTGCGCCGAGGACAAGACCATACGTTACATAAATCACACCTATCCAGGCCGTTATGAGCAAAAGCTTTGAAACATCGTGTATGGGATCAAGAATTGGTTTGTATGGCAGTGAAAGACCAAAGTATTCATTGAAAATTATACCAAAAATTATGCCTATAGCAGACCCCCATATCATGGCTCTAGCCAGTCTGCTCCAGCTCCAGTTTGACATCATAGTTCTACCAAAGCTTGATATAGCCCTAGGAAGCCTGCTTTTTTTGGGTGGCTTAGTAACACGTTTTAAAAGCCATATACTAAAAAGTAGTATAACAATACCATAACCTACATCCCCTAGCATAAACCCGAAGAAAATTGGAAAAACAATCGAGAATATTATTGTAGGGTCAAATTCTAGAGAGTTTGGTAATGAATAAAAATTGATAAAGAATTCAAAAAATTTTACTGGCTTAGGATTTTCAAGCAATGTGGGTGGTTCTTCATTTGTTTTAAGAACAGAGAATATTACCATTCTGCCTGTTAAATTTTCAAGGTCATTTTTTATTTTTTCAATTTGCCTCTCAGGTATCCAGCCCGTTATTGCAAATGTTTTATCCCCCATCCCAAATTTAACATTTATTTCAAGCTTTTTAACATAAATTTCAAGTTCTTCAGCTATTGCACATACAATTGGATAATATTCATCAGAAATTTTCTCCAGCTCTTCTTTTAAATTCCTTTCTTCTTTTTCTATTTGATTGAGTTCTTCCTCAAGCAATTTTATTTCATTATCAGTTGTATCATTAAGCATTGAAAGTTGATAAATGATGGGTTTGAATTTATTCACAGTCTCCATAACCTTTGTTTCTTCAATTCTTGGTCCAGTTACAATAAATTCAATGTAATGGTCCCCAGCTGCCTTAAAAAGAACATTTTCAATGGAAGAAAGCTCTTTTACAAGATCATCCCTGTATTCAACACCCGTTCTGCCTATAATGAAAAATATTGATTTTGAATTTAAGTTTATGGCATCTATACCCAGGTTTTTCAGAATTTTAAGGCTTTCAAGGTCGTTTTCAATCACCTTCCTGTTTGTTTTAAGTTTTTCTAGTCGATCCCTTATCCTGTTTATTTCACTGTCTATATTGACAGAACTTATTGCATTTTTCAAATCCTCATATATATTAAATTTAAATTTTTTATTTACATTGCGCGGAGATAAATACTTCTCAAGACCCTTGAATCTAACAAGCTGTTCACTTATTTCCCTGTAATTGGATGGCACAGTGCCCTGTGATAAATATGAAAGTATTTCTGGGCCAACATTTTCTATCTGTATAGCACCTATGTCATGAAAATAATCTATTATTTTATCTCTGTAATCAAGAAGAGATATTACAGATATTTTAACAAGTTTTACAGGTCTCAGGACCATTATTTTTCCTCCAATATGGATTTTGCCAAATCTTCAACATATTCCTTTTCTATGGATATCTTTTCCAACCTTTTCATTTTTTCATCCCATTCTTTTTTTAATTTTGAAATCTCTTTTTCAATCATTGAGTTGTAATCATTTTCAAGATTAAGCTTAATTGACTCAAGCTCTTTTTCTGCATTTTTTAAGATTTCTTCAGCCTTTTTTTTAGCATCCTCTATCTTTGCAAGGGATTTCTCATTCTCTTCCTTAATCATTCTTGATACTTCTTCTTCAGCTTTTCTGATTTTTTTTAATTCTTCATTTATATCGGCCATTCAGATCACCATTAACATTATTACTGTGAGTATTGCAACCATACCAACGAATAGGTTAATCTTCCACAGGTTCCTAATCAACCAAAGTTTCAGCATTTTCCTTTTTCTCCAAATTACTTTTTATTTTTTTAAGTGTAACAAAAGTATCCCTTTCCATTTCATCAAATTTCATTTTCAAATACGTTGCCTGTTGTTCCAGGTTTGGTATCAATACCTTTTCTATTGCATTAGATCTTCTGTTTGTTTTTTCAATCTCCGCAAGCAATTTTTTGATGGAATTTTCAGTTTCAGCAATTTCAAGTATTATATTATGGTAATTTTCAAAATCCTTTATGATCTGGTCTATTTTTGCAGAAAAACCCACAAGCCTGTAGCTCGTATTTACAAGATTTTCAAAAGAGGATCTACCTAGTTCAGGAATCCTTATTCCCATTACGTTTCTCGTCTTTATAGAAATGCCGGACATCTTTCTTACCATCATAGTTGCGCTTTCTAGGCCAACTGTACCATGGTATATTTCAGCAATTTTGACAGTTTCATACGCCCTTGTGGCAGCCTTTTCAAGGTCAGTTCTTAAATTCTTTGATTTTTTGATCAATTTTAAGAATTCCATTACAAGGGCAGCCCTTTTCAATTTTAAAAGATCAAGTCCCCTCCTTGCTAAAATAATCCTTTTTTTAAGTTTAAGCAATTCCATCCTTGTTGGCTTAACGTTCTGTATTGCCATTTTCTGTCCTGAACCTCCTTCCATACTTTTCTATATGATCCTTCTTTACCCTCTTTAATTCGCTCTCAGGGATGCTTGCGAGCAACTTCCATCCTAGATCAAGTGTTTCTATGATTGTCCTATCCTCATCCTTCCCCTGACCTATGAAGCTTTTTTCAAAAACATCCGCAAATTTCAGGAATTGCCTATCCTCGGGTGTAAGTGCTCCTTCTCCAACAATTGCACTTAGGCTTCTAAGATCCCTACCTCTTGCATATGATGAATAGAGCTGGTCTGCTATCCCTCTATGATCTTCTCTCGTTTTACCCTTACCTATGCCCTGGTTCATAAGCCTTGAAAGGCTCATTAGCACATCTATTGGTGGATAGACACCCCTATGGAAAAGATCCCTTGATAAAACTACCTGACCTTCCGTAATATACCCAGTTAGATCAGGAATAGGGTGCGTTATATCATCCCCGGGCATTGTAAGAATAGGAAATTGAGTAACTGAACCTTTCTTTCCCTTTATCTTTCCTGCCCTTTCATAAAGTGTTGCAAGGTCTGTATACATATACCCTGGATAACCCCTTCTTCCCGGTACCTCTTCCCTTGCAGCTGATATTTCCCTTAGCGCCTCACAGTAATTTGTCATATCGGTTAATATAACAAGTACATGCATATCCTTTTCAAAAGCAAGATATTCTGCTGCTGTAAGTGCCATCCTAGGTGTTATTATCCTTTCCATGCTTGGGTCTGATGCAAGATTGAGAAACATTACAGACCTTTCAAATGCACCAGTGCTCCTGAAATTATCAATGAAAAAGTACGCTTCCTCACTTGTGATACCCATTGCAGCAAATATTACTGCAAAGTTTTCACCCTCACCTAGAACTTTTGCCTGCCTTGCTATCTGTGCAGCAATATCATTATGTGGCAGGCCAGATCCAGAAAATATAGGAAGTTTCTGGCCTCTTACAAGCGTGTTCATGCCATCAATTGCTGATATACCTGTCTGGATGAATTCGGATGGCTCATCTCTCGCATAAGGGTTTATTGCGTAACCAACTATTTCCATTTTTTCCTTAGATAGCAGTGGTCCTCCACCATCTCTTGGATTTCCTAGGCCATCAAAAACCCTGCCAAGCATTTCATCGCTAACTGGTAATCTAATTATATCCCCCAAAAATTTTACAGATGTATTAGGAATATCAAGTCCTGTTGTTGGACCAAATACCTGAACAATGGCCAGACCTTTCCTCGTATCAAGGACCTGACCACTTTTTTTCTCACCATTAGAAAGAGTAATTTCTACCATTTCATTGTAACCTGCGTTTTCTACATTTTCAACAAAAATCAGAGGACCTGAAATCTGGCTTACCGTTTTATATTCAAGCATTATCTTACACCCCCTTCAATGTTCTGAACTCATTTCTAATCTGTTCCATTATTGAATTAATCTGGTCAAGGTTTTCCTCCCTTATTTCCTTCATTCTTGAAATCTGATCCCTGACCTTCATGGTTAGAATCGATTTTAAGGCCATGCCTGATGCTATTGCTTCCATTGCATTATCGTGGAAAAGTAGAATTGCTTTGAGCATAAGATTCTGCTTTTTCAAAGAACAATATGTATCAACTTCATCAAATGCACTTTGCTGCAAATAATCTTCTCTTATCATTTTTGCTGTATCAAGTATTACTCTTTCTCTATCGGGCAGTGCATCTGGACCTACAAGCTGAACTATTTCCTGAAGTTCCTCCTCCTGCTGAAGCAGAGCCATGGCCCTGTCTCTGATCGTATTCCAGTCCTGACTAACATTTTTTGAAAACCAGGATCCTACGGTAGTATGGTATTGTGAATAACTTGTTAACCAGTTAACGGATGGAAAATGTCGTCTGTTTGCAAGGGAAGCATCAAGTGCCCAAAACACTTTAGTGAGTCTGAGCGTTCCCTGAGAGACGGGTTCAGATGTATCACCTCCCGGGGGTGATACTGCACCAACAATAGTAACAGAACCCTGCGTGCCATTTAAATTTATTACCCTTCCTGCCCTTTCATAAAATTCTGCAAGTCTTCTGCTCAGATATGCAGGATATCCTTCTTCTCCTGGCATTTCCTCTAATCTGCCTGATATTTCTCTCATTGCTTCTGCCCATCTGCTTGTACTGTCCGCCATTAATGAAACATCGTAGCCCATATCCCTGTAATATTCTGCTATTGTTACAGCGGTATATACACTCGCTTCCCTTGCAGCAACAGGCATATTACTCGTGTTAGCTATCAGGACGGTTCTGTCCATCAAAGGCCCCTTTGTTTTAGGATCTATTAATTCAGGAAATGTGACAAGAACCTCAGTCATTTCATTTCCTCTTTCACCGCATCCTACATAAACAACAACGTCTGTATCTGACCATTTTGCCAGTTGATGCTGTATTACCGTTTTTCCGCTTCCAAATGGTCCAATAACACAAGCTGTGCCACCCTTCGCAACAGTAAAGAACGTATCTATAACCCTCTGGCCTGTGATAAGTGGTGTTGTTGGAGGAAGTTTTTCTTTAATTGGTCTTGGAAATCTAACGTTTGATTTTTCGGAAAGACCTAGGTTTATATTCTTACCATTCATTTCAACAGAATAAACATTATCCCTTATGGTGAATTTACCTGATTCAATGCCTGACAATTTACCCCTAATACCTGAAGGAACCATAATTTTTGTTTTAATTGTCTGTGATTCCTGAACATAGCCAACTACACTTCCGGGTAAAACATCGTCACCCGTTTTGGCAGTAGGAACAAAATCCCACTTTTTATCTATATCCAGAGCATTTGCAGTAATGCCCCTTTTAATAAAATTACCACTTTTTTCCTTTATTACCTGGAGAGGCCTCTGTACACCATCATATATGCTCCTTAATAAGCCAGGACCAAGTTCAACAGAAAGAGGCATGCCTGTATTAACCACCTTATCATTTGGCTTTACACCGCTTGTATCTTCATATACCTGAATAATTGAACTGTTTCCAGTAATTCTTATAATTTCACCTACAAGCCCTTCTTCACCTACAAGAACAACATCGTACATCTTTGCATTTTCAACGTCCTTCGCAACAACAACTGGTCCAGAAACCCTGTAGATTAAACCCATAATGTTTCACGCTCCAATATCTATACCAAGTACCCTTTTTACAATTTCCTTTAGCACCTCTTCCTCACCCTTTTTAGTTTTTACCTGTGATGGAACAAAAACAACAAGAGGTTTTGTTAAAAACTCAATTTTTTCAAGATCCGCATTAGCTAAATGATCCCTTATAAAATCAGATGCAATTATTATACCCACATCTTTTCTGCTTAAGAGAGAATTTAATTTTGCTGCACAATCCTTTTCATCAACTATGTAACATTCGGAACACCCAATCAACCTATAACCCAGGACTAGTTCCCTTTCTCCTATGACAACAATTTTGTATGTTTCTTCCATTTAAACCACCTTAATAAGCATTGATTTTATTCTATCCTCTGATAACCTATACTGCTTACCGTATGAAATCTTTCTTATATTTTCCCTTTCAGTTTCAAACATTAAAAGCAGTCCGATCACGGAAGCAAGTCCAGGTGATGCAATCCTAAAGGATGAAATGTTCCTGTTTACTATGTAATTTTCAAGCTGTATTTCAAACTCTTTTAAATCTTTTGATTCATTGTATTTTTCAAGTGCCTTGCTCAGATCGTATATGTCTCTTACTTTTTCTACGATATCACCTATGCTTGATGCATGGACAAGATCATCGAGCCTCTGCCCTTTCAAATTACCACCATCGATCATGTACTTCTTTAATTCTGGAGGCTGTATGCCCATATCCATACCTCTTATAAGAGTCATAATATTTTTTGAATCTATCTGGCTAGAAATCAAATGAAGCACAGGAATTTCATTACCTTGAAAGAGTTTTATTTTTTCAAGAAGGTTCCTAAAATAAAATAGATCAAGTGAGAGAAGCATTTCACCTGGATCACCACTCTTTTTAAAACTTTCGACATTTTCCATCAATACCCTTCCATATGGAAATTTTAAAAGATACTTTATTATTGAATCTATATCCTGTTCCTCTATCATTATTTTGAAATCCTCTGAAGTCATTTGACCAGCAACTATGCCCGCGGGTAGATCTCTTTCACTCAGTAGAAACATTTCTGTCTCGCTTATTTTCCTTCCGAGTAACTTTGATGAAATTATGATTTTTATGTTAGCAATGTCCCATTTTGAAATATAGCTTCTTAAGGCATCTAGCCCTATCCTGGGTGTAATGTTTAATGCAATTTTTGAAATTCTTACAAGGTTAGAATTTACGCTCATTTCTATAAGATCCACACCAGAATATTTTGTTGAATAGTAAGAAATGTATTCTTTGTAAGGTGTTTCCATTAATATGTTTATAAGTTGCTGTACATCAGGTGTGGATATGAGTTGATCTATTAATGATTGATTTAACAAACTTGACTCAATGGCCTTAGCCCTCGCATAGGCATAAGCATAGGAGATAAACCCTTGCAATTTATAGCTCCTCCTTAATCTTTTGATATATCTTTTCCTTTAACTCTATTGATTTTTCCTCAATGAGATTTTTTATTGATCGATCTGAAATAATTTTACCGTCCTTAGTTGAAATTATTACACCACCAAGGTCATCAAGCATACTGTTTATACTTACATTTTTTATTGAAGGTATCAAATCCCTGTCCAGTTCTGATATTTGAATTATTGCATTATCGTTATCTATGTTCAATTCCTTAAGACCTTTTTCTATTGAATTCTTGAGATAATTCTTATAAACTTCTGTTTTTCTGAAATATTTGATTGAATCCCTTACTTTGTTAACATAATCGTTAATGATTTTATCCAATGAATCCATATACTCGCGCTTGAGTTCAACGTTTATTGATGATATCCTTCTCATTTTTTCAAGTTCAAGTTCCCTGATGAATTTTTCCCTTCCATCTTCAACAATCCTTTTAGCTCTTGCCTCTGCATCAGCAAGTATTTTTGAAATTTGATCTTCCGTAGTTTTTCTTATTGATTCTAGCTCTAAATTGCCCTTATCGTATATGCCCTTGATCACATCATCTATTGCCATTTTTTCAACCAAGAATATGCATCAGTATGATTAAGCCAAATACAAAACCAAATATGAACAGGGTCTCTGGTATAACTAGGAAAAAAAGAACCTGACCCATTTTTTCTGGCTTTTCGGCAACGACACCCATACCTGCTGCACCAATACCCTGTTGAGCAAGTCCAGTACCAATAAGGCCGCCGGCCATAGATACTGCTGCTGCAAGAGCGTATATAGCAGTTGCAGTAGTTAACATTTATTTACCTCCTTGATATGAAATTACAAAACTGCATATAAAACTTTTTAAAATTTTCTAGAAAAATTTTTTAATCGATTTTAAATGTAAAGGAGAAAATGAATTTAGAAAAAATAAAAAAAATTGAAATAAACTTTAAAACTTATGTCTTGTACGGTACAGTAAGGGGTTATGCTGCTGAAGAAAATGATATTGATGAAATTTTAAAAAACAATAATTTTGATCTCATAATGCTTGGGATTTCACCAGAAGATCTTGAAGGTTTAAAAATTTACATAGAAAAACCATTTGAAGTTGATTTATCCGATTATGAAATCATATACGGTTTAAAATTACAGGAATTTGGAAAAGTAAAAATCCCCATACCATCTTTTACAAAGGCAGTTAAACTTGCAAAAGAGAAAAATATAGAAATTCTAGCAATTGATATGAATGAAAATGAATATGCGCAAGCATATACAAAAAATGTAAAATTTATGGATCTTATCAGGTACACTTTCAGGAAGAAAAGGATAATGAAAAAGGATTTCAAGGCCAGCTCTCCAGAAGAATTTGTTTTAAAATGGGATTTAGAAATAAATAGATTAAAGGGTTATGCTAGATTAGAAAATGAAAGAGAATTGTATATAGCTAACAAAATTAAAAATAATGTGCAAGGAAATAACATTTTTGTAATAGTAGATTTTGAAAGGATGAAAGGTATAATAAAAAATGTACAGGGTGATGGAAATTGAAAATAAGAACAGTGATTGCCAATGGATTCAGCATTATAGCTTCTATAATATTAGGTTTATTTCTTCTTTTTATTCTAAAAGTGCTTGAACATTTAAATATTATTCCTGAAGTGTATGATGAGGCAATAACCGTTTTAATTGCCATATTTATCTCTTACCTTGTTACAAAATTTTTTGGTAATATTTTATATGCTTATGCAATACAGAAGTTCAACGAAAAAAATGCTAAGAATTTCAGGACGACATTTCAGATAATATTCTTCACGATAATTTCAGCAATAATAATATTTACCATTGGCACAAATATAACTGTAGGTCTCATTAGTGCAGGTTTTGCAAGCATAATTTTGGGTATTGCGGCACAATCTGTTCTGAGCAATTTTTTTGCAGGTTTTTATCTTATATTTGCCAAACCCTTTAACATAGGTGAAAGGATAACGTTAAATAATTCACAGTTTAGCAGTTTTTCATCCACATATCCCCATGAATTTCAGATCCCAGAATTCACAGGTATTGTTGAAGAAATTGGTTTTTTGTACACAAAAATGATCAACGATGAAAACATTTTGGTTACAATTCCAAACTCAACAATAATAAATGCCATGGTTTACAATTACTCAAAAAATGAAAAAAGGATTGTAAAGGTACGTTTTGATATCCCTGTAGCTATAAATTTAAATAATTTTAGGAAAAAATTTCTTGATACTTTTAGTGACAAGGAAATAAAGATTCTGGATATAAAAATTTTAGATTTGTTCATAGATCATTATAATCTTGCTGTTATAACTGAGGTATCTAATTTAAAAATCGATGATATTAAGGACAGAATTTTGTCTCATGTTGTAAATTTAACTAAAAATAATTAGGGTTTATGATTAAAATTAAATTTTATCAGAAAAATTTTTATTTAGAAAAAACCTTACCTTAGTAGGTGATTAAAAGTATGCCAGCATTTTTCAGGAAAAAGCCCATTAAACCATTGGACAAACCTTCGGGTGGTGCTGAACCAAGGAAATATCTTGACCTTAATGAATATGAACCAAGCATAGAGTTGGGTTCCACGGGACCTGTTGTTAGGGTAGGGGAAATTTTCAGGTATGAGGAGCTTAAGGATCTGACTGAATATGTATACAACGGGGATATTCTTATTCTTGACTACACTGCAATTGCTGAAGATGAGCTTTCCTTGAGGAGAATAATAAATGAACTTAAAAGTGTAGCAAAGGATGTAGATGGGGACGTTGTTGCCATTGGCAAGAATTATCTTTTCGTTACACCCTCCGGTATTAAGATTGATAGAAATAAGATAAGGGCTAAGTAATTATTATGACAGGCGTAAAATTCGTTGGGAGTGGAGGTCAGGGCGTAATATTGGCCGGTTTAATATTGGGCAAAGCAGCTGCAATATATGAGGGAAAGGAAGCAGTATATACAGAGAGTTATGGCGCAGAGACAAGGGGCGGTTTTTCAAGCTCTTCACTAGTAATATCTAATGAAAAAATTGATTACCCATATGTTATTGACGCGGATGTAATTGTTGCTTTTTCTCAGAAGGGTTATGATTCAGCGTACAATACACTAAAAAAAGATGGTATCCTTATTTACGAAAGTGATCTAGTCTCGCCTGCAAAGACAGAAAAGATGTACGGAATACCTGCTACAAGACTTGTAAAGGAAAAATTCAATAAAACTACATCTGTGAATATGGCAATGCTTGGGTATTTGGTAAAAATAACAAACATTGTTTCAAAACAATCAGTTTTGAAAGCAGTGGCAGAATCCGTGCCTAAGGGCACTGAAAAAGAAAATATGGATGCTGTTGAACTCGGATATAATTATAGCTAAATTTTTTATTCAACATTTTATTACTCTATTGAATGTGATGAAAAGAGGGTCAACTGAGCATTATTTGCTGTGATGATCCCTATGAGTCCTGATTCACCTGAACATGTGCTCAGGAACCTCTGTGGTTCCCTTCGTTGACTTTGTTATTTTTTCTATTGCTTTTATGAAATCCTGAAGAATTACATAATCCCTATTTTCCCTGATTGCATTCATACCAGATTCTGTGCATATTGCTTTTATATCCGCACCCGACATACCCTGCGTCAATTTTGAAAGATATTTTAGATCAACATTTGAAATGTTCATTTTTCTTGTGTGAATGAAAAATATCTTTTCCCTCGCTTCCTCATTTGGCATGGGTATCTCTATTATCCTGTCAAACCTTCCCGGTCTTACAAGGGCTTCATCAAGTATATCGGGTCTGTTAGTTGCTGCAATAATCTTTACATTTCCAAGCGGGTCAAATCCATCCATCTCCGCAAGCAACTGCATGAGCGTCCTCTGGACTTCCCTGTCACCTGATGTTGAAAGGTCAAGCCTTCTAGATCCTATTGCATCAATTTCATCTATAAAAAGAATTGAAGGTGATTTTTCCCTAGCTAGATCAAACAGTTCTCTTACAAGTCTTGCGCCTTCACCTATGTATTTTCTAACAAGTTCGGAACCTACAGTTCTAATAAATGTAGCATTCGTGTTATGCGCTACAGCTTTTGCAAGTAATGTTTTTCCTGTACCGGGTGGTCCAACAAGCAAAACACCCTTGGGTGGTTCTATTCCTACCTTTTTAAAAAGGTCAGGATTAAGCAATGGTAATTCAACAGTTTCCTTAACATCCCTTATTTGTTCTTCAAGTCCACCAATATCATCATATGTAATATCGGGTTTTGTAACTATTTCTGCTGCAACAATAGATGGATCATAACTTTCAGGTAAAACGCCTATTATTGAAAGTGTTGTCTTGTTTAAAGCTACTCTTGCGCCTGCCTTTAATTTATCCCCCGGAATATGCTCAGAAACATTAACAATAAAAGAAGGGCCTGTAGAACTTCTAACAACAATTTTTTTATCATTTAAAACATCCTCAATATAACCAAGTAATAATGGAGGTGCCCTGAGCCTATTGAGTTCCTTTTTAAGCTGATCATTTTCATACTGCATCCTTTTTAATTCAGATTCTAAAAATTTTTTTTCACTTTCAAGGATGCGCATTTGTTTAAGGTATTCATCCCTTTCTAGATCGTAGGATATGCCAGATTCAACATCGTCCTTTGCCATTAACTCACCTTTTAATCTTTATCTGGTTCTCATATATTTATTTTTTCTCTAAAAAATAGACATTTATTATTTTATTATAAAGTTAAAATAGAAATATGTAATGGAAAAATATATATATTGAGGCTTTTCTTCTGCATTATCCCGGTGGTGAAAATGATTTGTGAGGTATGTGGTAAAAATGTACCCAGGCTGAGGAAAGTTTTGATTGAGGGTGCAATCATGAATGTTTGTGATGAGTGTGCGAAGCTCGGCACACCCATAGAAAAGCCTAATTTAAAAGTGCAGAGAACCCCAATGCCACAAAATATACAAGCACATCATGTTGAGGAAAAACACCAAAAAAAGAAGGATGATATGCTTGATGAGGAAATGGTCCTTGTTGATGACTATGGTGAAAGGGTCAGGAAAGCAAGGGATGCTATGAACCTTTCACTTGAAGATGCGGCTAAAAAATTGCTTGAAAAAAAGAATGTTCTTTCAAAGATTGAAAGAGGTGAAATGAAACCCGACAGGGAATTGATAAAGAAATTAGAAAGGTTTTATAATATAAAGCTTATGGAAAAGGTCACAGTTATTCCAGGAGAACAAAAAACAGTTAAAAACACATTAACACTGGGTGATTTAATAAAAAAAGAATGATGTTTTCATTCTATTAATCTTGCCCTAATTAAAGATCTCAATGGAACACCTTCAACTTCATTCCTATCTGTTTTGTTAACTATTGTTAATGCTAGTACGGGTTTTCCTCCCATGCTCTTTATGTCTTTTATTGCTTTTGTCATTGTCTCGCCTGTGCTTATTACATCATCAACTATTACAATTTGCTTCTCTGCTACGGATGCAAAGTTTGAGCTGAATGTTCCCTCTTTGTTAGTAGGCTGTGGTCTGTAAACAATAAGTTCAGAATCAAGTTGTTCTGCAATAAATGATGCAAGAGGTATACCATTTATCGCGATACCAACTATGGAATCGGGTTGAAAATCTCTTTTGTTCATTTCTTCAATGATAATATCTGAAAATATTTCAGCTAATTTTGATATCCTATAGGGATAAATGCCGATTGACCTCCACCCTACCTTTACATCACGTGGAGCTGATACTTTTTTTTCAAAACCCTTTGAAAGCAACCATTGAACAGTTTGTGTGGAAAGGTGTAATTCAGTTGCAATTTCCTTTTCCGGTAGACCTTTATTTTTTAGTTCAAGAGCCTGATTAGCAAGCTCATCTATGTTTTTCATTTATACCACCTGCATGTTCTATATTTTTTTCACTTAAATTAATATTTTGGTCTTCAGACCAATTTTTTATTAAAGTGGATTCAAGTTCTTGATTAGAAGTAAACCAAGATCGTTTCAGCATTGAGATGATTTTACTTCCTTAATAATAAATCAAAAAAGGGAACCATACCAAAGTGAAATTATATTTAAATTAGAAATTGAGAGTATGATCATAAAAGCATTTCAGTAATTTTTGCTATATTTCATTATTAAAAAAGTAAACTATTTAAACCAATTTTATTATAACTTAATGAGCTAAATGAAAGAAGTTGAGTATTTAAGAAGTATATTAAAAAAATTAATGCTCTATTTAGGCCTTGATGAGGCATCAAGCACTATTTATTCTACTCTTGCCGTTTCAGAAAAACCATTAACAATAAAAGAAATTATTGATAGGACAAATTATTCCATAGCAAGGATTTATGCATCACTTGGTATACTCATAAAGGAGGATCTGGTTGAAAAGCTGAGGAAAAATGGATCTGTTAAATTTGTTGCAAATATTAATTTCATAAATGTTTTCGAGAATAGAAGGAAGGAAATAATGGAGAATTTCCTAAAGCCTTTAATAAATTTTCAGTATTCTGAAAAAACTGAATCAATAGATGAAATACTCCAATATGCAAAAAAAATTTATGAATATTTTCAATCAGTGAATGAGAAGAGTGAGGAATTAAAGAAGGGCCGGTAGATCAGTTGGTAGATCGTTTGCTTCGCAAGCAAAAGGCCCCGGGTTCAAATCCCGGCCGGTCCATTTAAACCAAATCAAAAGTGGCTGATTCACGGGCTTTGATTGTTAATAGGAATATATATATGAATTCGATTACAATACATAAAATGGTGATTACATGGTTAAATTTCATCCAATAAATAAAGTAATGACTGCAGGAACAATACTTTTCTTTATATCTCTTATAGTTCTGGCAATAGGTGCAATTTTTCATACGAATGGTACTATCCTTGCTGATACGTTCTTATACGGCGGTCTTGCATTTGTAGTTTCAATTGTTCTTATCTTTTTAGGAGTACTGCTTGGAGCAAGGAGCGGTAAGCTTCAAACAAGAGCCGGCAACATATGGAATAACAACAAAAAGAAGCAATGACCTTAGGCTCTTTGCGGAGGTAAATTTTAAAGTCTATCATGAATCATTATCTTTATCATATATTACTTGTCCTTATTTTGTCAGTTGTTGTTCTAATTATCAATGTGATGGCCTTTTATTAAAAGAATTTTACAGAATATCTTTATCTCTTTGATCTTACCTATGCAATAGGTAATAGTGCACATTTTGTTGCTCTGTCCATATCTGATAAGGGAATTTCTTTAAAAGACAAAGCCTCTGGGAAATAGTATTCGTTTAAAACATTAATCAAATCTCAATCAGTCCATTAAGTTTATTAGTTCATAATCATTAAAAAAATTATGTTACCTAAAGATTTAATCTTGAAAAATTCTTATATGTATACAAAGATATATGGTATAAATGTTCTTGAAGATCCATTTCCCTGGTTTTTACTATCAATGCTTTTAGGTGGTAGAATTATGGAAAAAATAGCGAGAAGAACATTTGACCTTTTTTTAAAATACGGAATAACATCACCTGAAGCTATTGTAAATGCTAAATGGGAAAAACTTGTAGAAATTCTAGATGCGGGTGGGTATACCAGATATGATTTTAAGACAGCTACAAAACTCATCGACATATCGACTGCAATTTTAAAAAAAGGTAATTTTAAAAAAATTCTCATTGATTCAAAAAATAGTACTGAGTTATTAAAAAATCTAAGAGATTTTGGTAAGGGAGTTGGGAACGTAACTGTAGGTATTTTTTTAAGAGAACTTATTGGAAAATATAATTTTAAGCCAATGCCAGACAAAAGGGTTTTATTATCCTCAAAAAATATTGGCATTGATCCTCTTGAATATTCAAAAAGAAATGGCATTGATTATGGATATGTTGAAAATTTTCTCTCTGCTACAGGAAAAAATTGTTTAAAAAATCGTTGTGAACGATGTGTAGCCAATAAATATTGTGATTTTTATATTCATAAAAAATAAAAGAAAAATTGCGAAACAATCATATATATGATATGTATTGAGTTCTAAGTAATACATTTAGGTTGATAAATATGACTACAGTTTACGATATTGATCCGGACGTGCTCCTGCATGAATTAGCGGAGAGGCTGAAGAAAGAAAATGTTAACGTTCCTGAATGGGCTAAATGGGTAAAAACTGGAACGCATAGGGAAAAAGCACCATTTCAAGAAGATTGGTGGTATTTAAGACTAGCAAGCGTATTCAGAAAGATTTATATTTTGGGTCCGATTGGAACAATACGGCTTTCCGCTGAATATGGTGGAAAGGCGGATATGGGTACAAAACCCTACCATGCAAGGAAAGGGAGCAGGTCAATAGTTAGAAAATGCCTGCAGCAGCTTGAGCAGCTTGGATATGTTGAACATAATAAAAAGGGAAGGGTAGTAACGCCCAAAGGGAGATCATATCTGGATAAATTATCCGATGAAATAATTTCTAAAAATAAGAGTTGAGGTGGTATTTTATGGCTGAGGAGGATAAGGAGCTGGAAGAAATTCGAAAAAGGAAGATGGCTCAACTCCTTGCTCAGCAGTCAATGTCAGAGCAGGAAGAAGAGAAGGAAAGGGAATATCAAGAAGAGAAGGCTAAGATACTAAGAAAATATCTTTCATCAGAAGCAAGAATAAGGCTCACAAATGTGAAACTTGTAAAACCTGAGCTTGCCGAGGCGGTAGAAAACCAAATCATATACCTTGCACAGACTGGAAGGCTTAACAGGGTAATTTCGGATGATGAGCTAAAGTCTCTTCTTGCAAGACTCAACCAAGGTAGGCATGATATTAAGATTGAGAGGAGATAAAAATGGCAAGGAATAAACATGTTGCTAGGAAATTAAGGCTATTGAAGAAAGTAAAATCAAACAGAAGGGTTCCGGCATGGGTGATGATGAGAACGGATAGGAAGTTCACAAATCATCCGCATAGGCGTAACTGGAGAAGGTCACATTTGAAGGTATAGGTGATATAAATGGCAGATAATGAAACGATTGTAAACATTCCAATGAGAAGGTTAAAACTTATTTCTAGAAGAAGAAGGGCAAATGCTGCCTTGAGACTTATAGAGTTACATATTTCGAGGCAGTTTAAGGTTCCTGTTGAAAATGTATGGATAGATCCAAAGCTTAACGAGCTCTTATGGAAAAGGGGAATAGAAAAGCCACAATCAAAGGTTTCAGTAAAGGTAGTAAAATTCCCAGAGGAAAATTCGGTGGAAGTCTATAATCCATAGAAGGTAAAAATGCTTTTAAAGGGAAAAATACACAACAGTCCGTACATTGGCGTATTCGCAGCTGCCAACGAAGAAATAGCGATAGTTCCATATGATATAACAAAGGAAGAGGAAGCCGCAATAAAGAGATCGCTTGATGTAAATATACACAAAACAACGCTTGGAGGATCACCATTGATTGGCAGTCTTATGGTTATTAATTCACATGGTGCTGTTATTACTGATTTTGCAGACATTGATGATGTAAAATTTTTAAAAAATGAATATAACATTCTCTTTGTAAATGATAAAATAAATGCAGTTGGAAATGATATACTTGCGGGAGAGAAAGCTGCTTTTGTTCATCCAGGATTTGACAACGAGACAGTGAAGCTCATAGGTGAAGTTCTTGATGTAGAAACAATTAAATCTGAAATTGGTGGCATATCAACAGTCGGATCCGCAGCAATAATAACAAAAAAGGCACTTCTCGTTAACCCTCAGGTAAGCGATGATGAAATAGAAAATCTCAAAAAAATTTTTAAACTTCCCATATACGTTGTTACTGCAAATTTTGGATCCCTTTACATTGGTGCATCTATGATAGCAAATTCAAAAGGAGCATATATAGGCGATAGCAGTACGGCAGTAGAGGTACTTGAAATAGAAGAGGCCCTTGGCATTTAATCACTGGGAAAATACCCAAATCTCTGTTTCTTTTGGTAAATCCTCCTTTTTAAATTCTTTCACCTTTCCAACATTTTTAACAATTAAGGGATTGAAATTTTTTAGAAATCTATCCACTTTTTCAAGTTTGAGATCACTTCTAGGAATGTAAAAATGCATTGGAACCGCAACCCTCGGTTTCACAGATTTAACTATTTCTGCTGCCTGGTCACCGTTTATTGTATAAACGGAACCAACAGGCAAGAACAGAAAATCTGAACCCTTTAGAAAGTTTAAACCATTATTGTCAGGAATATGACCAAGATCACCCACATGTGTGAATGATACATTATCTAGATAGACCTTATAAATTCTCATATCTCCTCTTTTACTTCCCATTGCATCATCATGGTATTGTTTAATTGATTCATATCTAACCCCCTTTTCAACTCCTGATTTTTGTTCCCTGATTATAGAAAAACTACCTTTAACCACCTGTACGGCATTGTGGTCAAAGTGTTCGTGCGTTATAAAAACAACATCTGCAGATGCATCCGGTCTAGGAAGTCCGATGCTTGCACCATCATGAGGATCAAAAACAATCTTTTTACTATTTCCGATTTCAAAACATGCATGGCCATGATATCTGATATACATATGGCATCACAAACTATAAATAACATTGGATCATATTTAAAGTTTGTGATATATGAACCTGAAGAGGACACGTTCTTTATTCTAGATAATTTAATCCCAATAGGTAAAATACTTGAGATGGGCGCTGGCTCCGGATATATTTCTTTAGCTTTAGCTGAAAAAGGCTTTGATGTTACCGCTGTAGATATAGATCCAGAGGCTATAAATAGAATAAAAAGTAAAAATAAGAACATTAAAACTGTTGTTTCAGATCTTTTTAAGAATGTGGATGGAAAGTATGATACAATTATATTTAATCCGCCATATCTGCCAGGAAATGTTAATGAAGATAGAACAATTTTTGGTGGAAAAAATGGTCAGGAGGTCATTCAAAATTTTCTATCTCAAGCATATGAACATATTGAAAAAAATGGTAAAATATTCATTATATTCAGTTCATTTAATGATATTGAATATCTAAAGAAAAAATTTCAGCGTTATTGTTTCAGAAAAATAAATGAAAAAAAATTATCTTTTCATTCCATTTTCATTTATGTTTTATGGAGGTGTGAAGATGAGATCCAATGAGGATCTTATCAAATACCTTAAGAGGGAAGGATTTATTAAAAGCAAAAAGGTAGAGGAGGCATTTCTAGCAATAGACAGAAAGGATTTTGTGCCTTATGCTTACAGAAACGAAGCTTATGTAGATGAGCCTCTGCCCATAGGTGAAGGTCAGACAATATCTGCACCACATATGGTGGCCATAATGCTTGAACTTGCTAGCATTGAGGAAGGAATGAATATTCTAGAAATAGGTTCAGGATCAGGGTATAATGCCTGCCTTATGGAATATATTGCATACCCTGGAACTGTATATACAGTTGAAAGGCAAAGGTCATTATACCTTATTGCAAAGGGAAACATTAAAAATTGTCCCCATTCTAAAAATATCAACATATTTGAAGGAGATGGTTCTTTAGGCTTGCCAGAATATTCACCATACGATAGAATCATTGTTACGTGTGGCGCTCCTGATATACCTCCTCCTTTGATAGAACAGTTAAAGGTAAATGGTATAATGTTAATACCCATAGGCGGTACTTATTTTCAAGAGTTGTATTTGATTAAAAAAAGATTAAATGGTATTGAAAAGATAGATGAAGGTTCTGTAGCATTTGTACCTTTGAGGGGGAAATATGGATACAGTGAAAAATTGTATAATGAAAAATTCAGATAACTATTTATATAACTGATGTATTATGTTATTATCAATGAAGGCAAATGATGTATAGTAAATTATTCCGATAATTATTTGTACTTCTAATATATTATATTATTAACTATGAAGGCAAATGAAGTTCTAAATTTACTGTGTATTTCCAGAAGAACACTACATGTATATGTTACCACAGGAAAGATAAGATATACAGTTATGCCTAATGGTTACTATGATTACAATGATGATGTTTATAAATTATTAAACAGGAATCATTCAATAGAGGTGGGTTATGAAAGTTAAAAGAACAGAACAGATTTACATCGGAGAGAATGAAACAATCTCAAAACTATGCCATATTTCAAAGAATTTATACAATCAAACTAATTATGTATTGAAACAACAATTTTTAAAAAAGGAAAAATTATCATCATATAATGATTTAGTAAAATTACTTCAAAAGCCATCTGAAAATGATGAGGAAAACAATTATCAGAAACTTCCAGCAAAAACAGCACAGTGGACAATCAGAAAAGTAAGAGAAGCATGGAGCTCATTTTTCAAAGCCATGAAAGCGTGGAAGAAGCATCCTGAAGAGTTTAAGGAAATGCCAAAGCCACCTAAATACAAGAATAAGAATGGTGCATTCATTTTAGTATTCACCAACCAACAGTGCAAGATTGAAAATGGATTATTAAAATTTCCGAAGATGGTGGGTCTGGAGGTGGAAACAAGATTAGATGATGTAAATTTGAGAGAGGTAAGGATAATACCTCAGGGTGTAGGGTATATAATTGAAATTGTATATATGAAAGAGATAGAGGACATTGCTAAGGGAGAATCAAAAAAGATCATGGGCATAGATATTGGTCTGAGGAACATCGTAACTATCGGAGATAGCATCTCTAATGAAGGGATTGCTGTCAAGGGTGGTGTTCTGAAATCAATAAACCAGTTCTTCAATAAGGAATACGCAAGATTGAAATCCATAAGTGATAGGCAAATAGGAAATAAGCAATTAACAAAGAAAGAAAAGAGATTGTTCATGAAAAGAAACAGAAAGATAAAAGACATAATGCACAAACTATCGAAAGCGATTGTTCAATACGCAAAATCAAAGAACATTGATACAATTATCATAGGTCACAATAATGGATGGAAGCAGTCAGCAAACATGGGAAGGATCAACAACCAGAACTTCGTGCAGATACCTTTTAACACATTGATAAATCATATCAAATACAAGGCAGAAGAGGCTGGCATACAGGTAATAATACAAGACGAAGAACACACAAGCAAGTGTTCATTTCTTGACAATGAAAGCATTGAGCATCATGATGAGTACATGGGAAAAAGAATAAAAAGGGGCATTTTCAGATCCAAGGATGGAATACTTATGCATGCGGATCTCAATGCTGTATATAATATAATAAAAAAGGCAGTTCCTGAAGCATTTGCGGACGGGATAGAGGGTATAGGGTTATACCCAAGAAGTTTAAGCGTCTCTGAATTCACAGGGATGATAACTTCGAAAGATTGATGTTAACATGGTTAACAGAAATCATAACCTGAAATGCTCTTAAGAAAAACATTTGAAACTAACCCCTTCCAGCATCCCATGTAATACATTAAGGATAAGTTATAGTATTGAATGAAAATCATAATTGCTTTGAAGATGAGATTCATTTAAAAAAAGTAAATGTTCAGAAATAAATTTCTTTAAAAGAGAAAGTTTCAGATTATGAGAGATTCAATTACCCAATTAAAATAAAAGATATAATAAAAATGAAAAGTGAAAAAATGAACGTTAATATAACAATGAGAATGGATATTCTTAACCTCTTTATCATCCTTTTTACGTAAATAGATACCTTGTCAATGTAGCCCTTTCCAGCAATTTTTAAAAATAGTTTTGTACCATAAAATCCTATAGAACAATCTTCAATATTATCTATTGCATTTTTCACCGATTCTTCGACAGCCGCCAATATATCTGCAATATTATTTTCATTTCCTATAGGGTTTAAATCCTTTGGATTAATATTAACAATATGATTATCTGTGGAGTATACTTCCACATCATCAAATTTATCAGCAATCCTTTCAATAATTTTTTCTCTTAAACCATTTTTCATGTTGTTCCCATCAATTAAAACATATCCTATCCTTTTTTTACCTTCAAAAACAATTGTTTGTATTCCCATAGGGCCTATGCTCTTTGTTTTTATTTCTTTTTTACCTATGCCGCATTTTATAGGTTCAAATTCAAGATTTGCCGTCTTGGATTTTAATTCATTCAAAAGTTTTTGGTCAATATCTTCAAGCGCTTTGTAAGATTCATCAAAATTGTTGTGGGCATCTATAACAACAACATTTTTTATTTTTGATGATCTTAATTTCCTCATTATTTTCATTCCGAGCTCAAGTGTAACATCGTCAAACCCGGAGGTTATAGGTAATAATGAAACAAGGGCAGTATCGCCAAAAACCTGGGCCCTTATAGATATATGATCGTTTATCCTTATTATGTCAGAAACAACTGTATCGTATTTTAAATTTTTTATATTATTTATTATGCTATTTGCAATCTTTTCTATATCATCATCACCACTACAGTTTTCATTATGTGTACTGGATGTATGAAAAACAAGAACATTTTCAGTTAATGAACTCAATTTTTTATTTAATCTCCTTGGTAGATCGCTACATCCTACCTCGCCGAATGGTCCAGGGTGGATGTAGGGAAATACCATCAGGCCCATAATTTTATTTTCTTTATTCTTTATTGAAATAGCTTGCAAAGGGACCTCCATAATGGAATACATCTTTGTAAGAAAATTGTTAAGTGAAAGCATTTCTTCTGGTCTCTGGATGGATATGTAGTTTATGAAATAACCAACGTATTTCACAGGGTCCAGGTCAAATTCATTTTTAAATTCCCTTGAAAGATAAAATAAAAAAAATCTTGATGCAAAAACAAACATTATTGAAGATATGTAGAATGGAATTAGATAAAAATATGAGTTTCCTGTAAAAAAATATGGTATGGTTATTGAAAATACATAAAACGTTGACATAAATGAGAGCTTTTTTTCTCCAACAGAAACAAAAGGTTTTAAAAATAAGTACCTTAAAAATGTTGACATTGAAAATGCAAGAAGGAGAGCTACAATAATGTTCTTAACAAAGAATATAGAGAGAATAATGTAGGCAAGAAATGATAAAATAAATACTATTTCGTTCAGCAATGAAATTCTTACAAATGGAAAATACTGCTTGAATAACTTAAAAAACAATATATCAAGGAATATAAGTATTAGATAAGGTAAAATAAAAAGTAATAAAAAATTTTTGATACTAAACCTTGCAAATATTTCATAAATTACCATAATCGCAAATACAGTTCCCATAGATAGAGCAACATTCGGTGACTTGAATAACCTGTTCCTCAATTCAAGGAAATACTTTTCTTGTTCCATTTATATTTCAGTGAATGAAAATACAATTTTAAACTTTCCCAAACCAATATCTTTCAATACAAATAAAAAATGTTTAAATAACCGCTAACATTAATTTTAGATTATGAAGGATATAAATGGAATTATAACACCCGCGATTACACCATTTAGGGATGGTATAATTGACAGGGAAGGAATAAGTGTTTTAATGGATCATCTTCATAGAATAAATGTTTCAGGCATTTTTCCCATGGGTTCCACTGGAGCATCTCCAATACTTCCCAAAGATATGCATAAAAAAGTAATAAAGGAATTTTTTGAATTTAAGAAGGAGAATGATGTATTTCTCCCAGGCACAGGAAAAAATAGTATTGAAGAAACATTAGATATTTCAAAATTTTCTGAAGACCTTGGCGCGGATGCGCTTGTTATTGTTACACCTTATTACATGAAAATGAAACAGGATTCAATCTATTTTTATTTTGAATCCCTATTGAAAATAATCGATACACCAATAATAATTTATAATATACCACAGCTTACAGGCAATAGTATTCAACCAGAAACGGTGAAGAAACTTTCTGAAAATTATTCACAGGTGATAGGCATAAAGGATTCTAGCGGGGACATGTCATTTTTCCAGGATTATATATTAAAGTCAGATGGTAAATTAAAGGTATTCCAGGGTCAGGATGAGCTACTCCTCTCATCCCTTATCATTGGTGCTTCAGGAGGCGTTTGTGCTACAACAAACTTTACAGGCCTTGCTGTTGATGTAATGAACTCTTTTAAAAATGGTGAAATTGATAGATCCATAGATTTTCAGAAAAAATTGAGCAGTGTAAAGAATTTCCTCAATGCAAGGACATTCCCACAATCTTATTCATATCTTTTTTACAGGCTGATTATGAATATTGACATTACAGGTACTCCTCCACCTCTTACGGAAATGAATGAAAACGAAAAAAACGAAATTTATGAGAGGATTAAGGCAATGCTTTGATCACCATTCTATAATACTTTTTATTTCATTTTTTGGTTTTTCATTGAAAATCCATGTATCCTCGGGCTTAAACTTTCCTGTTATGATATCATGCATTGAATATTTAATGTTATACTCGCTCAGGAATTTTGCTGCCTGAATGTAATGGTTCTTTGAACCATCTTCAACACCCGCTATTGAAAGATTTTTGTCCACAATCTTTGTTATAAAAGATCCATTTTCCAATTTTCCGGTACCTGCTGTCCCAAACATAATTATTATGCCATTATAGTTTATATGCTCTATTGCCTCTGAAAATACATCTGCTGAACCTGCAGCGTCTATTGCAAGATCCATGGTATTTTCCTTAAGAGCTCTTGACCATTCATTTGTAGAAGAGTCGAAAAAATTAATCCTGTTTTTTTCTATTATATTTAATACATTTTCTGGGATAGGATGCCTGTTTACAATGGTTACATTAAAACCCATGCTTTTAAATACAAGAGATGATAGAACACCCTCAGAACCTGTGCCAAATACCCAGGCACCTTTGCAGTTTAATGTTGAATCATCGCAATCCCAGGCAATCCTATTTTTGAAATGGCTAAAAACCTCAACCATTTTCATAACATTTTTTGTAGGTTCAACAAGAGCACCAATTTCACCTATTTCATTATCCACCTGCACCAAATATTTTTCATCTTCATAAAAATATTCGCGCATAAAACCATCCTTCCCCCTTATGCCCGCTTCCACAAAATCACCATCTATGCAATAATCCTGCCTTCCCATCCTGCATAACATGCAGTTGCCAGGTCTTCTCACCATGGGTGCTACAATATCCCCTACCTTATATTTTGAATTTTCAGGTACTTCAATGATCTTGCCAAGAGCTTCATGCCCGAGTATAAGTTCATTCCCCTTTTCTGGCCGAACAAATGGTAAGGAATTGTTAACTATTTCCCTATCAGTTCCGCATATACCGTTATACAAAGTTTTTATCTTTATTTTATTTTCAACTTGAAGAGATACCTCTTTTAATTGAACACCCCTGTTTCCTGGTTTTACAACTAAAGCTTTCATTTCACATCATCCCATTCAATGGCAATGACCCTCGCTGGAGATCCATCACCATTTAATATGCGCAGTGGTAATGCTATTACAAATATTACCTTGCCTGCTATTTTTTTCAACTCGATTGAATTCAAATTTTCTATTATTAATGTTTCATTCCCGAGCAGTATCTTGTGTGCAGTAAATTCATGGTTTGATGGATCTTCCACGGATGGAGAATCAATACCTACAAGTTTAACTCCTTTTTTTACAAGTATTTTTGCAGCACTCTCCGTAATAAATGAAAATTTTTCAAATTCTAACATATGGTCCCAGTTCGTATTACTATCGGTGTAAAAGAATACTCTTTCCATTGATACTCTTCGGGCAATTTCTTCGTCAATGAATTCTTTATCGCTTGCATCTACTATTTGAACTATACCCGAATATGATAGGGGATTTAGCATTTCAACACTTTTTCCTCCAACTATGAAATGTGAGGGAGCATCCACATGAGTGGACGTGTGTGTACCCATATAAATTTCTTTGACATTATAACCGTCCCTTTCTATATTTTTAACATTCTTTATCAAAGGGATAGGGTCACCCTTAAAATGTACCATATTGCTCTTTATATCATAGGTGAGGTCAAATATTTTCATAGTATTCACCTGAACGTCCCTTTAACTACCCATGGAGGTTCATTTTCATCAAAATATTCCATCCCCTGTATTTTAAAATCCTCCAATATTTTTTCATTCACTTCTATTCCAAGGCCAGGTTTCGTTGATAATTTATAATATCCATTTTCAATTTCATAACCCGATTTTAAGAATTTAATCTTCCATTCTGGCCATGAATTTTCAAAGCTCTCCTGTATTAAAAAATTTTGAATATTAACATCGAGCTGTAGAGTTGCAGCAGTCTGTACTGGCCCAAAAGCATTGTGATAGGCAACATCAACACCAAATGTTTCAGCAAGTACAGCAGAATACTTTGCCTCAAGAATACCACCAACATTCGTAACATCGGGTTGAATTACATCAACGAGATCATTCTTTAGATATGGTAAAAATAGATTTTTATTCAAAACCCTTTCACCTAGAGCTATTCTTGCATTTACATTTTTCCTGAATTTCATCAATGATTCAATACTGTCTGGATGGACAGGTTCCTCCATAAACAATGGATCGTATTTTTGTAAAAGTTTACCAGCCTTTATAGCTGAATTTGCATTGAACCTTCCATGGTATTCTATTAGAAGATCAAGCTTTGTTTCACTTTTTAATAATGATAGAATTTCATCTGCATTTTTTAAATGCTCTTCATCAATAGTATCGTATTGATTTCCAAATGGATCAAACTTTATGGCCTTATATCCAAGTTTTTCTATTTCCTTTGCCTTTTTTAAAAATTCATCCGGTCTGATGCAATCAGAATACCAACCGTTAGCATAGGCTTTTACACTTTCCCTTATGTTACCTCCCAACAATTTATAAACAGGTGAACCAAAAATTTTACCTGTAATGTCCCATGATGCGATTTCAAACGCACTGAGCGCTGAGGTGGATTCCATAGATACAGGCAGATAAAATGAATGTTTATAAAATTCCCTTATGTTTCTTGAAATTTCAGTAGGATCTTTACCTTCAAAAATCCTTGCAACCTCCCTCATCTCTTCATAAACAGGCAATGTCATTAATGTTGTAGGAGCTTCACCATAACCAACATAACCGTCATTGGTTGTCAACCTCAAGATTAAAATTGTTGAGCTCCATGGTGTATTTGTTATATTTTCGCCTAGTTCAAATATTTCTATATTTTTTATTTTAGTCATTTTAACACCTCAAAATATTATTCTTATATCCGTTGCGTAAGCATCATTTTCATTTACAATCATCGGATTAATATCCATTTCCTTAATGTTTAAATCTATTACCATTCTTGATATTCTCGTGAGTGCTCTAATAACAGAGCCAACATTGTAATTCCTTTTCCTCGTGGTTAAAAGATCATACGCCTTGCTCTCTTTTAACATTTCCAATGCTTCATCCTCAGAAATAGGCGATAATCCATAACTTATACTTTTCAGAACCTCAACATATATGCCACCTGGACCAACGAGAACAGAAGGACCAAATGCCTGATCATTTAAACCACCAATAAATATTTCCACGCCAGAAAGTTGCTTCTGTATAAGTACCCTTGGCGCTTTTGAAATTATTGAGTTAAAGGCCTCTTCAACATCTTTTTCTTCAACATTCATTATGACACCACCCATTTCAGTTTTATGAACGGGTTGATCTGTTGACATTTTCATAACAACAGGAAATCCAATTCTTTTTGCTTCCCTTTTAGCATCATCCAGGTTTTTTACAATTGCATAATCTGGAACCCTGATACCATAAATCTCCATTAATTTTATAGATTCATCATCGTTGAGTACATTTTTACCCTTAATAAGGTTCTGTGCCTCCAAAATTGGTTCAGCAAATCTTATTTTTTTAACAGGCTGCTTCTTTTCCATGATATGCTTGATAGCCTTAACAGCATCCTCAGGAAAATTAAATGCTGGAATACTAGCAGAATCAAGCATTCTTAATGCAAGGTCAGAATCGGAACCCATCACTACACCAACTATACTTTTACCCTTATATTTTATTAGTGCTTTTGCAACTTCTGTACAGCTAACCATTGCAAGTGATTGGACAAGAACAAGCTTTGTACATTCAAGATCCTGAACAATGTCCAGCGCATCCCTGTACCTCTGCCCATTTGCATCACCGGATAGGTCAAGCGGGTTCTTTGGTATGCTCTGGGGTGGTAGCATCTTCTTTAGTAAGCTTGATTTTAATTCTGGTATGCTTACCAAATTCAATGATTGCCTTTCAATTTCATCTGTGGTGAGAACTCCATGCCCACCTGAGTTCGTAATCACTAAAATATCCTCTGAAAATTTCTCATCTGAAAGTACCATCTTTATAAGATTGAGAAAATCATCAAGGTTTTCAACAAGAATACCTCCAACCGTTTTTACCGCAGCCCTGAATAATTCAATTGATCCTGCAATACTTCCTGTATGGGTTTTTACAGCTTGAGCACCTGATTTTCCCGTACCTCCTTTTATAAATACAATTGGTTTTTTTTCAATTATATCAGGTACTTCTTTTAAAAAACGTTCACCATCAGCAACACCTTCTATATATGTAAAAATAGCCCTCGTACTAACATCATTTGCAAGGAATTCAAAAATGTCTATTTCATTTATATCAGTCTGATTACCCATACTAAAGAAATAGCTTAATCCCGTCTTTGTTTTCTGTGCCCAGTTAAGCATATATGCACCCATACCACCTGACTGAGCCACTATGGCAACATTGCCAACCTTTACATCTGCATATGTGAAGGTAGCATTAAATGCAGGTGTTGTAAAACCCATTGTATTTGGCCCAAGAAATCTGATACCATATTTTTTTGCTATTTCTAGAATTTGTTTTTCTAGATCTGCCCCATGTTCATCTACTTCCCTAAAACCAGACGTGATTATAACTGCAGCCTTTGTACCTATTTCGCCAATCTCTTCCATGATTGATGGTACGCCATCCCTAGGTATGCTTATAATTACAAGATCAACGCTTTCGCCAATATCCTTTAAAGATTTGTATGCATTTAGACCCTCTATTGTTGAAACTTTATCGTTTACAGGAAAAAGCTTACCCTGGTATGTTGCTTTTATATTTCTTAAGATTATATTTCCAATTTTTTCCTTGTCCCTTGATGCACCAACTATTGCAATAGATTTTGGATTAAACATGTTTTCTAACATGCTTATGTTATTAGCACTTATGTTATATAAAACTTCCCTATTTATATTTTTTATATGTTATATTATGAAGAATATTGAATTTGAAATAGGTATATTCAATCAAAAAGGTTTATTAGCTACAATTCAGTATTCATCATTATGGTAAGATATCTTCCCATAGGCAATGGAAGAGTACTTGTTAATTTTGATTCAGATTATAGGATAGCGGATTTTTATTATTCAAAGGACCTTTCTGAAAACCATTCTGTTGGCAAACCTTTCAGATTTGGTATCTGCGTTGATAAAAATTTTAAATGGATAGAAAGGGATGA